>ERZ1026776.803-NODE-803-length-20159-cov-7.750199_pt1 | contig 20159 bp, 25 predicted proteins | sample MGYA00380125_ERZ1026776 | MGnify/ENA primary metagenome ERZ1026776 (study PRJEB33269, sample SAMEA4719761) | human gut metagenome | biome: human-associated habitat; feature: organic feature; material: feces | place: Cameroon | collected 2013-10 ...
TCTAGTACGGTCTCGTGGGCTCGGAGATGTGTATAAGAGACAGATATATCGCTTGTGGCGATTTTTTATTACTTTTATAGATGAATTTCAAAAGAGTTAAGTAGCCCACTTGCTACGAAACAGTACACTGTACTGTTTCTCCCAAATTCACTTGTGAATTTGGAGCCACGTGTCTCTTGTGCTTCGCACAATTCACTCCTTTTCCCAAAAAGCTTACGCTTTTCGGGGACCCCGATATTTTATTTTTTATAATAAGTGTATTTAGCAATATTACCGCCATCTCCATCAACAAAGAATACTCCGACCTTTTCGATAACGGTTCAATGAGAACGGCAAGGAACGAGGACGGTAAAACCTACTATGTTCCTGCCGATATGACCTACAGAGAGTGGGAAAAGAAGTCCATAGTTCAAAAGCCTAAAGGCAAATCTTCGGGTAAAGGCAATGACTTAAATAAAACAAAATTGCCTAAACTTATTAAAATAATTGATTTTAATGATAAAATTGCTATAATGAAAGAGGTAGAGGACTTTGAAAAGAAAACTTTTGAGTTGCCGTATGAAACAAACTGCACAGTTACAGCCGACGGTAAGGTTTAGAATATTGACGGTACAGATGGTTTTCATGAAGTGTTGAAAATTCTTTCAAAGCGTTATCATTTTTTCTATGAAAGGACGAAAAATGGTTAATAAAAAACATAAAGATTATCCTAAATATGCTGCTGAATTTAAAACTTTAGTAGAAGAGTGGAATAGCGAATTATCGAAAATTCAAGTTCAAACACACAAAGGTTTTGATGGGGAAAATTCCATTGTAGACAAAAAATATGCATTAAAAATCAAAGCGTTACAAGATAAATATAATTATTTATTCGATTAAGCACTTTACATTTTTGTAAGGTGCTATTTTTATGCCCAAAATCAGTAATTAGAAGCTGACACTTAATTGTGTCGGCTTCTTTTTATATTGACCTGTCGGAAGTCGAGAAAAGCCGAAAATTCAAAATTCTGATGGTGAAAGAAACACCGAGAACAAACTGAAAGGAAGATTGATTATGAAAAGACAGTTTTTGGAAGAAATGGGACTTACCAAGGAGCAAGTTGACAAAATACTTGACGAAAACAGTCAAGATATCGGCAAGGCAAAAGGTGAAGTTACCAAAATTCAAGCAGACCTCGACACGGCAAAAAAGGAAGTTGAAAACTTGACTTCACAGCTTGGCGACCGAGATAAGCAACTTAAAGACCTTAAAAATTCAACGGATGATGTTGAGGGGCTTAAAACAAAGATTGCACAGCTTGAAGATGAAAACAAGAATGCGGCAGAGGCTCATAAAAACGAGATTAAGCAGTTGAAAATCAATTCGGCTGTAGAGGCGGCTCTTGTTTCGGCGAAAGCAAAGAACGCTAAGGCTGTTATGCCGTTTCTTAATCTTGATGATGCAGAGTTATCGGATGACGGCACGGTTAAAGGTCTTAAAGAGCAAATTTCAAAGCTTACTAAGAGCGATGATACAAAATTCTTGTTTGCAGATTCAAAAACACAAATCAAAGGTGCTCAAATCGGCGAATCAGGCGACGATGACGGTGAGCATAAGGTAGACACCTCCAAAATGACATATACGGAAATGTGTGCCTACCTTGAACAACATCCTGATGCAAAACTTTAATTTGAAAGGAATTATTAAAAATGGCAAAATTTGATTCAAAATCATTTAACCCACAGGCATTTGGTAAGTATGTAGACCGAGTGCCAAACCCAAAGAAAAAGGAGCTTGCTAAGTCAGGCGCTATCGGCTCAAACGAACAGGCAAGAGAGGCTTTGTCAAGTCAGACAGGCTCGCTTTATTGCAGAGTGCCATATTATGGTATTATTTCAGGCAAAACCTCGCAGAACAACACAGGTGCTAATGATATCGTATCAAGCAATACCACTACATTCGAGCAGGGCTTCATCGTTGCTTCAAGAATGGACGGTTGGACAGAAAGAAGCTTCAGTAAGAACATTACAGCCGGTGTTGACTTTATGAACAATGTCGCTGAACAGATTGCTGATTATAAGCTTGATGTTAAGCAGGACATCATTCTTGCAATCTTGAAAGGCATTTACAGTATGAGTACATCAGGCTCAACAGTTGCAGCAAAGGCTGCTAAAACCTTTATCGACAAACATACATATGATATTACTGCTAATGAGGGTGAGGATGCCTATGTAGGTGCTAAAACTCTTAATTCGGCTATGCAGAAAGCTTGTGGCGACAATAAGGATATTTTCAAGCTTGTAATTATGGACAGTACCATTGCTACAAACCTTGAAAACTTGCAACTTCTTAAATATTTCACTTATACAGATAAGGACGGTCTTACAAGAGAACTTGCTCTCGGCAGTTGGAACGGCAGAGCAGTACTCGTTGATGACGGTATGCCTACCGAGGATATTCCTGCCGTTAAGGCTGATGAAAGCAAAGGTATTGAGGCTGCTGATGCTTATATTAAGCATACCTCTTATGTTCTTGGTTTGGGCTCAATTATTTGTGATGATATCGGCGATTCAGTTCCTTATGAAATGAGCCGTGACCCTAAGACAAACGGCGGTCAGGATACACTTTATACCCGTGACCGTTATATTTGCGGTGTTGACGGTATTTCGTTTGAAAAGCCTGCATCTCTTACTGCTTCGGCATCCAATGATGACCTTTCTAACGGTGCAAATTGGTGTATCATTAATGACGGTACTGAGGCTATCGCTGATAAGGCAATCGCTATTACAAGAATTATCTCAAAGGGATAAGAGGAGGGTTGTTAAATGACAACCGAGGTATCCGATACAATTCGTTCATTTATTAAGTCTATATCAGCCGTTCTTAACGATTCAGCCTTTGACGATGAGTTAATATTGCTTATCTTAAAAAGGCTTGAAACGTTGGGACATAAGCTTACTGTAAACGATAATAATGTGTGGCTTATTGCTTTTTCAATTAATGAGGTAGTAAGCCACATTAAAAATTTCTGTAATATCTCAGCAATTCCTAAAGAACTCAATCATATTGTCATTGAAAGAGTGGCAGGTAAGGTTTTGTATAACCAAAAGTCAACAGGACAGTCGGACGATTTACCTATTGATTTGGAAACAGCGGTAAAATCCGTTCAAACAGGCGATACAAACGTTACCTTTGCCATAGGTGAGGGTTCTATGACTGATGAACAGCGCTTTGATGCGATTGTTTCTTCTTTACTTAATACTGGTGAGGGTGAATTGATATGCTTTCGCAAAATCAAATGGTAAGAAAAGCTATTGAAAGTACATATATTGGCAAATGCACGGTGATTGAGCATACAAAGACTGTTAATGCTAATCATACAACTTCATTTAATGATGAAATTGTATATAAAGATGTGCCTTGTCGATTGTCTTTTAAAACGGCAAACCCTACGGCTCAAAGCGATTCGGTTAATGCTGTTGCGCAGATAATTAAGCTGTTTTTGCCGCCTGATTATTCTATTTCTCCCGGCTCAAAGATTGTCTGTTCTCAAAACGGTGTTACTACTGAATACAAAAATGCAGGACAACCGTTTATTTACGATTCTCACCAAGAAATTGAACTTGAATTATTTAAGGAGTGGGCATAATGAGCTGTGATACAAAAGGCTTTGAAGAACTTATGAGAAATCTTGAAAACGAGCAAAATCGTATTGATGATTTTTGTAAAGATTGTTCAATAAGAATCGTATCGGAAATATTCAAAAAAGCAGCTAAACGAAGCCCTGTTGATACAGGTACTTTGAGAAGAGGCTTTACTATAACCGATAACCTTGAAATGTCAAAAATCGGCGATACATTTAAAACGAGCGTTACTAATAATACTTCGTATGCCGATTATGTTGAGTTCGGACACAGAATAAAGAATAGCGACAATTATGTTGACGGCTTTAAAATGTTGAGTACAGCAGAGGACGAGGTAAGAAATGTTATACCGACCTACCTTGAAAGAAGAATGAAAAAAGAGTTTGGAGATATGTTTACTAATGGCTGATTTATTGATTGACGGCGTATGTAATGCTTTATATAACGAATTTGGTAATGATTACGAATACTATATTGACGAAATTAAGCAGGGTTTAGATAAATCCTGCTTTTTCGTTAGTTATGTTCGTAATGCTCAAAACAGATTTATAAATAATCGCTTGCACTCTCAAAATCGTATTTCAATTCAGTTTATACCGACTGATGATGTGAGTGCAGAAAAGCGTAGTGAGATAGCCGAAAGGCTGTATATCTGCTTAGATTGCATTGATTACGGAGAGGATAAGCTTTTCGGTAAAGAAATGCAATGTGAACCACTTAGTGACAATATGCTCAATTTTCAGGTAAGCTATAATTTCTTTAAAAAGGTAGTCGGTGATGTCACAGACAAAATGAACGAATTAAAATTAAATCAAGGGTGATTAAATGAAAAAAACAGAAACAAAATACACAAAAGAGCAGTTGATATACTCGGAGGCTTTTTCAAGTAATCGAGATTTGTTGACTGCTCTTCTTGTAGACGGTAAAACTTATACCGTTAAAGAAACTCACGAATTAATCAAAAAGTATTTGAAAGGAAAGGTGAAATAATATGGCTTTTGGTGGCGGTGCTTTTACAGCACAAAACAAGACTTTGCCGGGTGCATATATTAACTTTGTATCAGCGGCTAATGCATCATCTGCTTTATCAGACAGAGGAGTTGCAACAATTGCATTGCCTCTTAATTGGGGTGCGGATGATAAGGTGTTTACGGTGACAGCTTCGGATTTTAAAAAGAACAGCAATACGATTTTCGGTTATTCTTTTGATACCGAAGAGCTTAAGCCTGTACGTGAAATTTTTAAGAACGCTACAACACTTCATTGCTTCCGCTTAAATGGCGGCGGCAAGCAAGCCGAATGTACCTTTGCAAAAGCAAAATATACAGGCACAAGAGGTAACGATATTGCTATTGTGATTGAGAAGAATGTTGACGAGCAAAGCAAGTTTGATGTTAAAACAGTTTTTGATAATAAGACTGTTGATACCCAAACCGTAGCTAAGGCAAGCGAGCTTGTTGATAATGACTTTGTTACATTCATTTCATCGGCTAATCTTATCGTGACAGCTAAAACTGCTCTTACAGGCGGTACTAACGGTACAGCAGACGGCGAAGCACACCAAAAATACCTTGATAAGATTGAAAGGTATTCATTTAACGCAATGGGTGCTGCAACCGAGGATGACAGCACTAAGGAACTTTACATAAGCTTCTGTAAGCGACTTCGTGATGAGGTCGGTAAGAAATTTCAGCTTGTTGTTTATAACAAGAAAACTGATTATGAGGGTGTTGTTAATCTTAAAAATGATGCTACAGACGGTGCAACTAAGGCAGACCTTGTATATTGGGTGACCGGACTTATTGCAGGTGTTGCGGTCAATAAATCTTGCACTAATACTAAATATGACGGCGAATATACCGTTAATGTTGATTATACGCAGGCACAGCTTGAACAGGCAATCAAAGACGGCGAATTTACGCTTCAACAGAACGATGACAATATTTGCGTATTGTCTGACATAAATTCTCTTGTTACAACTACCGATACAAAGGGCGATGACTTTAAATCTAATCAGACGATTCGAGTTCTCGACCAAATCGCAAATGATATTGCTGTTATGTTCAACACAAGATATCTTGGCATTATTCCTAATGACCGAGGCGGCAGAAATTCGCTTTGGAAAGATATCGTTAAGCATCACAAGGAATTAGAGCAAATCAGGGCGATTGAGGACTTTGACAGTGATACCGTTATTGTTGAACAGGGCGACACAAAGAAATCTGTTGTAGTGACAGAAGCGGTTACACCTGTAAATGCTATGGAACAGCTCTATATGACTGTTACGGTACAGTAAAAGGGAGGTATAAGATACAATGACTAAAAGTATTATGAATGCAAAAGATACCGTATCTGCGAAACTTGCAGAGTGTTATGTTACTGTCGACGGAAACAGATACAATTTTATGCAGGCGATTAAGCTTGAGGCTAAGGTTGAAAAGACCAAAACCGAAGTACCTATATTGGGTAAAACAGGTAAGGGTAATAAGTCTACAGGTTGGAAAGGCTCAGGCTCTGCAACATTCCATTATAACACTTCAATTTTCCGTGAACTTCTCGACAGATATAAGAGAACAGGCGAAGATGTTTATTTCGATATTGAGGTTACCAACGAGGACCCGACTTCAAGCGTAGGCTTACAGACCGTAAACCTTATCAACTGTAATATAGACGGCGGCATTCTTGCAAAATTTGATGCCGACGGCGAATATCTTGACGAGGATATGGACTTCACTTTTGAGGACTTTGAAATTCCTAACAAATTCAACAAGCTTGCAGGAATGTAAGCAAAATAATTATAGGGGGCTGATTATTCAGTCCCTTACTTTTTAGTATGAAAGGATAAATAACTATGTCAAAATTCAGTAGATTTCTTAAAGAAAACAAAGCAGTAAGGGAAAATGTTAAGTATGTCCCTACTAAATCATTTACCGATGAAAACGGCAATCCGATTGAATGGACTATTAAACCTCTTACCACTAAAGAGGCTGAGGCTATGAGAGATAAGTACACTAAAGATGTACCTATTCTTGGTAAGCCTAATCAGTTTAAGCAACAGCTTGATGTTGCTAAATATAATGCTTCTCTTATTGCAAAATCGGTTGTTGAGCCGAATCTTAATGATGCTGAGTTACAGGACAGCTACGGCGTAAAGACCCCTGAGGCTCTTATTGTTGAGATGATTGATAACCCCGGCGAATATTCACAGTTCCTTGTTTTCGTGACAGAGCTCAACGGCTTTACTGACATTAACGATGATGTCGAAAAGGCAAAAAACTAATTCAAGAGGACGGAGATGCGGCTTATGCGCACTACGCCCTCCAAAAATTACGGATTTTGCCCTCAACTTTTGCGAATTTACCGCAAAAAGAAAGAGCCTTTATTATAGCTTCTATTGATTTAAGAGTAGAGGCTGAGGACAAGGCTCGAAAAGATTTAAAATGAAAGGACTGATAAAATGGCAACTATAGCAACTACACTAACTATTGCCGACAGAATGACAGCGCCACTGCGTAATATCACTTCTGCTTTGCAATATACAGTCGATGCCTTGCATTCAGTCAATACGGCTACAGTTAAGGGCTTTGATACTACTGCTGTTAATAAGGCACAGAGAGCAATAAATATGTGCAATAATGAAATTAATAAGATTAATTCTACCGTGACTACAGCAGGAAATTCAGTTCAGCGTTCAACAGCTAAAATGAGTAATGGTTTTAATACTGCTAAATTATCGGTGTCAAAACTTCTCTCCGTTATAGGTGGGCTAAGTGTTGTTCAAAAAATGAGCAATGTTGTAACAGGTCAATTAGACAGCGCATTTAAGCGTATGGATACTATGACTAATTATAACAGGACAATGACTGCAATTACAGGTAGTGCTCAAATGGCAAAAGCATCATTAAACGGAATAAAAGATTCTGTAACAGGAACTGCATACGGTCTTGATACTGCTGCGAGTGCTGTTCAAAATTTCGTTACAAGGGGTATGAATATCGGCAATGCTACAAGCGAGGTTACTAAGTGGCTTGATGCTGTTTCATTTTACGGACCCGGAACTAACGAGGCTTTAGGTACTGTGACAGATGCGCTTGGTAAGATGATGTCAAAAGGCACAGTTGAAATGGAACAGCTAAATCGTTTGACTGATGTAGGTATTAACGCTGTCGGTATTTATGCTCAGGCTACAGGTCAAAGCACAAACACAGTTCAAGATGCGCTAAGTAAAGGTATTATCAGTTCGCAAAACTTTATTACAACTGTTTCTACGGCTTTTGAAGAGGGTACTAACGGTGTATTGAAAATAGCAGGTTCGGCAAAAGGAGCGGCAACAACTTGGAGCGCTACCTTTGATAATGCGAAAGCGGCAATTACAAGAGGACTTCAAAATTTTATAACCGAAGTAGATACGGCTGTTGAAAGCGTATTTGGTAAGGACCTTAAAACTATTGTTGCTGATTTTGGTAAAACTACAGAAACGACACTTGGTAATTTGGGAACTTTAGCAGGTAATATTGTTACCATGGTCGGTCCTGCTTTTCAATATTTCGATAGTTTCACAGAAAAAATCAGCGGAAGTATGGGAACAATCATTCCTTTATTTGCGGCAGGACTAACCATATTCGGATTATATAAAGGTGCAATTGCCGCAATAAATGGTTTGACTGCAATTCATTCGGCAGTGACAACTATCCAAGCATCTGTTCAAGCATGGCATAATAAAGAAGCTCAGGAAAATATAAAGAAAATGATTAAATGTGCAGGCGCAACAACTGTTGATACAGCAGCAAAAACAACTAATGCGGCGGCAACGGAAGCAGCTGCCGGGGCACAGTTTAGTCTAAATACCGCTATGCTTGCCTGTCCTGCCCTTATTGTGGCAGGGGCTTTATTAGCAGTAATTGCGGTGATTACAGCTTGTGTTGCAGGTTTTAACCACTTTAAAACCGACACTACAACAGGCTTGCAGAATTTAGCAGGCTCGGTTTTTGTCGTCGGTGCAGGTATTTACAATTTCATTATAGGAATTATAAATGGAATCATTCAAATATTATATACGCTTTTTGTTAAGCCTGTAGAGGATGTTATGAATTGGGTTTATAACATTTTTACAGGTGGTTTTAACAATATAACGAATGCTTTTACTAATCTGTTGGCAAAAATGCTTGGCGGTTTAGTAAGCTTTGCGCAGGCATTTACGAGGATTTGGGACGATATTACAGGTCAAAATGTTACTGCTAAACTTGATTCTGCAAAATCATACTTAGATAAAGTAGGTACAAACGAATACTATAATAAGAAATTTGATTTTGCGCCTAAGGGTATCAATCGCAAAACTTATAAAAATGCTTACAGTAAAGGCGTGGCATTTGCTGATAAAATGACTTCTAAACTTGTTGTTAATACACAAAATAACGATTTGACCGATATGCTCAACAAAATATCAAATTCAGCTGCTTCCACCGCCAACAGCGCATCAAGTATAAGCGATTCAGTAGCTGCTACAAGCGAAAATATTGAATATTTAAAGGATATGGCAGAGGAACAGATTATAAATCGCTATACTAACTCTGTTAATGTTGAAATGATTAATCATAACAATATTAACAACGACCTTGATATTGACGATGTGACAGAGCATTTGAGAAGTACGATTGAGCAAGGGCTTAACTCTAACGCAGGGGGTAATCATTAATGTATTTAATGCAAATCGATGAATTTGTTTTTCCGATTACACCAAGCAAAATAACTCAAACAATGAAAAGCAATAATGAAACTGTCACCCTTATTAATGAGGGCGAGGTTTCTTACTGCAAATCGCCGAGCTTAAGAGAGTTTAGTATAAGTGACCTTATATTGCCACGATACAATTATCCTTTTGCGGCTGTGGGTAAATCAGGCACACCCGAGGCTTATGTTGAACAGCTTAGGGCTTACCAAACGGCTAAAAAGGTTGTCACTTTTACAATCACAAGAAAATCGCCTAACGGTGCGACTGACAGCAATTACGAAAGTAAAAGCTATAAGGTTACGGTCGAAAATATCGAGGTAACCGAGGATGCTAAGGACCTTGGTACTGATGTATCAATAAATTTAACGCTTAAAGAGTATAAAACTTGGGGCGCTAAAAGATTAACGGCAAAGCCGCCTAAAACTGTTAAAACAAAAAAGAACGATACACTATCAAGTATTGCAAAAAAGTATTTCGGCGATACGGCAAAATGGAAAACGATTTACAGCCTTAATAAAAAGACTGTTAAAAATTCCAAAAAGAAGCTATTGAAAAAGCTGAAAACTGACAAGGATAGGAAAAAAGCAAAATTGCTTCCCGGTCAAACGCTTAAGCTTAAAAAGACAACTAAGAAGTAAAGGGGATAATCTATTATGGCGAATACAGGACTATTCGGACAGACTATGAATTTTGATATCTTTGTTTCTACATATCTTGGCAAAGCAACTGATTATGACAGGGCTTACGGCGTTCAATGTGTCGATTTGATTTTGCTGTATATCGAAAAATGTATCACAGGTAAAAGTGCAGGCTTTAAAGGAAATGCTAAAGAGTGGTGGCTTAACCGTAAGTCATCAACTTGGTTGAAAAATAATTTTGATTTTATTACACCGACTTATAAAAAGAATAATGAGGTGCAAAAGGGCGATATAGGAGTTAAAACGTCAGGCGGTGGCGGTAACGGTCATATTTTTATTGTTGCAGGTGGAAATTCAAACGGTCGATTCACTTATTACGACCAAAATGGAACAGGCAAGCACGATAAAATGTCTATTCGTATGGGTATTCCGTACAACAAGAATACAATTAACGGTATTCTTCGCCCGAAAAATCAAAGCAAATTGGGCAATTCGACACCTAATATAAAGTCCGATAAGAATAGTAGTTCTACGAGCAATGGAAGCATAACAGGCGGCGGTACTGCTGCAAGCGGCGGTGCAAAAAATAATCAAGGCTCAACTGCGAAAGATACTTCGGCAGAAGAAATTAAGTATTTGAAAAAAATACTGAAAAACAAAACCAAAGTGTCAACAGCAGTTAAGAACGTTACTATTACTGACACTAATAAGCAAAACCGTACTTATGTTCAAACCGTTTGGCGGCATTTTACCACTACCCAAGGCTCATATATTGATAGGTATATTCCTGTTAAAGAGGGCGCTAAAATCACTTGGGAAAGAAAAGGCACACCGGGGCAATTCAATTTTGAGGTTGTTTATGACGATGAACACAAATATAACATTCAAGAGGGCGACTGTATTATTGTTTCACTTTGCAAAAGTGATGGAACTGACCCAAAAACAATGTTTGTAGGATATGTTTTTACGAAGAAAATATCGAAAGACCGCATTTACAGCTATGTTGCTTACGACCAACTCCGATATTTAAAAAATAAGGACTTCCTTATATACAAAAAGAAAACGGCATCGCAGGTTATTAAAACGGTGGCTAAGCGAATGAATTTGAAATGTGGCGCAATAGCAGACACTAAATATAAAATGTCTGCTATTGAAGAGGGTTCGGAATGCTTCGATATTATTCAAGATGCGCTCGACAACACTATGCTTGAAAAAAGTCAAATATATGTGCTTTATGACAATTGCGGTAAACTGACATTGAAAAATATAAGCAATATGAAAAGGAATAGTTGCGTGGTTGATGTTGAAACAGCGCAGGATTATTCACTTGAAACCTCAATTGACAGTAATACATACAATCGAGTGAAAATTGTTTATGAAAAAACAAACAAAGATGATAAGAAAACAACCTATCATACTATTGTTTGTCAATCATCAAAAAGTATCAATCAATGGGGTGTACTTCAGCTTTACGAAAAGGTGGATAATATCAAGGTTGCAAAACTAAAGGCACAGGCATATATGAAAATGTATAACGCTAAAACAAAAAGCCTTACCGTTAAAGATGTAATCGGCGATAGAAACGTAAGGGCAGGCTCAATGGTGCCTGTTATTATGAATTTGCCTAACTGTAAGATAAGCAGTTATTTGCTTGTTGAAAAGGTAACGCATAAATTTGAAAACGGAAAGCATACAATGGACCTTATACTTTCAGGAGGTGGCTTTAATGGCAAGTAACTCTAATCTTGTTCAATTAATGAAAAGGGCGGCGATAGAGGCTGTGGAAGCCTCAAAACCTTGCATTATTAAACTCGGCAGGGTTAAGAGTGTCAGTCCTTTGAAAATATCGCTCGGTCAGAAAATAACAGTTGATGAGAACTTTTTATATGTGACAAAAACAGCACGAGATAATATTAAAAAAGCAGAAACAAGAGTAGTCTTGTTCCGTCAGCAGGGCGGCGGCAAATATCTTGTTTTGGATGTTTTAGATTAGGAGGTAGAAAATGGCATTTTCAAATGATGATTACATTTATGACGATGATATTTTTGACGAATCGGAAGATAATGAGATTGACGATGAAGTCGATATTTCATCATATCCTAATCGCACATTCAAAATGAATACAGCCGCTAAACGTTTTAGCGGAATGATTGACGAAGAGGATTGCGAAAGCGCTATAAGACAAGTTGTTACTTGTATTTTGAATACGCAAAGATACAACGATGAAGCCTTTAGCAGTAACTACGGTTTTGAATTTCAAGACTTAATAGGTCAAGATAAAGACTATGTTTGTGCTGTCTTGCCGAGCAGAATAAAAGAAGCTTTAACAATGGATGACCGAATTGAAGATGTTACCGATTTTGATATTTCTGTAAAAAATAAAAGCGTTTTTGCAAAATTTACGGTTGTTACGGCAGATGAAGATGTTGAAATTGATACGGAGGTGAATATAAATGTATGAAAATCAAACATTTGATACAATTATTCAAAGAATGCTAAATAATGTTGATGATGACATAGATAAGCGAGAGGGTTCTATTATTTATACCGCCCTTGCTCCGCTTGCGTTGGAACTTGAAACATATTACGAGGCTCTTGACGAGGTGTTGACAGAAACATTTGCCGACACAGCATCCTATTATTATTTAACCAAAAGAGCCGCCGAAAGAAATATATATCCGATTGAAGCAACACCGTCAACATTACGAATGATGGCAGACCCACCTACCGCCGAGATTGAGGTGGGGGATAGATTTACTTCTGAAGATTATGAGCTTACATTTGAAGTAATAAGCGGTGATGATATCGTAGGCTCTTATGATATCGTTTGTCTTACTGAGGGAATTATAGGCAATCTCGAAAGCGGAACGCTTATACCTGTTGATGAAATTAACGGTCTTGAAAGTGCAAAAATACAAGGTGCAGTTGTTTATGATGATAAGGGTAATAAAATCCTTGATGACAATGGCAATGAAACTTATAAAAGTGCCGTTATTGTTCCCGGAGTTGACGAGGAAGATGTTGAAACGTTTAGGGCAAGGTATTTTAGTTCTTTGCAAAGTAAAGCCTTTGGCGGCAATCGTGAGGATTATATCAATAAGATTAAGGAAAACAGTCAAGTAGGCGCTTGCAAGGTTATGCGTTCGAGTATAACGGAGTATGTTCCTAATGAGGAAGTTAATCAATGGATTGCCGATGCTGCGGTTGATAGTTCGTTGTCATCCTATGTGAAAAATTGGCTTACTGCCGTATCATCAGCAATTAAAAATAAAACGTTGTCATCAGGTGGAACAGTTGAAGTCTATATTCTTGACAGTAATATGAATAAACCGAGTGAGGAACTTATTAATGAGTTAAAAACCACCTTAGACCCGACTGACGGCGGTGGTGATGGCATAGTTCCGATAGGACATTGTGTAAACGTTCAGAGTGCAAAGCTTGTTAATGTTGATTTTGATATTACCGTTTCATTGAAGCAGGGCTATTCGGTTGCTGATGTCAAAGCATCTGTTAAAGAGGTTATTAATAGCGCCTTAGCTGATTATAAGAGTGAGTGGGAAACAAGCGATAATACGGAACTTACCTCAATTCAGTTTTTAACTGCCATATATAACGAGTGCAGTAATTATATTACAAATGTTTCCTGCACTTTGAATAACGGTCAAAGCGTTACTTTAGATGAAATAAGTGTTGCCACTCTCGGAATACTTAAAATAAATGACGAGGTGATTTAATGGCAACAGATAATGAAACCAAAACCTTATTAGAATATTTGCCGCCGTTTTTGCGTGAATATTACGAAATTAAGCAGCTTTGTAAATCGGGTGATATTGAGGTTTCAAGTATTGACGAAGCGGTTGATTGGAATTTTGATTCATCATTTATTGCGGATTGCGATGCAACCGTATTGTCCAAATATGAGCGGCTTTTGGGAATTATTCCTACTTCAAGCCAAAGTATTGAAAATCGAAGAAACAAGGTACTGTTGCAATGGAATACGGTGGCAAGTATGACCTTGCCGCAATTTATTTCAAAGCTTCAAGAATACTGCGGCAAAGATAATTTTACTGTTGACAACAGCAGAGAACAATTTTATCAGCTTGCTATATGGCTCAATATTCATAAAGTCGATATTCCGCTTATTAAAGATTTTATCGATACGTGGTTGCCTATGAATGTGAATTACACGTTGAACGGCAAAACAGAAATCGAAGAAAGCTTAAAAATCGGATTCCTTACAAAAATCGAGGAACGAAATCAAATAAGCGTTGAAGAGTACAACGATGACACAATTGTGTATTGTGCCGATGATGAAAATAACATAATTCTCGATGATGACGGAAATATACTGATTCTCGATGAATAGAAAGGAAAAAATAAATGTTTACTGCATTTAAACTTACTAATAACGGTAAGGCTCTACATATCGGAGCGGTTAATGGTAACAGCATTAAATTTACAAAGGTTGCTTTTGGTAACGGTGTTGAGAAAACTAATTATTTAGAAGCTACCGAGTTAAGCAATGTTGTTACAAGTGTACCGTTTACATCGTATGATAATACAAAGCAAAATATCTTAAATCTTAAATGGGAGCTTGACACTTCTAAAATTCCTAAAAGCTTTGATTGGTGCGAATACGGTCTTTATGCGGAGGATAAGGACGGCAATGAGGTGCTTTATGCCTATGCTTATGACAACGCACCTGCAAGACTTGAAAAAATGGAACAAGGTGTTATTGCGCTTTATGTAGGATATGTTACCGTTACCATAACCGATACCGACGATATAACCGTTGCCGTAGGCGATTATAATACTGTTACGGTTAATCAATTCAAGGAACATACTGAAAATTACGAAAATCCTCATAATGTTACCGCTCAACAAATAGGGCTTGGTAATGTCGAAAATGTTTCACCGAGTGATGCTATCCCCAAATTTGCGGAAGCAAGTCGCTTTTTAAATATTAATTCGGGCGAAACTTCAAGTGTGCTTTGGGGAAAAGTGAAAAAAGCGATATCAACGCTTTCAAACCATTTGCTTAATAAAAACAACCCTCATAATGTGATATGGCGGCATATTTTCAGTTCGAGCAATGAAGTGTTGCCTGTTGAATACGGCGGCACAGGAGCAAACTCTCTTTCTTTAATAGGAATTGAGCCTCTTCAAGATTATAAATCACAAGTTGTTTTCGGCACTGTATTTTATAATTTTTACAATTGTCAATTTTATCGTAAAAACGGAATAGTTACAGTTACGGTTACTTGTCAAATTAATAAGGACGTAAACGGCGATGCGCAAGCAGGGGATGCAATATTGACGTTGCCTGTCGGTATGCGACCTGCAAATCAGCTATCAGTTATTGGGATTGCAAGCAACAAGGAAATATTTACTGTGGCGATAAATCCTGACGGTCAGGCGATTTTTTATTCGTTTGGCTCTCTTTCTATTCCGCAGGCTACGCATATTCGCTTTTCAGCTACTTATCCTGCTGTATATTAAGGAGGTACTATATGGGACTAAGAAAATTCAAAGATATAATTAAATCAATCGGAGCGCCTAACAAGGATGATACCTTGTTGGGCGTTTTTAGCGGAAAGACGGCACAAAAGAGCATTGAGGATATTCTCAAAGTCGCAGATTACACCGTTCTCCAAAACCAACCTATCACTATTCTAAGCAAAGATTTTAAGGTCAGCGAGCTAAAAGAAAACAGTTTGTATTTCATTAACAACAATGACGTTAATTGCATTACCGAGGACGGAAGTTTGCTTGTGAATTTATATTCCGGCATACTTATCCTTACCGGTCGGGGCGGAGAGGCACAAGTATTTGATTCCGAGAACACTTTTTATGTTAACGACCTTAGCAACGGAGATTGGTTTAATGCTGATTGTAATCATATCACAACGCAAGAAGTAAAAGATATGCTTAACGATTTAGGTCTTTACACCATCACGTATACAAACCCATCAAGTAAGAAATCAACTTCTGAATTATTATCGCATTTTGCAAGAAATGCTCTTCTTAAAACAATGACACTTGACAGTGCAGGGCTCGAAAATACCATAAAAGTAAGCGGCAAATACAACATTTATGCAAACGGAATTTTTCGATTAGGTCATCCTCGGGCAGGCACAGGCTTCACTCCTCTCGAAATAAAGGTGAACAAAGGCGACACAATATACCTCAAATTCAGCAAAACAGAAACGGAGTGCTTATGTGACATCGTTTATATCGGGGATGTTGGTAAGAATATCCCTGATGATGCTAATTACAAATACAGCACTATTGACGTATGGTCGGGTCAATTGGGATTCGCCATAGGTGCTACTGAGTACGATTCGACCTTGTGGCAAGTGATATATGGCGCTCAAGGAACTGCTGACGATATTGGTTATTATATATCTAATCTCCCAAGCAGTAGTACATCTGATATACTTATATATTCTGCCAAAAAAGCAAGCGGACGTCCCGATTTTAGAGCTGTTACACTCGGAAATGGGTTGAAATTCGAGAATGGAGTATTATCAGCAGTAGCAACAAGCGATATTGCAAGCAACCAACTTAAACAAATTATAGGAGGGGTAAAATAATGGCAGTAACAGCAGATTATATATTGAAATTAAATCAACAAAGGTTAGAGCTTATAGACGTTGTGAATAATCTTGCTGATGAAACAGACAAGCTTGACAGCAATGCAACTCTTGATGAAGTTGTTAAACGGCTTAAAACAATTGATACATTTAGCATATTAAGAAATTATATTCAGCCTGATATCATCAATCCTAACAGCGATTGGTCGATTGATGATACCGAGGGCAAGATTGTTATGCTCAGAAACTGTGCATTTTATAATCATAAGGGACTGCGTTCAGTTAATTTAAGAGGTTGTAATACAATCAATGGTAGTGCGTTTCAAGGTTGTACTTCATTAGTGCAGGCAAAAATATCAGGAAAAGATTTAGCTGTTAAAGGTGCTTATAACTTCAATGGTTGTACTGCTTTGACTTCACTTTCTTTTCCTTATCTTAAAACAATGTATGGACGTTATATGTGTGAAGGTTGTTCAAACCTTAAAAGTGTAACTTATAACAAAGTCGGCAGTGCGACAATCTACGATTCATATAGTGTTTTTAGTGGTTGTGCTAACTTACAAGCTCATATTTTTCCAAGCAAGGATGAAGTGACAACAGTTGACAGTTATTATACAAACAATATTAATAGCACGGCTTATATTTATATTCCTAAGTGTATGCTACACATTTATAAGGAAACTTGGATGAATAATTATATTACCTCAGGACGTGTTAGGTGTATTGAAGATTACGACTTTGATGATGAAAGATACACTAATAACAGAGATTATCTTATTAACGTTCTCGGTGCGGATTTAAGTGACTATGTTATTGAGGAGTATGTTGAGCCTAATGTAAGAATGGAACTGCAAAAATACGGCAGTAATTCATTAATTGCTACAATTAACGGCAGAAGCTATACTAAAAGTAATCGGGGTTTGGCAATTGTCTGTGTTATTAAACTTGAAGATAATTATGGCGTATTACTTGTTAGTACCAACAAGGACTGCGTTACTTATTATGCAACCAGTACAGTCAGTAGTAATACCAAATTTCAATACAATAACGAAACGTATTATTGTAGTGGCAGGTCGAATTTCATAGGAAGCAGTCCTACAGTTGTTTCTGACTATCCATCACTTAACGATATAACCAGTAAAACATATACAAATGATGAGGCTGGCAGTATTGAAGCAGCAAAAGACTTGCTTGATTATTATTTCAAGAAGATATAAAGAGGTGATGATATGACAGATACAATAGCAGTGGCGCTTGTAAGCTTGGTGGGAACGCTTATCGGTACATTCGGCGGAATTATTACCGCTTCAAAGCTTACAAATTATCGCATTGAACAGCTTGAAAGGAAAGTGGATAAGCATAACAATTTTGCCGAGAAAATCCCACTTATTCAAAACGATATTAAGGTTGCAAATCACAGGATAGACGACCTTGAAGAATTATGCAAAGAACATTTTACAAAGTAAAGGAGTAAAAAAATTATGAAAAATTACACATTAACAAAAGAAGCACTCATCAGAGTTGCTAAAACATTTATTCAGGCACTTATCGCTTTTCTTGTTGTCGCTTTGCAGACAGTAGATTTCACGCAGGAAAAGTCCGCACTTAAAGCAGCGCTTCTCAGCGTTCTCGCTTCGGCGGTAGCAGCAGGCTTGTCCGCTGTTATGAACATTGAGCAGAAAGGCGGCTCAAACGGTATGAAGTTTTCAGCGTGGGTCAAAAAATTCCTCGGCAAGAAAACAGACTATGACGGTGTTTACGGTGTGCAGTGCGTGGATTTGATTGATTGCTATATCCACGAATGCCTTGGACTTGATAAAGGTTTTTGGGGCAATGCAAAATATTGGTGGACTAATCGTAAATCATCTGCGTGGCTTAAAAAGAATTTTGTTTTTATTACACCTACATACAAAAACGGCGAACTTAAAAAGGGTGATATCGGAATCAGGACATCAGGTACATACGGTCACATTTTTGTTATTGCCGAGCCTACTAAGAACGGCAAGGTAAAATACTACGACCAAAACGCTACCGGCAACGGCGATAAAATGACACTCAGAGAGAAAACTTATAATTCGTCAACCATAAACGGTATTCTCCGCCCGAAAAACCAAAAAAATCTTAAAGAAGCTAAGGTTTACAAGACGGTCAAGGCAAACGGCGGATTGAATACTTATAAGGCACTCTCCGACAAAGAAACTTACAAACTTATTCCTAACAATACAAAGGTTGAGCTTGTGACAGCTTCTGCCGGCACAAAAACAATCAAAGGCAAAAAATATACAATGTCAAAAATCAAATACGGCAGCACTACATATTATGTTGCAAAAACGTATTTGAAATAAACATTGACAAAGCATAATATAATTGATATTATATTAGTGCGTAGTACGTTCCTAAAACACAAACTACGTATCTCATTAGAAATGCCCTCGGTCACTCAGCCGAGGGCGTTTTTGTTTGTGTTGATAATATTAGGATATTGTGTTACAATGCTTTTATCACTTTTAAGGAGATATTGTATGGGCAAAAGAATGTATTATTACACTGATTTTAATACTTTTAAATTGATACTTCAAAATGGCACATTACGCTTTAAAGAAAGCACATGTTCAAATGATAAATTAGATACTGTTAAATTATATCAAAATTTGCTTGAAATGGCAAAATGCGAAATAGAAAAAAATTGTAATTTAGAGATAGAAAAAAAGGCTTTTTTTGATATGGTGAAGTACAACAAATACGAAAGCGGCCGTTATAATTTAGTTGTATGTTTTACTGAAAAGAAAGATTCACGCTTGTTGTGGGATGCATATACTATGCATAGAAAAGACCGTCAAGCTTCAAAATATAATGGAGTTTGTATTGAATTTAATAAAAAACATTTTGTTGATTTATTAAAATTAGTTAAAGGATTTGATATAAACTGTTATCATAAAGTTGTATATGGCTTCCAGCATATTGATCCTTTAATAGAAAAATATGTGCAGGAATATTCAGAAGAGTTTAAAAAATTATCAAATGATGCAGACCAAAAACAAAGTATTGTTGAACCGATAATTGTTCCAGAATTTAATTTGAAGGTTGATTTGAAAAAATGCTTCGTTTTTCCTGTGCTGAATTTGTTAAAGAAAATTGATTCGACAGCGCCATATTTTAAACATGAGTTTTGGCATGAAGAAAAAGAAAAAAGAGCGCTTCTTTCAACAAATAAAGACAGTGATTTTGGAAAGACAATAAATAAATGCCAAGATGGAAGTGCCTATTTTGACTTGACTATTGATAAAGAATGTATTAATAAAGTGATTTTAGGACCGGAATTCGGTGATGATGAGATGAAAGAAATTGAATCAATTGAGTGCAAAATACCATTTAAAGAATTGTCTACGGAGCCTTCACTCGGAACAGATGTAATCACTAATAGATAGTGAAAATGACTGCTTGGTATTATAGAGTTGGCAACTAATTGGTAACAATTTTATTTGTTTTCATTGTAAATAAACAAAACTCCCACATACTCCACCAAATATTAAAACCCTACATAGTACCTAACTATGTGGGGTTTTACTTAT
>ERZ1026776.804-NODE-804-length-20145-cov-84.640219_pt1 | contig 20145 bp, 20 predicted proteins | sample MGYA00380125_ERZ1026776 | MGnify/ENA primary metagenome ERZ1026776 (study PRJEB33269, sample SAMEA4719761) | human gut metagenome | biome: human-associated habitat; feature: organic feature; material: feces | place: Cameroon | collected 2013-10 ...
CAAGTTTATGCTTTATTAACGAGAAGTTTTCTATAGGGGTGCTGAGTAGTTACATCAAAACTTGGCATCACTAAAAAATTCTAAAATGGAGACTCCTGTTGGTTCTTCTGATAATGAAGGACAAAAACTTTCAGCAAAAGATTTTTTGTTGAGTTTTTTGAAAAATAGTTCATTATCAGGCTTAGGAGTTGTTTATTGCTTATTTTTAGCTTCACGAGATAATAAAAGTTTTAAACTTTCCGATTATGCGGAGGCTTTTCAATATCCTAATATAGATTATGCTTATGCATATTGTATTGCCTGTTTTGCTAATAGATTAGCTGTCGGAAATGTAGATATTCAAAATGATAGTTTAGTTACTAATGTAAAATTTAGTCATTTAATAAAAGAAAATGATATTTATGAAGCTATCAAAAATTGGTTATCCAACATGATAGTTGATAAAAATAAAATGAGTGCTGAAGAATTTATTTCTACAATAATGAAACTTTTTGATTAAGTATAAGCTAAATATTGTATATTCTCATTATGAGATATGGTTTGGCTTTTGTTAGAATAATGAGAAGAATTAAAGACATGCGTTTGGGATTCTAAATTATGCAGAATTTATGGTCTTATCTCATTTCTAGATATCTTTTATGATTCTAATATAAAAATAACAATAACAATGGAAACATTAATTATAGATAAAGAAGAGTTTGTCGGTTTACTGACGAAGCAAATAGCAAAAGGTCATGAGTTGTTGAATCTTGAAGTTTCAGTGTCTGCTCATACTCATAATCAATTTGGACGTCCAAAGATAATATATCAAGTCGACGAAGAAAAGAATTTCACTGCTACTTACAAAAAGTGGGATAATTTTAACAAAGAGATTTATAAGCAATCATTTAGTAGTCAAGCCAATTCATATTTAAATTCTTACTGCAATCATGAACATACATTGTGGGGGCTAGATAATATTAAGGAACTGAAGGAAATCATTTCTGCTAAGGTAATACAGATGGAAGGTGATGTTGAAAAGTCTGCTTTAATTCCTTGTAAGTCTTCTAAAACTTCATCATCAAGTATATCTGCAACTTCTAACAGTAAGGATGTTTTTATCGTTCATGGGCATGATTCAGTAGTATTGAAAGATGTAGAGAACTTTGTGCGTAAAATAGGGTTGAATCCCATTATATTGCGAGATATGCCTAGTATAGGTAAGACTATTATCGAAAAAATAGAAAAATATACAGGTAATGTGTGTTATGCAATTGTTCTTTACACACCATGTGATGAAGGCAAGGCAAAAGAAGATGCTGAATATAAATCTCGCGCTCGTCAAAATGTAGTATTTGAACATGGATATCTGTGTGGCAAGTTGACACGAAGCCATGTTTGTGCATTGGTGAAGGGAGATGTAGAGGTTCCTGGTGATTTGTCTGGTATTGTTTATGTAAGCATGTCTGAGAAATGGGAGTTCGACGTGGCAAAAGAGATGAAAGCTGTAGGTATAGATTTGAACATTAATAACTTAATATAGAGATGGGTGATATAGTTGATATAAGAACGCCTTTAGATATTTTGAAGAATGCTTTGTTGGATAGTTGCCCTAGCAGCCATCTTAACGTATTAGAAAAATGGTTTGTTGGTTTAGATCAGCGTCTTTTGGTTGCTCAAAATGATGTAACTAACATCGCTTACCTAAAATGTGAATGTGCTAAGGAAATAAATAAAGAGATTCAATCACGAAGGGATGTTAGGGAAATCTCAAATATAGTTTCAGCTTATTCTTTTGCTATCAATGAACTTAAAAAGTTGCCCGGAGTAGAGGGCGAAAATTTAGATCCGGATTGGGCTACTGCATTCTATGATTCTGCAAAAGACTCTTCTGATGAAGAAATACAAGTGTTATGGGGAAAAATTCTTGCAGGTGAAATTACTCATCATGGCAAGTTTTATAAAAGGACTTTATCCATATTGAAGAATATGGAGTCAGAAGAGGCTAAGCATTTTGTTGAATTGGTTCCATTGTTAATTGCAAAAGAAATAGTTCCTGAATTTATTTTTCAGAATAATGAATTCTTCCAATATAATGATTTGCAGACATTGATGGATTGTGGAATCGTAAATTCCAGTGATGGTTTATATACATATACTGGTTTGGGCCAAGTAAAATTACCTGGTTTTAAACTGGTATCAAAAAATAATGATGTAAAAGAGTTGAATTTAGAAGGCTTTGCGTTGACAGATGCAGGTTTGCAGTTATGTCAGTTGATAGAATGTAACAATGCGGATGAAAACTACGTGAAGCAGTTAGCTGATCGCTTGTCAAGGCGTAACAATAAAGAAATAGGTTATGAATATTTGTAGTAACGGTCTTGATCCTATTAAGACTGAATGATGCAAGTTGCATAGCTGATCGTTAAGAGGAGATGTTGTTAAGCAGATAAGGCTGCAGCATTATGATAGTTTATGAACTGGCGGTCCCATCCCGCATAACATGGCGTAGACCTTTGATGGTCCGCCAACCTTAGAGCGTAGCGGTTCCGAGCACCGAGTAGGGCGGTTTACATCCTTCCTTCTGAGGAGGAAGGCTTGGTTAGAGGTGGAGCTCCCTTTGGCTAAAGGGAGACGGAGGAAATCGAAAAAACAGTACCATTATGTCCCATCAGTAGATGTAATCCCAGAGAAGGTGGAGAAACTCAACAATAAGATTTCTCCAATCCAGGACGATTACATCGAAAAGTATTTGGCTGAAAAGCCATATCATGGTGACACCATCCGATGCTCTCGTTATTAATACAGCCTCTGCACCTTATTTCCATAAGATGAGGCTGGTAACGCCAAAGTAGGCAAGGATATCCGCTTGTCTGCTCATAGAAAGAGAAACAGAAAATCTAAGAATTTGGAAAATAAAATAATAATGAATATAGTAAAAACAGAAATAGAAGGCGTACTCATTATAGAGCCACGCCTCTTCCGCGACTCTCGTGGCTACTTCTTCGAGAGCTTCAGCGAGCGAGAGTTTGAAGAAAAGGTTGCCCCTATCCTGGGACACAGTGTTCACTTCTGCCAAGACAACGAGTCTATGAGCAGTTATGGCGTGATGCGAGGTTTGCACTTCCAGCGCCCACCTTATACCCAGAGCAAGCTGGTACGCTGCGTAAAGGGTAGAGTCCTTGATGTGGCAGTAGATATCCGCAAAGGATCACCAACCTATGGCAAGCATGTGACTGTAGAACTGACTGAAGATAATCATCTTCAGTTCTTTATTCCCAAGGGCTTTGCACACGGTTTTGCCGTCCTCAGCGAGGCTGCCGTCTTCCAATACAAATGTGATAATTTCTATCACCCAGAGGCAGATGGCGGCATCTCTATTCTCGACGATAGCCTAGGCATTGATTGGAAAATTCCTACCGACCATGCCATTCTCTCAGAGAAAGATACCAAGCATGATTTGTTGAAGGACTTTGATAGCCCATTCGACATCAATGTGGATTTATATAAGTGACAATGACTAATACTGAAATCTTACAGGCATATCTTTGGAATATAAGCCTATATTCTCATAAGCCAGAAGACCAAACCGTTCATAATGAACTCATAAGCCAGGCCCGTAAGTACATAGGTTTGGATATTCCGAAAATTAGAGAGGGAATACATTATCAAGATGTGTTGGAATTAATCTTGATGGATGTTCATGGCAGGTTCAATACTTGTGATTGGTATGGTGCAGAGAAAAACTTGCAGCTGTTTGATCGAATCGCATCGGGTAAAATGGTTCAGGTGAACCTTCTTTTTGATAGATGGTATACTTCAGCAAATGTTTATTTTCGTAGAGGTTTGTTGGATAGAGCCTTGGAGGCGACTTTTCAAGCTGAACCTTATGCCGAAGGGCATTTTCTTAGGTATAAAATGTTGTTATTGCGAGGTGAGATAGAGAGTGCTAAAATGAATATGTATGAGTTTTCTGTCAATTCTCTTTCTTCTGCTTTATACGAGGCAGAACAGTTAGGGGAAACTTATGTGATCGATGTCTACAATCGTTTAGCGCATATGTTCTCTATGCGATATGCTTCATTAGGAATGAGTTTCTTGCGTAAGGCTCAAGCTTTATGTGAAAGACTGGGAGATGAGAAATTGTTGCAGGAAAACAGAATGGCTAGAGTTAATTCTTATTATGGCTTGTCTTTGCGTCATCCACAAGATGAGAAAATGTTTTTGGATGAAGCTCAGCAAGTCTTGAATTTGGTAGATTACGATAGTTTACCTTTGCCTCAGAACAAGATGTATTACAAGGAATTGCTTGGCAAAATAACACATAACGTAGATCCTATCATCGAAGCATGCAAGTTCTATCAAGGTGTGGATGCATTAGATGAAATCTGCCGCTGTAGTGATTCTATCCTAGTGACAGGCATTAATTATGAGCAAGCCGCTAAGGCACTTCCTTATGTTGAGATATATCGAAAAACAGCAATGAAGCGAAACGATAAGGATTTGGCTCTAGAATTACAATATATTCAAAAAGCGGAGGATATAATATATGGGATATTGGGAAAACAAAAGAAATGAACTGATAGAGAAACTTCCTACCATCATGGATGTTTTGGATAGGCTGTCTTATGGGGAGGAAAAGTGGGCATTGGATAAATCTCCATTCCGATTACTTTTTCCCTCGTATGCGCAAGACGGTTTGTTTGAGATTGTACCAGGTCCCGAAGATAAAGACCGTTTAATTCCATGTAGCTTATCTTTCAATTGTTATTATCGTGGAGAGAGTGGCTATCATAAACCATGCCGTCCATCCTTATACCGTAAAGGCATGGAGGCTGAACATATCTTCCATGAGCGCTTGAAGGCATGTGAGTTAGAACTTCTTATATCGGATTATCCACTTACTAAAATTTTTGATAGTGGCTTGCAAATAACTTTGAGAAATGGGAGTATATATCCATTGAAGTTATCAATCGATGCAGAGGCTTTAGCACAGCATTATGGCATCAAAACCGACTTACTAGACTTGACTGTCGATAAGTTTGTCGCAGCTTTCTTTGCAACAACTCGATATAAAGATGGCAAGTATTACCCAATAGAACCAAAGGATCCGGAATATGGTGTTATCTATATGTATTCAGATTTTCCTTTTGATGGAAAGGATATGTATAGCCAGCATATGAGGGTAGTAGGCTTGCAGCCATTTTCTCGTCCAGGAGAGCAGGCAGGTTTTGTGTTGAGACTGGGACCTGAAGATGACTTTAGAAAAAAGGCTTGTCAAAAGATAAAATTCCGCCAAGATAAGGATATGTCCTGGTTGATATTTAATTATACCAATAGGTCTGGCAAGCTGTTTTCTAAGAGTATCTTAGAGAAGAAGGCAAATATAATCATTAATAGTAAATTCTATTCAAAACAAGCATTGGAGCTTTGTAAATCTCGTTATTATCCTGATGTGGAGCTTGATGAATTGAAGAGCTACATAGATAAATTGCATTTGAAAATTAAGAATCATCCTCCAGTGAAGTTTACAGAGGTTGAGAAGCGAAATGTAATTAAGGAATGGGATGAAAGCGGTTTTGACGAATTTCGTAAAAAAGTGATTTGGCGAGAAACCTTTAAAGCATAAAGTACTTGTAAAACAGTTTAAAGGATGAATAAATGAATCCAAAAGTTTTTATTTCATACAGTTGGCATCCAGAAGAGAATAAAGTAAGGGTGCAGCGATTGGCTGAACGTTTGATAGGTGACGGTGTAAATGTCATTCTCGATGTTTGGGATTTGAAGAATGGACAAGACAAATATGTGTTCATGGAGCAAATGGTTGAAGATTCTGAGATAAAAAAGGTCTTGGTTATCTGTAACAAAGACTATGCAGATAAAGCTGACAGTCGTAAAGGAGGGGTTGGAACAGAAAGTACTATTATGTCCGATGAAATCTATTCTAAGGCCGATCAGACAAAGTTTATTCCGATTGTTTTTGAAAAAAATGAAAATGGTGAGATATGTAAACCCCATTTCTTGAATTCTCGTATTCATATTGATATGAGTACAGATAAGGATTATGAACAAGGCTACAATCAATTACTCAGGGATATTTATGATAAACCTCTAATTAAAAAGCCTGCACTCGGGAGTATGCCGGCATTTCTAGAGTCAGATCAGCCTACATTCTTAAGTACAGCTCGAGAACAGAACTTTCTGAAGATTATAAATGAAGAAACATCGTCCCTTAAAAATTGGATGGTATGCTATTTTGATAAGTTGATAGATTCTCTTTCCCAGTTCAAGGTTACTTTTAATGGTGGTCATACCAAGAAACTTGTTGACGATGTAGAAAAAAGCATTGATAAAATGCAAGTAATCATTAAAGATTTTATGACATTTCTTGAAAATGTGGCTGCCAATGAAAAGTGTATGGGAGATTATTTCGTAGATTTTTTTGAAAAACTTCTGCAGTATTATGAGGATAATGATATTGAACTAGCAACTTCGGATGATACGTGGCACGTTTCAAATGACAACTACAGATTCTTCAATTATGAGTTGTTCTTGTCTTTTGTTAGCATTATGCTAAAACATGAACGATTCGATATTATTCATGATGTAGTGTCTACTGATTTTTGTATTTTATCAAATCGCATGGGGAGACAAAGTCGCCCTATGAACTTTGTTGAGTTTCAAAAATATAATTATGCACTGGATTATTATAAAAAAGGTATTGAGCGTTCAAATTGTATAAGTGAGGAAGCTGTGCTGATGAGTAGCATTATAGATGGTCATCAATTTGATGCAATTGTTCAAGCAGATATATTATTGTATTATCTTTCAATGGTGTATACTAAGTCATATAATGGACGTAAAGTTTGGTATCCTCATTTAAGCATTTATAATAAGGCTTTTGTGATACTTCCAAAACTTGTCTCTTGTCGTTATTTTGAGAAAGTGAAGGTCTTGTTTGAGGTATCTACTAAGGAAGCTTTTGTTTCTTTGATACAAGGTTTGACAGATAAGATAGAACAGGATTATCGTTACAGAATCCCTCACGTAAAGGAAGGATTGTGTGTGGATAAAGTTTGTACATTGAGATAAGAAAATAGGTAATATAGATTTGTTTAACGATTTTATTTGAATAATATGGGAACAAGAAATTGTGGAAAAAGTGGCAAGAGTGGTGAGTCTAGGATAAATGATTCTAGAGGTGCTAGAAGAATTGATGAGAGTACTTCAAGAAGAACTACTCATTCGGCTGATCGTCAAATTCAATCTAATAAAAAACAAGGAACAGGTCCAAGATAGGAGAGGTGCTCTATGATGACGTTAAAGGACATAAGAGATGCTTATGAGGCATTGTCTGGAACAATGAGTTCTATTGTAAGACAGATAAATTTTGCAGGTATAGCAATAGCCTGGATTTTTGTGGATAAAGAAAATCATCAGGTTAGTCAGTTGTTGATTAATTCTTGCCTTTTTATAGTCTCTTCAATAGTGTTAGATGCTTTGCAATATTTTGTTGGTACTATCATTTGGCATTTTTGCTATTGTAAAAAGCATGAGAAAAGTAAAAAGGATGAAGATATAGAGGTTAACGATTCTGAGTGGATCAATGGTTTGGCTTGGCTATTGTTTTATGCAAAATGTATTATAACGGGGATTGGGTATTTCTACATATTGCTCTTTTTTATTTTGCAATTTAATTTATAGTTAATGAATTTAGCTTTTCGTAAATTATGATTCGTAATGCAATAATTCTTGCCGCTGGCAAGTCAACACGTTTTGCACCTTTTACTTATGAACGTCCTAAGGGATTGTTTCGGGTTAAGGGCGAGTATCTGATAGAACGTCAGATTAACCAGCTTATTGAAGCTGGAGTAAAAGAAATCTATATTGTGGTAGGTTATATGAAGGAGAAATTCTTCTTCTTGGAACAGAAATATCCTGAGGTAAAACTACTCATAAATAATAAGTTTGGAGTGAAAGGTAACCTCTATTCACTTTACGTGGCAAAGGAATATCTGGGAAATACTTACCTTTCTTATGCGGATTATTATTTTGAGAGTAATCCATTCTTGAATGATAATCCAGAGAATATTTCTTATCACGCTTGTGTTTATCGACCACGAAAGTTCAATGAGTTTTCTGTACAATATTCAGATGCTAATGTCATTACTCATGTAGATTTGGGTGGTAGCTACCAAATGGCAATGGTAGGTCATGCTTATTTCAATCAGCATTTTTCTAAACGTTTGGTTGAATTGATGAATGATGAAATTGACGATTTCCGAGTAAACTCCCTCTTTTGGGAAGAGTTTTATGAGCGACATATCAAGGAATTGACTCTCTACATGAAGCCTTTCAAGGAGAATGAGATATTTGAGTTCAATACCATAGATGACCTTCGTCAGTTTGATTCGGATTTCTTGTTTAATGTTGATAGCGACATTATCTCGAATATATGCAATACATTGAAGTGCAATCCAAACAATATTACAGACATCAATGTTATCAATGCAGGTTTAACGAATGTCTCTTTTCGCTTCAAAGTAAATGATACAGAGTATGTTTATCGACACCCTGGAGGAACAGCCGGTAATCTTATCGACCGTCGTACAGAATTCTTTGCACAGATGAGTGCAAGAGATTTGGGAGTAGATAAATCTGTAATCACGATGACTTTGGATGGTTGGAAACTTTCCTGTTGTGTCCAGAACTTGGTAGAGTGTGATTTCAGAAAGCATGATGACCAGTTGGAGAAAGGTATGGAGTATCTTCGGAGAATTCATGCTTTGGAGATACCGCAAGATGGAAGTGTAAAGACGTTTGATGATTTTGAGGAAGGTCTGAAACTGATGAAGATAGCTTCGGCAACTAAAGGAAATCTACTGCAAGAGTTTTCTGAGGAAATCGAAAAGGCAAAAGTCCTGGATAAATATCTTAAAGAAGATGCCAAACGTATGGGGATTAAACCAGTCTGTTGTCATAATGATACCTACGAACCAAATTTCTTGGCAACAGAAGATGGGGACTTGTATATGATAGATTGGGAGTATGCTGGTATCAACGATCCTGCCAATGACTTGGCTTGCTTCTTCTGTCGTTATGAATATAGTGATGAAGACATAGATAAATTTATTAAAGCTTATTTTCAGCGAGAGCCTACCAATGATGAGTATCGTCATTGGCGAGCATATATCGCCTTGTGTGCTTTTTATTGGATAAGTTGGGGATTATATAAGGGAAGTGTAGGAGATGATGATGGTTTCTTCTTCCTTCCTGCATATCGAAATTTTCATAGGTTTATAGACGAAGCTTTAGCTTCATACAAAAAATAATATTTTAGAATGAATACAGCAATTATTCTTGCTGGTGGTGTTGGTTCTAGAGTTGGAGCCAATGTACCCAAGCAATTTATTGAGGTAAATGGTAAGCCTGTTTTGGTTTACACCATTGAAATTTACCAGAAGCATCCTGAGGTTGATGCTATAGAAGTAGTTTGTCATGCAAAGTATATTGATTACTTGTATGAACTTATAGAGAAATATCATCTTACCAAGGTAAAATGGGTTACTAATGGTGGCGAGACCTTCCAGGAGTCATGCTTAAATGGCATCGATTTCTTAGAGGATAAACTCCAGGATGATGATATGATTATGATTCATTATGGTGCAGCTCCATTTACTTCGCAGAAGATACTTACGGATGCCATTCGGGTATGTAAGGAGAAAGGCAATGCTGTCAGTGGTATCCCTTGTTATCAGTTAATGGGCACAAGAGATGCTGGTGAGGTAAGTGAAAAATGGGTGGATAGAGACAAGCTCATTCAGATAACATGTCCGTACGCTTTCAATTATGGCTTTGTAAAGAATCTCTATAAGGAAGCAATCGCAAAGAATTTACTTGATAAGGTGGAGCCTCATACCACAACATTGATGCTGTATATGGGGTATAAGCTAAATTTAAGCTATGGTGATCAAACAAATATCAAGATTACCACAAAGGAGGATGTGGAGATGTTACGAAAGGTGTTTTCGGCAGATTAATCTGGTCTTCCCAATGATATTTTTGAAAAAATGATTATGATATGGAACAGATAAATAAAGAAAAAATAGATGACGTAATCTCTGATATGATCTTTGATGATGATTATGATGATGATTCAAAGATTCCATACGAGATACCAAAAGAAGTACGTAAAATCACTACGCAAGCTTATGATAAGAGCGTTGCTGATATGGTACGAATGATGGAGGATAAGGATATTAGACTTAATCCAGAATATCAGCGTAATTATGTCTGGGATAACAAAAAAGCTTCTATGCTTATTGAGTCTATCATTTTGAATGTGCCTATCCCTGTAATTTATGTTTCTCAGGAAGAGGATGATTCTTGGGTTGTTATAGATGGACTTCAAAGACTAAATTCGCTGAAGAGGTTTTTTGCAGGAAAATTTAAACTTAGTGGTTTGGAAATATTGTCAGATCTTAATAAATGTGATATAAATTCCCTGAATCAAAAGGCCTTACGAATGCTGAAAAATGGATTGTTACGAGTCATAATGATTACCCATGACTCAAATGAGGAAATCAAATATGATGTATTTATGCGTCTTAATACCGGAAGCGTACATCTAACAGAACAGGAATTACGTAATTGTTTGTATAGAGGAAATTTGAATAAATACCTAAAGGATATGGTTAAAAATGAATCTTGGCAACAATTATTAGGACTTAAGGAGCCTCATAAACGCATGATGGATTGTGAGATTGTATTAAGATTTCTTGCGATTTGGAAAAATTGGAATGTCGAAGAGAAATCTTTAGCTGGTTATAAAGGAAGAATGAAGGCTTATTTGAACTTGTTTATGAGTGAAAATAAAGATGCTTCCAAACATGTGTTAGATGAGTGGAGAACTTTGTTTGATGAAACAGTAGATAAAGTATATAAGGTTTATGGGGTAAATGCATTCAAACGAAAAAACTTGGATGGTACTTTTGAAAGAACGATAAATCGTGCGATTATAGACGTTCTAATGCTATCTTCTACTCAGCATACGCTCGAAGAATTGTTATCCAAAAAAGAACAGCTAAATGAGAGCTTTCTTTATTATACTAATGATTTCCAAGAATTCAAAAATAGTATAAAAATAGGAACTTCAGATACGAAAGTCATAACTTATCGCTTAGTGAAATGGTGTGATGAGGTGGAAAAGATTTTAGCAGGACAATAGATATGGATAGTATAGACCAAATACGTCAAAATATGAGCGAAGTTGATATGCTGTTGAATTATGCTTCTCAAAATGCAAATGATGTGCAGAAATATCAATTGTTTAATAAAACTGCGGTAGTTCTCCTATCAACAAAGTTTGAGGTTTTTCTAGAAGATTTCATAGACGAGCATTCTCGTAAGATTCTGAATGGTCATACAAATACATCATTACCAACAGACCTTAAAAATTCTTATGTGGATTCAACTTTTGCAAAGGTATCGGATATTAGTGATAGAAGAAAGAAAATTCAATATATGAGATTATTAATGAAACTGTTTAATTCAAATGAAGAAACAATTTCTACTTTGTCGCCGATTCGTCCTTCTTTGAAGTTCTCTTATGGAAAGCATGGGCAGAAAGAAATAGAAAAAATGTTTGAGCGGCATGGACTAAAGAATTTTATTAATTCTTCTGATGTCCAGAACGCATTACGTATGATGAATTCTCTATTTTCCATTCGCAATAATGTCATTCATGAGGATGCAACTCCAGCTCTTACACATCAAACAATTCAAGGGCATAGAGATAATATTATGCATTTTGTAGATTTGTTGGAAAATGATTTGCAAGTAAATCATATAGCTTATTATCATCAGTAAAGGGATGTAGGCTGTATTAAATATAATAAATAGCAAGAGATATGATTAAATATTCAAAGGAACAATATAAGCAAAAGCTAATAGAGACTTTTGTCGCATTTGATAGTTTTTGTAAGCAACATGGCATTAAGTATTATGCTGCTTATGGAACGTTGATTGGAGCAGTTAGACATCAAGGTCTGATTCCATGGGATGACGATATTGATGTCTTTATGAAGCGTGAAGATTATGATAAGTTTTGTGCTTTTCGAGGAAAAGTTGATGGCCATTACGATATAATGGATATTAATGATGACAATTATTGGCTTTTGTCTTTAGCTAAATTTGTAGACACTAATACAACATTATGGGAATTTAAGGAATTGCCTCTTATTTTAGGTGTATATATAGATGTCTTTCCATTGGATGAAGTTGATACGGACAAAAGCTTGGTATTTAAGAACGAATATGATAAAATATCATTATTGGTGGCTCGTTCAATGATGCGTTATGGTATAAAAGACTTTCTAAAGTCATTTGTACATCCTCGAAGATTTTTATATGTTTTGAAAAATATTCTTGTTCATAGAAGCAAGTATGAGCAATATAAGGCACAATATGATGATTTGGTAGTCAAGCTGAAAACGCTAAAAGGAGGTTATTATGTTTCTTATGATGGTCCTTATGGTGTTGGAGAAATAATGAATAAAGAATGGTTCGCTCAAACTGTTTTGTTGAAATTTGAAGGAATAACGATAGAGGCTCCTATTGGTTATGATTCAATTTTAAGAAAGATGTATGGAGATTATATGAAATTACCGCCAAAGGATAAGCAAGTTTCGCATCATAATCATTATTTCCTTGATTTGGACAAGAGATGGACTATCCCAGAAATCGAAGCTTATACGAAATGAAGAATGAAACAGAAAACAAGAGAATAGCGTATAATTCGTTGTTCTTACTTCTGAGAATGGTGTTGCTAACACTTGTTTCTCTTTATACTTCGAGGGTTGTATTGCATTCATTAGGAGCGTCAGACTATGGCTTGTATAATGTGGTTGGTGGTATAGTGGTCATGTTTGTGTTCTTAAATAATGCTATGATGAATGCCACCCAGAGATATTTGACGTTTGAGTTAGGTAAGAATAATATAGAGAAGCTAAATAAAATATTTTGTGTTAGTATAAATATACATATACTTATAGCATTTGTCGTTTTTCTTTTAACAGAGACTGTTGGACTTTGGTTTTTGTATAATAAGTTAGTTATTCCAGAAGGAAGATTGGAGGCTGCGTTTTGGACGTTACAATTTAGTGCGGTTGCCACGATTTTCACTATCGTCAGTGTACCATACAATGCATTAATTATAGCACATGAGAAAATGTCAGCTTTTGCATATATCTCTATTTTTGATGCAGCTATTAAATTGTTGGTTGCATTTTTAATAAGTATTACAAGTTTTGATAGATTAATCTTATATTCTTTCTTGCTGTTTGTTATAAGCGTTATTGATCGAATAATATACAATGTTTATTGTACGAAACATTTTCCTGAGTCTAAGTATAAATTTATCAAAGACAATGCTTTGTTTAAAGAAATGCTTGGGTTTGCAGGTTGGAGTTTAATAGGGAATCTAGCTTATGTGGGGGCCACAGAGGGATTAAATATTATGTTAAATATGTTTTTCAATCCTGTGGTTAATGCGGCTCGCGCTATTGCTGTTCAAATACAAGGAGTAATGATTAATTTTTCCTCAAATGTAGAGAATGCAATAAAACCTCAAATTACAAAGTCTTACGCTTTTGAAAACAAAGAAAGGTTATTTTCCCTAGCGTATGCAAGTGGAAGATTTACTTTTTTTGCATTGTTATTGGTTTCTTTTCCAATATTATTTGAGGCTGATACAATATTAAAAATATGGTTACATGACGTTCCTGAACATACAGCAAATTTTGTACGTCTTATACTTGTATGTACTTTAGTTGACGTCTTGTCTAATCCGATGTTAACATTAGCGCAAGCTTCTTTAAAAATTAGAAGATATCAAACGATAGTAGGATTTGTATATTTGCTTGTTGTCCCTTTTGCGTATATAGCTTTGACCTATTGGAAAGTTCCGGAAATCGTATTTTGGGTTAATCTCCTAATATTTGTTGTGTTACAAGTTATAAAAATAATACTTGTCTGTCCAATGGTTAATATGCCAAAGCTAGTTTATGTTAAAAAGGTATATTTCAAAGCTTTTTATGTAGTGTTATTCTCAGGTTTTATTACGAGCTTCCCCTTCTTATATATAGAATCAAGCATCTTAAAGTTAGTATTAGTTGTAACAACGGCTACTATATCAATATTGTTTGGTATATATGTTTTAGGGGTTGATGCAAGAGAACGTCAACTGATCTATCAGAAAGTTCTTTCATTAATGAAACGTTAACGACATTGATATTATGAGTAAGAATAAAACTTTCTCAATTATAATTCCGCTTTATAATAAGGCGAAATATATTTGTAAATCAATAGATTCTGTTTTAGTACAATCTTTTGATGATTTTGAAATAATAGTTGTTGATGATGGCTCTACTGATGATAGTAAGTCTATAGTTCAAAATCATTATAAGCATTTAGATAACTTAAGCATAATCACTCAAACTAATGCAGGTCCAGCTGCAGCTAGAAATACTGGTGTTAAATATGCTTCTGGTGATTGGGTGTTGTTTTTGGACGCAGATGACCTCTTGCTTCCTGGGGCATTGGGCATTTTTAGCTCTTTAATCAAAAAGAATAGAGGAATTGATTATATAATATGCAATTATTATATTCAGTGCAATGGCAAAAAGTCATTATTCCAGATTTTTCCGATAGAAGGTATTCTTAAACATCCTTTTTTCTATGAATTTGCAGGCTGGATGTCTGATAGACCAGGTTCTGCTATCTATAAACGAGAATTGGTTTTGCGTTTCCCGTTCAATCCAAAATTGCGGAGATATGAAGATGCAGAATGTCAATATGAAATGCTAAATGAAGTAAAGGTTTATCAGAGTAAAATGCCAGTAATGATTTCTAACCGAGATGCTTCTGAAGCAGCTTCATATAGGCAGGATATCAATGAAGACTTCTTGGGACATCTTGATTTTAAGGGTAAAACATTTTGGGAACGAATGATGCTTTATAAACTTGCTCTCCAAGCCGTTGATGGATATGGTGTTGTTGCTAAAAACATGTATGAGCAAGTTTTAAATAAAGCATCATATAAGATTGTTCTCAACATTTTCTCGATAATTTGGATTTTTGAGAGAATAGTTAAAAAGTTAATGAAGATTTAAATAGTATATATGAATACCGTTTACGATGCAAAACTCTTGGGACTTCCAAAGATTGAAGACCCGAGAGGTAACCTGTCTATCATCGAACAAATCAAACAGATTCCTTTTGAAATCAAGAGGGTCTATTGGATTTATGATGTGCCAGGTGGAAAGGATAGAGGGGCGCATGCCTATAAGGAGAACGAGGAGTTTATTGTGGCTCTGTCTGGTAGTTTTGATGTAGAACTGGATGATGGAAGGAATAAACAATCTTTCTCTCTGAATCGTTCTTATTTTGGAGTATATGTTCCTAAAGGAATGTGGAGAACTATGAAGAATTTCTCAACAAATTCTCTTGCTCTGGTTCTTTCTTCTACTGAATATGATAAGGATGACTATATCATGGATTATGAAGAATTCAAGGCTTGGGTGAAGAATCCTTCTATAAAAACGACTTCTTCTGGGAATGATACTTCTGTTAAGGTAAATAATCCTGGGGATAGTTTCAGTGCCAAGGAAGGTAAAAGTGTGTTTGATTGTTCTCTCTGTGAGTTGAACAAAATGCATGATGTAGAGGGAAATCTTACTTACATCTATGAGAATGTACATGTTCCATTCCCAATCAACCGTGTATTCTACAGTTATGATATACCAGGTGGTGAAGATCGTGGAGCGCATGCTCATAAAGAATGCCACCAATTTATCATTGCAGCATCTGGTGCTTTTGAAGTTGTGCTTGATGATGGCGTAAATAAGAGAACGGTACAGCTCAACAGACCATTCTGGGGACTTCATGTACCACCTGGGATTTGGGCTTCCGAGCAAGGATTCTCTTCGGGTAGTATTTGCTTAGTCTTAGCATCTCATGGATATTCAGAGGATGACTACATAAGAGACTATGATGACTTCCTGAAATATGTAAACGAAAAGAATAATAAGTAATGGACGTTTTTTCAAAAGGAATTATCTTGGCTGGCGATGCGGGCAATAAGTTATCTCCTTTAACTTTAGGAATACCTAAGCAATTGCTGCCTCTCTACGACAAGCCGATGATTTATTATCCAATAGAATTGTTGGTAGGTGTAGGGATAAAAGATATTCTCATAATTACTAGCCAAGAACATGCTTCTACTTTCATTCATGCGTTAGGCGATGGTTCTGCTTTTGGTGCGAGGTTTACGTATGCAATACAATCAAAACCAGAAGGAGCTGCGCAGGCTTTTACGATTGGAGAAGAGTTTGTCGGGGAAGAACCGGTCTGTATGATAACTGGTGACTGTATCATATTTGGCAAGGATAGAAATATCAAATTACAAAAGGCCATTAGGGCTGCACAGAATAGCGGACAGGCATCTATATTTGTTTGCCGTGATTGGGATTCTGAGCAGTATGGGGTAGTTACGCTAGATTCAGAGGGAAGATGTCTAACTGTTGAAGGAAAGGCAACAAAGCCTTTGTATTATTCGATTACCGGACTTTATGTTTTTCCTAAGGGTGTTACAGAATATGCTAAGCTTGTAGAAAAATCAGAGCGTGGGCGTTTAGAGGTAACTTCTTTGAATAAAGCTTATTTTGAGAAGAATAAGTTGCAGGTACAGGTTTTAGGTAGTGATTTTAAGTGGTTTGATACCAATTCCTTCGATTCGTTACAAGTTATCAACAGTTATATTCAGAAACAGAAAAATAAAAATAAATAAGATTATTATGGTAAAGTTATTAGATTTACAGGCGATCACCATGATGCATGGTGATGAGTATAAGGCTGCAGCCAATCGTGTCATTGAGAGTGGCTGGTTTTTACAAGGTAATGAAAACAAGCAGTTTGAGAAGGACTATGCTCAATATATTGGTACAGATGAGTGTGTAGCTGTTGCTAACGGTTTGGATGCTTTGCGCTTGATTATCCGAGGATATAAGGAGTTGGGCGTTTTTCAGGATGGTGACGAAATCATTGTTCCTGCTAATACCTATATTGCAACTATTCTTGCCATTACAGAGAATAATTTGACTCCTATCTTGGTTGAGCCAACATTTGAGCATCTTGAAATTGATATTGATAAGATTGAGGCAGCAATCACTCCTAAAACAAAGGGCGTGATGATTGTTCATCTTTATGGCCGTGTTGCTTATAATGACAAGTTGGGCGTGATATGCAAGAAACATAACTTGAAGTTGATGGAAGACTGTGCTCAGAGTCAAGGTTGTGCATGGAAAGGTGTGAAGACGGGTGCTTTGGGAGATGCTGGTGCGCACAGTTTCTATCCAGGCAAAAATCTCGGTGCCTTTGGTGATGCAGGAGCAGTAACTACTAGTGATAAGGAACTTGCTTCTGTGATTCGTGCTTTGGCAAATTATGGTAGTCAGAAGAAGTATGTATTTAAGTATGCTGGTATCAACAGTCGTATGAGCGAGTTGGATGCTGCTGTTCTTGATGTCAAGTTGAAGTATTTGGATGAGGACAATGCTCAGCGTCAGAAGCTGGCTGCTTATTATTATGAGCATATTAATAATCCTTTGATAACATTGCCTGCAAAGATAGATGATGAAAATAATGTATATCATCAGTTCCCTATCTTCTGTGAGCGTCGTGATGAATTGCAGGAATACTTGAAAGAACAGGGTGTTCAGACCTTGATTCATTATCCAATACCACCACATCACCAGGAGTGTTATGCTAAAGAATCTTGGAATACCCCTCAGCTTTCTCTTCCTATTTCAGAGAAGATTCATCAGCAGGAATTGTCTATTCCTATGAATCAGGTGATTAGTGAAGAAGAGGCAAAGATTGTTGTTGATGCAATTAATTTATTTAAATAGTTCTATGAGCCAAAAAACAAATTACGCCCTTTGTACTTTGTTCGATAGTAACTATTTGGATAAAGGATTGGTGCTATATAAATCATTGGAGAAGTATGCTTCTGATTTTACCCTTTATGTCCTTGCCATGAATGACAAGTGCTATGAGGTTTTAACAGATTTAAATTATGAGCATCTTATACCAATCAGATTAGCTGATTTTGAAAACGAAGATTTACTTCGGGTTAAACCAACACGAGGGATTGGAGAATATTGTTGGACATGTTCTTCTTCGTTGATAAAGTATGTATTGGATACCTACCAGCCAGATTATTGTTCATATGTAGATGCAGATATGGCATTTTACGCAGACCCATTGGTATTGGTAGAGGAAATGAAAGAGAGAAACGCCTCTGTGTCTATTGTTGGACATCGTTTCAACAGCTTTGAATTGAATCAAGCTGACATAGTTGGAACTTATTGTGTGGAATGCAATACGTTCAAAAATGATGAAAACGCTAGAACGCTGCTTGATGTTTGGATTGGTCAGTGCCTGGAACATTGCTCTATTGATGGGGATGGCGTATATTGGGCAGACCAAAAGTATATGGACAACTGGGTGAGCGATTATGATTATGTTATCGAAACACAGAATCTAGGTGCAGGTGTAGCTCCATGGAATATAGCACAATATAAACTAATTGACAATTCTTCTAGTTCTATTAAGTTGAAATGTAGAGGCAATAATTATGATTTGCTTTTCTATCATTTCGAGAATCTGCAATATTTGTCATTAAAGCAAGTGAATATTAATGTTTATGCTACATGGGGAATTGATGATAGATTGGTTCGCTTCCTCTATAAAGATTATTTGCATCGTATTGATGATACAAAATCTTTCCTTAGAAACAAGTATGGAATAGACGTGGTCATCAAGTCTCATCCAGGAGTGACAAAGAAGGAAAAGTATAAGCGGAATTACAAGATTACATACGAACGAATTAAGAAGTTTATCTTAGTGAACTTACCTGTTCGTTTATTGAAATCAAAGAATCTTATAATAGTAGATTAACAATGTACAAATTATCTATAAATCTGGTTATGGGGGGCGATATTGCTCCTTTCTGTCCTTATATCTTGTTCGAATGACAAGGAGAATAAAATGGTTGTATAGTTTTGGCAGAATCATAACAAGAAATTTAAGTTTAATTGTCTCACGACACCCAAACAGAAAATTGATAAATTCAAATAACAAATTTAATGAGTAGATTAATTCGTTTATATACCCGCAGATTCCTGCATTTTCCTCGCTTCCTACGCAAGCAGTTCTATCTCAGATATAACCGCTTGTGTTTGAGAGGTTGCATCGGATGGAATCATTTAGGCAAGAGGGCAATGGTATTTAATCACATCTATCTTGATATCCATCCGGATTCGAAAGTCGAGATTGGTGATGATTTCACATTTACCTCGGGTGAATGTTATAATCCGTTGTGTCGCAATCAAAGGGGATGCATAGTATCAGAACGTCCTAACTCAATCATTGAGATTGGGCATCATGTAGGTATGTCTTCACCCTGCCTTTGGGCGAAAGAGCGAATTACCATTGGTAACTATGTGAATATTGGTGGTGATTGCATTATCATGGATTCTGATGCGCATAATCTTGATTGGCGAGTACGTGATTCTGGCGAGATGTTTGCTCCTATGGTGAGTATGGATAATCATACTGCCAAGTGTGCACCTATCGTTATCAAGGATCATGTACTAATCGGAGCCAGGAGTATCATCCTTAAAGGAGTTACTATTGGTGAAGGCTCTGTGATAGGTGCTGGTTCTGTTGTTGTAAAGGATATTCCTGCAAATTGTATTGCCGCAGGAAATCCATGCAAGGTGATTAAAAGGATGGAATGATTTCCGCACACAGATCTCACGGATCTCACGGTTGAAGGAGCTTAAAAAAAACTCCCCATCTGTTTTCAGATGAGGAGCATTTTCTAGAGATGGAAGTCGATTTCCTTCAGCCATTCCCTGACATCGAAGCATGGACAGCTCTTGCGAACCCATGGGAGGTCGCGATGGCCTAGGATTTCGGCATCAGGATAGTCGAGGACGAGACTATAGAGGAGGTCTTCCAGAGCTGCTTTCTGGGCTGGAGTGCGAGTATCGGCAGGCTTGCCTTTCTCGTCGAGACCGCCCTCGTAGCAGATTCCGATGCTGT
>ERZ1026776.805-NODE-805-length-20136-cov-8.215726_pt1 | contig 20136 bp, 16 predicted proteins | sample MGYA00380125_ERZ1026776 | MGnify/ENA primary metagenome ERZ1026776 (study PRJEB33269, sample SAMEA4719761) | human gut metagenome | biome: human-associated habitat; feature: organic feature; material: feces | place: Cameroon | collected 2013-10 ...
AGCGTCAGATGTGTATAAGAGACAGGGGGATTTAAACCATATGAACGAATCAATAATATCAAGTAGCACATATATCATAGAGGAAGCTGCAGAACTATTATTAATTTGTTCTTTTTTAGGTCAAAATCGAAAAAGTTTAATATCTCCAATATCATTCCTCCTACCTGTTTGCGGAATAATCAATAACCTTCTTTGTACGTTCATCCCAAATGTATTTGGTTGGTTTTTGACTTTTCCCATAATTTTAATATCTTACAGTCTCATTTTAAAGATATCAGTTTCCACCAGCATTTTTCCATTTTTACTTAGTTATATATTATACGGCTTAATTGAAGCTGTAACTGTTGTTCTTTTACCACACGCAATACTCACATTTTCCAGTAATTTATATGAATTGGTTGGCACTTGTGTCATTTTTATATTTTGTCTTTTGGTATCTTTGTTACCTCTAAACAAATTATTTATCATCCTTAACAGTGGAAATCTAATTGTCAAACTTGTACTATCATACATTTCCCTACTTTATTTGGTTATAGTTGCAATCTCTAAAATCAACACCCTAGATGTCATCACTATTCTGCCGCTTGCAGTAACATTCATGATCATCCTGCTTCTCGCAGACATCATGGTTTTAAATCAGCAACGTACAATTACGATACAGAAACAGGACATCGAGAACTACCAGACGTACGAGCCGATGACACATAATTTGATTTCTGATATTCTCGGAAAACAGCATGATTTCAACAACCAGATGAATGCCATTCGGATGTTGCCTTACACATACAAAGATTATGAGTCATTGAGCGAAGCTATTGCGAATTACTCTTCTTATCTGGAAGACGAATTCAACGAATCTGAACTGCTGAAGATTAATCTCCCCGTTGTAGCAGGATTTGTGTTCAGTAAGATAAAAGAAGCAGCCAAGAATGACCGCATTTTATCAGTGAAAATCAAAAACAAATCATTGGTGACACAGGTGCCGGAATATGACTTGATCCGTATTCTCGGCATTCTGATTGATAATGCCATCGAAGCATCCAGCAACAAGCATCCGGTATATTTGATTCTTGACAGTCAGGACGGTCACATACTCATGCAGACAAAAAACGAAGGCAGAGAAATCTCTTCCGAGATGCGCAAAAAAATGTTTATTCGCGGCTACTCCACCAAGGTATCCGGCACAGCACGCAGCTCCCGTGGGCAGGGGCTGCCAAATCTAAAAGAGCTTGTAGACCATTACGGTGGCAAAATCTATCTGGACAACGAGACATTCCACGAACAGACTTGGATTTGTTTTTCAATCAAACTATAATTTGCATACCGCCCGCGCGATTGCAACAGCAATCTTCTGCTGATACTCCGGATTCTGCAGATTCCCGCATTCCGTCGGATTACTCAGGAATCCACATTCTACAATCACGCCCGGGCAGCTGCTGTTTTTCAGAATATACAGATCATTTCCGGTTTTAATCTCCCGTTCCTTCGGCGGCTGCAGATCTGCAATCAACTGTGCCTGTATCGTTTGCGCCAATTCCTTTGATTTATCCGATGGTCCATAATAAAACACTTGCGGACCGCTGATTTCTGTTTCCGGATAGCTGTTTTGGTGAATGCTGATCATGTAATCTGCACCGCTTGCATTAATAAGACTTACACGGTTATGCATATCCGATACCTTCTTATTTGCCGCTCCCTCCGTCGCCAGACACACATCCGCATCTCTCGTCAGAATCACCTTCACACCACGCACCTGCAGCTGTGCTTTCAAGCATAACGCAATCTGTAGATTCACATCTTTTTCCTTTATATTATCCACACCGATTTTCCCCGGATCATTTCCACCATGTCCGGCATCTATCACCACTACCAGCTCCCTCTGCATCCCCGCCTTATTGCAATACAGGACACAGTTCAGGATAAGCAGCACCATAAAGACCGTAAATCCAAACAGCAAACGCACTTTTTTATGTTGAAGAATCTGCATAGACAAGACTCCGGTAGAAATTTCTTCTTTTAATCATATGCAGATTCCGGATTTGTATTCTGTCATTTTTCTACGCAAATCAGCCCCTACAAAATACATTTTGTCCCCATCGGCTGCCGAATAGACTGGCGTCTGCCTGATACAAAGCAAAAAGGAGACCGAAATTAATCGATCTCCTTGCATCATTTTCTCTATATTGGATTCACACCGATTCCACCATTACTCAGCGTCCGTCTCTGCCTTTGCTTCCGGCTTTGCAATTGCTATACCAAGCTCTTCAAGCTGTTTTGCATCAACCGTATTCGGTGCCTCACTCATCAAGCAGGAAGCATCCTTTACCTTCGGGAATGCGATAACGTCACGGATGGAATCTTCTTTCGCCATCAGCATAACGAGACGGTCAAGTCCGTATGCCAGTCCTGCGTGTGGTGGTACTCCATATTTGAATGCATTGAGCAAAAATCCGAACTGGTCGTATGCACGTTCCATCGTAAATCCAAGTGCCTTGAACATCATTTCCTGGATGTCATCCTGATGGATACGCACGGAACCACCACCGATCTCTGTACCATTTAATACGATATCATATGCTTTCGCACGAACTCTGCCCGGATCAGACTCGATATACTGCAGATCCTCTTCCATCGGCATAGTAAACGGATGGTGCATTGCCTGATATCTGCCAAGTTCCTCGCTCCACTCAAGCAGAGGAAACTCTGTAATCCATACAAAACGGTATTCATCCTTCTTCAGAAGGCCAAGCTGATTTGCAATCTCCAGACGAAGTGCACCAAGTACATCATAGACAAGCTTGCTCTTATCTGCTGCAAAGAGCAGTAAATCACCCGGCTTACCCTGCATCTTCTCAACAAGTGCCTGCATCTCTTCGTCCTTCATGAACTTCGCGAAAGATGACTTCATCGTTCCATCCTCATGGATTGCAATATATGCAAGTCCCTTGGCACCGTAACCCTTGGCAAAGTCAACGAGAGCATCAATCTTCTTTCTCGGCATTGCACCCTGTCCCTCGGCATTGATACCGCGTACGCTTCCGCCGGCTTCAATTGCATTCTTGAATACGACGAATTCACAATCCTTCACAACATCTGTCACATCACAAAGCTCCATACCAAAACGGAGATCCGGCTTATCAGAACCAAAACGTTCCATCGCCTCTTTGTATGTCATACGCTGGATCGGGAGCTGTACATCTACACCAATGACTTCCTTGAACAGTTTTGCAAGCAGACGCTCATTAACATCAATGACATCATCGACATCCACGAAAGAAAGCTCCATATCGATCTGTGTAAATTCCGGCTGTCTGTCGGCACGCAGATCCTCGTCTCGATAACAGCGTGCGATCTGGAAATAGCGGTCGTAACCAGAACACATCAAAAGCTGCTTGTAGATCTGTGGCGACTGTGGCAATGCATAGAACTCACCCGGATGTACACGGCTTGGTACAAGGTAATCACGTGCGCCCTCCGGAGTTGATTTACAAAGAGTTGGTGTCTCGATCTCGATAAATCCTTCCTCTGCCATGAAGGAACGAACCAGTGTTGTCACCTTACTACGCATCATGATATTCTTCTGAAGGTCCGGACGGCGAAGATCCAAATAACGGTATTTCAGACGAAGATCTTCCTTCGTCTTGCTGTTTTCCTCGATTGGGAACGGTGGTGTATCTGCCTCTGCAAGGATACGGATATCCTTCGCGATCACCTCAATATCACCGGTTGCAAGATTCTCGTTAACCGCGCCGCCACGTTTTGCAACCTCACCGGTAATTGCAACTACAAACTCGGAGCGAAGCTTCTCTGCCTTTGCGAAGCTCTCCGCACCGCAGTTTGCTTCCTCGAAGATCACCTGCAGAATACCGCTTCGATCACGCAGATCAACGAAGATGATTCCACCTTTGTTCCGGCTCTTCTGCACCCATCCCATCACGGTGACTGTATTTCCAACCATCGTATTATTTACTTCTGTACATCTGTGACTTCTGTGAAGTCCCTGCATTGACTCTGCCATTTTCATAGCCTCCTGTGTCTAAGTTAATTTATAAAGACCTACTCCTATCTCTGACATTCTGCGTTTGCAATTATCTACATCAGTTGCGGAGCATTTTCATATCATAAACAATGATTAACCTTCAAAAGAATCCGCATAGAATTCCTCAAACTGTGTATAACCCTCTGTGGTCATCTGATCCTTCTGGAACTTCTTGTTCTTCTTCATGATCGCGATATTCACAATCTGTCCTTCCGCTCTCGCCTGCTTTGCCTTCTCTAAGATCTTGAGCAGCTTATCACTCGGCATCTTCTTGTCGATTAAGTATGCGGTCTTGTTCTTGCTTCCCGGTACTTCGAAATCACGCTCGAGAAGCAGCATGATGATTCGCTCGAATCCGATAGAGAATCCACACGCCGGTGTTGGCTGACCGGTGAATTTGCCGATCATCTCATCGTAACGTCCGCCTCCGCCGACCGATCCACCATATTCATCCATCGAAATCTCGAAGATTGGGCCTGTATAATACGACATACCACGTACCAGAGTCGGATCAAATGCCATCTTGAAGTCTGCGCTCTTCGTACTCTCAACACTGCTGATGATTGTCTTCAAATTCTCAGTAACCTCTTCCGGTAAGAACGCGCCAAGTGTCTCCTTCAGATACTGTACGCCGCTGATATCGGCTGTCACCTTCTCGAACAGTTCAAGATATTTTGTCACGGCATCCTCTGCATAGCCTTCCTTCAGAAGTTCTTCCTTGACGCCATCCAAACCGATCTTATCCATCTTATCCAGAATGATAAATACAGTATCATAATCTGCTTCCGCAAATCCGCTGTAAGCTGCCATAGCCTTTAAGATACGGCGGTCATTGATTCGGATTGTGAAATTCTTGAAATCCAGTTTGCCAAGCAATGTGGTTGTCGCTAAAATCAGCTCGATCTCTGCTAAGATTGTCGGCTCACCTAAAATATCAATATCGCACTGCATGAACTGTCTGTAACGGCCACGCTGCGGACGGTCAGCTCTCCATACATTTCCCATCTGTAAAGCCTTAAATGGGCTTGGCAGTTCGTTCGCATTGTTCGAATAATATCTGCAAAGCGGCACGGTCAGATCATAGCGAAGTCCGCCGTCAACTAAGTCTAACTCTTCCTTTGCCTCATCGATCTTCAGCTTCTCGCCACGCTTTAAGATCTTGAAGATGAGCTTCTCATTCTCGCCGCCCTGCTTGCTGTTCAGGTTCTCGATATGCTCGACGCAAGGCGTCTCCATCGAATTAAATCCAAAAGTCTTATAGGTATCCTTAATCAATGCGATGCAATAATCACGGATTGCCATCTCCTTTGGTAATATATCTTTCATGCCGGTTACCGGCTTCTTCTTCATTGCCATCTTTTTCCTCCCGCTTGTATTCGTCACGTTCGATTCTAAAACGCTTTGCGCTTTCGGTCAAGCATTTCCTCAAACCGATTGATATAATCATCGACAGATTTGCAGTTTTCGACCCGCTCCACACGATTTTCCGCGTGGTAAACAAGTTTTGTCGACGCACCCGCGCCCGCCGCAATAATATCTGTCATCTCTTCCATAATCAAAATATTATATAAACATTCACAACCCGGTTTTGCATAGCCGACATTCTCCAGATTACCACCGATATTCTTCTGTCGGTACAGATAATATGGTTCCATACCAAGTGTCTGTGCTGTCTCCTGCGCCGCCGTATGCATCGCATCCATATCGTGATGGATCGTAGATTTGTAATCGTCCATCTGCTGATTCAGATTCGCCGCCCGCTTGATTGCAAGCGAATGCACCGTCAGGCTTTCCGGTGCTAATGCCCGCACTTCGGCAAGCGTATGCTGCATACTGTCTAAGTCTTCTCCCGGAAGTCCTGCGATCAGGTCCATGTTGATATTATCAAAACCGGCCTGTCTTGCCATCGCAAATGCTTCTTTTACCTGTGTGGCATTGTGTGCACGCCCGATCGTCCGCAGTGTCTCATCGTTCATCGTCTGCGGATTGATGCTGATCCGCGTCACACCATATTCCTTCATCACCGCAAGCTTCTCCGGAGTGATGCTGTCCGGGCGTCCCGCTTCCACAGTAAACTCCACAAGTCCACCGGCAACATCCGCTTCCTGCAGCCGGAATACCATCTGAATCTGCTTCAACAATATAGCAAGCAGCTCATGTGAGATCGACGTCGGCGTTCCGCCTCCAATGTAGATTGCGACTAACCGTTTGTTCTTATACTGCTCTGCTACATAGGCTAACTCCTTACAGAGCGTGTCAATATACGTCTTTGCTTTCTCCACGTAGATTCCAATTGGATACGAAGTGAACGAACAATACAGGCAACGACTTGGGCAAAACGGAATCCCAACATACAGACAATAGTCGTTGTCGAGATCAATTCCTTTCACCAGACGATGCTCGTTTTCTGCCACTGTCGTTGCAAGTTCCGCTTTCTGTGTGCTTGTATCATAGATATCGCGGTAATATTGTACGATTTTATCGTGTATTTCCTGCTGCTTTGCAGGCAGCAGATTGGTATTCTCTATCGACTCATCTCTGTTCCCGCCAACTTCGTCGGTCTGTTCCGCCATATACTCCACAAGCTTCGTCATCGCGATCTTCGTCGGACGTACCCCCGTCAGGTCACCCCACGGAAGTCTCCGGTCCGCAAACTGTCCAAGCAGTCGGTAGGACGCCATCTTCAGCACATTTCGAAACTCTGCCTTATCCCGGTAATCAACAAGAATCTTCGCCCGCAGTCCGCAAGTGGATATCAACAGCTTATCTTTATACGCCGGAAGCTCCGGTACCTCCTGCAGATCATCCGGTTTGTCACACGCATGTCCGTGCTTGCACACCGTCAGGATGGTAGATGCTTCCTCATATCGAATCAGAAGCCGAAGGTCAAAATCATCGGACAAGTTCTCATCCTCAACAATCTTCACGCCCGGATAAAACGCCATAATCATCGCCCGCAGGTCGTTGTTATATAATTGATTATTCTGGTCTAGCAGTATCATCTTAGAAATAAGGATTACCCTTCTTTTCCTTTCCAATCATTGTCTGTGCATCATGCCCCGGAAGCACAAGTGTCTCATCCGGCAGTGTAAATAACTTCTCACGGATAGCTTCTTCCAGCGCCCTCGCATCTCCCGTCGGGAAATCGGTTCTTCCGACACTGTAACAAAACAGCGTATCCCCGGTAAAGACAACCTTCTCCTCCAGGAAATAGTAGCACATACCACCTTTCGTATGTCCCGGCACCAACAGGCACTTACATGTCCGTCCGAGCACCTCGATTTCAGTGCCATCCTCCAAATAGATATCTGCCTGCGCCGTAAATGCCGCACCGAACAAAGAAGACAGATTCAGAGCCGGACTCTCCATAACTTCCTTCTCTGCCGCTGCCGCATACACCTTAATATCCGGATACTCCTTCTTTACCCCCGCAAGTGCCCCGATATGGTCAAAATGCCCATGCGTTAAGAGCACCGCCTGCGGTGTCACACCTTTATCCTTCCAATCGCGAATCAGCACATCTGCGCGATCCGCCGGATCTATAATGAGTGCTTCCTTCGTCTCTGTATCAACTACCGTATAACAATTCGTCGCACAGATACCAAGCACTTTCTTCGTTATTTCAATCTTTCCCATAAAACTCCTTTCAAGGTCAGACGCCACTGCGATTGTATCATTTTCCAATTCGTACGTAGATAGAGTTGGACACAATCTACCAATTCATATGCAGACCGTTGAAGCACGTTGGTACTTAAAAGTTCATGCAAACTCCAACGAACATAACGTGTTTCGTCTATAAATGTCAGTATTGATTCGAGTAATATAAACTATGTTTGGAACTTAGAAGTTCTTGATGTTCTGTAAATATCCAGCAATGTTTGAACACGATGTTCAAACAAGCCGCCACTGAGCCATGGATGGCGAATTGGCGGCGGTTGCGTTCACCACCAAACAGTATATCAGAACATCTAGTACTTCTTAGTTTCAATACATCTTATATTACTCGAATCCAATACGACATATCCACGAAACACGTGGATTCGTCAACCCGTGGTCCGCTCGATGTCAATGATTCCTTCCACATTCCGGATCTTCGCAATCATCTTGTTGAGCTGCTCCTTCGAGCGAATCTCAAACTTAACGGAAACCGTTGCCTTACCTTGTTTGTTGACTCGCACATTCATACCTGTCAGATTGATATTCTCCTCATTGAAGATCTTAGACAGAGAGAACACCAGTCCCTTACTGTCATTCGCATAGATATTGATCTCCGTCATATACATCTTCTGATTCTGCAGCAGGTCTTCCGACCACTCTGCCTCGATCAGACGTTTCCGGTCAAACTCATCCATGCAAAGCACATTCACACAGTCGGTACGATGAATCGATATACCACGTCCTCGCGTGATATAACCGACAATCTCATCCCCCGGAACCGGAGCACAACAACGTGAGAAACGCACCGCCACATCGTCCATACCTTTGACTACAATACCACCTTTTGCATGCTTGTGGCTTTCGCCTCTGCCCGGTGCATTAATCTTGTCAACAATCTGTTCCTCTGTGACCTTCTTTGCTTCTTCTTTTTTATATTCTTCCTGCAGACGATTGACAACCTGTCCTTCTTTCAGACCGCCATGTCCGATAGATGCAAGCACCGCATCCCATGTCAGGAAATTATATTTCTTCATTACCTTTTCCTGCAGTTCCGGCTGCAAAAGGTTCGGCAACACGATACCCTTCGTCTTACAGTACGCAGCAATCGCATCTTTACCGCGCTGGATATTATCTGTCTTGTTCTCCTGGCGGAACCACTGGTTAATCTTCGTCTTAGCCTGGGAACTCTTGACTACAGACAGCCAATCCATACTTGGACCTTTGGAATTCTGCGAGGTGATAATCTCGACACGATCACCATTGTGAAGCTCTGTCTCTATCGGCACCTGACGTCCATTGACACGTGCACCGATCAGTTTATTTCCGACTGCCGTATGGATACTATACGCAAAATCAATCGGTGTTGAGCCTGCCGGAAGATTCTTGACATCACCCGCCGGGGTAAATACATACACCTGATCGGAGAACAAATCCAGATCCGTCTTGACAACGTTCATGAATTCTTTGTTATCCGTCGTATCGGTCTGCCATTCCAGAATCTGACGAAGCCAGCTTAACTTCTGTTCTTCGTTATCATTCTTACCATTGCCGCCTTCTTTGTATTTCCAGTGTGCGGCGATACCATATTCCGCAGTACGGTGCATCTCATAGGTTCGAATCTGAATCTCGAACGGACGACCGCCCGGTCCAATCAATGTCGTATGAAGAGACTGATACATGTTCTCCTTCGGCATCGCAATATAATCTTTAAAACGTCCCGGAATCGGCTTGTATTTCTCATGGATGATTCCGAGTGCCGCATAACAATCACGCACCGTGTCAACCTTGATACGAATTGCGTGGATATCGTAAATCTGATCCAGCGTCTTGTTCTGTGTAATCATCTTCTTGTAAATGGAAAACAGATGCTTGACACGTCCGTCCACTTCTGCCTCAATGCCAGCTTCTTTCATATATTGCTTAACCTGTTCTACCATCTGTGTGATAAAATCTTCACTCGCATTCAGACGCGTTGTGATCTCTTCCTTCAAGTTCTTGTACACATCCGGATAGAGATACTGCATAGAAAGATCATCGAGTTCGACCTTAATTTTGGAAATACCAAGACGGTGTGCAAGAGGTGCATAAATATCCATCGTCTCACGTGATTTCTCGATTTGTTTTGCAGGAGACTGATACTGCATCGTCCGCAGGTTATGCAGACGATCGGCAAGTTTAATCAATATAACCCGGATATCCTTCGCCATCGCAAGGAACATCTTACGCAGGTTCTCTGCCTGTACCTCAATCTTATCCTGTGACAGATCGAGCTGTGTCAGCTTTGTAACACCATCAACAAGCAAAGCAACCTCTTCGGAGAACTCCTTTGCAATCTCTTCCCGCGTCATCACCGTATCTTCAACGACATCATGCAGGATTCCGGCTACGATTGTCTCTTTATCAAGCTCCAGTTCTGCCAGAATGATTGCCACGCAAAGCGGATGGATAATATAAGGTTCCCCGGACTTTCGTTTCTGTCCTTCATGTGCCTTGCTTGCAATCTTGTATGCCTTCTCGATCTCCGACAGATCTGTCGTCGGACGATATGCCCGTATCGTATCAATCAGCTTCTTATATAACTCCTCCGGCGGGGTAAAATCCTCCGGTTTACTGATTTCTTTTTTCAGAGTATCATGTGGTATTTTATAAGTTGTATCGGCCATAGAAATCACTTCTTTCCTCGATTATAGTCGTATAACATATCTAAAATCCGCTTTTTAGATCGCGGAAGCTTACTCACCTTCGTACTGTACAACAGATGCTACATCGTAGCCTTCCAGCAGTTTTCTTCCGCCAAGATCTGTCAGCTCGATCAGGAAGATCATCTTCACTACCTCACCACCCAGTTCTTCCACCAGTTTTGCTGCTGCCTGAATTGTACCTCCTGTTGCAATCAGATCATCTACCAGAACAACCTTATCGCCCGGCTTGATAGCATCCTTATGAATCTCGATAGTTGCAGAGCCGTATTCCAGATCATAACTCATCTCAACCGTCTCACGCGGAAGCTTTCCCTTCTTACGAACCGGAATAAATCCTTTTTTATTCGTATAGGCAAGTGGCGCTCCAAATATAAATCCCCGCGACTCTGTACCGGCAATCAGGTCATAATCCACACCATCCAGCAATTTGTTCAGTTCATCAATCGCCAATGCGTACCCCTCCGGGCTCTCCAGTACACTTGTCACATCCCGGAATATGATTCCCTTGCTTGGAAAATCCGGAATACTGATAATATAATCCTTTACACTTTTCATTTGCGTTCCTCCTGCCTTCACTTATATATTTTTATTCTTGATAATGTACGCTCTTTCGAATCGATACCGGTTCCATCTGAATCGAAACCGTTCCATTAAATTCATTCTTTTTCACATGGTATAAAACATCAATCAAAGCATGATTTTGAAAACCCTTCAATATTCTATCACATTCTTCGTCTCCAAACCACACTTTTATGTTATCCAATAACTCTTTTCCGCGAAATACCATCGCATTGATATTCGTTCCATTGCCATCCACAAAGGTACAGCGTGCATACTGTGCTTCATTTCCAACCATACGGATACGGCGAATACCTAATTTCACAATTCCAAACAACGGTCTTGGATTTGCAGTTCCATACGGTTCCAGTTTTGCAAGCTCGTTGTATAATGGCTGCGTCAACTGTCGCAGAGCACAGGATTCATCGACATACATCTTCTCGACCAGATCTTCATCTGTCAATCCGCAATCTCTGTTCAAAGCCTCTCGCAGTGCATCAAAATTCTTCCGTTTTATTGTGAATCCCGCTGCCATCGGATGTCCACCGACTTTCTCGAACAAATCCTTGTGTTCACATAGCTTATCGAACATATTATACGCTTCGATTGAGCGGCCGGATCCTTTTAAATCCTGCCCATTTTCCGCATCGGTAAACACAAGCGCTGGCCGGTAAAAGGATTCCTTCAGCTTACTCGCAACCAACCCTGCGATACTCTCATGAATTCCCGGCATATATACTACAAGCACCTTATCATCGCCCACTTGTATCTCCCGCGTCCCATCGTCCGTCGGAATCAGGCGGATATCCCTGCGCACCCAGTCTGTGGCTTTGATCACACCCCGGTCCGTCATTTCCTTCCGGACCGTATTCAATTGTGCCATATCCTGTGCGAGGCTTTGTGCTCTTGCAGCATTTTCCGTCAGCAGCAGTTCCAGTCCTTCCTTGGCACTCTCCAGACGTCCGGTTGAATTCAGACTTGGTCCGATCCGAAAGCTCAGATGATGCACTTCTATCGTTATATCTTCCAGGCCAAGCGCTTTTTTGAGTGCATTAATTCCAAGATTCGTACTATTTGTAAGCTTGCGCAGCCCGTGTTTGACAAAAATCCGGTTTTCATCTGTGAGCGGCATAATATCACACACCGTCCCAAGTGCCAGAATATCCATATAGTCATCCGCATCTTCCCACCGAAGCTCCATCACACGATATAAATGCCGGATGAATTTGTATGCCACTCCCGCTCCGCACAAACCTTTGTACGGATATCCGCATCCCGGCTGGTGTGGATCGATAATCGCATCCGCTTTTACAAACTGGTATTCTTTTTTAGCATCTGTCCCTACAACGCACGGTACTTCATGATGATCGGTCACAATCACCGTCATGCCAAGTTCTTTTGCCCTGTTCACTGCCGCCTCTGCCGCGATTCCATTATCGCAGGTGATGATCGTATCCACGCCATCCGCATACGCCGCATCCACAAGCCGCACATTCATTCCATATCCATCTAATATACGATGCGGAATATCGTAGGAGATATCTGCGCCCGCTTTCCGAAGTCCCTGATACAAAATATAATTGGAAGTGATTCCATCCACATCATAATCCGAGATAATCCGAATCTTCTTTCCATTCCTTATTTTGTCACTCATGATCCTGCAGCCTTTGTCCATGTCCTTCATCAATGCCGGATCATATACATAGGACAGATCATCGCTCAGATACCGTTCTACCGCTTCTGCCTCCGTAATCTCGCGGTTCACAATGATATGTGCCAGAATCGGACTGATGGAAAACTGTTCCGCCAGCGCATGCACATCTGCCATCGGCGGTTTCACGCGCCAGTCTTCTTTTTTGTATTCTGCCATTTATTTTCCCCTGTCACCGGTTATCAAAACTACAAAAATGGGCCTGTCGAAGCAGGCCCACTGTCTATGCTTTATGCATTTTTCTTTGCGAATTTCTTCTTCATGGTATACCACAGTGGTCCAGTGATACATACAGAAGAGTACGCACCACATACAATACCAAGCATCAGGGTGAATGTAAATTCCTTCAGGGATGCAACACCCATCACGAACAAAACGAATACCATGATAAAGGTTGTAAGAGATGTATAAATTGTTCTTGTAAAGGTCTGTCCGATACTCTTATTGACAAGCTCTTCCAGACTTTCCTTGCTATCCTGTGTACGCATATTCTCACGAATACGGTCGAAGATAATGATTGTCGCGTTGATAGAATAACCAACGATCGTCAGCATACATGCGATAAATGTATTACCGACAGACAATGTGCCAATCGAATATGCCGCAAATACAACTAATACATCATGTACAAGTGCAAGCACTGCACTCACACCGAACTTCACATCCGAGAACCGGAACGCAATATACAGAAGCATCAATACCGAAGATACCGCAATCGCTACAATCGCATCCTTCTTCATCTCGCCACTGATTGTGGAACTGATACTCTGGTTATCAACTTCCGTTGCCGCAAACTGTGACTTCAACAGATCGTCAACCTTAGCACTCTGCTCTTCTGTAAGCTCAGCGGTCTTGAAGATAACCTGATTCGTACCTTCGACTGTCTGAATCTGAATCGTTCCGGCATCAATGCCGACTGCTTCCGCAATGGCCGGTGCAACTTCCGACTCTGCACGCTCCAGAGTATATACATCATCCTCTGCAAAAGTAGCTGTCGTGGATGTACCACCCGTAAACTCCAGACTGTAATTGAGTGACTTACCGATTCTTGAATGATTTACGCCAAGGAATGCAAGTCCCGCAACAATTACGATCAGGGAAGCAATACCGCAGATCTTGAAGTTCTTTACATAACCATGGATCTTCGGCTCTTTTGCCTTACCATACATCTTCGGATTCTGTACACCAAGCTCCAAGAATGAGTTCAAAAGCATCTTTGTCACAAACAGCGCTGTGAACATGGAAAGCACAATACCAAGCATCAATGTAACAGCAAATCCCTTGATACTACCAGAACCAAGTGCCATCAACACAACGGTTGCGATCAAAGTTGTGATGTTACCATCCAGAATAGCGGAAAGCGCCTTAGAGAAACCTGCCTTTACCGCAGCACGTACACCGTTGCCTGCCGAAATCTCCTCACGGATACGTGTGAAGATAATAACATTCGCATCCACCGCCATACCGATGGAAAGAATAATACCTGCGATACCCGGCAGCGTCAGTGTTATATGACGAATGCTCAAAATCAAAAGCATCAATACAACATATCCTGTCAACGCCAGACTGGCAATAAGTCCAGGGAAACGATACAGCACAATCATCAAGACACATACCAGCGCAAAACCGATTGCACCTGCAATCAAACTTGTGGAAACCGCTTTCTGTCCAAGCTTCGCACCTACGATATTATACTGAATCTGCTTTAACTCCAAAGGCAATGCACCGATCTTGATTGTCGATGCAAGATTCTCTGCCTCTTCGTAGCTTGAAATCTTATTGATTACTGCATTTCCATCTGTGATGGCTGCCTGTACTGTCGGAGCACTTGCAACCGCGCCATCATAGATGATATAGATTGGTTTTCCGATGTTTGCAGATGTTACAGCTGCAAACTTCTGTGCACCCTCATCTGTGAACTGAAGCTGTACCACGTAATCCTTCACTGTACCGCTATCATCTACACCTGCCTGTGCATTCTTGATATCAGAGCCTGTCAGAGCTGCTTCGTATGCATCATTTGTGCCATTGCTCTGGTTGCTCTGCCAGATCGTATAGTTTGTAGAATCCAGGAACAGAAGCTGTCCAGGCTGACCAAGCTCGTCCAACACGTCATGCGCATCTACCTTCTCTGTATTCAAAGGAATCTCAACGGTGATACGGTCGTTTCCTTCCTGATATACTTCACCTTCAGAGCTGTATGCATCCACTCTTCGCTGCAACTTATCTACCGTTGCGTTAATCTCATCACTTGATGGTTTCTCGTCCTGAATCTCATATGTAACGGACAAACCACCCTGCAGATCCAGTCCCAAAGGAACGTTCGCAGTTTTACCGGATTCATTCTTTCCCACACCGGCGATTGCCATATAGATACCGCCAGCCAGAAGCAGGAAGAAAATAATCAGATTGATGACTGCTTTTCTTTTTGTTTTCTTCATCTCTTTGTCTCTCCTTCATTTATTTTACTCTGCCGCTTCGTCTTCGCCGTCCGCCAGAGCTGCTTTCATCATAATTGCACATTCGACACGCTTGCGCTGTAATTCACAGCCCACATCGTATGCGTCTAATATATTGCCATGGAACTGATACGAATTCGCTGCACAGCCGCCACTGCAATAGAATCTCGCGAAGCAATCCTTGCATTTGTCCTTGGCATAGACATTGCAGAGTTTGAATTCTTCTACAATATCGTTTCGTTCTACACCATGGAATACATCACCCAGTTTGAACTCATCGTGTCCAACAAACTGATGGCACGGATACAAATCTCCGGTCGGTGTCACTGCCAGATATTCCGTTCCGGAACCACATCCGGACAGACGCTTGTACACACAAGGTCCACCGTTTAAGTCAAGCTTATAATGGAAAAATGTCACCGGTTTTCCTTCCTTCTGCCGGCGGATCAGGTCAACTGCCAGCTTATCATACTGCTCAAAAATCACCGGTAAATCTTCCTCGCGGATCGCATAATCATTCTCATCCGGTGTAACAACCGGCTCAATGGAAATCTCCTTGAAACCAAGGTCGGTCATCAATTCAAAATCCTTCGTGAAATCCAGATTGTTTCTCGTAAATGTACCACGCACGTAATAGCTCTTATCACCACGCTTCTCCACAAACTTCTGGAACTTCGGTACGATGATGTCATAGCTTCCCTTGCCATTTCTGGTCGGTCGCATCCTATCGTTGATCTCTTTTCTGCCATCCAGACTCAATACAACGTTTGAAATCTCTCTGTTGCAGAAATCAATGACTTCATCATTTAACAGCATACCGTTTGTCGTCAGGGTGAAACGGAAGTTCTTATTTGCCGCCTTCTCCTTGCTTCGTCCGTATGCTACAATCTCCTTTACCACATCAAAGTTCATGAGCGGCTCACCGCCGAAGAAATCAACTTCCAGATTCACACGGTTTCCGGAATTCTCTATCAAAAAGTCAATCGCCTGCTTACCCACTTCCAAGCTCATAAGCTCCCGCTTCTGACCATGATATTCACCCTCATCCGCAAAACAATACTTGCAGGCAAGGTTACAATCATGTGCGATATGTAAGCAAAGTGCCTTGACCACGGTTTTTCTCTTCTTAAAATCTATAATGACATCCTTGAATACATCTTCTGTGAATAACAATTCTTTCTCTTCCAACTCGGAAATGTCAGAATACGCATCCTGAATATCTTCCTTGCTATAGGTATCTCCATACTTCTCTAAAATTGTCTGTTCAATCTCTTCGAATTTCTTGTCCTTGTACATGGCAATCATATCATATACAAGGTCATCCACTACATGTACGGAGCCGCTGCACACATCAAGCACGATATTATACCCATTGTTCTTGTACTGGTGTACCACTTTCTTAGTCACTCCTATTTCTCTTATTCATTAAGGAAAGGGGACATCGCAGGACATCCCCTTTTCTTGTGTGAAGTGTATGTACTACACTTTCTGTATCTGTAATTAGTTGTTCTCGCAGCTCTGATTACCAACGGTACAGCTTGTCTTACATGCTGACTGGCAAGATGTCTGGCATTCACCGCAACCACCCTTAACTACAGTGCTCTTCATTGTCTTCTCTGTTAAAGTCTTAATTCTCTTCATCCTTATCGCCTCCTACTAGCATTATTAATGAGTATTTTATCACATTATACGTAATATGTCATCCCTAAATTTTAACATTATACGCAATATGTCACCACGTATAAACAGGGGAACCTGCGCATGCATCATCCGGATTCCCTGCCTCATATGCCACGCATTACCTACGATAAAAATGCGCCGATTGCTCCACCACCGACACAAATCAGTGTATTGAGCAGTCCCGACTGGATAATGCCCTGTGCATTTCCGCGCGCAATCAGTGACAAAATAAGCAGAATAACCGCATAACAAAGCCCAATCAGGGTGCCCCACAAAAGGCGCTTTACCTCCATACATTTGCCGATAAAGAATCCTCCGATCGCACTTGACAGCAGGTAGATAAATACAACACCTAACTCCACCACATTCTCACTAAGCCCCAGCTTATACAGCGCAAATGACAGGATCACAAGCAAAAGTCCTGTCATAATGTATGAGGCTGCCAGAGCCTTCAAAAAACAAAACGCAACCCGTTTTTCCATACAATCTCCTGATTCGATTCTTTCTCCGAACTGCATGTGATGTACAACAAACAATCCGGTAAATCCAAACATTTTTGTAATATATATGAAAAAAGAGCTGCGTTTATTACTTTCTATATTTATTTTTACGCTTTCGCGTTTATTTTTTTCTTTGGTTCTTCCACAAGTTCGCCCGCCTTCTTTAAAGCAAGCTTCGTGATAACCGGGCCTATCAGTTCATAGATCACAACGCCACACAGCACGATTGTCTGGATCTGGGCTGCGTACTGCGGCAGAGATTTACCCGCTGATGTTGCAAGTCCGATTGCAACACCTTCCTGCGGAACCAGTGTAAGACCAAGCCATTTCTGAACAACCTTCGGTGCTTTCGATATCTTCGCGCCAAACGCAGCACCAAGTGCCTTTCCTACGATACGGCCTACAACATAAACCGCGCCAACAACTCCGACAGATACAATGACCGTGACATCCAGCGATGCACCGGACAGGATGAAGAACATCATATAGATCGGTGGTGTGATACGATCCAGTGGCTCATAGATTTTGTCGCTCTGCTTTGAAATATTCGCAAAAATCGTGCTGAGCATCATGCAGGCAAGCAGAGAAGAAAATCCAACCATATCAGAGACACCAACACACAGGCAGATCATCATGATTGTGATTGCCAGTCTGTTTCCACGCCCTGTGTAGAATTTCACAAGGATTGCCATGATTACACCAAGCACAGCGCCAAACAACAGTCCACCGAATATCTCAATACAAGGAGCAATCAGAAGTTTGCCAACCGGTGCACTGCCACTCGAGCTGATTACATTCGCCACCGCCATCGAAAGTCCATATGCGACCAATGCGACCGCATCATCCAGTGCCACAACCGGAAGCAGGGTACTTGTCACAGGGCCTTTCGTCTTATACTGCTTCACGATCATCATTGTGGACGCCGCCGCAGTCGCAGATGCAATTGCACCAAGAGCCAGCGCAAAGCTGACATTATATCCAAGCAGAAGCAAAATTGTATCTACAACAAGTACCGCTCCCACACCCTCTGTAATTCCTATCACGAGTGGCGCCTTCCCCACTTTCTTCAAAAAGGTTGTTTTAAACTCCGCACCAATCGAAAAAGCAATGCATCCGAGTGCCAGCTCCGTAACCAAATCCATACAGTCAATTAATTCTTCACTCAGAATCTTCAGGCAGTTCGGACCAATCAGCAGTCCGATTACCAGGTAGCCTGTCACATTCGGAAGCCTCATCTGTTTGACAATCTTGCCCGCGATCAGTGCCGCCAACAGCATGATTCCCAAATACGTTAGTGTATTTAAATCCATGATTACGCACCCAGTCCTTCCACAAATGATACCGGAAGCGCAAACATAATTCCGGTGTTTGGCTTGTCCAGACCGATTACATCGTTAATCGTCTTACGTGCCTTCTTCATCTCTTCATCATCTACAACAAAGAACATCATCTTGACAACTTCGTGGTCATCGTCATCTGCAAGAATGGAACGAAGCATCCCAAAGATCGGGAGATCGTCCATCTTCTCAACGACACTCGCCATACCGGTACCATCTACGATCGTACCGCCATGAACACCTTCTTCTACAAGCTCCTTGCAAATCTCGCTTACCAGATCTTCATGTTTCAAAATTACCACAAGCAAATTCATGTTACTCATCTTTCTCCATCCTCCATATTCTTCTTATATCGAGCAAATATCATGTATTCGAAGATGTATGTAGATATGACTCTACACATCTCCCATCTACATAATGGTCTTGTTCGACACTATATTAACTCCTTCAGGCGGTCAATGCGTCCGAATTCGTATACTTTCTTTGCGTACTGTTTCGTAATGTCATTTGGCTCAATCAGATCGATTACCATGACCGGATACATACCTGCGCGACCGGCAGACAGGATTCCGTTGATGGAATCTTCCACCGCGATTGCTTCCTCCGGCTTCACATCTAACATCTCACACGCTTTTAAGTAAATATCCGGTGCCGGTTTACCGTGTTCCACCGTATCACCAAACACCAGCTCGTCAAAATACCGGTCAATATGATGGGCTTTCAGATATCCGGTTGCACGCTCACGTACCGTAGATGTTGCAAGTCCGACTTTGGCACCCTTTTCCTTCAGATATTTCAATGTCTCCGCGACACCCGGCTTTAATTCTACACCATGTGCCTGTATATGTGCATCTAATTTGTTCACAACAGCTTCCCGGAAATCAAAATAGTCGATTCCCATTCCTACAACTTCCTCAAACCGCTCTTTGTTCGTATATTTCGTGCCACCTGCAATTCTCTCACACGCAACTACCATCACATCATCCGGAATTCCAAGCTTCCTGCCTTCTTCTAACTGAAATCTCCGATATAGTTTCTCGGTGTCCGTAATCACACCATCCATATCAAATACAACTGCTCGAAACATCTTCTTTCTTCCTCCGTTGTTTTACGTAACAAGAAGGAAGTTGGATATATCCAACTCCCCTCATCTTCAACCAACCAACGCATCTGGTTCAATAGGAGATTCATCATCATAAAAATCCGGTTGCGTTGAAATAAGTCGAATAACATCAGACGGTGTTACTGCTGAATTATTTTTAAGATAATTCATGATTAAATCAAAGTGCGCCTCTTTCTCATCCGCATAATCAACAACACTGTCAATAAACTCAAAATACGCATTTGGTATTTTATTTAATCTCTCAATCAACTCTTCCATGATTTTTACCTCCTTTTTGATCTTACTAATTTTCTTGAATAAATATTATAACTGTTGAATCCATGATTTTCAAAATAATATTTATAACACTTATTATCTAACGCATATGAAT
>ERZ1026776.807-NODE-807-length-20077-cov-4.986715_pt1 | contig 20077 bp, 10 predicted proteins | sample MGYA00380125_ERZ1026776 | MGnify/ENA primary metagenome ERZ1026776 (study PRJEB33269, sample SAMEA4719761) | human gut metagenome | biome: human-associated habitat; feature: organic feature; material: feces | place: Cameroon | collected 2013-10 ...
TCGTGAGCAAAAGCGCCTTTCCTGCTCACGAGCCCCCTGCGACAGCTCCCTTCGTGAGCAAAAGCGCCTTTCCTGCTCACGAGCCCCCTGCGACAGCTCCCTTCGTGAGCAAAAGCGCCTTCCCTGCTCACGAGCCCCCTGCGACAGCTCCCCTCGTGAGCAAAAGCGCCTTTCCTGCTCACGAGCCCCCTGCGACAGCCCCTTTTTCGCGGAAGGGGGATTGAGCCGTTTTTTATGATAAAATCACTACATTTGCAGAACGAAGTAGAATGAATATATTCAAAGGATATGAAAAAAAGTTTCGTGATTATGGCTTCAGCGCTTGCTATGGCTGCATGCGGCCCTAAACAACAGGTGGAGAAGGTGCCGGCGATCGACCTGGCCAACCTTGACACCACGGTTTCTCCGGCGGTTGATTTCTATCAGTACTCGACCGGCGGATGGCAGAAGAACAACCCTCTCAAGCCAGAGTTCGCCCGTTTCGGCTCATTTGATCAGTTGAGGGAGAATAATGTGAAGAGGCTCAATGACTTGTTCGCCCAGATGGGGACCCTCAAGGCTGCTAAGGGATCTGTCGAGCAGAAGATTTCCGACCTCTACAAGCAGGGACTCGACTCCACAAGGCTGAACGCCGAGGGCGCGGCTCCGTTGAAGAACTATGTCGATGAGATCTACGCGGCGGCTGACAAGGACGCTCTTGTGAAGATCATAGCCGGGCTGCACGACGTCTCCGAAAGCTCGTTCTTCGGAGCTTACGTGATGTCCGACCTCGCCGACAGCGACAACCAGATCCTCTATCTGGGACAGGGCGGCCTCGGAATCGGCGACCGTGACTACTACGTCGAGGCGGAGAATGCCGCCATTAAGGAAGGCTACCGTAACTTCCTGGCTAAAGTGTTCTCACTGACCGGAGTGGCCGAGCCGGAGAAAGCTGCCGCCAATGCTCTCGCGGTCGAGGATGTCCTCGCCACCAACTCCTGGACCAGCGTTCAGGAAAGGAATATCCAGGCTCAGTACAACCCTTGCAGCACTGAGGAACTCATCAAGAATTACCCTGGCTTCGACTGGAAACTCTACTTCGAGACCAGAGGAATCGCCGACCAGCAGAAACTGATCGTCAGCGAACCTTCGTTCTTCAAGGCTTTCTGCGAATATTTCGGCGGAGCTGACCTCGCTGTCCTCAAGGACTACGTCGCCGGCCAGCTCATCCAGGGAGCGACCGGATCCCTCAGCGATGACTTCTACACCGCGTCATTCGATTTCTTCAGCACCCAGATGTCCGGCATCAAGGAGCAGAAACCTCGCTGGAAGAGGGCCATGCAGGTTCCGAACAGCATCCTTGGCGAGGCTGTCGGCAAGATGTACGTGGCCAAATACTTCCCGGAGTCCTCGAAGACAAAGATGATCGATCTCGTGGAGAACCTCAAGAAGGCGTTCAGCCAGCACATCGACGAGCTCGACTGGATGAGCGATTCCACAAAGACCAAGGCCCACGAGAAACTGGACAACTTCACAGTTAAGGTCGGCTATCCTGACAAATGGAAGGATTACTCGACCCTTGACATCGACCCGGAGAAGAGCTACTACGAGAACCTCCGCGCCGCCGGTGCCTGGTACACAGCCGACAATATGTCCAAACTCGGCAAGCCGACCGACAAGACCGAATGGGGAATGTCTCCTCAGACAGTCAACGCCTACTATAACCCTACGACGAACGAGATCTGCTTCCCTGCGGCGATTCTCCAGCCTCCGTTCTTCAACGCCGATGCTGACGACGCCGTCAACTACGGCGGAATCGGAGTCGTGATCGGCCACGAGATGTCCCACGGATTCGACGACCAGGGACGACTCTTCGACAAGGACGGGAATATGGCCGACTGGTGGACGGCGGAGGATGCCGAGAAGTTCAACGCCAAGGCCAAGGTGCTTGTGGCCCAGTTCGACGAGGTAGAGATCGTCCCTGGAGTCCATGCCAACGGCAAACTCTCCCTCGGTGAGAACATCGGAGACCACGGCGGACTCAGCATCGCCTACACAGCCATGAGGAACGCCATCGCCGGAAAGAACATCGGCCTGATCGACGGCTTCACCCCGGATCAGAGATTCTACCTTTCCTACGGTGCGATCTGGGCGCAGAACGCTACCGACGAGGAGAAGGTGCGCCTTACGAAACTCGATGTCCATTCTCTTGCCGTGAACAGAGTCAACGTGTCTCTGAGGAACTTCCAGACATTCTTCGACGCTTTCGGCATCAAGGAAGGCGATCCGATGTGGCGTCCGGAAAGCGAAAGGGTTCACATCTGGTAAAAGTTTCAATCGGGATAGGTCTGGAATATTCATTAGCGATTATCCGGAAGTTGTGAAGCGGCTTCAGTGGCCTGTCCCGGCACAAGCATATTCATAAAGGAATAATTTTTTGGACGCGTCAAGGTTCATAGCCGGACGCCTCCGTTTCGGAGGAAGGATAGCGATGGTCTCCATCGCTGTCTCTTTCCTCATTATGATTGTTTCCGTCTCCGTCTCGTCCGGATTCAGGAACGAGATCCGTGACGGCATTTCAGACCTTACGGGCGACGTGCAGTTGATGCCGGTGGACATGAACTACATCAGCGAGGCATCCCCGATTTCGATCAAACAAAGTTTTATACCTGACATAGAGGCGATTCCGGAAGTAAAGGATATCACTCCGGCTGTCTATCGCGCTGGAATCGTCAAGAAAGGCGAAAGCATCCACGGCGTTCTGTTCAAAGGAACTCCGCGTGAGAAATCTGAATCCGACACAGTGAGACTCGGTGTCTCGATTCCGATCAGGTTGTCTGATATGCTTGGCTTGAAGGTTGGCGACAAACTTCTGACTTACTTTGTCGGAGAAAAGGTCAAGGTACGAAACTTTAACATTATCGATGTCTATGAAGGAGTTATGGACGGCACCGATAATATTGTCGTTCTTGCTGACATCGCTGATCTCCAGAGACTTGACGGATGGTCTTCCGATGAGGCTTCCGTGTTGGAGCTGACGTTGGAGCCTGATGCCAAGACCGATGCCGGAATGCGTGCCGTCACTGACAAGGTGGGACATATCGCATTGGAGAAGACCGGGGAGGATGATGACACACTGATCGCTACTTCCGTGATCAGCCGCTATCCCCAGATTTTCGACTGGCTGAACCTTATAGATTTCAACGTGCTGTTCATCCTTGTCCTGATGACCATAGTCGCCGGATTCAACATGATTTCAGGCCTGTTGATAATGCTGTTCAGGAACATATCCACAATCGGAACACTCAAGTCTTTGGGAATGACCGATAAAGCCATTGCGAAGGTATTCCTGAGGGTCGCTTCCGTGATTGTCTTCCGCGGAATGTTGGTCGGCAACGGTGTGGCTTTGCTTCTGTGCGGGATCCAGAAATGGACTCACCTCATCAAACTGAATCCGGAGAACTATTTCGTGCCGTTCGTGCCGGTACACCTCAATTTACCTGCGGTGCTTACCGCTGACGCCCTTTCCTGGCTCGTCATCATGATCCTCCTCCTGATCCCTTGCCTGTTCATCTCCAAAGTTGACCCGGCCCAGACTGTCAGGGCTCAGTAGGATCCGCTCCACATCATCAATATCCTCTGTTTCCTCAATAATAACCAGAGCCGTGTCTGTCGGCTGGACCTTGTAACGAGGTTCCGCACCATTGAATATGTCGTATCGGTTGAGTACGGCTTTCACGTAGGCGACGGTCTCCCTGCCTTTGAACTTTCCGTGCCGTACATCCTCCACGAACAGTATTGAGTCCAGGCTCATCTGGGGCAGGACAGTGCACAGGCTTTCCCATGTGCCGGTGTCTATTCCTTGTGAACGGGCAAGCTTGATGCAGTCGTAAATGCGTCCCTCCCCGGCGTTGTAGGCGGCCAGAGTGAATTTCACAAGTTCATCATTATCGGTTGCGGTGTCCTTGAACTTGCCTTGAAGTCTGGCTATGTAGGCCGCTCCGGCCTCTATGTTCTCCTTGGGGTCGAGAAGATTCTCGATTTCGTAACGATTGGCTGTGCGTGGCATCATCTGCATAAGCCCGACAGCTCCCCGGTGTGATCTCGCCTGGATCCTGAACCGTGACTCGCTCCAGATCAGAGCAGCGAACATCTTCCAGTTCCAACCGATTTTCTTTGCGTTCTCCTTGATCAGGTCATCGTAGGGACTGATGATGGCATGGTCTTTCCTCACTCCTTTACGGTAAGGGTTGTAGCCGTGAAAAAAGCGGGTCAGCATGCAGGCATATTCATTAGTTCCTTTGAAATTGTTCAGCCAGCGGATGATCTCTTCCTGCCTCCTCTTGTCTGACTTTATGACCCATGAGATAGGGACATCACCGAGAGGAAATGACATAAACTCATCTGATTCGGGAACTTCCACAGTAGGTACCGCCAGAATCCCAAGGCTGTCAAGCCGGAGTGAGTCCAAATAAACGCCATCCTCCTCTGCCATAAAGATTTCTGTTGAGTCCTTCAGACTTGCCGCCAGTCGTTCCATCATTTCATAGCAGTAACCTGTCTGGTACCCGTCAGACAACTTGTCTTTCAACTTTATCGCGCATCGTATCGGGCCTTCACCGAAAATGTCTTTTGATTCGTTTGATTTTCTGTTGATCTCGCTGATAGGGATGATGAGAAGTACCAACAATGTTGGTATCAAGTACTTGAGGAATTTCTTTGTCACCCTTTTCAGCCCCATGATCAGAAATTGTTACCGCCGAAGCCACCGCTTCCGCCACTTCCGCCGCCACCGAAGCCGCTGAATCCACCTCCAAATCCGCCTCCGCTGGAACTTCCGCCACCGCCGGACAGGCCTGAGCCAGCGCTCACCGTCTTGTTGGAGGATGGCTGAAGGTAGAATGGCCAGTAAACCCCGATCTTGAACGCTGTCTGCGTCCGGATGTAGTGATGGGCGCTGAAATAGTCCGCCTTGTCCATAGGCCAACCATTGCCGATGTTCTCAAGTTTCACGAATATGCAGGCTCTTTTCCACTGCACGTTGATAAAGGCGTCTATGACGGGACCGTTGTTGTACTTTTCTTCCTTCTGGTTGTAGAACGCTCCGACGGCCGGATTCCAGGCCGGAGAATAGAACTTCGTGTTATACCAGCCTTCGGCCCCGAGCTGCATCTGCATGATGTTTTTCTTGATGTTCAGCTGGAGATACAGTCTTGAGTTGACGGCCAGTGTCGGCAAAGGGAGCACTTCATCGTCGGAGGAGATCTGGAACAGAAGCCGGTTGTCAAGATGAACCGGGCCCAACGCGAAATTCTTGTCAAGGGAGGCGCTCAGCACGCTCATCGGAGAGTTGTTCTGACGCACCACCCCGGTCGAATCGTAATAGACATTGCCGGAAAGCAAGGCATAGCCGACCCGCGCTCCGATTCTCCATCTTGGAATATTCAGGCTTCCCTGGATCTTTGTCGTGGAGATCTTGCCGAAGTCATTGTCCCATTTGTAATGGTTTGAATAATAGTGCTGGTAGTAATATTCAGGTTCTTCCAATGATGTCTCGAAGTGCACATTCAGGGAAACCGGACTCTTCCTCGCCCTTCTGAACGGGTACAGGTCAAGTCTTGCGTTCGCCTTTACCGACAGGTCGTTCATCTGCGAGCCAAGAAAAACATAGTCTCCTGTCGCGTCCCAATGGATGTAGTCTCTCAACTGACCTTCCACACCCGCATAGACGAACGCTGAGTTCCACACTGTGTTAGTGTTCGCTTTCAGGAAGGTTGGGTCAAATGTGTAGAAACTCAGGATCCTGTTGCCTATTCCCCCGTTCAATTTGGAGACTATGGCGTCGTCAGACCATGGCTGTAGCCTGAGGAACACCCTGTTTTCCAGTTTCATGACTCTGACAGAGTCGAATGACGTGGTCGGATTGTAGTTGAACACATCGTTGTAGAACGCTTTCCCGGCCGCGTCGGTGATCTTGTCCGCATAAGTTTTTCGGAACACGGAATATTCGCTGCTGTGTCCTATGAACGCGGTTGTGATGTTGTTGTCCCCGAGGGTGTCGGCGGCTTCTCTCGCGGCTCTTCTCCGTGCGAGGAACACGTCAAGCGAATCTATCCTTGCGGTGTCCCCTGAGGCCAGCAGGCTATCCTTGAACGCCTTGTCGATCTTGCGGTCCTTGATGTTCCTGATGAATGTGAACGGAATCCTGTACTGCTGGTCAAGGAAGAAAGTGTTTCTGATGAGATCGGTCGAGGCGTTGTTCAGGTTTATAGGATATTCCCTGGCATCGAGAGTCGTGTCCCTTACCATAGAATTGTCGCTGGTTCCGCCGTTCTCTTTCCTTATCACCTTGTTGTGGATGTAGCCGGTGTGCATCATGTAGCGCTTGCCCAGGTAGTTGACCGAGGTCACGAACGTCTTGTTGGTGGTCTTCTCGCCCTGCATGATGCCGTTGCCGCCGAATCGGTCATATTCAAGGGTGAAATTCAGTTCCGGGAATATGTTCTGTGTCGTCAGGATGTGCAGGTTGTCGGACTCTTTCTGGGCGTTCGCGAAGATGGTCCCGAAATATGCCAGTTCTGTGTAAGGTGTCTTGGTGTTGTACATCGGGAGTGTCTTCGTGGAATAAGTCCATGACTCGTAAGGATTGTAGAACGACACCCCGTTCTCGCTTGTCCGGTTGAACCAGTTGTAGTACTGCAATGCCGAACCGGCGACACCCAGCCATGTGGCATTCACGTCTTTGCGGTAGAACGGGTAATCGTGCAGCCAATGATTGTAACTGGTGTCCGGCTGCTTGACATCCATCTTGTGGAACTCCCGCTCATGTGTCCATTGGATGATCCGTTTGTACTGAAGGGAGTCCGGAAATGCGAAAGTCTCAAGAATCCTCGGGGTGGCCTCCTTGACGCTGTCCCTGTGCGCCTTGAGGCTGTCCTTCACGTTGAGCACACTGTCCGCTATGTGTTTCTTGATCTTTTCCTTCACCTCGAAATCGTACTTTTTCCTTTCCGTCTTGGAGAGAGCGGCGTACCAAGCGTCGAACTCGGCCTTTTTCCGGATCGCGGAGTCAAGGTAATAGAGTGAATCGATCCTCGGCCAGTCGAGGGTGTCTCCGGCGGTCTTCAAGGAATCCACAACAATCTTGTGGGTCAGGGAGTCCAGAAGAGCCACATAATATTTGTAGCGGAACGGATCGGTTTCTTTCAGTGAGTCAGGCGGGAATATGGTGTCCCTCGCCGTCAGCTGGGGTGTCGTGTCGATCGGTGCGAGGACGAACTGGGTCGTGTCCTCCTTGCCGGCCGCGTTGCCGATGAACTGATTCCTATAGTGGATCGTGTCCGGTTGCAGCGGTCTTTCAGCCATGATGAAACCATAGCCTGGATCACCGGCAAGCGGACGGTTTCCCATGCCGATGGCCTGAAGCGCGATCACGCACACCACAACCACCGGAAACCATATTCTTTTCAAAGTCTCTTTCACTTTCATATTCCCTTAATGGGTACAATCTCACAAAGATACTGTTTTTCCGTTTTTTACACAAATCGCACCATAGGGGCTGAATGTCATAAAATATTCCTATCTTTATTGTTGTTTTGAAAAGGGAATCTTGCTTATGAAGAAGACAAAATGGATATACGACACGGACCCGTATCTGAAGCCGTTTCAGGCGGCGATAGAGGCTCGGCACAAGAGGATTCTGGAGGCCGCGGAGAAGATCACGGGCTCGGGGCCCGAGGATCTTGCCACCTGCGTCAACAACCATCTTTACTACGGGTTGCATAAATGCCAGGACGGCTCGTGGGTGATTCGGGAATGGGCGCCGAACGCCAACAGGATTTACCTGATAGGGGAGTTCAACAACTGGAGGCGCACGTCAGCGTACGAGCTCAAGCCGGCCGGGAACGGCAACTGGGAACTTAAGCTGGATTCGATGTTCCTCAGCCACGGTGAGTTGTATAAATTGTTCATCGAGTGGCCCGGTGGCGGGGGCGAGAGGATTCCGGCATACTGCACGAGGCTTGTCCAGGATGACGAGACGAAAGTGTTCTGCGCCCAGGTCTGGGATCCCACACAGGCATATTCGTGGAAGAACGACAGGGGGCTGCGCAGGCCGCATCCCCTCATCTACGAGTGCCACGTCGGGATGAGTTCGGAGGAGCGCAAGGTCTCCACTTTCAGCGAGTTCCGTGAGAATGTGCTGCCGAGGGTGAAGAGATTGGGCTACGACACGATCCAGATAATGGCGCTCCAGGAGCATCCGTACTACGGCTCGTTCGGCTACCAGGTGTCGAACTTTTTCGCTCTGAGTTCCCGTTTCGGCACTCCGGAGGAGTTCAAGGAACTGGTTGACGCCGCTCACGGGATGGGTATCGCGGTCGTGATGGACATCGTCCACTCGCATAGTTGCAGCAATGAGAATGAGGGACTTAGCCTGTTCGACGGCCGTGAGGACCTGTATTTCTACAAAGGCCCGCAGGGGCATCATCCGGCCTGGGGCTCCCGCTGCTTCGACTACGGCAAGGACGAGGTCGTGCGCTTCCTTCTGAGCAACTGCAAGTACTGGCTTGAGGAATATCACCTTGACGGTTTCCGTTTCGACGGTGTGACGAGTATGATCTACTGGGATCACGGGCTGGGAAAGGACTTCAACGGCTACGAACCGTACTTCGACGCCGGAGTGGACGAGAACGCCGTGACCTACCTTGGACTGGCTAATCTGCTGATCCGTCAGATCAAGCCGGAAGCCGTCACGATCGCCGAGGATGTGAGCGGAATGGCCGGTCTGGCGGCTCCGTTCGAGGCTGGTGGAGTGGGTTTCGGGTTCAGGATGGCGATGGGTGTGGCCGACCACTGGATCAAATGGATAAAGGAAAAGAAGGATGAGGAATGGAGTCCGGGAGAGATCTGGTACGAGTTGACCAACAAGCGGGCGGACGAGAAGACCATCAGCTACGCGGAGTGCCACGACCAAGCGCTTGTCGGAGACAAAACCTTGATATTCAGACTGCTCGACAAAGAGATGTATTTCTCTATGAATATGGACTCTAAGAATCCGGTCGTGGACCGTGGCATCGCCCTGCACAAGCTGATCCGTCTGGTCACCATCGGCACGGCCGGGGACGGTTACCTCAATTTTATGGGCAACGAGTTCGGGCATCCGGAGTGGATAGATTTTCCTCGCGAAGGGAACAACTGGAGCTACGAGCACGCCCGTCGTATGTGGTCATTGGCAGACAACGGACTGCTCAGATACCACTGCCTCCAGAACTTTGACAAGGCGATGGTCCATCTTGTAAAACGATACGGCGCGCTTGCGGCTAGGCCTGAGCTTCTAAGAGCTGACGAGGAAAAGAAAATCTTGATATTCAGGCGGAAAAACCTTATCTTTGCACTGAATTTCAATCCAGTGGAGTCGTTCGCCGACTATGCTTTTCCGGCCCCGTCCGGAGACTATGTCAAGGTACTCGACTCCGATGCCAAGGAGTTCGATGGGTTCGCAAGGCTCGAAAAAGACGGGGAACATCTGACGGTCAATGGCTGTCTGAGCCTCTACCTTCCGAGTCGCTGTGCCCTAGTGCTGATTGAGAAGACAGAAGAAAAATAATTTTAACCGATATGGCTTTTTTGAAGTTCAACAAGTCAGAGTTGGTCAACCTTTCATATTCATTGAAGAGGGAGATCATCTGCGCCAACAAGACCGGAGCGTATTGCAACACATCGATTGTGACTTGCAACACCAGGCGTTACCATGGTCTGCTGGCCGTACCTATTGACGCTTTCGGAGGGAAGAAGCATCTGCTTCTGTCCTCGTTGGATGAGAGTCTCATCCTGAACGGGAAGCGGTTCAATCTGGGCATCCATTGCTACGGAAGCGTCTATGAGCCGCGCGGCCACAAGTACATCATTGATTTCGAGGCTGATCCGGTGCCTAAGATCACCTACAGGGTCGGCGAGATCACCTTCACGAAAAGCATCCTTCTCGTACCGGATTCGGATCAGGTGATGATCCGTTTCGAACTGGTGAAGGCGCCGGCCAAGGTCAGACTGCTCCTCACGCCGTTCCTTGCCTTCCGCGACATCCATGCCCTGACGGACGAGAACCCGAACGCGCGCACCGATGGCTGGGAGATCCCTAACGGAATGTCCTTCAACCTCTACGACGGATTCCCGGATCTGAATATGCAGTTCAACACAAAGGATGTGTCCTTCGTGACGACCCCGTGCTGGTACAAGGGCGTGACCTATTCCGACGAGTACCGCCGTGGGTTCGCGTGCAAGGAGGATCTCTATGTCCCGGGACATTTCGAGACAGAGATGAAGCCGGGCGACACGATAGTGTTCTCCGCGTCGGTCGGTCTGACGACCCCGTCCGGGCTTAAGAGAAAGTTCGACTCCTATGTGGCCAAGGCCGCAAGGATCACCACCTACCACGAGCAGCTCGTGCATTGCGCCGATCTGTTGAAGCAGGACCGCGGAGGCCACAAGATGATCACCGCAGGTTTCTCCTGGCTCTACACCGGTCTTCTGAGGGAGACCCTGGAGGCTCTGCCGGGCCTGACACTTTACGCCAATGGCGACAAGGCCGAGTTCGAGGAGATCCTCGACAATCTTATCGCCGACAATCAGGATCGCCTTTTCCATCGGACCACGCAGGTGGACTCGCCGCTGACCCTGGCCGACACCCTTTCGCGCTACATAGAGTTCGGCGCCGACCCGAAGGCGGTCTGGAAGAAGTACGGACAGACGGTCAAGGGCATTCTTGAAAGCTATCTGCCCGGACGTAGGGGCGAGGTCGCCATGCAGCCGAACGGCCTTCTCTGGGCGCAGCTTGACCATTGGGCTCTCTCGTGGATGAACGCCTACATTGACGGCGAGCCGGTGACCGAAAGACCGGGCTATCAGGTGGAGACCAACGCGTTGTGGTTCCGTTCCATCCTGTTCGCCGTGACGATGGAAAGGGAATATTCAAAGAAAGACAGCGCGTTCCTGAAGGAATGGTCGCACATACTGGATCTGGTCAGGGAGAACTACCAGAAGACCTTCTGGAACGCCCGCGCCGGCTATCTGGCTGACTATGTGGACAATGCCGGACAGCATCTGGAGGTTCGTCCGAACATGCTCTGCGCCCTCCTTGGAGACGAGATGCCTGTCGATGCCGAGGTTGCTCGTAAGGTTTTGCAAGTAATTGACAATGAGCTGGTGACGCGCAGGGGCATCCGCACGCTTTCCCCTCGCCACGCAGAGTACAAGGGTGTCTATGAGGGAACCCAGACCGAGAGGGATCTCGCCTACCACAACGGAAGCACCCGCCCGGCTCTTGTGGGGCCGTACTGCGAGGTTTGCTTCAAGATGAGGGGACCGGCCTTCCTGAACAAGGCACAGTGGCTTGTCAACGGCTTTTACGAGGATCTGAACAAGCACGGGGTCGGAGCGTTCTCCGAACTATACGACGGAGACCCGCCTCACGAGCCTCACGGGGCGATCTCTTCGGCGCTGAGCACCGCCGCCCTGCTGGAAGTCGAGTATCTTAAGAACAAATACAGGGAGGAGTAGGACTATGAGAGTTTTGATGTTTGGATGGGAGTTTCCTCCTCACATCGCGGGAGGACTCGGTACGGCCTGCTACGGAATCGTCAAAGGCTTGGCCTACAATGGTGTGCAGACTTTGTTTGTGATGCCTTCCGCTTCCGGCGACGAGGATCAGAGCGCCGCAAGGATCATCAACGCCAGTGATGTCCCGGTCGAGTCTGTGGGCTCTACGGTGGACGAGTTTCTGGACAAGGTGAAGTTCGTGCGCATCGGCTCGAATATGATCCCGTACGTGGATCCGGAGGAGTTTCACGAGATGGTCGAGTCCGAGCGCAGGCTCCAGAGCGAGAACCTGACCAAGTGCATCGGCACAAAGTTCCGTTTTTCAGGACGTTACGGCTCCAATCTTATGGAGGAGGTCGCCCACTATGCGATGGTCGGCGGCACGATCGCTATGGAGCACAAGGATGAGTTCGACATCATCCACGCCCACGACTGGCTGACCTATCTGGCCGGAATCGCGGCCAAGGAACTGACCGGCAAGCCATTGGTTGTCCACGTGCACGCCACGTCGTTCGACCGTGGAACCGAGGATCAGATCGACAGCCGTGTCTATGACATCGAGAAGAGGGGAATGATGGCCGCCGACAAGGTGATCGCCGTCAGCGACCTCACGAGGAACATCGTCATCAACAAGTACGGAATTGACCCTGAGAAGGTTGTGACCGTTCACAACGCCGTGGACTTCAGCGGCCGCGAGAACGTGAAGGTCGAGAGGGGAGTGCGCGACAAGGTCGTCACCTTCCTCGGACGAATCACTTTCCAGAAGGGACCTGAATATTTCATCGAGGCCGCCGCGAAAGTCCTCAAGAGGACAAAGGGCGTGCGCTTCGTGATGGCAGGAAGCGGGGATATGATGAACCGCTGCATCCGCCACGTCGCCAAGTTGGGAATATCCGACCGTTTCCATTTCACCGGATTCCTGCGCGGGGCGGAGGTCCAGAAGATGTTCGCTATGTCGGATGTTTACATAATGCCTTCTGTCTCAGAGCCTTTTGGGATATCTCCGCTTGAGGCTATGTGTTCCAACGTGCCGGCGATCATCTCCAACCAGTCCGGAGCCGCCGAGGTCCTGAAATATGCCTTCAAGGTGGATTTTTGGGATGTGGACGCTATGGCTGACGACATCTATGCGTTGCTGAAATATCCTGCCCTTGCCGATTTCGCGGCCAGGGAGGGCTATGATGAGGTCAACCGCCTTAAATGGAACATCGCGACAGCGAAACTTAAGAATATTTACGAATCAGTTGTTAATAATAAATAAGGGAATATTATGAAAAAGAACATCTGTCTGTATTTTCAGGTTCATCAGCCTACGAGGCTGAGGCAGTACCGATTCTTCGACATCGGCAAGGATTCCCACTACTATGACGATTTCGCTGGCAGGACCATCCTCCGCAGGATAGCCCAGCGATGCTATATTCCTATGAACAACCTTCTGCTGGACCTCATCAAACAGCACGGAGGCGACTTCAAGGTGGCATTCTCGATCACCGGATCCGCTCTGGAGCAGTTCGAGAGATACGCCCCGGATGTGTTGGACAGTTTCCGCCAGTTGGCTCAGACTGGATGCGTGGAGTTTCTGGGGGAGACATATTACCACTCCCTTGCCTCGCTCGCCAATTTCGGTGAGTTCAAGCATCAGGTTGAGAAGCATTCCGCGGCGATCGAGAAGTATTTCGGTGTGAAGCCGACGGCCTTTAGGAACACCGAGCTGATATATTCAGACTCAATCGGTAAGGATGTATATGATCTCGGTTTCAAGGTGATGCTCGCTGAGGGCGCCCGTCATATTCTTGGATGGAAGAGTCCGGACTACATCTACACCGACAGCCAGCAGAAGCACCTGAAACTGCTGCTGCGCAACTATTCGCTGAGCGACGACATCGCGTTCCGCTTCTCCGACAGAGGGTGGAAGGATTGGCCGCTTACCGGCGAGAAATACCTTTCCTGGCTCAAGGCCGCCGACGGGGACATTGTGAACCTGTTTATGGACTACGAGACCTTCGGAGAGCATCAGAAGGAGGCTTCGGGAATATTCGAATTCATGAGATATTTCCCGGAAATTGCGTTGAAAGACGGCTCTTTCGAGTTTGTCACTCCGACACAGGCCGCGAGGAAGCTCAGGCCGATCGCCGAGATTGATGTGCAGGATCCGATCTCCTGGGCTGACGAGGAGAGGGATGTCAGCGCCTGGCTGGGCAACGAGCTCCAGCAGGACGCTTACAACAAGCTTTACGAGCAGGCGGAGAAACTGGCCATTCTGAACGATCCGGTCCTTTGGGAGGACTTCGGACATCTGCAGGAGAGTGACCATTTCTATTATATGAGCACCAAGTTTTTCTCCGACGGGGAGGTTCACAGCTACTTCAATCCGTACAACACTCCTTATGAGGCGTTCATCAACTATATGAACGTGCTGAGTGACTTCATCATCAGGATCGATGACGCTATGACCACTTCGGGGAAGAAGGTGGAAAACGGCGCTTCGACAAGCTCGGCGACCGACGTGAAGAAGGACGCTGGTAAAAAGAAGAAGTCAAGAAAAGTCGCTTCGACAGGCTCAGCGACCTCGAAGAAGGCCTCCGAAGCGAAGAAGTCAACGAAAACAAAGACAACCAAACAAGTAAAAAAGAAATAAATGACAAACGAACTGACAAATCCAGACTATTTGTTTGAGGTCAGTTGGGAAGTGTGCAACAAGGTGGGAGGCATTTACACGGTGATCGCCACCAAGTCGCTTTACCTGAAGCAGCAGCTTCACAAGCATCACATCCTGATCGGCCCTGATGTCTGGATGGACACTGAAAGCAACCCGGATTTCATCGAGGATCCGCATCTTTACTCTATCTGGAAGGCGCAGGCCGCCTCTGAAGGGATCAGGGTGAGGATAGGCAAATGGAACGTCCCCGGGAATCCAATCGCGATTCTGGTGGATTTCAAGCAATTCCTTACCAGTCAGAATGATATTCTGTCAAAGTACTGGGAGCGTTTCCAGGTCGATTCCATCACCGGAAACTGGGACTACAAGGAAAACTTCCTGTTCGGCTACGCCGCCGGTAAGGTCATTGAGAGTTTCAGGAACTTCAACCTGAGTGCCTCCGACAAGATTGTGGCGCAGTTCCACGAATGGCAGACCGGAGCCGGACTGCTTTACCTCAAGTACAAGCAGCTCCCGATAGCTACAGTGTTCACTACCCATGCCACGGTCATCGGACGCTGCATCGCCGGCAACAACCTGCCCCTGTACGACTCCATGAACCTTTACGACGGAGACCAGAAGGCCCGCCAATTCAACGTGATCGCCCGTCACTCTCTTGAGAAGAAATCGGCGCAGAACGCCGACATATTCACAACTGTCAGTGAGATCACCGCGAAGGAGTGCGAGCAGTTCCTTCAGCGCAAGGTGGACGTAGTGACCCCGAACGGCTTCGAGAACAGCTTCACTCCGGCGACGGATGAGGAATATGACGAAAAGCGCCGCGCGGCCCGTGCCAGACTGATAGAGGTCGCCACGGCGATGTCCGGCGAGGAAGTGTCCAAGGACGCTATCCTCATCGGCATCGGCGGGCGTTATGAATATCGCAACAAGGGCATCGACGTGTTCATAGACGCCCTCAAGAAACTTCAGGACACCGACCCGCAAGGCCGTGACATCCAGGCGTTCATAATGATCCCTTCCGGCCACAACGGAGCCGACAAGGATCTGGTTGCCAAACTTTCCGGTACCGGATCTTCGGAGTACACGACTCAGGTCTCCCACTATCTGATGGACACTGAATATGATGTCATCACCCGCCGTTTCAAGGAGTTGGGCTTCACCAACGCCAAAGGCAGCCGTGTGAAGGTCTATTTCATTCCGTCCTATCTGAACGGAACGGACGGGGTGTTCAATATGAAGTACTACGATTTGCTCGTGGGACTTGACCTGACCCTGTTCCCGTCCTACTACGAACCTTGGGGATATACCCCTCTGGAGAGCCTTGCGTTCAGCATTCCTTCCCTGACCACCAGCCTGGCCGGATTCGGTCTCTGGGTAAGGTCGCACTACGGTAAGGAGCATCCAGGCATCACGGTCCTGGACAGAAATGATTCCAACTATTTCGAGGTTGTGGACGGAGTTGTGGTGAGAATCAAGGAGATCGCCGCTTTGGATGGAGAGGGCCGCAAGGCTTATATGGCTTCGGCCAAGGATGTCTCCACGATAGCCCTGTGGGAAAACCAGATTCAGTATTACAAGGAAGCATATTCAAAGGCCATAGAGAAGGTTATTGAGGCCAAAGGTGCTTTCCCGGATGAACTTAATGAAGACAAATCAATGGCATACAAGAAGATAGTTATAAATGACCCTACTTGGAAGAGCGTGATGGTGACCCGTCATCTTCCAGACGCTCTTTCAGGACTTGAGACACTTTCCAAGAATCTTTGGTGGTGCTGGAACGAGTCCGCCAAATCCCTGTTCAAGTCTATTGATCCGGTGATCTGGCACAACACCTGCCACAACCCGATGGCTCTGCTTGACGCTGTGAGCCTCAAGAGGTTCAAGGCTTTGGCGAAGGATGAGGCCTTCCTCGGCGAACTCAAGTCCGTGATGGACGAGTTCAACGCCTATATGGCACTCAAGGCCGAGCGCACCAACCCTTCGATCGCATATTTCTGTATGGAATATGGTCTTGACACATCGCTGAAGATATACTCCGGAGGTCTTGGACTTCTGGCCGGTGACTACCTCAAGGAGACCAGCGATATGAACGTCAACCTTGTGGCTGTCGGACTTCTGTACCGTTACGGCTACTTCACCCAGATCATCACCGGTCAGGGCGAGCAGGTCGCCCGTTACGACGCGCAGGACTTCACAAAGATCCCTGCAGAGCCGGTCATGGACGCGGAGGGTAACTGGATGACCACAAACGTGGCCTTCCCGGGTCGCACGATCACAGCCCGTCTCTGGAAGGTGGCCGTGGGTCGTACCGACCTCTATCTGCTTGACACTGACTATGAGGCAAACTCTCCTGAGGATCGTCAGGTGACCTATCACCTCTATGGCGGCGACTGGGAGAACCGTCTTAAGCAGGAACTTCTGCTCGGAGTCGGCGGCATCAGGGCCCTCAGAAATCTCGGCATCAATCCGCAGATCTACCATTGCAATGAGGGACACGCCGCGTTCACGGGACTCGAGAGGCTTCGTGAATATATTCAGAATGACAACCTCGACTTCGGCGAGGCTGTCGAAGTCGTAAGGGCCTCATCGCTCTTCACCACGCACACTCCTGTGCCGGCCGGACACGACGCTTTCGATGAGGGACTGCTCAGAAAGTACATCGGTCATTATCCTCAGCGACTGAAGGTTGACTGGGAGACGATGATGGCTCTCGGCAAGGTGAACGGCAACGATGTGAACGAGAAGTTCTCGATGAGCTTCCTTGCGGCGAACCTTTCGCAGAATGTGAACGGTGTGTCAATGCTGCACGGGGATGTCAGCAAGGAGATATTCAGCAGCATCTATCCTGGCTATCAGCCTGAGGAACTGTTCATCAGCTACGTGACCAACGGTGTCCACTATCCGACTTGGGCCGCGGCCGAGTGGAAGAAGATCCACGCCCGTGTGTTCGGTCCTGAGTTCGCCACGCACCACTACGACAAGTCTTGCTTCGAGGGCATCTACAAAGTGCCTGATTCTGAGATCTGGGAAACAAGAAAGACCCTCAAGAAGAGGCTGATAGACATCGTGAAGGAGCGTATTTCCGACCCGACACAGTGCAACCACTACTCTCCAAGCCAGATTGTGGCGATCAAGGAAAACCTTCGTGACGATGTTCTGACAATCGGATTCGCCCGCCGTTTCGCGACCTACAAGAGAGGAACCCTTCTGTTCTCTGACCTTGACAGGCTTGACGCCATTGTCAACGATCCGGTGCATCCGGTCCAGTTCCTGTTCGCCGGCAAGGCTCACCCTGCCGACAAGGCCGGCCAGGATCTCATCAAGAGGATCATCGAGATTTCAAAGCTGGACCGCTTCATCGGCAAGATCGTCTTCATCCCAGGCTACGACATTTCCATCGCCAAAAGACTTGTGCAGGGTGTCGATGTGTGGATGAACAACCCTACAAGACCTCTGGAGGCTTCCGGAACATCCGGAGAAAAGGCCTCTATGAACGGTGTGATGCACTTCTCCGTGCTTGACGGCTGGTGGGTCGAGGGTTACAAGCCGGGCGCCGGCTGGGCTCTCCCTCTGGAGCGTACGTACGATGACCAGAACTATCAGAACGAACTTGACGCCGCCACGATCTACACGACCATCGAGAACGAGATCGCTCCGGCCTACTACGATGTGGACAAGTCCCTCGGACTGTCTCCGACTTGGGTCGGCTACATCAAGAATACTGTCGCCCAGGTGGCCAACAACTTCACCACCAACAGAATGCTGACTGACTACTGCAACCAGTACTACAATCCGCAGTCTGAACGTTCCGACAAGATGATCGCCGATGACTATAAGATGGCCCGTGAGATCTCGGCCTGGAAGAAGAGGCTCCGTCGTGAGTGGCAGAACATAGAGGTGATCTCCCAGACCCAGCCTGATTCTTCCTACAGTCTCTCCGAGTCCAACTCACTGACCTCAGAGGTTGTACTGAATCTTGGAGACCTTTCTCCAGAGGACATCGGAGTGGAGATGCTGTTCGCGACGACTGACGTGAAACATCAGCTGCATATTCAGGAAAAGTGCGACTTTGACGTGGTTGAGTCTGGTGACGGTGTCGCGAAGTATCGCGCATCCATCCTTCCGGACAGGACCGGTATGTACCAGGTGGCTGTCAGAATGTACGCCAAGAACCCGTTATTGCCTCACAGACAGGATTTTGAATTAGTGAAATGGTTATAGCGACCGGATTCTTTGACGGTGTCCACATCGGGCACCGTTTTGTGATTGAGCGGCTTGTGAGCGAGGCCAGGGAGAGGGGCGACCAAAGTATGGTCGTCACTTTCTGGCCTCATCCCCGCAACGTGCTTCAGGACGATGCCCGGAACCTGCGGCTTCTGACCTCGCTGGAGGAGAAGAAGGCGTTGCTCAAGGGGATTGGCGTGGACCACGTCGAGGTGCTGCCTTTCACCAAGGAATTCAGCCGGTTGACCACCCGGGAATATTTCCGTGATGTCCTCGTCGCCCGTTTCGGCGCCAAGGCTGTCCTGATCGGCTACGACAACCGGATGGGCTGCGATCCGCAGACTCCGGAATCAATCGAGGGAATCGCTGTGGGTGAGGGGCTTGATGTTGTCCGTCTTGGAAGCGTGGCTTCTCCATCGGGTGGCATTACCGTCAGCTCCACGAAGATCCGTGAGGCTGTGGCCGCCGGGGAGATGGAGAAGGCGGCTGCTATGCTTGGGTATGAATATTCATTGCTGGGTGTTGTCGTGGCGGGTAACCGGCTCGGTCGCACGATCGGTTTCCCGACCGCTAACATCCAACTTTACGAGCCGCTGAAACTTTTGCCTGGCAACGGAGTCTATTCCGTCGAGGCCGAGACCCTTGGCCGTAAGTTCAAGGGAATGTGCAACATCGGTGTCCGTCCGACCGTCCGTGCCGGCGGCCAGCGCACCATTGAGACCAACATTTTCGATTTCAGCGAGGACATCTACGGCCTCGACCTCAAGGTCACCTTCCACCACAAGATCCGTGACGAGCGCCGCTTCGATTCCATCGATGCCCTCCGCTCCCAACTCGCCGCCGACAAGGCCAGCATCCTCGCAGAGTGACAATACATTAATATTAATCACGGTTTTCGGTCGCTGAGCCTGTGGTTCGACGAAGTTCACCAACCATCGAAGCACCCATTGTCCGATGACGAAGTCAATGATAGGCGATGCCCCTCTCCACCAGAATTTTGCACGTTACCAAAATTCTTGGGTGGAGAGGGGCGCTCGCCTATAGGCCACTTGATGGGCATTTTCAAGGGAAAGTCATATTTAGCTTTTGTAAAAGCTAATTTAAGGGTGTTTTTCGCTTTTCTACAAGTTGAAAACGCTACAAAATTTGCTTTTGCAAAAGCGAATACTTGTCATGTGAAGTCTTATAACACGCCAAATCGATGAAAAATCGATAGATTTGGCGCATTATAGCTTGCCTTTTTGGATTCTTTGTAGATTCATTCTGTGAAACTGCCTTGTTGTCTACTAATGTTGGTTGCTCAACACTTTATGGTACGACGACTGGATTGAAAACGAGTGCTATTGCTCTTGTCGAAGGCAAAAATGCATACGAGGGGAGCATTATGTGGAGAAAGTGCTGCCGTCGTGATCGGAGAGGCGCCTCTCCAGGCGACGTTTTTGGGCGATATGATGTTCTCCAACCAGAGCATCGACTCCCTGAGCGACGCGAAACCGGATGTGAATATGCCGTTGGAGGAGAATCCTCGCGTCAAGCAGATCGCCGGCAAGTCCAGGTTCTACCTCGACAAGGACGGCAAGCCTGCCAGCAAGATGAAGACCTACAACATCAGGGACGGAA
>ERZ1026776.813-NODE-813-length-19984-cov-12.392242_pt1 | contig 19984 bp, 19 predicted proteins | sample MGYA00380125_ERZ1026776 | MGnify/ENA primary metagenome ERZ1026776 (study PRJEB33269, sample SAMEA4719761) | human gut metagenome | biome: human-associated habitat; feature: organic feature; material: feces | place: Cameroon | collected 2013-10 ...
ATGTGGAAGGTAGCCTGCATATTTTTTGTGTAACAGATAACTCCTTATTATCCATTATTTTGCTGTGTGTTTGTCATTTTGAATTTGTACCAAAACGGGTATTCAACTGGGAATAATCAATTTTGGGGGATTAACTTTTTAAAAAAGTTTGTAAGATTTTGGAGTTTTTTGCCATGTACTGAATAGAGGGCATTTATATTATAGGACAAAGGTGGTAGCTAAATGTATAATACGGAAGAAAAATGTACGGAATTGTCAGAGAAACTTAAGAAAATATGCGAAGCAAAAGGGAGCACACCATATAAGCTTGCTAAAAAGGCAGGTCTTTCCTCATCTACGATAAGCGGGTTCTTGAAGGGGAAATCAAAGCCGAGAATTGATACGTTATTGATTATTTGTAATCAGTTGGAAATATCTATGACAGATTTCCTGGACGAACGGGGACGTATGGAGAAGTATGCTAAGGAGGAAGAAGAACTGGTAACAGTATATAGAAGTCTATCAGATGAAAAAAGGAAGCAATTAAACATATATTTAAAAATGCTTGGAGAATATAACGGAAGAATAGATGATTGAAAATTATCCATTATTTACCATAGAAAAATCGCCGGATTTTGAGGGTAGGAACCGGCGATTTTTGGCATTCTGGTTATATATGAAAATTTTTTCTTGGATGTTTCGCAGTAAGAATATCTCGTTGTTTGGATAATGCAACGTGGGTATAAATTTCAGTAATATTAATAGAACTATGTCCCAACATCTCCTGAATATAACGAATATCCACATCGGCTTCCAGGAGACTGGTAGCGAAGGTGTGACGGAACATGTGCGGAGTGATATGAAGATCGATTGCTGCAAGAGATACATATTTATTAATCATACGCCGAACTGCCTGATCAGAGACGGAAGTTTGGTTCTGGTTAATGAAGAAGATACCGTTGGAAGTACTCTTGTTATGGAAAGTATTGTAGTATTCCGCCAGAACATGAAGGACATCATCGTTCCCTATTTGCATCCGACGTTCCTTATTACCTTTTCCGTAAATCAGAAGGGATCTGTCGGACAAACTGATATCACCTGCTTTTAAGGAGCAGAGTTCGGAAATTCGCATGCCGGTTGCAAAGAGGAGTTCAATGATAGCTGCATCCCGTAAGGCATTTTTTCGCTGATAGGCAGTTGGGGCTTGCCTGCGACAGGTGTAGATTGTAGATAAAAATGATTCGACGGTGAGGAGAGGAATTGTTTTTGGTAAAATTGTGGGTTCTCGGAATTTAATTTGAATTTTATTAAATGGATTTAAAATAACAACCTCCCTATATTCCAGGTAGTGAAAAAAGGCTTTTAATGATGCGATTTTTCTTTTGACTGTTTTTGGTTTGTATTTTTCATGAAGAGTAGAGATGTATGTTTCCAAAATATTAGAAGATACATCAATTGGATCTGTGATTCCTGTACTTTTAGAGAATTGTCCCAAATCAATTCGGTAAGCTTTCAGAGTTTTGGAATCCAGTCTTTTTTGGTGCTCGCAGTGAGACAGATAGTTTACAATGTGTAGTTGCAGATTATTCATGTTGAAACTCCTTTGTATATTTATCCTTTGGTCTGTGATATGATTTAAATAATATCATCAAAACGTGAATGGATGAAATATGGAGAACAAATGATGAAAAGACAATATTTAAATATATTTGCCAAACAGCAACAGAATATTAAAAAAAATTTGAGCAGACTAGCACCGTTAGCTTTTTTCTATACATTATTATACCGTGTGGAGACTGTCAGAAAATTTTGCAAGGCGGTTATCTTATATCTGATCGAGGCTTAATTATTACCGGTATCGGTGGAATTTACCTGTGCCCCGGAATTTAAAATCTCAAGTCAGCTCGCGAATATTTGGAACAATTATGGCATGAAAGTGGTATCATAGTAAGGTACCTATAATTATAATAAAGAGTATTTAGTAGTTTGATCGGAGGAATGTAAAATGCGCTTCAATTATACTTATAGAATTACTTATGGCTCTGGGCAGCGCTGTGACAGATCCAGGGAACAGCTGACAATAGAAATTACCCGGGAGCAATATGGCAGGATCATAGAAAAGGTAATACAGGGCTGCACGATCAGTGAAGTACCCGGGATAGAGGAATTGGTGAAGGATATGGAGGAGCAGGTCCGCTTTGTAGACAGGTGGGATAATCTGGATGGCTCCCACCGGAAGACACCATTGAAGAAAGAGAGAAACATTGCAAAGATAGAGCTGTTGCTGCCTGAGGACGAGATACGACGTATCAGCAAAATGAAGAATCCGATGGAGATTCTGAAGAGACCTACGGAACAAATAACTCTGCATCGAAGCGATGGATCCTATGTTATCCTTAGTACAGAGCAGGGACGGGTGAAGCTGGAGGATTCTAGGAAGAATGGGATGGCCATGCTGATGGACACGGATCAGTTCCTGAACCTGGTTGTCAGGTGGTAGAGGAGTAGTGTTAGGTGGCATGCTTCGAGGAAAGAAGTATGGGGATTATGGGAGACTATATGAATAATTTGATGTATGCAATGGAACATTCATATTCCGAGATGAAAATAGAAATAGATCAAATATTGAAGAAGAAAGATTATACAACCGAAGACGAGAACAGCATCTTTTATGCTGTAGGAACGTGTCTTCATGCAATGTTAGATTATGCAGAACGTATCCGGAGTAATGATTTGGACAAGGATACACTGGATGCATTTAAATATGCTAATAATGGTTTAAAACATGGGATAGAAGTAGAAACGATCACAAAGCCCACTGACGGAATAACATTTCCCATTCATTTTCCGCTTGAGATTCCGGTCAGAAGGATTATATGGAAAGTAAAGTGGGATGCGAGGAGCAAACGCCAGGAGGAAATGTATCTAAAGCATCTTGATGGTAAAGATGTTGTGAGTACATGTGGAGAGTTTATAGAGCGATTGAAGGAATATTCAATATAAAAAGCCAGAGGTATTGCTGTAATACTGATCTGCTTGCCTGTCTCTGGAATGATCTGTATATTGTCATTAGTTTACAGAAAGAAAAAGGTCCCAGAGCACCCTTCGTGACAAGTCTTATATCAGACTACACACTGGTCCTCAAGGAGGATTTTGGCATTTCTTTGCAAACTGCTCATAACTCCAGTTTTCACCCGGTCTTTGTTGCAAAATATAGCAAGATTATATGAAAATATGTTACTAATGACATATTGCGAGAATAAATAATAAAATATGTTTTATGTAACAATATGATACATATTTTCTTATAAATATGTTATAATTAACATAAAGGAGACCGGTATTATGAATAATAAAGACATGAATTCTATATTTGAACAGATTAATAACTTAAAGAAGTCAGATTCTGAAACGATGGATAAGACAACGATCGATGCGAAGGATTCTTTGAGAGAAGTGTTAGGTGCGGTATCAGAAGAAATTCAAAGAGTGATGGATGCAAATAATTTTACGCAGGAGGATTTATGCCGAATAACAAATATGTCCCAATCTAATATCAGTAAGATACAGAATGGCAAGGTTATTCCGAGAATAGAAACATTGCAGAAGATAGCAACAGCAACACATACAAGATTGGTAATAAGTTTTGAAGATTTAGAAGGAGACGAATAATGGCATTTATTCATTCGATTGAAATAAACAATTTCAGGGGAATTAAGCAATTAACAATTTCGGATTTTTCAAACATTAATCTTATAGTAGGAGACAATAACAGTGGGAAAACCACGTTTTTAGAAGCAACTCAGTTATTGTTTGCAAAGCCGCAGCTAAGTGCCATTAAAAATGTAATCAATCAAAGAACTGTACTAAATCCGAATAATAGTTTTTATACCTCATTTATCAAAATGTTTAATGCGCAGTTGGAAAATAACAGATTGGAGTTTTATATATATGCGAGTACTGATAAGGGAATTCTTGAATTTCAATTAAGTGGTACGGAGAAAAGTATTTCCGGTGAAGAGGCTCTTCAGATTTCAAAGATGTCTTCACGACAAAAAGCACAATATAAGATGTCATCATTTTATATTCCTGATACGGCAAAAATATTTATGGGAAGACTTGCCACTAGAAACGGCAACATGGAATCAGAAAAAAAGATAAGTTGTACTTCTTTGGATAATGGTGCTCAGGGACCATTAGCAAAGAAAGAAGTGTATTATATCTCTTCTTTTGGGCATTTACGTTATGACTTACTTCAAAACATAGTGGGGAACCCGGAATACAAGAAGCTTACAATTGACATTCTAAAACAGTTTGACAATAACATTGCGGACATTTGCTATACAAAAGCAGATGATGGAACTTACCTTGAAACAATCATTACCAATAATGGTATAAATATGCCTTTTTCTGTCTATGGCGATGGTATAAGGAAGATCCTGTTTATTCTCAACAGAATGTTTGCTGCTGCGGATTCCATATTAATGATTGATGAGATAGAAACAGGATTGCATAAAAAGTATTTTGACATTTTATTTCCGGTGGTGTTTGCGCTTGCGGACAAATTAAATGTTCAGCTTTTTATTGCCACACATAGTATAGAAGCCATTGATGCCATATTGAAATACGGTAATTATGATAAGACTATGAGTAATATTGATCCCATCAGGGTGATTACATTAAAGAAACTTGATTCTGATAATGGAAGTGGAAGCAATATAGTGGCACGAAATGTCTCCGGGAAATATGTATACGATAACAGAAAAGTATTTGAATTCGAGGTGCGCCTATGATGACAGAACTTATGTTGGTAGAAGGCGTGTCAGATGTACAACTTATCAGCTATTTCCTGCAGAATGTATATGGATGGAAACATGAAAACAATAATCAGCTTGGGATTACTCCGCTTGATGAGCATGAGCATATAGAGAGTCTTTCCCAAGGAGAGAATCAGCTGGTGCTATGTGGAGTTGGCGGCAATGGGAAATTTACTTATTTTGTTGAGCAACATCGTGTAAATGATATGATTGTTGAAAGGGAGATAACTTCCCTTATGGTTGTAACTGACAGGGATGAAGAGACAGATGCAAAAATACAAAGAACTATAAATAATTCACTTGAAAAGATTACAATTAAAGTGGGACAATGGATAAATAATAGTATTGTGGATTCATTTGGACAGCCTAAAACAATAGATACATATTTACTTATCATTCCCGCAAATGAAAAGGGAGCCCTGGAAAGAGTAATAATTAACGCACTAAAGGACATAACTGAAGAATCTCAGATTATTCAGGAGGTAATTGGGTTTGTCAATTACCTTAAAGATAATTTCCTAGAGGAATTGAAGCAGACCAATAAGGAAAATAAGGCAACAGTCGGAACTTTTTTTAGTGTCCGATATCCGAAGAATGCGATGCGTTCCTTCGGACGGTTTATTTCCAAGATAGATTGGTCGAAATCGGATTCGCTAAAGGAATTGTTTGAACCGTTTGAATATATTGGGAAAGAAAAGCCGAGAACACCCTCTGTGACAAGTCGTGTACTCTGAGACCGTGGTTAAAAACCATGAAAAATAGGAAGGATTTACAAAAGTGAAAGAAACTATATTTTGTATCATAAGTGCATTTATATTATATGAGGTATCGGGAATGATTGGTAAAGAGATGCTGGCGGACAAGCATATTACTGGGGAGGGAAAAGGGTATTGCGATATTACTTTTGGTAAGGAAAGCAAGAAATCGCTCATCATAAATATACAGTATAATATTTTCGCACCGATTATCTATATGTTGCTCATTGCAACAGTATTACAGAATATAGGGCAGGAAGAACTGGCGTATAAAGCAGTCTACATTGTGCCGTGTTATTATCTCGTCAGATGGGTTATGATTACGGTCATTGCGGGAAAATATCAATTGTTTAATATAAAATATGAATGCATATCAGCGATTCCGGGTGTGTTACTCGCTTTTTTCATTCAAAGGATATTGATTTTGTCAGGGAAGGAAATATTTCCCACAGTGGAAGAATTTCGAACACAGTTATGGTTGGTATTTTTTGCTATGGCATATCAATTTTGCGTTAGGTCATTGGGAAAATCTGATGCCATCCGGCAGAACCGAGTTTGTACGAAGCAGATGAAGCAAAAGTATATCCTTGATAAGTATGAATTATTCCAAAGGAAATATGGTACGATCATACAGGCTGAAGCACCGGGGGATTATTTGCAGCGTGTGATTTATGCAATTATGATCTATGAGAACTTTAATAGACCTACGACTCAAAGGTGGTGTGAAAATGTGCTGTTTTGTCTAGGGCGAAGACCGATGACGTTAGGAATTATGCAGGTGTCTACCACGAAATTCATACACAATGCAGAGAGTGTTGAATTGGGATGTCGAAAAATTAAAGAATCATTTCAAGAGTATGTGAAAATTGCTAAAAAAGAAAATTATCAGGGATATTATTTCGGAGCCGGAGAACCTGAATTGTGCCTGGAAAAGATATGTGAGGATTACAATAAGGCCGAGGATTACATAGATGCAATAAAAGCCATTTTTTATATGTTGCCGGATCCGGAATATGGTGAATATGATGAGACCCGTCAGCTATTAGAAACAGAAGAACAGCCAGATCCGGAGAAAACATTGGACTTTGTTCAGGCTTTTGGAATGGAAGATTTGACGGAAAAACTGGGGAAATATGAGCATATTATCTTGCAAGACGATTATTATCTTAGGGTGTTAGACACGGAATCTCCTTATGTTTCTTGTTATTCAGAAGACGAATGTACAATTTATTGCATAAATGGGATCGAAAACTTGACGATTACCGGAGAAGATGCCATGTTTTACATGGGCGCCGGTGATTATTTTGTGTTTAGAAATTGTAGGAACATTACAGTGCAAAATATTGGATTTATTCGCCAGGCCGATCAGGAGAAAACAGCCGCACCGATATTACAGTTAGAGAATTGCGAGGATATCAGACTGGAAGCGGTAGAATTGATGGGAAGGAGCGGAGCTGCATTAAGATTAAGGCATTGTGAGCGTGTCAGAATGAAAAATATGCGGATTCACGATTGCCGGGAAGGGGCAATCATTATGGAAGAAACAGAGACAATTATGGAAAACTCTCAGCTGAGAAGAATCCGGGTAGCGGGAAAAACGGAGGTTATTTCGATAAAATCGAGTATTGTTAAATTGCAGGAGCTAATATTTTACAAGGATAGTACGCAAGGCTGCTTGATAGGAAATGATAATAGCAGAGTAGAAGCCGAAGAATTAATTATACAAGAATGTGACTATGCGGATATTTGCAATCAAAAGATGATAGGGTATGGACAGGTGTAGCTGTCAGACGGCACATTGTGGGAAGCACAAACTGTTTATTTCATATATCTAAAATGTTGTTGCAGTAAAAAAAGGAACTCAATGATTGAGCTCCTTTTTGCTTTTATTTTTCTAAATCGATTGTCTTGAGTAATTCTTTGATCTGTTCTACACTCAGCCACTCGGTATTGTTACCTGAGCTATAGGAAAATCCCTCGGGTACCCTCTTGCCGGTAGGAACAACACGTCTGGATTCACTCCATCCCATTTGAGGATATACGATAAAATGCTTGTCATGGCTTCTGTGGGGTTGTATTCGCAGGCAGGTACGTAGCATGGATGACATAATCTACACCTTCAAATGCTCTGGTCAGGCGCTCTTTGTCTCTGACATCACCGATGAAGAAACGAAGCTTGCCGGCATACTGCTTGAATTCATTCTGCATGATGAATTGCTTGAATTCATCACGGGAATAGATAATGATCTTCTTAGGATTGTAATTATCCAGCACATATTTGGTAAAAGCCTTGCCAAAACTGCCGGTACCACCTGTAATCAAAATGGATTTATCATCTAATAACATAACGTCCTCACTTTCAAAACTAAAAATTCTTATACATCATAACATATTATACGAAAAAACGTAATTATTACAAGCAAACGCCCATAGCAATTGTTTGATGGATGTGATATTATAGTGAAGAATTAATATAGTCCGAGATATAGAAGCATCAATTGTCAGATTGATAAATACAGGACTTGTGCGACCGCGCCGGAGAAGGTCGTGCGGTGATCGAAGCGCAGATCGGTGATGAGATCACCGTGCATGATAAGTGCAAATTTATAATTAAATTAGGATAAAATCGGTGGGGAAATGAGAAAAGTACAGGATATAATTTTAAAGTTGATTGCGGTAATGGGAATTTGTTTTTTTACAGCGTTAACGATTGGAGCAATAGGTACCGGCAGAAAGTTAGCTCCTTTCTCGGAAACGGTTTCGACAGTTAGTGACAACTGGATAAAAGCAGTTGGAATTGTGTTGGGATGCATAGTCATTATAGGAATCATCTGGAAATATAGTGACCGGATATACATTCGACATTTACGAATTACAGCAGCGGTAATTGCAATTTTTTCTGCGGCTGGGATAATAACTATGGCATTAAATGCCGAGTATGTTCCTATGGCAGATCAGGAATATGTATATGTTGTCTTGAAGAATCTTTTTACAGGAAATTACACAGAATTACAGGAGTATTGGTATTACAATGTATATCCCTATCAGTTGGGAGTAGGGGCTATTTACTTGTTGCCAGCACGAATTTGCGGTAATTGCAATATTATAACTTTGCAGTGTTTTCAAGCGATTTGTGGTGGAATAACAATTTTTGCGGGGAATGAAATTGCATGGAAGTTGTTTCATAAAGAAAAGCTGTGCATTTACTATTTATTGCTTGTCCTATGCTATGTTCCAATGCATTTATATGGACTTTTTATTTATGGTGAAATGATTGGATTGTGCTTTTTGGAACTGGCAATTTTGTGCATGTTGGTACTGCAGGAGCATGAACAATGGATACTGTGGAAAAAAATTTTAGTATATATTGCAATGATCAGCAGTATGATTGTGTCCTATACGGCGAGAGAAGCATTAGTTGTTGTATGGATTGCTGTCCTGGGTATTCAATTTTTACGTGCTCTAAAGGGGAATCGTAAAAGTTTTATGATTAGTTTTTTCTGTGTGCTTTTGATGATACTTGGACAAAAAACAGTTATTCAATGCGTAGAACATCAGGCAGAAATCCAATTATCGGAAGGAGTTCCGGTAATATCTGTGGTTGCAATGGGATTTCAGGATGAGGATCCAAACCATACGGGGAGTGGAACATATAATGCATATCAAATACATCTCTTTTGGGAAAATAATTTTGATGTAGCTAAGTGTAAGGAACTTTCTATTTTAAATATAAAGCAGTCCATTGTCAGATGGATGCGAGATCCTATAGGAGCATTAGAATTTTTTTGCGATAAAACAGCAGTTCAATGGTTGGAACCTACCTATGGATCTTTTTTAGTTACATCGAATATGACGACTTCGTCGAAATGGATGAAGGCTTTTTACTCAGATAGAGGATATCAGATATTCTATGAAATTATGAATCAACTGCAAAATGTTATTTATATTGGAGTATTATTATATTATATTTATCTGGCAAAGCATAAAAGACAGGAATGGGAATATTTTTTGGGATTGGTTCTGATAGGAGAGGTTTTATTCAGTCTGTTGTGGGAAGCAAAGAGCCGATACGTGTTCCCTTATATAGTGATTGCACTGCCGGCTGCGGCCATGGGATATTGGTATTTATGTAACTGTATAGGTAAATACCTCAAACAACGAACTCCATGATATAGTGGGAGTATGGATGGCGGATATTCTGCTGTATGGTATAAGCCTTTTCAAGAAACGATGTAAAGCGGTTGTAGAGGAACTCAAAAAGGAACTCAAATTTTTGAGTTCTTTTTTGAGTTGTTATTTTCCTAAAACATTTGGATACCTTGAAATCAGTTATCTGAAATGTTATATTGAATCATAACAAACGCTTAAAAAATAAAGAGAAAAGTTATTAATATCCGGTAGGATGGGAGACACGCAGACCATGACAGAACAGAAAAAAAGGTATACGATCCTGGGCATATTTGTGGCAATGTTCCTTTTTGGAGCTTTTTTCCTGCGGGAGACAGGTGTTTATTTTGATGAAAATCAGGAAGAAAGAATTCTGTATATGAATATCTTGCAGTATGGTGAGACGTTACAGATTCCGAAGCTCACGAACTGGTTTCAATGGAAGGAAGAATATCATCCGATCTGCGTAGAAGCGGACAAGGATCATGGCAGTGCTCCATATTATCTGTGTGGATTGCTGTTAATGAAGCTGGATCAGCATCCGGATGCTGTCAGGCTGCAGAGTGAGGTATGGCATGCGTATACGTATGCGCTGTTTTTCCTGGGCGTGATTTATATGTACCGGTTGTTGTGGGAATTGTTCCGGGACAGAAGGACAGCACTGCTGGGAACACTTATGCTGTTTCTGACACCGAGGATATTTGCAGATGGATTATACAACAATAAAGATTCTGTATTGATGTCCCTGATCATTGTGATGTTATTTTACGGAATCCGCTTTTTGGAGCGTAAGGATTTCAAAAATGCATGTCTGCTGGGAATCTGTGCCGGATTCTGTGGGAATCTGAAGATCAGCGGGATATATGTTTTTGCAATGATTGGCGGGTTTTATCTGCTGATCCTGACGAAAGAGAAAAAGTGGAGCGGGAAAACTTTTTTCGTGGGACTTACGGCAGCAGTTGTCGGTTTCCTGAGTTATTTGGCATTGACTCCCGCTATCTGGGGACAGGGATTTCATTTGTGGGAATTTTTGATGTGGAACCTTTCAAACAGTACGGAATATTCCAGAATGGACGGTAAAGTGTTGTTTGACGGAACATGGTATGTGCATTCCACGAATCCTTTGCCATGGTATTATCTGCCGAAACTGATCGCCCTGACGATTCCGGTCTATCTCAGTGTTCTGCTGTGGAGCAGTATCGGCATCTGGATCTATAAAGGCAGAAAGCATCAATGGGATTTCGCGGATCGTATCTATCCGCTGTTCGCACTGACCTCAGGGATTCCGGTGCTGGTAGCAATGCTGTGCGATCCGAATCTGTACAACGGGTGGCGGCATATGTATTTTATCTATGGTCCTATGATCGTGATGATGGCTTATGCAGTGAGATATCTGCTGCAGCAACCGGGAATCCGTGCGAGAAGGATCGCAACTGTTATGCTGGTGGTGTTCATAGGCTGTAACGGAGTGGGAATCGCGCTGACGGGACAGAGCTCTAGCGCTTATACCAATATTTTGGCAGGTGGTGATGCCTGTGGACGGTACGAGATGGATTATTATGGTGTGACGGCGAAGAAGGTTCTCAAAAGCCTTGTGGACCGGTATGGTGAGATCTGGATCAAACCGGACGGCTGTGGAGCCACGATCGTGAATTATTATGTGTTGCCGGCAGAATACCGGGAGAAGATCCGACTGGTATCTTCACAGGAGGAGATACAGGCGGCCATGGACCAGGGGAAACTGGTCCTCGGATGTGTGAATCCGAGTTATGATATCCTGCCGGAGGGGGAGGATGTCGTGTGGCTGGAAGATTGGAAGGCCTGGGGCAATACCTATATGAAGATTCGCAAATATTAAATAATGTGGTATGATGAGATAGTAAAAAGCAGAGAGGACAAGCTATGAATATTATACTATTGTCAGGTGGCTCCGGGCAGCGTCTGTGGCCTTTGTCCAATGAGATAAGATCCAAACAGTTTATCAAGATATTTCATACAGCAGATGGCGGTCTGGAATCCATGGTACAGCGGGTATGCCGTCAGATACGGGAAGTAGACCCTAAGGCACAGGTGACGATCGCCACTTCCAAGTCCCAGGTGTCAGCTATTTACAGTCAGCTGGGGCAGGATGTAGGGGTCAGTGTGGAACCCTGCAGACGGGACACTTTCCCGGCGATCGTACTGTCCGTGGCATATCTGAAGGATGTGCTGGGGGTAGCGGAAGAGGAACCGATCGTGATCTGTCCGGTGGATCCTTATGTGGAGACGACTTATTTTCAGGCACTGCAGGCATTGTGCGATCGCGCGGGAGAGTCTGAGGCGAATCTGGTGCTCATGGGGATCGAACCCACGTATCCCAGCGAAAAATACGGTTATATCATACCGGAGACGGCGGACGATCTGAGCCGTGTAACGATGTTCCGGGAGAAACCGACGAAAGAAGCCGCAGAGGAATATATTGCAAAAGGTGCTCTGTGGAACGGTGGTGTGTTTGCTTTCCGGTTAGGCTATGTGCTGCAACGCGCCCATGAACTCATAGATTTTACGGATTATGAAGACTTATTTCAGAAGTATGATACGTTGCAGAAGATCAGCTTTGACTATGCCGTGGTGGAAAAAGAGCCTGCCATAGAAGTGATGCGTTTCGCGGGGACCTGGAAGGACCTGGGTACCTGGAATACGCTGACGGAGGCCATGGACAGTCAGTGTGTCGGACAGGGGCTTCTGAACGATACCTGTGAAAATGTGCATGTGGTGAATGAATTGAATGTACCGATTCTGTGCATGGGACTGAAAAATATGGTCGTGGCGGCCAGTCCGGAGGGAATCCTGGTATCGGATAAGGAGCAGTCGAGCTATATCAAACCTTACGTGAATCAATTTGTTCAGCGGGTAATGTTCGCCGAAAAATCCTGGGGGAGCTTCCGCGTTCTGGATGTGAAGGATCACAGCATGACGATCAAGGTGACATTGAATCCGGGACATGGGATGAATTATCACAGCCATGATTTCCGCGATGAAGTATGGACGGTCATTGCCGGAGAAGGCCGGGCGATTCTGGATGGTGTGGAACGGCCTGTGAAGCCGGGCGATGTCCTGACTATGCAAGCAGGCTGTAAGCATACGATCCTTGCGGATACGGAACTGCAGGTGATCGAAGTGCAGATCGGTGCAGAGATCAGCGTGGATGATAAGCACAAGTATGAATACCGGAAGGATTAAATATTACGATGACTATGACTGCGAAGAAGAAAAAAATACTGTTCTGGTCCGTGTTGATGCTGGCGATCATTCTGCGGTGTATCCGGTTTGGCTCAGTGCCGGATGGGATCAACCAGGATGAAGCCATGGGAGCCATGGATGCATGGGCATTATCAAAATACGGTACCGACCGCTACGGCACGTTTGTGCCGGTTCATTTTGAGGCCTGGAAATACAGTCAGATGAGTGTTCTGCTATCCTATTGTATGGTTCCGTTTATCAAGGTGTTTGGTTTTAGCACAGTGACGGTGAGACTGCCGATGCTGCTGGTATCCTGTGGGGCGGTTGTACTGGTATATTTAGTGTCGGAAAAGCTGTTTGATGAGAAGATTGCGCTAGTAGCGATGGCGCTGACGGCGGTGAATCCCTGGCAGTTCATGCAGAGCCGCTGGTCGTTGGACTGCAACCTGTTCCCGCATGTATTCTTATTGGCATTTTATTTGCTGTTGTTGGGACTGGAGAAAAGACGGTATTTGTATTTATCCATGCTCTTTTTCGGACTGACATTTTATTGTTATGGAATAGCGGCGTACTCCGTCACGGCATTTTTGTTTGTGTTTTTTATATGGTGTCTATGGAAAAAGCAGCTGAAATTCCGGGAGGGACTGCTGTGTGCGGTAATATTTACGCTGGTGGCTTTGCCGGAGGTGATCGTGCTGGCGATCAATGCGTTGCATTATGGTAAAAGCATTGAAATGCCTTTTTTCACCATGCAATTTTTCCCGGATAGTATCAGAAGTGCAGACATACTGTTTTTGAATTTTTCCTTTGCACAGCTGGGCAGGAATGCCTGGGCATTATTCAGCAGGGTGTTCCTGCAGCTGCCGGACATTTTCTTTAATTCGATTGTGGCGTTCGGACCCTTATATCATGTGTCGATACCGTTTGTATTTATCGGGATCATTGTATTTACGATTCGCCTTTTTAAGGAGAAACAGATTGAAAAACAGACGCAGATGCTGGCTCTGTGGGGATTCCTCATTACCGGGATCTGGGTGGGCCTGATCACCTTTGAAGTGAACATTAACCGTGTGAACATTATCTTCTACCCGGTGATCCTGCTGTGTGCTTACGGTATTTCACTGGTGGTGGATAAATTCGGAAAGCTTTTCCCGGTCATTGTAGCTGCGTATGCAGTCAGCAGTGTGCTGTTTTTCGCAACGTATTTTACAGAGTATGCGGAAGAGAGCAGACACTATTACAACAGGGATTTCTTAGATGCCGTGTCTGAAGCTGACAGCATGGAAGAATACGACAGCCTGTATATTACGGGTAATCTTGGCTGGCAGTTTAACCAGTTAGCTACAGAGATCCTGACCCAGTACGCCTGCAGAATAGATGCCCGGTACTATCAGAGCGAGGACTACGCACAGCGTTATCACTACATTTATCCTGAGAGATCCGGAGCGGAACTGGAGGAGTTCGTTGGAGACGGTCTGATGGTACTCTACGAGGACGAACTGCAGTATCTGCAATTCCCCTATGAAGTGATCGACACGGTGGGAGAGTATTTCCTGCTCACGGTAGACAAGGATTCAGAGGACGGAGTATGTAATTAACGAGAATGATCCAGTGCTGTAATCAGGGCGGTTCCGAAGAGGAATCGTCCTTCTTCGTTAAGGTGTACGGCATCTGCCAGATAGTCGGCAGCGTTATCCGCTGTGACGCCTAACCGGTGGTAGGTATCGTAGAAGGGAACGCCCATTTGGTCTGCCACATCAGCGGCGCCCTGCACATAAGCTGTCAGCGTACTGCCTGCCTCGCCGTGAAGCTCTGTACCGTTTTCGAAAAAGGTAATATAATTCGGAGCTGCTAACAGGATAAGCGCATCGGGATAGGCTTCCTGTAAGCTGCGGATTCCGGTCCGGAGTGCGCCGCAGTAGGTCACCGTGTCGTAAGGATCTTCCGGATGATCCACGGCATAGCCGGAAAAGTAATCATTCAGACCGTAATTGATCACAAAGCATAATCTGCGCCCCCGGTGATCGTCATTCAGATAAGCTTCCAGGGAGGTACGATAGACAGTGTCTTCCCTCAGAACAGTGGGATCCTGTTTCAGAAAGGTATCGACAGCGATGACAAAGCTCATGGCAGCTGCAGGATCGTCGGTAGCAGGATCCTTGGAGGCAGTAGCTCCGCCCTGGGCACAGTTGTACACGTGTGCGCCCGAAAAACCATTGACGACACCGGGGATGGAAAAACTTCCGGTGTAGTTGCCGATGACGCTGTCACCGAAAAAGACAACAGACAGATCGGACAGATCGGGATATACCGTAGAAGCTTCTTTTTCTTCCGCTACCATATCATTTAGCATGGATTCCAGGGTATCCGCATTTCCCGGTGTAATGACCATGGCTCCGTCACAGAAAGTGAACATGATCAGTTTCTGTGCTACCGCATCATTATAATGCAAGTCATCCAGATAGTTTCCCGGATTGTTGATCAGCCAATGGGTTGCTCCGGGAAAGTACATGGTAACATTGGAATACCCGTTGAGAGTGGAGACGAGGGACTTACAGGTCGTCATCCACAGCGTTCTGGTCTCATCGGTCTGAGCAAGCCAGTATTGCATGGAAGGTGCGGGATACAGAATCTCGAAGCTGACCTCGGGATGTGCTTCCACATAGGGCAGCAGGTATTGGTTCAAATCCCTGTTCCAGTGGCGCAGCTGCTTATTGCTGTGCTCCCAGAGGGCCAGCGGATCCAGACCAAGATAGATATTGGTGATCCCGTTGCTGGCCGAAAATGCTGTGTCTAAATAGTCTGCAACATCATGCAGACTCTTGGCAGTATTTTCGCATTTGATGATCGTAAGGCCACGGAATGTGGAGAAATCTTCTTCGTGAAATACTTCAGGACTGTACATGGACAGAAAAATACCCTCATAAGATTCTGATCGCATCCGTTGCAGATCAGAGTAATAGCTGTCTGAATGATGGGAAGAAACAGAACGGATAATGATAAATATGATCAGGCAGATGATGAGCAGTAAGGTAACGGCGATCATCCGGAATGCCGACTTTTTATTATGCATGGCAGACTCCTTTGGGGCAATAGGTATGAAAGACAACGCTCATTATATCATTTTCCCCGGGAACAGACAACAGATAGTGCAAAGTTTTCCGGTGTTATGCCGCAACTCGGAATGTTGTCTTTCCGTAGGAGTTATGATAGAATGTAACTATTCAGTGCCAAGGCGATTCTGCCAATGAGGTCCTGAATGGTTACAGCAATACAAACTGTTTGGAAATGAGGAAAATAATAATGGAAAATAAAGAAGAACTGGCTATTTTCGGAGGAAAACCTGTACGAGAGAATAAAATTTTCTACGGACGGCAATATATTGACCAGGCAGATGTGGACGCGGTGGCAGCAGTCATGACCAGCGACTACATTACCTGCGGACCTAAGGTGAAGGAGTTGGAGCAGCATCTGTGTGAACTGACCCATGCAAAATACGCAGTGGTGGTATGTAACGGTACCGCTGCACTGCATCTGGCGGCGCTGGCAGCAGGCTTCGGTGAGGGAGATGAGGTTATCGTAAGCTCGATCACTTTTGCTGCATCCTCCAACTGTGTATTATATGCGGGTGCGAAGCCTGTTTTCGCAGATATTGATCCGGAGACCTACAATATCGATCCGGCGTCCATCCGCAAGCTGATCACACCCAGGACGAAAGCAATCGTTGCGGTAGATTTCACCGGTCAGGCAGTGGAGCTGGATGAGATCCGGGAGATCTGTAAGGAGCACGATCTGATCCTGATCGAGGATGCCGCGCATGCCATCGGCACGAAATATAAGGGCCAGCCTGTGGGAAGCCTGGCAGATATGACCTGCTTCAGCTTCCATCCGGTCAAGACGGTGACCGGCGGAGAAGGCGGCGCCATCACGACCAATGATGAGAAGTTGTATCGTCATCTGATGCGGCTGCGTACCCACGGCATTACGAGGGACCCGGAAGAAATGGTACATCCCACCGATGCGCTGTGGTACAACGAGCAGGTAGAGCTGGGCTTCAATTATCGTATGACGGATTTCCAGGCGGCACTGCTATTGAGCCAGCTGAAGAAGCTCCCTGCATTTGAACAGCGTAGAAAAGAAATCCGTAAGCGTTATAATGAAGCGTTCGGCAAAATGCCGGAACTGATCCTGCAGAAGGAGATCCCGGAGTCTGACACGACCTGGCATCTGTATGTGCTGCATTTGAATCTGGAGAACCTGAACTGCGACAGAAGGCAGTTTTTCGATGCGCTGTATGCGGAGAATACCTGCCCTCAGGTGCATTACCTGCCGGTCTACTGGCATTCCTATTATGAGAAGCTGGGATATCAGAAGGGACTGTGTCCCAATGCGGAGAAGTATTACAACGAGGTGATGAGTATTCCTCTGTATTACGGATTGACGGATGACGATGTGGAAGATGTGATCCATGCAGTGAAAAAGGTGGTAGCTTATTACACGAAGCTGAAATAAGATCCGGCAATGGGCGGAGCCGTGCCGGAACATGGGAAATGCCCGTAGCCGTGCCGGAACATGGGAAATGCCCGTAGCTGTGCCGGAACATGGGGAATGCCAGAGCTGTGCCGGATCATGGAGAATGCCAGAGCTGTGCCGGATCATGGAGGATGCCTGTAGCTGTGCCGGATCATGGAGGATGCCTGTAGCTGTGCCGGATCATGGGAAATAGCGGAATGAATCAGAAAGTGGCAGGGAACGATATTTTGAAAGAAAATAAGAAAAATTGGATAGAAATTTCGGTGTTTGCTGCACTGGTAGCCATCGCATCGGCCGTTACGTTCTGGCTGTTTTACCGGCAGTGTGTGGAAAGCATGCAGGGAACGGGACTGTATCATTCCGATATGAAGGCATATATTCTGGAGATGCAGGGACTGGACAGCGGTTACAGCTTCCCTTACCCGGTTTTGTTCAAGCTGGCGGCGACGATCCATCTGGTGACCGCCTCCTTTACCGGCGGAGCGGAGTTGGCCATGGCACTGGCCACGATGCTGTTAAACAGCGGAGCAATGATCGCTCTGAAGGTGATGTTGGACAAGCATGTGGGAGCAAAGCTGCAGGAAGCTATGCCCGGAAAACCTTGGCTTCCGGGGATCCTCACTGGAACGGCAGCGGTATCCCTGTTTTTTGTGTCGATGGTATATCCGCCGACAGGGATTTATCTCCCCGGTATCAAATACAAATATCTCGGGGTATTTACGCCGAATCCATTCCACAATGCTACCTATATGGCGGCACGGCCGTTCGCAATTCTTGCATTTTTTAAGTATGGTGAATTGCTGCCGGTGTATGAGCAGCCAAATGCGGTCAGAGAGCATAAGAGAGATTATATTCTGTTTGCAATATATCTGCTGCTGGCGACCATGACGAAACCCAGTTTTACCATAGTGCTGGTCGGTGCTGCGGGGATTTTGATGCTGTGGAGAATGTTCCGCAGCAGATTCCGGAATTTTGTCCCCACGGTGTGGCTTGGAGTATGTTTTATCCCGACTTTTATGGATCTGCTCTACCAGTTCCGGGGAGTGTTCGTACCGCAGGAGGGACAGGAAGGCGGCATCGGATTTACTTTTGGCCATGTATGGGCGCAGTATTGCGGCAATCTGCCCCTGGCTATCGGACTGGCCATCGGATTCCCGATCCTGGTACTTCTGCTGAACTACAGGGAACTGCACAAGGACAGCATCTACCGTTTCTCCTGGCAGGTGTATGTGATGAGCTTCCTTATGGCATTCTTCCTGTATGAAAAAGGGTTCCGGGAGATGGATTTCAATTTCTCCTGGGGCTACATGTACGGAATCTTCTTCGCATTTGTGGGAGCATTGCTGGTACTGCTCCGCGCAACAGCGAATGCCGACACCCGGAAGAGAAGGATTGTCGTAGCAGTACAGTGGCTGGCTTACCTGTGGCACCTCGTATGCGGAGTGTATTATTTTTGGGGATTTTTACAGGGAGCGATGTACTATTGATGTAAAGTGAGAGTTACGCGAGCAATGAGCCGCATATAGGCATAGTAAAGACAGCGATGGGCGCTTGCGCACAAATCGCTGTCTTTACTTATGCCGTGATGCGGCGAACGCCGCGATATGAAATAAGATTGGCAGCGTTTTTGCTGACAATCTTATGAATAACGTGGCTCATTGCGGAGAACTGCCAATAAATGTGGAGCGTCCTTTGCGACACATTTATGAATTGAGTGCATGGCTCGTAACGTAGGGGCCGTAAAATCAACGCAGAAAGGGCTGCCCGCCGCATCTACGCCCGGGAGTGCAGTCCTTTTCTGTTGGAAACCTCCCACCTCAGCGTGGGCACAGGTGATAGGAAGAAGCTCATCTGTGCCCTTAAACCAAGGTATGGGGCGTTACACAGTCAAGTCCAAATTTGTGTGTACATTCATCTTCCAGCTATGTTAGTCCGTCTATGCTGCCTTTATCTTCAGGAGATTTGATTGAATGGAGCTTAGTTTGTCATAGTACTCTTTCATATCAAAAATTCTGTGACCGACACTCCAATCATTATGATCATCCTGAAGAACTGCACCAATCAGTCGAATAATAGATTCCACATTAGGGAAAATCTGAATGACCTTTTCTCGTCTTCTGATCTCTCTGTTTTCACGCTCTATTATGTTGCTGGTTCTTAATGCAATACGATATTTTGAAGGTAATGCCATGATTGTAATGCTATCTTCAAACCCTTCATCAAGGACAACCATTGCTTCATTTGCAACGTCCTGATATTCATCGTATATTGATTCTTTTAGTCGACGGGCTTCTTCAATAGTAGTTGCATTGAACATATCTCGCAATTCAGAAGCTAAACCAGTGCTGTATTTTTTTGGACACTTATCTATGATATTTCTAGTAAAATGAGCCTGACAACGCTGCCATGAAGAACCAGAGAAGCATTCCTTTATTGCTTCAACAAGCCCTGCGTGTGCATCTGATATCACAATATCCACGCCACGTAAGCCACGACTTTTAAGACTTTCAA
>ERZ1026776.819-NODE-819-length-19805-cov-6.881873_pt1 | contig 19805 bp, 35 predicted proteins | sample MGYA00380125_ERZ1026776 | MGnify/ENA primary metagenome ERZ1026776 (study PRJEB33269, sample SAMEA4719761) | human gut metagenome | biome: human-associated habitat; feature: organic feature; material: feces | place: Cameroon | collected 2013-10 ...
TGGGCTCGGAGATGTGTATAAGAGACAGACACTATCTTTACTAATAGTTTAGGACAAACTACTGCATATACTAACAAGTTCAAAACTATGCAAGTAGAAGCAGTAAATCCCGAATTTATATATACTTAGGATATAGCTCCTTCTAAGAACTTTGACCAAATTGGAGGTTATTTAAATGATATTTTCGTTACTGATGATTATGCAACTTCTTCTAATCCCGCTACTGTAATTTCTAATTTGGAAACATCAGATGGATGGTAGGAAGATGATGGTCGTACAGTATTTAAAGTATCAGCTTAGAACAAAGCTATTCTTAAATCTCCTATAAGTTTAGGATTAGGAAATAACTTTACTATTGAAATGGGCTTTAAGACTTACAATACTAGTGATGAAAGCAAGTCAATAGCTACAATAGGTAATTTCCAATTACGTCCTACACAATTCTGCTGGAATACAGATGATGTTGATTTATTTAATGCTAGAAATGCTCAATTCCAAGAAGATGTAGAAACTCATGTATTAGTAACTGCTTAGAAAGGATTTACAATCTCTAAGAACGATATTTATTATCCTAACTTCTTAGCTAGTTTCTAGAATGCTTTCGATTCAGCGGCTTCTAGTACTACTATCAACTTAGTTAGAATATATGTAAATGGAGTGATTGATAGAGAAATAGCATTAACAGATACTGAATTTAATTCATTTGCTTCTGCTGCTTTACAAATTAATCCATCTTCTGCTGATATAGATTTCTACTTATTTAGAGTCTATAATAGTACAGCTCTTACTTTTAATTAGGTTTAGAGAAATTACATATCTTTCTTGAAAGAAAAAGCATCTAAGGAATTGTTCTATGATAAGAATGATATTCTTGGAGCTAATGGTGAAATTTCATTTAGTCGTGCTAATGAGAAATATAATACTTTGGTATATGTATTCCCAGCAGGTGCTAAATTCCCAAATAGAGCTTGGGGTGGAGAAGATAATGATACTCCTCCGCAAGAAACAGCTCAGAAAAATGCACATGTTACTTTATTTGTCAATTATATTGATGAAGCCATTAATAACTAGTATGGTGGCCGATTAACTCATGGTCAAGTAAAAGGACAGGGTTCATCTGCTATGCGTTATCTAATTTGGAATGTAACATACGCATTAAATAAACTTAAAGACAATGAAGGAGCTAAAATAAAGAGTCCTTTCATTCCTTATTCTTAGCTAGATCCTGAAACTAATACATTTATTGAGTCTGCTTCTTCTACTAAGGGTTATTATATAATGCCTCCGTATGATGGACAGCAAGATAATACTGCCTACAAACTTACTAAATTAGTAGGTAAAGTAAACTTCGCTTCTTCAATGCAATCTCATAAGATAGGGTCTTGTAAATTGTATGATGACGCTTACAAAGCATCTAGAGGAAGTTTGATATCTGGAGGATAGAAAGCAGTACACGAAGAACCTTTCTTGTACTTCTATTGGGAAACTGATTTAGAAGATGTTTCTAATATAGAATTAGCTGACTTATTAGATAATAATGAATCTATTAAGTTTATGGGATTCTAGACTTGGGGAGCAGGTAAAGGAGATGATGCTTCAAGTGGTTATGATTCCGATAAAACTCCTGAATACTTATTACTTGAAGGCGGTGAAAATACAGATCCTTCTACTAACTTTAGACGTCCTTGGCAATCATTACAAAGAGCTACTGGAGTTCTTGGAGAAACTACCTATGGATTAACTAATCAACCGACTATTACTTATTCAGAATCATTGGCACGTCCTTGGGATAACTTGTTAATTGACGATGAATCTGTAGTATATGATTAGAGAGGTTCTTGGGATATAGACTATGGTTGTGAAGAAGTAGAAAATGAAAGTGGTAAGTCTTATTTCTAGTTTGCAGAATCTGTTCATGAATCTTTAAAGAAATTCCGTGAGTTCTACGATTTCGTATATACTCATGATTACAATATAATTTCAACATCTGCTACAAGCCCTTCTGGATGGGATGTTACTAAGAAATATGTAGTAACAGCAAGTACTTGTACATTAAATCCGACTGGACATAAAGCTGGTGATATCTATCGTTATGATGATATTAATGGGCAATGGGTATGTGCAGGAGTTAGTTATGACTCATCTACTGGATGGTCTAGAGCTAATATTTATGACCTTGCTGGAATAACTTCAGGACTTGGTATATCTGCAGCACTTAATGCAATTAAAGCAAACTTTACTTTAGGTATTAAGAACTATATTGATGTAAATGATATAGCTTTCCACCAAGCTTTTGTTAAATTTGTATCTGGTACTGATAACAGAGCAAAGAATACATACTTCCAAATTATTGGTAAGTTAAGAGAAGATAATGGAGAAGGTGTATTTGAAGAAAATGGAAAGGGAGACTACTTAGTAAGACTTATCGGTGATGACTTAGATACTATCTTAGTAACAGATAATAATGGTCTGCAGTCTAAGCCTTATAATCTACTTGAAGGATCTTATAGAGATGCTGATTCAATCTATTGGGGAGATGCTAATAACATATTCTTCTATATGTTTGATCAGTGTTTTGAATCTGAAATAAAGACTTACTTAGCTAGTGTTATTGATACAGCATTTAAGAATAGTAATAGTATGGAAGATAAATCTAATTACTTCTATAAAGTATTCTTTAATGTTCAAGAAACATTCCCAGCTATAGCATATAATCACACGGCTAAAATCTATTATGAAAATGCTTAGATTATTAAAAACTCTAAAGTACTTTCATATTATGGTAATAATGAAGTAGAACCGATCGAACAAAGTCATGGTTCATGTTTAGCATGTGAAAAACAATTTATGTCTAAAAGATTTGCATTCTTATCTACTTATGCACAATCTTCATTAGGAGCTATTGCTTTAAAAACTGGAGGTTCTGCTGGTAGTGGTGAAACCTTAAAGTTAAGAATGGAATTTGAACCTTACCAAGATTGTTATCCTGTATATCATTATAATGGTAAGAATTTATACCTTTCTGATTATCAAAGCTCCGATTTTGATGCTATTAAAAATTTAGCACAAGTTGGAAATACTTATGTAGCTTAGATAGATCAGGGAGATCCCGCAATTAACTAGGGTCTTTACTTAACTACTTTATATAAGAAGTTAAATATCTTAGGTTTGAAGATGTCTACTATTGACTCAGATTTCTCTAGAGCTACTGAGTTCTAGATTGATAATGCTTAGTTAGACGATTATTCAAGCTTATTCCCAAGTGATTATCCGGAATTATCAATTAGTGTATTTACTCCTTCATTCCCAGTATTGGAAAGCTTAGTGTTGAGAAATATGACACTTCCAGATGAAATGGATTTATCTAAGTTCTTAAAACTTGAAACAATTGACTTATCTAATACTACTACTAAGAATGTAATATTCCCACAATCTGATAGATTGAAGAATGTAATTCTTCCTAATACTATAGAAGCATTTAGAATTTATAGTAATAATGGATTATCTGATATTACTTTTGAAGGTTTAAATAAATTAGAAACAGTCTATATTGATTGTGCTAATGTTGGAAGCTTCGATGTTGCTAATTTCTGTGAATAGTTAATCGATTGCAATGCTTTGCAATCCATTACTTTAAGAAATGCAAATCTATATATTACAGAGGATTCTCTTAGAAAGATGATTCTTACTAATACTTGTAACTTAACTGGTGATATTTATATTGTAAATACTGCAGGAAGTACAACTCTTAAAGCTATTAGTTTTGCAACTAAGTAGTTATTAGTAAATACTTTTGGTGATATTTCTAATTCATCTTCTAAGATTAGAATACACTTCTAGAGTGCTGAAATTCTTGATTTTAGTTGTGCTAGTGAAGTTTCTGTATATTACCAAGCTGGTGAATCTGGAACAATTGTTCGCTAGAATCTATTCGATATTTCAGTATCATCTGGTAATGATGTAGAAATAAAATCAGGAACTAATCCTAATAATCCTTCAGTAGATGGTTATTTAGATATTACTTATTCTATGACGGGAGTTACTTCTGATGTAGCTACTATTGATTAGACAGGTGCTATTACTATGAAGAAGGAATCTAGTAGTACAGCTACTGTTACAATTAGTATGAAAGTAGCTAATAGTTCTAATGCTATTAGAAAAACTGTTAGAGTAAGCTTTAGCTGGAAAGCTCCTCAATTAGGAGATTTTGCCTATGCTGATGGTACATTTACTAGTTCTTACGATTCTAGTAAAACTATGGTAGGTCTTGTATATGCTAAGGATGAAACTACTAGTACTTCTGGAACAGTTTATATAATTGGTAAAGAATTTACTAATGGTGATACTTCTTACTATACTGGATATTCTAATCGAGGAGAAGAAGGTTCTTCAGATGCTCTTAAAGTGTCTCTGTATCAAGTATCTGCATATTTAAATAGTGTATCTATTACTAAGTATGAAACAGTTTCAGGATTAACTACTGTAACTCCTATTGATAACATTAATGTTACTACTTATACAACTTCAACTAATGCTAGTTTTGTTGGAAATACTGATACATTAGCTTATGTGAATCACGTAAATAGTAATCTACTTCCTGTCTTGTATAATAATTCTGCTTGTAAATAGTATATTAATAGAAGACAAGTTTCTACTGGATAGTGGGAATATTATATTAATTCAATGGAGAATTTGGATAACCTTTGTGAAGCTATTAGAACAGTATGGACAAATGCTTCAAGCACTGATATTCTTAGTTGCTTGCTTTATCCATATTTCTATAGTATGTATCTGTATTAGCCTGAAGTTAAGGAGGGTGAAACTTTACATGCTTCATACTAGAAAGGAAATTGGTTTGCTCCTTCTGTAAATGAGTTCTCTAGAATTATCTACTGTAGAGGTTATAGTGTATCTGGAGATACTTTTAATGCCGGTGATATGGTGAGACAGTCAATTAATACTTCCGTTACTAATAAAGGCGGAGCATTAACGACTCCTATATTCTCTCTAGCACTTTCCAGAGCAGCTAATCAGTTCCCAACAGTATGGGCTAATATAGTAGGTTCTGGTGATTCCTCTGGATCTAATAATATTACAACTTCTGTATTAGCTTCTAAGGCTGATAATTATTCCTATTAGAGAACTTCTTATTATACATCTACTAGGTACTATTCAAACGGATGGTTAGTTGGACCTTGGCTTGGATCTAATTTAGAATATAATGATTATTATAATTCATCGGCTATGAACTCTATCTGGAGAGCTAAGAAACATCAAGGAGTTCCATTTACTAAATTTAATTACTCTAAGAATGGATAATTATATTAAACTAAATTATAAAGATCGTCAATTTTTTATTAATAAAGACGATTCCTTGAAAACCTTACTGACTTATGGGGAGCTTTTAAAGCTTCCCTTAAGTTCTTGGAAGGAACTATTTGAATTGAAAGATGGAAAATGCTATATAGGCTTACTAAATACAGTCTTAGAAGAAGTAATTAAAGCTTATGATAAATCATCTAAAGTCAATTCATTTATTTATAAAGAAAAAGAGTATTGGCTAGATAAGGATACAAGAGTTGGTTTAAAGAACTTAGCTAATTGTAGCTCTGATAAGATGTCATTAGTTCTTGGTGATGAAATTATTGAAATGTCTGTAGAAGATGTGAAAAAATTTCTAGCTAATTTAGAGGTATATGCTGGAAAATGCTATGTAAATACTGCTAAGCATCTATTAGCTATAAAAGAGCTTAAAACCATAGAAGATGTTGTAAATTATGACTATACTTCTGGGTATCCAGATAGGATTACATTAAATGAATGATAATAAGGTAAGGCTGGGGTGTGAAAAACCCTAGCCACTTCCTTCTAAATCATTACTTAGTACTATAAAACTTGGGTATGAAACTGAGCCCGTTCCTAAACCCCCTCAAAATTTCATAGATTTTATAGAGGGCGATTCCGTAATAACTACTATAGATACTGGATTTAGACACAATGACAAACCAGTACCTCCGCCTCCTAAAATTGATCTTAAATGTAATGCTCCTCATAAGAAAAATCCAGATTCTGTTATAGAAGTAATAGATACAGGATTTGGTTGTAATAATTAGGTAGTAATAGACTGTCCTAAACCGCAATACAAGACGCATCTTTGTAAGGAGAATTACTTAGGAGAATTTAAAACAGAAACAGAAAAGGAATTAGCTAGAACTAATCTAGGAATTTATAGTAAAGAAGAAATAAATAAAATTATTAATAATATCATGACTGATAATAGTAATAGTTTTATTACAAAGAAGGAAGTCTAGACTATGATTGCGGATTTAGATTTCGTAAATTCTACTGTCAAATCATACGTAGACTATCAAATACCTAACAATTTATTTAAATTATGAGTACACAAATAAAGAGACTTTATTAGTCAAATACTGAATTTGTTCCTATTACCTTAGCAGAAGCAGTAGTCGTAAATACCACTAATATAGAAGCCCTTAAAACTTACGGCATTACTACTCTTGATAAAGTACTAAGTGCAACATTAGGATTAGTAGAAAATAATGCTTCAAATATAAGCATACTAAATAATACTGTTACTACCATTAATAATACCTTAGAAAATAAGCAGGATAAACTTAAACCTGGAGCAGGTATTGATATTGATGACGAAGGCAATATTAGTGTTACTAATAGTATAGAGCTATATAAAATAGTTTCAACTTTACCAGATGCTTCTAAAGATTGTGCAAATTCTATTTATCTGGTTGCAACGGAAGGTGGCGCAGCAGGTAATATATTCACAGAATATCTATGTGTTCTAGATTAGGGTTAGTATATATGGGAGGAGATCGGAAAGCTTTAGACTAATGTAGACTTGTCTGGGTATGTAACTAAAACTACTTTTGAAAGTACTATTAATGATATTAACTACTAGTTAGCAGCAACTATTACAGCATAGAATGTAACAACATCTACTAATTAGAATGTAGTAGTTAGTTACGATATTCCAGCAAATCTGTATGATAGTGCTGTAGGAGGATAAGTATGGAATTAACTATTAAACAACTTAAGCAAAATAGTCAGATATTTGTTCCCCAAACTACTGCTGAAGCTGTTATAGTTAAGGATGGTTCAACAATAATTACTCTTGATACATTATTAAACCGTAAAGTTGAAAACATAATTACTCCAGCAGGATCTGGTTTAGATGCTAAGCAAACTACTGGTACTAGTTATGTTATTACTCATTCAAATTCCATAACATCTAATGAAGCACCTTCTGCAGTGAAGGTGTAGTATGATAATAGGGGCCATATAGTTGCAACATAGCCTACTAGTAATATGAATATAACAGTGGATGAAGAGGCATACGTAGAATATAATGGATCGAAAGAAGCTAGTGTGTCTCTAGGGAACGATTTTAGAATAGATGGAGATAATAAAATCATATTAAAATGGAATAATTTATAATATGGCACTATTAAATTTTGCTACTACTTATGAAGAAATTGAAGGTTTTCTTGATACTCCTGAAGCATCAAATGGAGATTTTGTAAAACTTTTCTTCTCTAAGGATGGGCATATTATATCACACGGAAAAGATTTCTTACAAACCTTTACTCATGAGAAAAGAGGTTTAGTACCAGAATCTACTTCAATTGACCCTAAGAAAATACTTAGAGCCAATGCTACATGGGCGGAAATTAAAACTACAGACTTACCTATTGCAGAGTTAACTCCCGAAGATTTAGTACATTCTGCTTAGTATAATAGTGATGATTATATATTAAACGTTACTTAGGTTTACGACTTTGTAACTAGATCATTCTTAGCTAATGATGCTATGCGATATGTAGGTACTATAGAATACGCTGATGGTACTTACTCAACTACTACTGAGGCTGGAACAACATTAGGATTTCCAACGAAGTGTAATGTGGGTGATACTTATAGAGTTAAGACAAGTGGTACATACGCTGGATATGAATGTAGTACTGGAGACCTATTAATCGCTATTAAAGATAGTGGCAGTGCTTCAAATATAAATTTAGCAGAATATTGGACTGCTGTTGAAGCTAATATTAATGGTTATACTACATACAGAGTTAATGGAAGCCCCTATGAATTATATACTACTAGACCAGACTAGAAATTTACAATATTTGCTCCTACTACTGGAGGTACACAAAGCGAAGTATTGATAAGTTAGGGAGATACAACTCCCATTTGGGTTCCACAAAGTGAGTTAAGAGTAGGTACAGCTAATAAAGTATAGAATGCTCTAACTCTAAGACGTGGGTTAAGATTTGATAGTGGAGATTCTTTTGACGGAAGTGCTGCTAGAGAATTAAGTCTAGTACCTGCGACTAGAAAGGTTTTAGGTGGAGTTATTGTAGATAGAGATAATAAGGACACTAAAAAGACAATCTCCGTAGACACTGATGGAAATATCTACCTTACGCATGATAATGTAGCAAATGCTTTAGGATATGATCCTGTAAATGTGAATACTTGGAGACCTATTACTATCGGAGGATAGGATATTGGAACTAGAACTTTGAACATTGTACCTACTGGCGACGTCTATCTTAAGACAGATGCAAATGGCGATGATATAGAAGATATTAGCTTCGGACTGAGCTGGTTTAATATATCAGCAAATGGCGGTGAGGGAGCTTATGAAACAGCACCTGATTAAATAATGAAAATAGCATATAACCCTAAAACGGCTGCAGCTCTTACTGCTGCTCCGAATAATAATGATATAACATTTGACCTAAGTGGGTTGAATATATTTGTCAAGGGTGAAACATTTAGGGGAACAGATACTACTTATTCAGTTTTTAAAAAACATACTTCTAGTGGAAATGGAGGTTATGATGGATTAGTACCTGTTCCCTCATACACCTAGACTAATGTTAGATTTTTAAGAGAAGATGGAACATGGGTAGAACCCGACATACCTTCATTTGAATATAAGCACTTAACTAACTAGAATTTAAATGATTTAAAAGATGAGGGAATCTGGTATTATGCAGAAACTAATAATACAACTACCAACAAACCAGATGAAGTAACTGCTTATGAATTATATGTTGGTAGAAGTTCTGGAAATTATAAGTACTAGAAGATAATTACTTATGATGGTGTTATTTGGTATAGATTTTTCAATAGTGCTAATTGGAGTGCTTGGATTAATTGGGCTACAACAGATTATCGAGTTTTACAATAGATATCTACTACTGCTAATTTTAGACCAGTAGTCCTAGGATATGAATATAGTAATCCCACTTTAACAGGAGCAACTGTAACTAACCAAGTTTATGTAACTCCTAAAATATATGCTTAGCCCAGTACTGGTACTTTGTATGCTTAGAATATGATTTCTGGTGGCAAGCAAGTACTTACAGAACATCAATCATTAGCTAATTATGTTACTGAATTAGATACAGAAGGTAAGTATGTTATATGGAAACGTGGCAGTGTTAGTAATTAGTTAACTGTTCCTTACGCAATATATTCCACATATTCAGAATGTGTTGATACTAGAGATGTAAATAACTCTCCTACTTTGTTTAATGCTGGAGCTAGATTTTAGTTTAAAACTAATACAACCGATGGGTTAAATGATGGGGGAACTTATCATGGCATTCTCCATTTTAGACCTTATGGCACTTCATCTGATATATCAGGTGGACCAACCCATCAATTAGGCTTTGCTGCTAGTGGAAATTTACATATAAGAACATCTACTAATGCTACAGCTTGGGGAGCTTGGCAAACCATTCTTACTGATACTAATTATAAGGATATTTTAAACCTAGGAGATTATGTAAAATCTATAGAAGCATCAACAAATAGTAAAAAGAGTTTAATCTGGACTAATAGTTCAGATCACGAAATTACGATACCTTATGCTACCGCAGCGAATTAGTTATATAGCTTAGGTTTTTATAATTGGGCAAATTTAGCTAATCTTAAAGGTAACGGAATAGCTTACTATGCAGATACTTCCGATACTACAAGATGGGGCAATTATGCGGCAGTTTTACAATTTTCTAATACAAATAATCCAGTTCCGGGAACTTCATAGCATTGGGTAACGCAATTAATTAGTCAAGTTGAAGGTCCATTAGGAATACGCTGGAGAACTAATGAAGGAGCTTGGACTGATGTTTATACTGTTCTGACTACTAAAAATTACACTAACTATGTAGGAAAAACCTTAACAATTACTAAAAACGATGGTACTACTAAAGTTACATATAATGGCAGTGCTGATGTATCCATAGCATTAACTAGACTATACAAAACAGCAGAAATAACTGCAAATATTAGTAATGATACTGGTACTCTTACTCCTAAGGCTATGAATGATTGGACTAAGGGATAGTATGTAACAGCTCTTGATGTAAGTGGCAATTACCTTACTTGGACGAAGAATGGAGATACTAAGCAAATTCTAGTGCCTTATGCTACTAAATCTATAAAACTTGGTATAAATAAAGACTAGGCACCAGAATGTTTGACTTATTATATGAGTCAATCCTTTGTAGTAGATAGTACTGCTGCTGCAGGAGCTTGGGGTATGCCATCTGATAGTTAGGATGCTACTAATAAGAATGGACAGTGTTTAAGAATGAACTGGAGTAATAGTTATTATACAGACCTTCTTACTGGTCCTAATGCTATGGGCAATACTCACGGATTATACTTTAGACAAATAGTTAATGGTGCTGTAGCTAATGGGTCATTCACAGGAGGATGGAGATTATTACTTGATAGTTATAACTACACAAGGTTCATTAAATCGGCTGAAAGGCGTTATGCTGGGGCTGGAACTTCTTCTGCTGCAGGATGGTATCGAATAGGAAAAACTAATGGTTGGGATAGCTATGGTGTAGCATTTATTATCTGTATATCTAGAACTTACCAAAACACTAATAATGAATCATATACTTTTGCAGTAAATATTTCTTTCTAGGGACACTGCACGATAAAACAAATATCTGGTATATGTAATGTAGTTCAGTTAGATTAGATAAGAGTTACTGGAAATAGTAATAGTGGAGATTACTATTTTGATATTCACGTTAATAGTGCTTCTACAAACTAGTATAGTTGGATTGCTTTTGGATAGTTCTAGTCCAGTACTCAATGGGAAGCTAACCCTTCAACCTTTACTAATACCAATACAATGAGCACAACTACTGGAGAAAGATTAGTTGCATTTAATCATACTAGTAGTATGTATTCAGAATTAGTAGTACCTAGTTTGTCTGCTGGTTCATCCGTAGTTCACCGTTTTGGAGTTAATGGTAGTACTTATAACCGTGGTTATATGAGTTTCTACTATGCTGGGTCAGGTAGTACTTCTAACAGAATTTCCTTTGGATTAGTTGGGTAGGAGAGTATATTGCAATTAACTGGAGCAGGTGATGTTGTCGCCACAAATGGAAAAATATATTTAAGCAGTGATACTGCTGTAAATGGTACTAATTTAGTATTATACACAACAGGTGGACGTTTGTGTGCTGGAAGAGGTGTAGCAACTGGATTTAATGCTGGTAGCTTATTAGTTAGTAATGCTTGGAGTGATGCTAGTAAAGTTCCTACTAATGGTATTTATAGTATTGGGGAGATATAGTCTTTGGGCGGATTTAAGCACATGAAAGTAAATAATGATGCCTATGTGTTACTCGCTGGAGGTGGATATAAAGCTTTAACAGACTTTGAGAGGGGTTCTGATAGTAACCCTGTAGTACTATGGTGTGGAAAAGTATATAGATCTTCAATGACAGAATCTACATGGTATATCATTAAAGAAGGAGGGTGCTGCAATGCAACAATGCTTACTAATATATCTCAAGGAACCCTTCAAATATAGATAACTAATGGAGCTCCAATGGTAGCATATTGTAGTACAACTGCAATACAAAATAGTACTTCTGTAATCTATACTGCTAAGAGCGTTTCTAATATATCCGGAAGAAGTTTTGGAATGGGGGATTACATGACGTGGTGTGAGCAAGCTTCAGATTCTATTGGACTTGTTTATATTAGAAAATTTGCTTAGTATGGAAGTAATACAGATGGATGGACTAACTCTGAACTCGGTCCAGTTGCTACTAGTAATGGTCAACTACCAACAATTAGTTTTTATTTAGTGATTATTGGAAAATATGTATCTTAACAAATTTTAACATATAAGCATTTGGAAAATTAGATTTTATGTAGTATTAATGTAGTGTAAATAAATGAATAATGAACTTAAATGATGTATTGACGAAACAGAATGTAATTACTAAGATCTTACTAAAAGAAGGAGATAAAGAGCTATCTAAAGAGCTAAAAGTCAAAATAATGCGTATCCGAATGGCTTATAATAAAATTAAAAAGCAATTCGATGCCGATACGCAGGAGTTTGTAAATCAGATTATTCCGAAAGAGTTAAGAGATCTTTCCGAGAAAGTAGATAAGACTGACGAAGAAATTACCAGATTTAATGAACTTAACAATAAGACTAATTCTGAATATCAGGAATATCTTATTCAAAAGGGATTAGAGGAAATATCAGATTTGCCCGATGATACTTTATCTTTAGAGGAATATTCTGATATTTTAGATGTAAACTCTGGAAACGATGTAGAAATTAATGGTAATGTTGTCAAAGCCGCAGATTTAATGGAAATTGTATTTGATCTATTTGTAAAAGACTAATTTTTATGGAAATTACTAAACAAAACGAAGTATATAGAATTACGGATTCCTTTGAAACTTGGACAACAGAAGGAACTGCCCAAAAGGATATAACTGGTGCTGTTAATATTAACTTCTATGTTTCTGGGGAAAACTCAGAGCGTGTAGGCGATTGCGGTTATTTTAGACCTAACAGTTCTGAGTCAGAATCAATTAATTTGAATATTGCGGAATCAAACAGAGATAAGTTTGTGACCTATATTAATACAGTTATTAATACAATATTAGAGCATTTTGCAGAATAATTAATACATAAATAATTATGGGAAGAAAGAAACCAAACGTTCCTAGAGCAGGAGTTAAGAATGGAGGTAAAATCAAACGCAGGTGTAGTAAATAAGAATTTTTATAAATTATTTATTCAGATACTTAAGTTTACTCCAATCACATTAGCTATAAATGATATTGCTCATTCGATCTTGGCTTATTATAATATAAACTGTTACGTACTAAGTTGTATTGGAGGAGTATTGGAGGAGTATCGTTAGCGTTTCTAGGAATATTGTACATTATATCCTACGTATTTAAATTTTGTTATCTATATAGGATTCCTCTATATTTCATGACTGTGACTAACCTTATGGCTTTGTATGATTCGTATGTTGGGATTAATCTAGGAGATCTTCAAGTGCTTAGAATATACTTAGTATTATTCGGAATAAGCATGATTTCGTTCATTTATACTAAATTTAAAAAGAAATGTTAAAATCTATAATAAGAACATTGTTATAGAAGTTTATAGATGATATTGATTCTGATAGTTGCGATATTACAACCGATTAGCAAAGCAAGATAATTTCTGTATTATCAAATATTGCTAGTCCTGATTAGAGAATGAGTAAAGTACAGGCATGTGATTATATTGGTGTTAGTAGAGCTACCTTTGATAATTATATCAGAGATGGTTTTATACCAAAAGGAATCAAACAAGAAGGCTTTAAAGAGCTAAGTTGGTAGAAAGCTGACCTAGACATCTTTCTAGCCAGTAAGAAATAACTCAGTAATGAGTTTTAAGTCGGGAATTTTAAACCGTTTATATCATTATAACATGATATGGCTGTTTAAGATTCCCGATTTTATTTTTAGTAATGTCTAATATTTCTCATAGAAATGTATATTATAGTGTAGTTCTAGAACAAATAAACATAATTTATTAACTTATAAACTATACACTATGAGCGATACAAAAACTTACATTGTACCTGACGGTTAGGATAATAGTACTAATCAGATGTTGCCTTGGATGGCTATGATGAATGGCGGTATGGGAGGCTTCGGAAATGGTATGTGGAACAATCCGTAAACCTTCATAAGCGGATTTAAAACTCGGTGAACTCAGGGAAACTCTCTATTAGAGACAATCCTGATCCAAGCCCTTATGGGAAGGAGCAACGACTATCGAAAACACATCGAAAGATGGAAGTGAGTAGAGTAGGGTTCAAGTGAACTCGAAGTGCCGAGCCTTTTCTTTTTGAAAAGTGATGATATAGTCTGAACTCTATGGTGACATAGAGAGAATACGCGGAAACGGTGTATTCGTAACACAAAAGTTATGTACTTGGTTTGGATGTGGATGATGCGCTGGATGAATAGAGGCGAATTTGGAGAAAATAATAACTGTCAGAATTTACAGTCTGCTGAAATTCAAGGTCAGTTAGCTGGATTGCGTGAACAGATGAATACAAATCAAAACACCCAGTTATTGATGGATGCTATTAAAGGTAATTCAAGTGCTTTAAGTCAACTTGCTACTAATTTGAATTGTGACTTTGGCGTATTGAAAGATTGCTGCTGCAATATTCAGAGTGCAATTGCTACTGTAGGCGGTCAGGTTGGTTATACTTCTGAAAGAGTTATTAATTCTGTAGAAAGAGGTAATAGTGATATTATTCAGGCTCTTAATAACTGTTGCTGCACTACATAGAAAGCTATTATTGAACAAGGTTATCAAAATCAATTAGCAAATGAAAGATAGACTTATCAAGTTACTAATAGTATAGATACAGTAGGACGTTCTGTAGAAAGAGGTTTCTGTGACACTGCTTATGCAACTCAAGCTCAAACATGTTCTCTTCAAAATGCTATTAGAGACACAGGTACTGCAAACACTAATCAAATTATAGCTAAGCTTGATGCAATGTAGAATCAGGCTCTGTTAGATAAGATTGATGCTTTACGTGAAAAGAATAGTCAGTAGGCTGTTATTATCAACAATGCCCAGTAGACTGCTACTTTCGGTCAGATGATAAGTTAGGCTACAACTCCTATTGTTAATGCTGTAGGTGCTTTACAGAATGATGTAAATGGCATTAAATGTAAATTGCCCGAAACAGTAACATTGCCTTATAGCTGTGCTACTGCAGTACCTACACAGGCTGTATTTAATGGTTATGCTCTTGGAGCATACGCAGGCTGGAATAATACCAATACCCTCTGGGGTTAAGAAAGGAGGTAATTATGATATTACCTGCTTATATTAATGTAAACAGAAGTGGGATACCAGCAATTAGTAGTTTATCTGTAACAGTTAATGCTAGTGAAGTTCAATTTGATTTTAATAATCATCGTAATATAGGTGCTCCCTTTAGAGGATTATTAATTGTAAGACTTAATTAGGCTATACCTACAGGAACTACTACAACATTACCTATTGTATTCACTAGCGGTGGTGGAGGTAATGCTTAGAAATTGACTGGTTATAATGGAGCAGATATAACAGTAGCTTAGATACCAGGAACTGGAATTTATCTATGCTGGTTTGAAAGTACTACTAATACGTTACAATTATTAACAGGGATTGTATAATGGCATTTTAGAATTTAAGAAATAGTAATTAGCTATTTATCTTGCATAAAGATTCTACTCCAACTTTGGAAATTGGTAAGGTTACTAATGTTTCCATACCAATTCCGAAGTATGGAAATTAGGGAATGTATAATCAGGAAATGATAGTGGATATTACGGCTGATATAAACGGCACATCTGCTAATTTCTAGAAATTACCTGCAATGGGAGATATTGCAGATTTCGGAAATAATATTGTGGTTTCCTGCAGTAAAGAAGCAATGAATAGTGAAGTTTCTTCAATGAAACAGAAAAGCTTGGATATTATTAATAGCGTTGAAACACATTAGGATATTATAAAAGGATGTGACGAAATTCTATAGCAATTAAATCCAGAAATAATTGAGAAACGAAGACAAGAATAGGAGAATAGAGCATTGAGGGAAGAGATAAATTCTCTTAAAGAAATGTTTAAAGAATTTATTAATACATCTTTAAAATAGGAACGATATGGCAACAATAATTGAAATTCAGGAATCTAAACTTGAGCATCTTTCAGAATGTGCTGAACAAATCATAAAGCATGGAAAGAAATTGATGAACTGCTTATCAGAGTTGGAGAATAAATCCGGCTACATGGAAAGATACGGTAGTAAGCGTAAACGCTGGATGGACGACGACGAAGAATATCCAAGATATTATTAATATGAGAGCAGCTTTGGATATGTATGATGATATGCCAAAGTATATGCGTAAATACTTACAAAACTACGGTTGGCATTTTAACAAAGCTTTGTGTTCATATGCCACCTCTCTAATGAAAAAAGGAGGAAAACCTCTAGACCCAGTATCTAAAGAATACATTGATAAAGTATTACAACAGAATAATGTTAAATTAGAGAATAATGTTGGATATGATTATGTATTCGTTGGTAATATGTGTAAAGCTGATTACTATGGAAGTAGTATCTCCGATGAAAGGCATTTTGCTTTATATCTTAAAGATACTATAGATGATGAGGATGCTGGTGATGGTACTACCATGCGCAGATGGTATGCTACTATGGTAGCTAATGGAATGATGGTAGACTGGGAGGATGTAATATGACCCATTACAGAGTACTGTTTGAAGAATACGATTGGGATATAGAAGTTTGTATAATTGTAGAAAATCCTAATATTCAGTATATTTTGGATAGATTAGAAGATTTGGGATGTCCAGACGATGTTTTACATAGAGCTGAATCAAGAATACGGGATTATGAAAATTCAGGATTCACATTTACTAATTAGGAACGACATAAAAGCATAATAGTTATAAATAGACCAGACTCTGCTGAAGAGTTTATAAATACTTATAACCACGAAAAGAATCACGTTGAAATGCATATATGTAAAGAGTTTGGCATTGACCCATATTCTGAAAAAGCTGCTTATCTTAGTGGTATGTTAGCTAAAAAGTTATTTAAAGCTTAGTTAAGAAATTGGATTAGATAACTTTTCTATACTTAAATAGGAGAATTTCCAAAATTAGGGAGTTCTCCTATTTTTGTTTTGCTAAATCTACAACTATGACTATTTATTATTATAAACTTATAACTATATGATATGGCAAAATTTTTCACAATTGATGAATTAACTAAAAGCACTACTGCTCAATAGAAAGGAATTAAAAATATTCCTACTAAAGAAGTAGAATAGAATTTATTGGCGCTTATAGAAAATATTTTGGATCCGCTTAGAGAAGCTTATGGTAAGCCTATCATTGTAACTAGCGGATATAGATGTCCTGCTCTTAATAAAGCAGTTGGCGGAGCTAGTAATAGTCAACACGCTCTTGGTATGGCTGCTGATATCAGAACAGTGCAGGATACTAAAGAAGAGAACAAAAAGTTGTTTGATTTAATTCAAAAATTAAAATTGCCGTTTGATTAGTTAATTGATGAATACAATTTTAATTGGGTTCATGTAAGTTATTCTAATAGGAATAGGCGATAGGTATTAAAAATAAAATAATATGGGAAGAACCAATATGTTCGGTAAAACCTATGACACTATTGGTTCTACCGACTCTAACTTTTTAATTAAAACTAAAGGAGATCTCAAAGTATAGTGGGGAGGAAAGTTTATAGATATTATAAAGAATGGAAAATTAGCATCTACTAATAGTAGTATATTAAAGACTGCTGATAGTACTGATGAAATTTCCAGCGATGGTATCTATTTAGTTAATTCCGAGATTTGGGTCTCAATAGACGGAACTAAGATTAACATTTCTGGAGAAATTGGAACTACTTATGTATCATTTCTTGCAGAATAGAAAGATGTAACAGCAGAGTAGAAATATACCGCATTAACTAATGCAGGGTTTTACTACGAATCTTTAGAAGACGCATAGGCTGCTGGAATACAAGCTGGAATAATTTATGTAAAAGGGGAAGAAAAATTATATATTGCTAGAGAAGGAACTCTTTAGGAATATACAATGTCACAAGTCAATAACTCCTCTTCTGATGATTATTTTGATGAGATTACTATAAAAGATCTCAGAATATATAAAGACTCTGCGGCTATGACTATAGCTAGCCCAGGATTATAGGTAAGAATTAATGGTGATAATGCTATAGCGATAGATTCTCAAATTAAGTCTTACTTAACATTAACTATGCAAAGTGGGGCTTACATTCAATCTATTAATGCTACAGAATCTAGTGGCTATAGATTGTATGTAGATAATACTGGAAAGTCCGTACTTGAAATAGATTCTATAATTTGGAGAAATAAAGATAAAGAATTAGCTAGTTTATCTTATAGCATTACCAAATTCCCTATAGTATATACTAATTACAGTAATGTGATTACTTAGGCTGATGATGCTTCTGGATATATAGATTGCTATCTAAAGTACAAGAATGAATTTACTTCAGGAATGAGAATTTATGCTTTTATAGATTCCGAATTTGAAGCCGAAGTAACCTATTAGCAATAGGATTCTACCACCACTTTATTTTTCGGAATTGGGGATGTTGTTGCTTTAAAGCCTATAAAAGCATAGGTAGCTATTAGTTATAATTCCACTTAGCAAACAGTAACTATGACTATTCCAGTTGGATAGTCTTCTACTTAGTTATAGATAGCTAATAGTCAAGACTTTGTATTACTTGGCTGGAAACTAACTGAAGGTGCTATGACGAATACTGTAGTTCCTGTAGAATGTATAGTTGAAGAATCTAGTGATAATATTATATAGGTATCATTAGTTTAGAGCAATTTAAAGGATGTATTTTTAAGTAATGCTAATAATTTACTTATTTGCAGATCTGATGCTCCTTTAATTTCAATTAATGGTGATAATATTACTATATAGGATCGTTCTATAGTAGACGATGAAATTGATGAAACTATACATACTAAAATAGGGGCTTTAAAAGAATCCGATTTTGAATTGTAGCTTACTGAATGTCCAGAAGAGTAGAAAGAAGTTAATGTTGGAATTTATTCTGATAATTTTATTGGATTAAATTCTAAGTTATATGATTCAGTATTTAAGAAAAGATGTAATTTTCCTAAATATGATGAATCCATAGAAATTCCAGAAGATATTAGTAATGAAGAATATAATTAGGTTGTTCCTAATATTGGTTGGATAAAGGAACTAATTAAATTAGCTGTACCAAGTGGTACTATTGCTATGTTTAATGGACAGTCAGAAATTCCAGAAGGTTGGGCAGTTTGTAATGGTGAAAATGGTACTCCTAATTTAATAGGTAGATTTATTAAAGCCGTAGAATCTGTGGATGAAATAGGCGAAAACAATACATTAGAGAATGTAAATAATGAATTTATTCTTACTTAGGAATATTTACCTAAACATAGTCATCCTCATAAACCTCATACTCATAGTTTCAGCGGAAACTTAACAGGATCAACAGATAGTTCAGGAGTTTTAACTGTAGCCTTAGATAATACTAATTATAACTGTGACATTGAAACAGTTTCTAAGACTTTTGTATCTTCAGTAACTGGTACAGATATTAGTACTACGTCAGATACAGTAAATGGAATTACAACTATAAATACACAAAGAGGTAATGCAAGAGGAGGTGCTCATACACACTCTGTAACATTAGAAAGCGATAGTACTTCGGCTATATCAGAAGCTACTAGTACAGAAAGCACATTACCTACTAGTACATGGCCCAATAAACCGCTGAAAATAGAGCCTCGCTCTTACTCCTGTCTCTTATACACATCTCCGAGCC
>ERZ1026776.826-NODE-826-length-19699-cov-89.669365_pt1 | contig 19699 bp, 9 predicted proteins | sample MGYA00380125_ERZ1026776 | MGnify/ENA primary metagenome ERZ1026776 (study PRJEB33269, sample SAMEA4719761) | human gut metagenome | biome: human-associated habitat; feature: organic feature; material: feces | place: Cameroon | collected 2013-10 ...
TCATTCTCATCTATTTGGTATGTATCATTCTGCTCGGATTGCCTGGCATGATGAGCGAATTCATCATCGGCCGTCATTCCGCTTCTAATGCAGCCCGAGCTTATACCAATTTGGGAAAGCATAAGGCTTGGGGTGCTTTGGGCTTGATGGGTGTCATCACTTCTATGATTATCCTGGGTTTCTATGCCGTAGTGGCTGGCTGGTGCCTGCAGTATCTCTATGCCAGTATCATGGGTGGTGTTCATGGCGATGCGGAGTATGTGAAGACCTATTTCCAGACCTTTGCAGCCGATCCTATCCGTCCTACCTTATGGGCAGTAGGTTTTATCCTGCTTACCCACATGGTGGTAGTGCGCGGTGTGCGCAATGGTATAGAGAAAGCATCAAAGATCCTGATGCCGATGCTTTTCTTCCTGTTGATTGTGATTGTGATAGCTTCCTGTTCTCTTCCGGGAGCGATGAAGGGAGTGGAGTTCCTGCTGAAGCCGGATTTCTCTAAGGTAGATGAGAATGTGTTGCTCGAGGCGCTGGGACAGGCGTTCTTCTCTTTGAGTATGGGTACGGCATGTCTGTGTACTTATGCCTCTTACTTCAACAGACAGACCAATCTCTTGAAGTCGGCTACTCAGATTGTGACCATTGATACTGTAATCGCCGTATTGGCAGGTTTGATGATATTCCCTGCAGCCTTCTCGGTTGGTGTGCAGCCAGACAGCGGTCCTTCGCTCATCTTCATAACCTTGCCAAACGTATTCCAGCAGGCTTTCGGTAATATGCCGGTTGTCGGTTATGTGATTTCGGTGTTGTTCTATGCCTTGCTTGTATTGGCAGCCCTGACTTCTACCATCTCGATGCACGAGATAGGTACCGCCTTTATCTATGAGGAGGGTAAGATAAGCCGTGCCAAGGGAGCCTGGTTCGAGACCATCGTTTGCTGCATCATAGCCGTATTCTGTTCGCTCTCTCAGGGTGCCGTACCAGATTTGGGTTTCTTCGGCAAGGATTTCCTGAGCAATTGTGACAACTTTACTGCCCAGCTTCTCATGCCGTTGAGTTCGTTCATCACCTGTCTGTTCCTGGGATGGTATGTGCCAAAGAAGATTGTGCGTGATGAGTTTACCAACTGGGGAACCTTGAAGGGAACTCTCTTCCCGGTTTTCCTGTTCACCATCCGTTTCATCTGTCCAATCTGTATTCTGCTTATCTTCCTGCACCAGTTTGGTGTCATCTAGCAATACAGGTAAACTTGCAGACAAGCTATCTTGCCCCTAGTAGGCAAGATAAGGCTTCAGTCTTTCTATTTCGGCAGGTGGAAAGTCTTTGAGAAGACGCAAATCATCCACACTTCTCAGCGGGCCGTGGGTTCTGCGGTAGTTAATGATTTCTTTTGCCTGGTAAAAGTTAAGGTAAGGATGTTTGTGCAGTTCAGCTAAACTGAGCTGGTTGACATTCATTTTCCGGATATGTTTAGCATCGATATTCATATAGTGGAGGGCTGTCTCGGGCACGCCTTCCACTTCTTGTATCTGGCTCATGGAAACGAAACCGCCTAACCGCTCTCTGTATCTGATGATGCTTTGGGCATAGTAAGAGCCTATGCCGGGAATTTTCTGCAGTTCGGTTGTATCAGCAGAATTGATGTTGATACGCTGTCCTTCTTTCAACTTCCGTGGGTAACTGTATTGGGTGGTGTCTTTCTTCCTTTCTTCTCTAGTTCTTATAGCCGTCTCTTGATAGTCATAGTTGTATCTTTCTCTTGGATAAAACTTGGCAGCAGGCTGATAGTCTTCACCTATTCTGATAAAGGGGAGCAGTCTTTCGAATTGTTTCTTGGTCAGTCCGTAAACCCGCGCAAAGTCTCTAGGCGTCCTGAAGATACCTCCTTTGTTCCGGTATTTCACGATGTTTCTGGCTTGCCATGCTTCCAGTCCCAGCCGTTGGAAATCGTCTTGACTTGCGGTATTGGGATCAAAGGCGAATGCCTCGATTGCCTGAATTCCGTCTTCGTAATAGCCTGGATGTTCCCTTGTGGCATGTCTGATGATACTGTCGTTTTGGGCACGTTGCTTTTCAGAGGGCGTAGTATCTATAGAACCTACAATGAAAACCAATGTGGTACAAACGACGAGTGGGAATAGAATTGCGAGTAATGCTCGCCGTTCATGGTAATTGAGATAAAAAAAATCCCTTAAGAACTTCATGGGCTTGCGGATTTTAAGTCTATATGATTGTTTGGTCGGGATTACTGGACTCGAACCAGCGACCTCATCGTCCCGAACGACGTGCGCTACCAACTGCGCTAAATCCCGATAACAGTTGCAAAGGTACATTAAATAATGGATACCACCAACAAAAATAGACTTTTTTATCTTTTTTTGAAAGAAATTTCCCGAAAAATTTGCAGGAACCAGAAAAAAGTATTACCTTTGCACCCGCAAATGATAAATCGCGATTTGTGAAAGTTGGTGCCATAGCTCAGTTGGTAGAGCAAAGGACTGAAAATCCTTGTGTCCCCGGTTCGATTCCTGGTGGTACCACTTCTTTGTGAGACTGAATCTTCGTAACAGGATTCAGTCTTTTTTTATGCCCTTTTTTATAATACTCCATTTTACACTTATGAAAACGTTTGCGTATAAAAGTTGTCGTAAAATGTTCTGTAGTAGAACTATTTTGGTTATATTTGCACCATAATAGTTAGCATCAAACCAAAAATTAATCTAACAAACATTCGTTAAAATGAAAAAAGCTTATTTGTTATTCTTGGCTGCAATGTTGTCTACGGCAACATTTGCCGACAACAAGCAAACGGTAAAGATTGATGGTCAGGTCATAGACAAGACTGTCACAGAGATTACCTTTGATGGCGACAATGTCGTTCTTCAGTATTCGGATAATACATCTGATCAGGCAGATATGTCGCTCGTAACCCTTTCTTTCACTTATCAAACTACCGGCATCAGCCAGATAGAAGATATAAAGAAAGCATTGCAAGGAAAGGTTTATAACCTTCTGGGCCAATGTGTTGGTAAATCCCCTAAGGGCTTATCTAAGGGTGTTTATATTATTAATGGTAAGAAAGTTATCATCAAATAAAATAAGGAGGATTGAACAATGAAGAAAATGGTATTTACTTTGGCACTCCTCCTGATGAGTTTGAGTGCTGCTGTGGCACAGACAAGGACATTTAAGATTACCCATGCCGTGGCTCGCAACAGCAAGGTGAACCAGATGTATGTTACCACCAAGTCGGGTGATGTGAAGTATTATAATACTGCAGACTTGACAAGTGTGAAGTTCGAAGGTGATAAGGCAATCATCGCACCTAAATCAGGTTCAGAGAATGATGAGTATGATGCTTCTGTTCAGGAAATCAGTTTCGCAAAGAAAGTAGAGCAGGGGGCAAGTGGTGATTTCAACAATCCTGCAGGCGTTATCCAGATTACAGAAGCAAAGGGCTGGCAGGAGTCTGCTTATCTGAAATGGGCTTCTTTCGAGGGTGCTTCTTCTTACAATGTTTATGTTGATGACAAGAAGATTGACGCTCAGCTGGTTCGTCAGTATAAATCTTATTATCGTGCCGATGTCCTCGGTTTGAAGGAAGGTACTTATTCTGTAAAGGTTGTTCCTGTAAATGCTGATGGTGCAGAGATTGCTGGTGCCAATACTGCTTCTAACTTGGTTGTAAAAAGCTACAACCGTGAAGGCTTTGCTCATTTTAAATATGATGGTGTAGGTGCTTACAATAATGACGGAACTTTGAAGGCAGGTGCGAAGGTTCTCTATATCACAGCCAGATCAGCCAAGACCGTTTCTACAACCGTTAATACGGGTAAGTTAGAGACCATTACCGGTCTTCAGTCTATTATTGATGCCTATTCAAAAGGTAAGGACAAAACCCCAATCGCCTTCCGTTTTATCGGTAAGATAAGTCTTTCTGACTTGGATCACACTTCAAGCTCTGCCGAAGGTTTGCAGATTAAGGGTGCCAAGATGAATATGACATTCGAGGGTGTCGGTGATGATGCTACTGTTTATGGTTTCGGTTTCTTGCTTAGAGATGCAACCAGTGTAGAGTTCCGCAACTTGGCTATCATGCGTTGTTTGGACGATGCCATGTCTCTTGATACAAACAACTCCCATGTCTGGATTCACAATATGGATCTCTTCTATGGTAAGAAGGGTGGTGCTGCCGACCAGGCTAAGGGTGATGGTACAGTAGATATCAAGGCTAACTCTCAGTATATAACCGTAGCTTACAACCGTTTCTGGGATAATGGTAAGGCTTCAATGTGTGGTATGAAGACTGAAAGTGGTCCTAACTATATCACTTATCATCATAACTGGTTCGACCATTCAGATTCTCGTATGGCCCGTATTCGTACCATGAGTGTTCACATGTACAACAATTACTATCTGCACAATGATGTTTATGGAGTTGGTGCTACAATGGGTTCAAGCGTATTTATGGAGTCAAACTACTTTGATGCAACCAAGCGCCCTATCATGAGTTCCAGACAGGGTACAGATGCCAAGGGCGATGGTACTTTCTCTGGTGAGAATGGTGGTTTGATTAAGGCATACGGCAATGTGTTTGCCAACAAGCCAGCTAACTTCAGTTACGTTCCATACGCAGAAAACAATACAAGTTTTGATGCATACGAGGTTTCAGCCCCAAGTGAGCAGGTTCCTTCAAGCGTAAAGACTTTGGTAGGCGGTACCTCTTACGACAACTTCGATACCAACCCAAGCCTCATGTATGCATATGCTGCTGATAAGGCTACAGATGTTCCTTCTATTGTAGAAGGATTCTATGGTGCAGGTCGTTTGAATCATGGCGATATTGATTTCGTTATTCCTGATGAGACGGTAGTAACCAATGGTCATCAGCAGCCATGGCCTGCTTTGGCAAGCCTTCTCGACTCTTATACTTCTGGTGTTGTCAAGGTATTCGGTGAGGGTAATGCTGCCGGCGAAGGTGGTTCTACCGGAGGTTCATCAGAAGGTGGTAGCACCGGTGGCGAGACTGGCGGTGGAACAACAGAACCATCTGTTCCTTCTGTTGAGGGAACCGTTTTGGTAACCTTCACAGGAAAGGCTCCATCTAGCAGTATCGTATCGGTAACAGGAAACTATTCTGATAGTAAGGGACAGGCTACCATTGATGGTACAACATATAAAATATGTGTCAAGATGGAGTCTTCGACTTCTATCAGACTGACTGTTGATAAGAAGGTAAATGCCACTTTCTATTTTGCTGATGGTGAAATTGCCTCTATGAAGTTGGCAGGCAGCAAAATTTCTGCAACAGGCAGCACTTATACCACCACATTGAATGCCGGCACTTATGAAATTACGAAAGATAAGTCTGTGAATCTCTTCGGAATCAAGTTGGTTCCTGCTGAGTAGCTGTATGAATGATTTTGCAGTTGATGTTCTGTCCTAGGACTTCAATGTATGATAGAAAATAATGAAGCCCCCGATGTAGAAATGCATCGAGGGCTTTTGCATGTAATAGATGCTATATAATAGACAAAAATCAAAACATTTTGGTTCGTGTCCGTTTTTTCTTTATTTTTGTCTTAAATCTATCTGCTGTTTTTTTCTCTTTTCTCTACTTTTGCAACCGAAAACAATTTTAAACGTAATCGCATTTAAACGTAAAACGCAACCTAAAAGTAAAACAATGAAAGCAATCCAGAAATTAGCAAAGAGAAGTTTGCTTCTCGTGGCATTGTTGGTCATCGGATGTCTGCAACTCATGGCGCAGACAAGAACCATCAAAGGTGAGGTGACTGATGCGCAGAATGGTGAGGCTCTGATTGGCGCCACTGTTATGGTGGAAGGCGAAAAGGGCGGTACGGTTACTGATTTTGACGGTAACTTCAGTCTTCAGGTATCTTCTTCAGCCAAGAAGATCAAGGTATCTTATATCGGTTATATTGATAAGGTACTCTCTATCTCTGACAATATGAAGGTGAAACTCGAATCCGACAGCAAGGCGCTGGCTGATGTCGTGGTCATCGGATATGGTACAGCGAGAAAGAGCGACCTTACTGGTTCTGTGGCTACCGTGAAATCGAAGGACTTTAACAAAGGTCTTGTTTCTTCTCCAGAACAGTTGATCAATGGTAAGGTTTCGGGTGTACAGATTATGTCCAACAGTGGTTCTGCCTCTGCCGGTAGTACCATCCGTGTGCGTGGTGGTGCATCTCTGAATGCCAGCAACGACCCTCTTATCGTGCTTGATGGCGTGCCATTGGAGCAGGGTGGTATCTCTGGTAACAGCAGCAACTTCCTCAGCATGATCAATCCTTCTGATATCGAGAGCATGACAGTATTGAAGGATGCTTCTTCTACAGCCATCTATGGTTCCCGTGCTTCTAATGGTGTCATCATCATTACCACCAAGAAGGGACAGCAGGGTGCTGTAAAGGTGAACTTCAATACCACCAACAGTCTCCAGACCCGTGCACAGATGGTGGATATGCTCAGCCGTGATGAATTCGTGAATGTCATCAACCAGTATGGTAGTGCTAACCAGAAGTCATTGCTCGGTACTGCCAATACCGACTGGAACGATGAGGTTTACCGCACAGCCTTCGGTACCGATAATAACCTCAGCGTGAGCGGCAGCATCGACAAATGGTTGCCTTTCCGTGTGTCTGTAGGCTATTATAACCAGAGCGGTCTGGTTCGCAAGGACAATGTAGAGCGCTGGACAGGTAACGTAGTGTTGACTCCTAGTTTCTTCCAGGATCACCTGAAGTTGACCATCAACGCCAAGGGAACTCTCAATAACAACTCATTCAATAATGGTGGTGCCGTATGGGCTGCCGCAACATTCAACCCAACCATCCCGGTTTATTCCGGCAACGACAAGTATGGTGGTTACAACGAGGCACTCGATGCTGACGGCTATCCAGTGAATGCCGGTGTAAGAAACCCTCGCGGTCTGGTTGATCTGTATGATTCAAAGAGTAAGGTAAGCCGCTTCATCGGTTCGATGGATGTAGATTACAAGGTTCATTTCCTGCCAGACCTCAAGCTCCATGCTACCGTGGGTGCTGACTATGCCAAGGGCGATGGAACCATTCATGTCCCTGTCTATGCAGCACAGAGCTACAACAAGGATGAGTCTTTGGGCGGTAGCGATTATAAGTATGGTCCTCAGAAGAACGAGAACCGATTGCTTACCCTCTATGCCAACTATGCGAAGTATTTCGAAGATATCAAGAGTAATGTAGACCTGACAGCCGGTTACGACTATCAGTACTGGAAGAGTACTACACCTCTTTATTATACCAAAAGTGCGGCAGGCACAACCCTGTCAACCGTAAAGGCATCAGATTACCGTCATGTAATGTTGTCATATTACGGACGTATCAACTATTCATTCGATGGAAAGTATCTCCTGACGGCTACCGTTCGTCGTGATGCTTCATCCCGATTCTCTAAGGATACCCGTTGGGGTACTTTCCCATCTGTTGCTTTGGGCTGGACTTTGACAGAAGAGCCTTGGTTGAAGAACCAGAAGGTACTCTCTAACCTGAAGCTCCGTGCCAGCTATGGTGTTACCGGTCAGCAGGAAGGTATCGGCAACTACAATTATCTGCCGGTTTATACATACAGTGTAGCAGGTGCCGAAGCATTCATCAACGGACAGTATATCAATACCTACCGTCCTGAGGCATACGTATCAGACTTGAAGTGGGAGACAACAACCTCCTGGAACTTCGGTCTTGACTTCGGATTCCTGGATGGCCGTATCGGTGGTGCCATCGATTTCTATACCCGTAAAACCAAGGATCTGTTGGCATCTGTACCAACAGCAGCAGGTACCAACTTCTCAAAGACCATCCTTACCAACGTAGGTAATGTAGACAGTAAGGGTATCGAAGTTTCTCTGAACGCAACCCCTATCCAGACCAAGGATTGGGAGTGGAACCTGAGCTACAACTTTACCTGGCAGAACATGAAGGTGAAGAACCTCTCACTCACAAAGGGTGGAAGTCAGACCAACGTGAAGGTAGGTCCATCTATCGATGCTTACCAGTTCCAGGTACTCTCAGAGGGATATGAGCCATACATGTTCTATGTATATCATCAGCTCTACGACTCTAAGACAGGCAAGCCAATCGAGGGTGCTTATGCTGATCTCAACAACGATGGCGAAATCAATGAGTCAGATCTCTACCGCTATCACTCTCCAGCCCCTAAGTACATTATGGGCTTGAGTACATCTTTGAGATACAAGCAGCTGACACTCGGTATGAGTTTCCGTGCCAACATCGACAACTATGTATACAACGGCATGGGTATGAGTACAGGTGCTTTTGAGACAGTAAGCTACAACAACTCACAGCTCAACAATCTCAACACCAGTTTCCTGAAGACAGGTTTCAAGACCCGTCAGTATCTCTCAGATTACTATGTAGAGAATGCTTCTTTCCTGAAACTCGACAACTTGAGTTTGAGTTACAATGTAGGCAAGATCAACAAGTGGGCTTCGCTCACCGTATCTGCGATGGTACAGAATGTATTCACCATCACTGGTTACTCAGGTACAGATCCTGAGGTGCCAAACGGAATGGACAACTCATTCTATCCACGTCCTCGCACTTACTCAGTAAGCCTCGGACTTCAGTTCTAGTTAATAGTTAACAGTTAATAGTTAATAGATTGAGGCTTTACAGATCATAAAGCTCAAAGTTCAACGTTCAAAGTAGAAATAACAATGAAACTTAAGAATATATTATATAGTATGATGATGGGAACAGCAGTGCTGACAGGCACAACCAGCTGTGTTTCCGATCTCGACCAATATCCTCATACAGAGACAACCTCTAAGGATGTTTATACCTCGCTTGCCAATTACGAGGCTGTGCTGGGTAAGATTTACGCTGCCATGGTGACTAGCGGTCAGGGCAAGGGCGGCGATAATAAGGATATGGAATCCGTATTGAACAATGGTAATGGTTTCGATTACATGCGTATGTTTATCAATATGCAGGAGTGTGGTACCGATGAATTTGCCTCTACCTGGCTGACAGGTGAGCAGACTACGGGTCTTACTTATCTCTCCTGGGATGCTAACGATGCCTGGGTATCAGATATGTATTATCGTATCTACTACAACATCGCCCTCTGCAACGAGTTCCTCCGCAATGCCAATAATGCCAGTTTCTCAGGTGCTGATGCAGAGAAGATGAAGGAGTATAAGGCAGAAGTCCGTTTCATGCGCGCTCTGTTCTATTACCATGCGCTCGATTTCTATCGCAACATTCCGATGGTGACAGAGAATGATCCTGTGGGCAGCTTTATCCCTCCACGTTATACTCCTCAGCAGACATTCGATTATATCGAGAGTGAGTTGAAGGATTGTGTAGGTGATATGCTTCCAGCATCCACCTGTCCTTACGGTCAGGCTTCTCAGGGTGCTGCCTATACCTTGCTTGCCAAGCTTTATCTGAACAGCGAGGTTTATACCGGTGTGGCTAAGTATGCCGAGTGCAAGGAGGCTTGTGAGAAGGTAATGAACATGGGTTACTCTCTGGAGTCTGATTACAGCAAGCTCTTCAATGCCGATAATGATAAGCGTACCAACGAGATTATCTTTGCTTTGCCGGTAAGTGCTGAACATACTGTAAGCTGGGGTTCTTCTACTTATCTGGTTTGTGGACAGCTAAGCATGTCGAATGCCAACCAGAATGTCGCCGATTATGGTGCTACCAGTGGTTGGAGTGAGTTCCGTCTTCGTCCGGAGTTCGTGGATAAGTTTACCCAGACCGATATCGATGGCAGTGGTGACAAGCGTTGCAAGTTCTTTACCAATGGTCAGAGCAAGGATATTTCCAGCATGACCGATGAAACCGCCGGTTATCTCTCCGAAAAGTGGAGCAACCTGAAGGATGATGGAAGCACAGCATCCAATACAGGAGATGCAGGTGTGGATACCGATTTCCCTCTTTTCCGTTTAGCTGATGTTTATCTGATGTATGCCGAGTGTGTGGCCCGTACCAAGGGTGCAGGTTGGGATCCATGGCCAGAAGGAAAGACGGATGCCGCCGATCCAGAGGTCATCGCTTCCCGCAAGCAGGGAGCCATCTATTGGATCAATCTCCTCCGCGAGCGTGCAGGTAATACCGATGTATGGGCTAACAACTTTGCCAACGATGATGAGTTCCTCCAGTTCATTCTCGATGAGCGTGCCCGTGAACTTTATCATGAGGGCTATCGCCGCACCGACCTGATTCGCTTCGGCGAGTTTACCACCAGCAAGTATATCTGGCAGTGGAAGGGGGGCACCCACGATGGACAGGCTGTTGACAGCAAGTACAACATCTATCCAATCCCTAACACCGAGCTTACCGCCAATCCAAATCTTCATAACGACAATTATTAATGATAATGTTAAGTGTTAAGTGTTAAATGTTAAATTATAAAGCTTACAACAACATGAAAAAGATATTTAGAAATCTGATGATGCTTCTCTGCGCACTCACCGCCCTGGTGAGTTGCGATGAGAGTGGTGACAAAATATATCTGGATGGCTTCAAGGCATCCGATCTGATGGCATCGGCCAGCGATGTGGTCCTGTCTGTTGATAATTCGAAGGACATCGTGCTCTCGATGGCTTGGCAGAATCCTACCTTGCTTTCGAGCGACGAGACCAAGCCTGCGGGCAACGGTGTGTTGAAAACCTATCTGCAGGCATCACCTTCTGAGAGCTTTGCTACGGTAAAGGAGTATTCCGTAACAGATCTCTCCAAGGCTTTCTCCGGTGCTGATCTCAACACCCTTGCCAAGAATCTGGGAACGACTCCGGGTCAGAGTGCGCCTCTCTATTTCCGCATCAAGAGTCAGATGGGCAACAATCTCGATGCTGCTTACAGCAATGTGTGCCAGGTGAACGTTACACCTTATATTATACACATGGACAAGATGATCATCTGGAATAAGGATAAGGACAAGGAGCTGACCTATCTTTATTCTCCAAACGAGGATGGCATCTATGCAGGCTATATGAATGCTTCTTCCTGGCTCAACTTCTGGGGTAAGGAGAATGATGGAACTGTTTGGGGTAACGTAGGACAGGATGGCCATGTATATGAAATGGATAATACGGAGTCGGCATGGAACTTCTGGTTCCCTGGACAGACAGGTATTTATTATACTGTGGTAGATACAAAGGCTAAGGAATTGAAGCCAACCTACATCAAGGCGATGCAGTTGAATGGTGAGGACATGACCTATGATGCTCCTAACTATGCATGGACCAAGGTGATTACAACCACAGCAGATAATACACCAATCAGTATTGTTGCTACTGGTGCAGAGTACAGCAAGGCAACAGCTACAGACGATGCTGCAGCCGTAGTCAAGACCATGAACTATACGTTGGCTGATGGCAAGATGACCGACTCAGAGAATGCTGGCAGCGTGAACATCGCCAAGGCAGGTACTTATACCATTACCGTGAAGGTGGGTGAGAATAGCGACCTGACTTACTCTATCGAATCTGGCAACCAGACAGCACCAGAGCCAGAGGCTAGCAATACTCTCTGCATGTTTAGCAAGGACGGTAACACCCTTCTTGCCGTGATGAGCAAGGTGAGCGAAGGTGTTTATACCTGCAAGTACAAGCCAACTTCCTGGGAGAACTTCCGCTTTATCTACGTAGGCGAGAACAAAGATGACAAGAAGACCTGGTATGGTGTCGATGGTGAGCAGTTTAAATTGACTTCTGTTGATGGCGCTTGGGATATCTGGTTTGGCGATGAGAATGGCGAAACAGAGTTTACGGTTACAGCCGATCTCAACACCATGACATGGAAGTATGAATAACTTAATGAATATTCTGCGCAATCGGTTGCGCAGAATATTCATCACTGGTAAGTTTCCTTATTGTAAACGAATCATTTATTTGATTATCTTTGCATTATAATAATAACTTAAAGGCAGAATAACAATGAAGAATATTTTAGGAAAAGCCATATTGCTGGCTTCAGCACTCTTGTTTTCTATCACGGGCACGAGTTGCAGCAATGATGATAATACCACTCCCGAAAAGGAGAAGACATACGATATGAGTGGCTTTGCCAAGGGAGCCGATGTAAGTTGGCTCACCGAGATGGAGCAGAGCGGAAAGAAGTTCTATAACGCCAACGGAAAGGCTACGGAGTGCATGGCGCTTCTCCGCGACCTCGGCATGAACTCCATCCGCCTTCGTGTATGGGTAAACCCAGAGGATGGATGGAACGGAAAGAATGATGTGGTGGCAAAGGCATGGAGAGCTCAGCAGCTCGGTATGCGACTGATGATAGACTTCCACTACTCTGATACTTGGGCAGACCCAGGCAAGCAGGGCGTTCCTGCTGCCTGGAAAAACTATGATTTCGAGCAGATGAAGCAGGCGGTTGCCGATCATACCAAGGATGTATTGAATGCCTTGAAGGCAAGAGGCGTCAACGTAGAGTGGGTACAGGTAGGTAACGAGACCACCGACGGAATGCTCTGGAATGATGAGGATGGCGATGCTGCCCTGAAGGTGACAGGTCGTGCCTCTAAGAACATGGCTAACTTTGCCGCTTATATCAATGCCGGTTATGATGCCGTCAAGGCGATTTATCCGGAGGCAAAGGTGATTGTGCATCTCGATAAGGGAAACAATCTGGGGCAATATACCTGGATGTTTGATGGCTTGAAGCAGAATGGAGCCAAGTGGGATGTCATCGGTATGTCGCTCTATCCAGATTGGATTACCGACCAGACCTGGGAGCAGGTTTCTGATGACTGCCTCAACAACATCAAGACCCTTTCCGGCAAATACAACTGCGATGTCATCATCTCAGAGATTGGTATGGTGTGGAATTCTGAGAATGCCGCTCCATTCCTCAAGAAGATGGTGGATGGCTGCAAGGCTATCTCTACCTGCGAGGGCGTGTTCTACTGGGAGCCTGAGTGCAACAGCGGCTGGAACGGCTACGACAAGGGCGCCTTCGACAACAGCGGCAAGCCAACCGCTGCACTCGATGCTTTCAAGTAATCGGGTAAGTTAGCTTCCTTCGCTTCCTCTGGGAGCGATAGAAGCGAATTTTAAAATGGAATATTGTACCAACTTAGAAGAAAAAGATATGATCAAGAGAAGCATTACTTTCATGTCTCTCGCCCTGGCACTCTCTACTATGTGCCAGGCGCAGAGCAGAAAGGTTATCAACCTGCCATCGTGGGATTTCTCCCGCGATGGTAAGTCGTGGCAGCAGGTAGCTATTCCGCACGATTGGGCTATTTCGGGACCTTTCGATAAGAAATGGGACCTGCAGATGGTGGCTATCGAGCAGAATGGCGAAACCGAAAAGACCGAGAAGTCGGGCCGTTCGGGTGCGCTGCCTTGGATAGGTGAGGGCATGTATAAGATGAACTGGACGGCTCCTAAGGGCTATAAGCGTGCCGTACTCGTCTTCGATGGTGCCATGAGTCAGCCTGTTGTCACCGTCAATGGCAAGGAGGCAGGCAAGTGGGCTTACGGCTACAATGCCTTCCGCATCGACATCACTCCTTTCATCCAGTTTGGTAAGAGTAATCTCATCGAGGTACATCTTAATAATGTAGAGGAGAGCAGTCGATGGTATCCGGGAGGCGGTCTTTACCGTCCGGTTTCCGTAGAACTCTATGGTAATGAAAACTTCTCTACCTGGGATACCTTCGTGCGTACCCTGAAGGCTGATAAGCAGGAAGCTGAAGTAGAAGTAAATGCGCTGCTGGAAGGAAAAACTGGTAAGTCAGGCAAGACCGTCATAACCCTGTTGGATGAGGCAGGCAAGAAGGTTGCCGAGCAGATCGTCACAGGTGCCAATCCTGAAATCAAGACTACTCTGAAGGTAGCGAATCCTCAGCTCTGGTCTCCGGAATCTCCTTACCTCTATCAGGTAAAGCTAACCCGATATGAAGGAAAGAAGGTGGCTGATGTGCAGACCCTGAAGACCGGTATCCGTACCATCTCGGTATCCAAGGATTATGGTTTCCAACTCAATGGCGTTACCCGTAAACTGAAAGGTGTCTGTCTGCACCACGACCTCGGTCCTCTGGGAGCAGCAGAGAACAAGGCTGCCCTCATCCGTCAGATCAAGATGATGAAGCAGATGGGTTGCGATGCCATCCGTACAGCCCACAATATGCCTTCTACCCTGCAGATGGAAATCTGCGATTCCCTCGGTATGATGGTGATGGCAGAAAGCTTTGATATGTGGATTTATCCTAAGTGCAAGAACGGCTATGCCAAGTTCTTCAAGGAGTGGAGCGATAAGGATATCACCAATCTGGTAAAGCATCACCGCAACCATCCTAGCATCGTGATGTGGAGCATCGGTAACGAGATTCCTGAGCAGTGGAGCCAGGAGGGTGTGCAGATTGCTAAGCGTCTGCAGGATCTTTGTCATCAGTATGACCCTTCCCGTCCTGTTACCCAGGGCATGGATAGGGCAGAAGATGCCTTGAAGAGCGGCTTTGCCCAGACCATGGATGTACCGGGCTTCAACTATCGCGTACATAAATATTATAAGAATATCGAGCAGTTGCCTCAGGGCTTCCTCCTCGGTTCAGAGACCGCCTCTACGGTCAGCTCCCGTGGCGTATACAAGTTCCCGGTAGTGGTAAGCGATAAGGCTACCTATCCTGATGGACAGTGCTCAAGTTATGATACGGAATACTGTTCATGGAGCAATCTTCCTGATGATGACTGGAAGATGCAGGATGACTATAGTTGGGTAATCGGCGAGTTTGTATGGACTGGTTACGACTATCTCGGCGAGCCTACTCCGTACGATACCTACTGGCCAAGCCGCAGCAGCTACTTCGGCATCTGCGACCTTGCCGGACTTCCTAAGGATCGTTACTATATGTATCGTGCCCGCTGGAATGAGCAGCAGCATACCACCCATCTTCTTCCTCACTGGAACTGGAAGGGTAGAGAAGGACAGGTTACCCCTGTATATTGCTACACCGATGGTGTGGAAGGCGAGCTTTTCGTGAATGGCAAGAGCCAGGGCAGAGTGCGCAAGGACAAGTCAAGCCGTCTGGACCGCTATCGTCTGCGCTGGAATAATGTGAAGTATGAACCGGGTGAGATTCGCGTGGTTACCTACAACCAGTATGGCGATAAGGTAGGCGAGGACGTGAAGCGTACTGCCGGCGAGCCTGCACAGATGAAGTTCAGTGTAGAAACTCCAGACCATGAGCCTATTGCCTGCATGGTAGAAGGCTGTACCGATGAGCACAATGTGCTTCTCAATGCCGATGGCAACGACCTTGCCTTCATCACCGTGAGTCTGCAGGATAAGGACGGCAATGAATGTCCGCTTGCCGATGACGAACTGACCTTCGAGGTGAGTGGTGCCGGCACTTTCAAGGCTGCCTGCAACGGCGATGCCACATCGCTCGAACCATTCACCCAGCCACAGATGAAACTCTTCTCCGGCAAACTCGTAGTCATCGTACAGAGCAGCAAGCAGAAGGGCGACATCATCCTGAAGGTAAAAGACAGCAAGCGAAATATCGAAAAGTCGATTACGCTCCAGGCAATATAAGAGAAATATAGGCACGGATTACACGGATTACACGGATTCTTTATGAGATTATAATCGCTATTATACAATAGCGACATAAATCCGTGTAATCCGCGTAATCCGTGCCTTATTTATACTCGTAATCTGTGCCTTATTTATCCCTAGGCAAGATACGTATGACCTCCCCTCTTCTTTTTTTAAATGATTTTCCTCCGATTTTTTTTGGCATTATCATGAATATTGTGTAAATTTGCACGCATGAAAAAGTCAAAAAAACCTATATACCGCATCAGCATGGCAATTGCTATGCTCTTTGTTTCGCTCGCCATCCATGCGCAGCGTTTCGTCAACACCTCCCTTGAAGGTGCGCAGACAGTTTGTGCCATAACCCAGGACCATGAGGGAATGATATGGCTTGGAACCGACAATGGTCTTTACAGCTATGATGGTTATCATGGTTATCGCCATTTCCAGGAACATACTTTCAGCAATACGCGTGTCAATGCGCTCGGCTTTGAGGGTAGCATGCTCTATCTGGCTACAGGCAACGGCATCCTGAAGTTTGATACTGAAGATTATCAGTATGCTGAAACACCTGCTATGAAGGCTTTTGCCGATGAGACGAAGCGCAAGCAGCTGAAGGAACTCCGTGTGCTCGATATGAAGGGCGGTAAGACTGACTTCGGGGGCGATGTCTATGCCTTGCTCTCTACTCCGAAAGGCTTGCTCGTAGGTTCGCTTGCAGGTCTGCATCTCGGCAGCAGACTGATTCCGCTCCGTGCCGGAGAACAGCCGCTAGTCAATGCGCTTGCCTATGATGCCAAGCGCCGATGCTACTGGATTGGTACCGAGGGTGCTCTCTATTGTGCCGATCTGCAGCTCAGGAACTTCTCCCAGATTCCTGCTCTCAACGGCAATTCCATCAAGTGTCTCTCTACCGATGCTGCCGGCAATCTCTATATCGGAACCGATAACGGACTCTATCAGATGGCACTCTCCAATGCCATCACTCATTATATCCACGATTCCCGTGATGATGCTTCTATTCCTAACAACATCGTCTGGGCTTGCTTTGTAGATAAATGGCAGAATGTATGGGTGGGTACCGACAATGGTCTCTCCCGTCTCACTACCCACACCTATTACCGTTATGTGTCGCTCGATAAGATAACGATGTCGGGTGAGGGCAACTGTCTGCATGCCATGCTCCAGACCCGTAACGGCGAATGGTGGATGGGCGGTACCAACGGTCTGATTCATTTCACCCGCAATGCTGAAGGTTATCAGAATGTGGCATGGTACAAGCAGAACAATGCTGCCTTCCCTATGAGTCATAACCGTGTACGCAAGATTTATGAAGACCGTGACGGCGATGTATGGATCTGTACCGACCACGGCATCAACTTCTATGACCGCAATTCCCATCAGATGCGCAACTTCATCGTCTACGATAAGAGTGGCAAATATTCTACCGCCTGGGCTTATGATATTCTCCAGGACCAGAAGGGCAGAATATGGATGGGTTCTTATCAGGGTGGTGTCTTCGTGATGGATAAGGCGGCTCTGCTGGGCGGCAAGACTATAGCCGACTGGCATTTCTCTGACAAGGGAAAGAATGCACTCTCCGGTTTGCATGTTGGGCAGATGGTGATGGACGGAAAGGGTAGGATTTGGGCTTCTACCTATAACCGGCTCGACTGTATCAATCCGAACACGATGAAGGTGGTGCAGGTGGCTAACTCAGATGTTGTCAACTATCTGATGGCAGACAGCAAGGGCAATATCTGGATGGGTGATAATACTTCGGTAACCTGTTATTATGCAGCCGGTTCTGTGCTGGGTAACAGTTTCCCTTCCAAGACATGGCAGATTGGCGGTAAGGTAAGTACCATGTGCGATGTGGATGGCAAGATGTGGGTGGTATCGGGCAATGAATGCTGCGTAATCGACCCACAGGGCGAGAGCCAGCGCTTCGTGATACCTTCTATCGTGCCGTTTACCATCTGTTACAGCAGGCAGACTCATCAGGTAATGATGGGTGGCAATGACGGCTATGTGGCAATCAGTTCTGATGTCGCGCAGAAGCCTAAGCAGTTTACCCGTCTGATGCTGGCAGGAATCATCGTAAACGGAGAGGCTCGTGAGGAGCGTGGAGAAATCCTGAAACTGAAGAGTGATGAGAACAACTTCACCCTGCAGCTCACCGACCTTCCTTTTGCCGACCATCCTTCAGCTGTTTATGCCTATCAGCTCGAAGGTAGCGACCACGACTGGCATTATCTGAACTCCGGCAATATTGATATCACCTATAACGGCTTGTCTTATGGCGATTATCATCTTACGGTTCATGCCGTGGATGGTGAAGGCAAGATAGCCGCCGAGGTTTATTCGCTCGATATCTCCGTCCTGCCACCTTGGTATCTCTCCTGGTGGTGCAAACTCTTCTATGTTGCAGCACTCATCGTGTTTGTGGCATGGCTGGTAAGCTGGTATTTCCTGCGTAAGGAACTGGCTGATGCCCAGAAGCAGAAGGCTGAGGTATTGGAGCAGGTACAGATGCGTATGGACTTCTTCAACCGTCTGACGGAAGATTTGAAGGCTGCCGTAGCCCATCATTCGTTCGAAGAGGTAACCGATCTGATGGTCCGCTATCTGGATGTGAAGATACCGAAGGAGCCATCTTCTGTTGCTACTGAGCTATCTGCTTCGCCAGTTTCTGAGCCTGAGTCATCATCTTCTGAATCAGTTCCTGCTCTTTCTGAGTCTTCTGAAGAGGAAAAGAAGGGAGTAGACGTCAGCGAGTTGGATGCGGCAGATAAGCGTCTGCTCGAAGAGATCAATGAAGCGATAGAGAAGCACATGATTGATTCCGACTTCAATGTTTCGATGTTGCAGGATGTGATAGGTATCGGTGGCAAGCAGCTGTATCGCAAGACGAAGGCGATAACGGGCCGTACGCCTGTAGAGTATATCCGTGAGATGCGTATGAGTCGTGCTGCCGAGCTCCTGAGCCAAGGCAAGTTCAGTGTTTCCGAGGTGATGTATACCGTTGGTTTCTCCAACAGCAGCTATTTCTCCAAATGCTTCTCCAAGGAGTATGGCATGACACCTACGGAATACATGAAGGTTAAAAGGTAGATAAATGAAGTGCTTCCGTTTGCCTATAGATATGGCTGTGTGGGGTTAAGAATATGACTGCATTGGGTTAAGGATATAACTCCGTCGGGTTACGGATACGACTCCGTAGGCTAACGGAGACGTATCCTTCGGCTTGTCGAGATATCTGCGTCAGCTGATTGAGTCACTTGAGTTAGCTTACTGAACTACTTGGGTTAGCTGATTGAACTACTTGAGTTAGCTGACTGAGCTATATCAGTATTCTGTAGCGTTACATGTGTATTTTTTCTCTAATTTAATGCCACATTTGCCACGCTCGTCTTAACTCTTTGATTATTAGATGATAACGGGTGGTAATAAGGGGTGTTTTTATTGTCACCTTATTGCCACCTATTACCACTTTTGGCATAAAATCAGCAAAATATCGGTGTTTTTGAGGGATTTTTGGGCGAAAACTAAGAGGATATTTAGCAAAAACACTGCTTTTTCGGTTCAATACGAGGCTTTTTCTATCGTTTTTTGCAATTTTACTAGCGAAAAAGGGAAGAAAATTACGTTCTGATGCAGTAAAAGATACATCCTTATGCTGTAAAAAATGCGTCCCGATGTAGCATTTGCTACGTCCCGACGCAGCAAAAGTTACGTCCGGACGTAGTAAAAGATACGTCGGGACGTAATTTCGGAACCGTTCTGGTAGCCATCTGGAAACTTTTTTGTAGGAAATGAAAATGGAGAAACTTTATGTCACACCCTCCATCTGACAATTCACCTATTTCAAAATTTTTCTCCGAATAAATCATCCAATCCTACTTCGCTCTGAATCATGCCTTCCTGAGCATTCTTTTTTATTCCAGCAGCTGTAACGAAAGTTAGATGCAGTGCCTTGCTGGTATTTGATGCTTGTCGGAAGATTTCTCTTCTGTCCAGCAGTTTTTGCAGATAAGCAGGGGTGATGTCGTAAGCTTTGAGAGAATACTTCATTTCGCAGAGATTGATAATCTGGTCTCTGCGGTCTAATA
>ERZ1026776.832-NODE-832-length-19568-cov-32.733306_pt1 | contig 19568 bp, 18 predicted proteins | sample MGYA00380125_ERZ1026776 | MGnify/ENA primary metagenome ERZ1026776 (study PRJEB33269, sample SAMEA4719761) | human gut metagenome | biome: human-associated habitat; feature: organic feature; material: feces | place: Cameroon | collected 2013-10 ...
TTCAGCCTATCGACTGGAAGCCAAACCCAGAGGGTGGTCGCCCATTGATGGTAGAAGCTGGAGAGCCAGAAATTATCAAGGCAGAGGCTGTATTCTTAGCCATGGGCTTCCTGAAGCCACAGCAGCCTGAGTTTGCAGAGAATGTCTTCGTGGCAGGTGATGCCGCAAACGGAGCTTCTCTGGTAGTAAGAGCAATGGCAAGTGGTAGAAAGATTGCAGCTCAGGTTGATAAGTTCCTGACTCGATAATTCCCGGATATATTATCGGTTATTTTTAACTATAAGTAAGTGGTGGGAGGCCAGACCTTGAGATGAGGTTTGCCTCCCTTTTTTAGTATGCTCGGCATGAGCCTATGTCTCCCTTTCGTTCGCTATGCCAATGACTCGATGACAAATAGGTTTTATAGCCATTGTTTAGTAATACCTTCAATGATATTGACCAATAATGACTTTGACCAAATGACCGGAATCATGAGGGCTAACGTTCAATGTAGTTAAAATAAGCTCCCAAAGAAAAAGTAGTCATCATTGCCTGATTGGCTTCAAAATTCTCTTAGTCTTTCAAACAGCCGATAGGAACCACATAGACACCATCTTCTCTGCGAATGGCATAACGGGTCGTGCCTGTCAAGACCATGAGGAAAGAAGGAGACTTCATTTTTGCGTCGTCAATCTTGGATGCCAATAATTTAAGATTTTTGGCTCCTTCCTCAATGTTCTTTTCTCCACCCAGTTTAATTTCTATCAGACCATAACTGCCATTGCGCAAATGTACAACCGCATCACATTCCAATCCATTTCCATCCCGATAATGATATACATTGCCATCGAGGGCATCTGCATAAATTCGTAGGTCTCGAACACACATAGATTCAAAGAACAGTCCCATTGTGCTGAGATCGTTGATTAAATCATTAGGCCCAATACCCAAAGCAGCCACTCCGATGGAAGGGTCGGAGAAGTAGCGAGTGTCTGAAGTGCGAATGGCAGTCTTGCTTCTTAGATTGGGATTCCATGCCAGGGAATCTTCCAAGACGAAAATTTTCTTTAGGGCTTCGATATAAGAAGATATCGTATTTCTGTTGGCTGTTATTGTCTCATTTTTCTCAATGTCTGCACATATTGTATTGACTGTAACTTGAGCGCACTGGTTTCTGGCAATGGAACGTAGAATTCTTTTTGCTCTTTCTGCGTCACGAGTAACATTGTCAACACGAGAAATGTCTGAGTTGACGACGGCTTCATAGTATCTGTAAGCCATATCGAGTGCTACGTCCTTACTGACCATGGTGGCTTGAGGCCATCCTCCTCGGCATATGAGCCAAGCCAAGGAGTCTATATTGTGCTGGTTCGTGGCGAAAATGTCAGCAGACGGATTATCGAATAGTTCTTGGATACTGACTTCATTTGAGGAGTCTTCTGATTCTGAAAGGCTCATCGTTCTCATAGTTAACCATGCAAAACGACCTGTTCCTGAATGGTGAATCTTGTTGGTGTCTGCTGGAACAGCAGAGCCTGTAAAGATGAATTGCCCCAATCCATCTCTATGATCAACCTCAAAGCGAGCTGCATCCCAAAGCTGTGGTGCTAATTGCCATTCGTCGATAAGGCGTGGTGTTGCACCTGCAAGCAGTTTTTTAGGCGACAAACTGGCAAGTTCTATGTTTTGGTCAATATATTCTGGGTCATCCATATATACGATGCTTTTAGCTTGTTGCTCAGCTGTTGTCGTCTTGCCACACCACTTGGGACCTTGTATTAATACTGCGCCACAACCTTTTAGTCTGCGAGTTAGCATTTTATCTGCTATTCTTGTTTTATATTGTTTCATTTTGTGTTGCTTTTGGTTGGGTGCAAAGATACACAAAAGTTATTGAATAACAATAGATTAATTGTTAAATTGTACAAGTTATAGCGCTTTTATTGTGCAGATTGTGGTAATTCTGTTGTGCAAGTTGAGGCTATTTCGTTGTGCAAGTTGAGGCTATTTCGTTGTGCAAGTTGAGGATTTGAGTTTTCTCATCATTTATGGCTATCGTTACTTGATAATCCTCGAAAAAACCTCACCCAGGTTTTGCCATGTCGAAGAATTCACTTATCTTAGTGTAGCGAAAAAGAGGGTGTGTCACAGACTTATGACACACCCTCTTAACTAAAAAGTTCTAATGAAAAATACAAAGAGTTCGTTTAAGAACGGATTATCAATCCTATCCCATACAACTTGACATGCCCAAAGAAGTGGCAATTGCCGTCAAGAAACTGATGGCGATTTGAAGAATGGTCTTCCAAGTGTCTGCTTTCATCTTACTCATTTTGATTCGATTTTAAAAGGTTAAACTTAAATATTTTGTGTGTTTCACAGGGGGTTAATTTCCCCCTTCTACAGTTCGTTGTCCTCGCCGCTGCCGTCCTGTCCTGCGTCGCCCTTATTGTCGCCGCTTGGGTTGGAACCGGTGCCTTGGCTGGTGCCGCCGTTCTGCTCGGTGTTACCTCCTGCAGGAGTGCCGCCGCTTGGGTTAGAGCCGCCACCATTTGAGCCGTCGCCAGGAGTAGTTGGAGTGTTGAGATCCACGTTGGCTTTGCCAGCCTTGATGGCCTTGATGACTGCGGCCTGAGCGCTGCGGCTGGCTACGAGGTTGAACTCGGCATCGGCAAGGAGGTTCTTGAACTCGCTGCCAGGTTCCCAAAGAACCTTTACATCAGTAATGTTCTGAGCGGTGAACTTGTCGGCATCCTCAGCGCCCTTGGATGAGAGAACGATGGAGAAATCACCGAGATCGCCGAGGCGGATTTTCTTGCCTTCGAGGAGCTGCTCTCTCATGCAATCCACGGTCATGTAGAGGATAGCAGAGATGTCTGCGCGAGAATAAACGCTGCCGTGACTTGAGATGTGCTTGGAGAACTTCTCGATGGTCATGATGTCAGAGTACTGAGAAGTGGCGAAGGCGTTCTTCTTCTCGGTCTTCACCAGGTTGAGGTCAGCCTCGGCTGGTTTCTTACCCTCTTTCTTCGCCTGGTTGATACGTGATTTAGCCTGATTGATTTCAAGGAGGTTACTGTTCACTGAACGCATGGTAATGCTGTAGTTAATCATACTTTGTGTGTGTTTAGATGGTTGATATTTCAATTCCCCAGAAGCCTCATTTCTTGCCCTTATTTTGGTCGTCATTGACGACCGGCGCCTGTCGTCTATTAAGACCAAGGTTTGTCGTCTATTAAGACCGACATCTGGTACAAGAGAAGCTTTCTTTCGATTGCTGGTGCAAAGGTACAAAAAAGTGTTGTAGGATGCAATAGTTTTCCGGAATCTTGAATTCAGTTTTCCGGAATCTTGTGAAAATAGCCTTCCAAGAGTAAGTGAAAAGACACAAATCGTAAGCAAGCATCTGGTCATTAGTGACCGGTCATTATCGGTCATTAAGAAAAATCAATCCGGTCATTTAGCTCTATAATATAATATTAAATATTTTAATATTATATTATAGCCAATTTTTGCCCCCCCGAAAACCTTAATGACCGAAAATGACCGGGCATTAATGACCGGATAGGATGTGTGATAAGCATTATTTTACAGAATATATATGTGTTGTTAATTCGTTATGTTAGATTTCTAATCCCCTTAGATTTTTTTTGTGTTAATAATTATAATAAAATGTAGATATTTCGCAATTATTTAGTACCTTTGGAGGCTATTCTGCGACAATATGCAGATGATAAAATAAAAAATTAAAACATAAGGAAATGAAAAAGGAGCAAAAACAAGCAATCATAGAAAGTGGAAAGCAATATTTCCGCTCTATTATCATACCTAATCATTTGAAGAATCTGGATAAGCTTCATCTGAGTAGCTTTGATATGAACCCTTTTTTCATCAATTATGTCACTACATTGATAGAGGAAGATTCTCATTTCACTGGTTTAGCCAAGGCTTTAGTCTATCCATACATCTTTGACAAAGTTATTGATGAAAGTGGCGAGCAGGAAGTTCAGTCATTAGTTTCCCAACTTCAGGAAGTCACCTGTGGTGTATCCAGTTTTGAGGGGATTGATTTCGAATTTGTAGATGCTATTGATGGTCGCCGTAAATATTGTCAGTTCAAGGCTGGGGTCAGAACGATAGTCAGAGAGGATATTGCCGCCATTCTCTGTCATTTCAAACCTCTTATCAGCCAGCCAAGTTTGGACTTGCAGTTTGAGGATCTTGTAGTAGGAGTTTTATATGGTGAGAAAGTAGATCTTTCTGCTTATTATAAGTCCATAGACACACATTATCCTGTGTTGTGCGGATCAGATTTTTGGCTGCATCTTACGGGAGATAAAAACTTTTATAATCGCCTACTCAAGGCTATGGGAGAGGTTTTAGATGAGGGAGATTTTGAAGGAAGTGACCTCATACATGACTCCATAGAGAAGATTGCAGAAGAAATCAGGCAGTATGTCATGGGATACTCCGATTTTCCATTAAATAAAATGTGATATAATTTGGTGGTTCCTAAAAGTATAATTAACTTTGCTTTCAGTATAGAGTAGAGGAATTGCTGCGGATGAATAAAGGGGCTTCAAAGTAGAATATGTATGGGTAAAATCCGACAAAATAAAATGATAATATTTCGTTTTTGTAATTTTGGGGCAATTTAGTATTTAATGTGCAGATAAATAAAAGAGAATATGATAGAGCAGATAAAAAATAATCAAAAATATGCTTCAAAAGCATCGTGTGATTTTGAAGAAATGAAATGTGCAGATCCTGATAGTCTCAGATTTGCGCAAAAGGAATCTGATGGAGTTTGGCAATTCTGTCAGATTACCAATATTTTGATAAATAGCATATTTGAGGGAAATCCTGAAGGGTTGATAGCTGCTTATAAGCATAATAAAATAGTTAATGGTGTTGATGTTTTCGTAGAACTGAATAAGTCTTATTCGATGATTTCGTCCACAGTGAATCTTGCAGATGAAGACAAAAGCACCTTAGAAGAATATAAAAAGGAATTTGGAAGTGCATCAAAAGAAGACTTGGAATATCTATGTTGTGAGCATATTTTTCTAGAGGATTCTGAAGAAAGTTTTGCTGAGAATTTATTTGAGCAGAATTTTATGTAATAACTTAAGAATAAATAATTATGGATACAATTATTATTGGTCAAGGATATAATCTTAAAGACAATTCGTCCGTTGGAGAAGAGCTGATAGGATTGTTTAAGTCTCGTAGGTTTTCTGCATTTACGTGTCTTGTTGCATTTGCAAGTTATAGAGGAGTTAGTGCTTTAGGTGAAGAAATACTTAAAGCCAAAGCTAATGGTGTCAACATAAAAGTAATTCTTGGTGTTGATCAAAAGGGAACGTCTAAAGAGGCTTTAGAAGAAGTTCTTTCCTGGGGGGTAGATTCAAAAATTTATCACACCAATGATTCCAATATATTCCATCCTAAAGTATATTTATTCGAAAATGAAGATATTTTTGCGCTGATAGTCGGCTCAAATAATCTTACTATACCAGGATTAGTTCAGAATGTAGAATGTTCACTAATGATAAAGGACATTAAAAGCAATCCTGTTTTGGCTAAATTTTATGACTACTGGGGTGGAATCTTAAATGGAACAGAAGTTAATCTTTATCCTATTTCTCAAGAATTGATAGATGCTCTTTATAATGATAAAATAATCACTCTTGAGTCCGAACGTGAAGCACGATATGATAAAGGAGAAGATGAATCACCTAACGATGGTGTTGAAAAGAAAATCAAGTTTCTAAAGAAAGGTGTTCAGCAGTTGCCGAAGGGATTAACTCCTAAACGTAAACAAAGAAAAATTAAAGTAAAGATTGGGCATAAAACATCAAGTTCTTATAAGCAAACACAGGAGGTTCGTAATATCGGCGAACAGGTGCTTATTGCCGAGATTGGCGGTGGTCCCCGTTGGAAACAGGTGAATTTTCCTATAAAAATATTTGAAGAATTCTTCGGGGCAGTACGTGGTGATAATAGTTATCAAATAGAACTTATGAATATAGCACAAGATGGAACTTTGGGCAGTGTAGAAATAAGGCAGGCTGTAACTGTAAAGAGTAATAATTTCCGTTTTGAGATAAAATGCTCAGAAACTAACGGGAAATATCCGGGAAAGAACAATCGTCCTATTGGTTTGTTTATAAAACTTGGCGACGCTGAATTTTTGTATCAGGTTCTAATGCCTAATTATCCTGCTTATAACAAAATTAAGGGTTATCTAACGCTTGAAGCAAAATCTAAGCGCACAGATGAATTAAAACGTGTTATTGTTGATGTAGAGGCTATACATGCACTCTACCCTGAACTTATTATATAATTATGGAATACAATTTTAGAACGTTAAATTATTTAGGGAGTAAGTTCCGCCTTCTTGATTTCATAGAGGAAAATATACTCAATGTAACAAAGGAAGGCGAAGGGGTCTGTGATTTATTTGCAGGCTCAGGTTGTGTTTCATATAAGCTTTCAAATCATTTTTCTGTACTATCTTGTGATATTCAAAAGTATTCTCAAATCATTAGCAATGCTATATTAAAGAGATTTTCGATAACGGAAGAAGAAATTAATATTTTTATTTCTCATGTATATAATGAAGGCAAACTGCTCGATAGTTTTTCCCCGCTCGTTAAGATAGAAGAACAAGCAATTGAGTTGAAAAATCTGGAAATGCTTACAGAGATTTTGGAAAATGGTTCTGTTGAGGTTTATCACATAGAGAAAAGAAGAACTTCGTTGTGTATTCCACTTCAAGAGGTTTATACCAACCTTGAAAAAAATGGATTATTGAATGAGAAGTCTTTGATTAGTCGTTATTATGGTGGGGTCTATTTTTCATATCGTCAAGCAGTATGGATTGATATGATACTTGAAGTTATAAATAAATATGTTACTCAAGATAAACGTGACTTGTATTTAGCTGCGTTGTTAAGCACTTCAAGTGATATAGTAGATACAGTCGGTAAACATTTTGCTCAGCCAATAAAAGCTAGGGATTCTAAAGGTAAAATCAAAAAGACAGTGTACAATAAAGCTGTAAAAGACAAGACAGTAAGTGTGTTAGATTTGTATAAAGAATGGCTTTTGCGTTATTTAACCTTACCTAGGTCTGAACATGATTGTTGTGCGATGCAAGGAGATTATCTTGAATGTTTACGAAATTTACCCAATACAGTGAGAACAGTCTATGCAGATCCTCCATATACGCGAGATCATTATAGTAGATTCTATCATGTGTTGGAAACAATCACCCTTAGAGATTCGCCAAAGTTATCTACTACCAATATCCGTGGTGAGAAGCATATTAGTAATGGCATTTATCGAAAGGATAGACATCAATCACCGTTTTGCATAAAGAGTAAGGCTCCAGAAGCATTCCGTAATATGTTTGAGATAATATCGCGAGGAGGAAGAAATCTCTTACTTTCGTATTCTCCATATGATGAAACAAAAAAAACACACCCTCGGGTGGTTACAATGCAGGAGCTTATAACATGGGCTAAGGATTATTTCTTGCATGTTCGTGTGATTTCTGCTGGCATGTTTAAGCATAACAAGTTAAATTCGACAGAGCATTTTCTATATGCTTCTGAGGAGGCGGAAGTTCTTATAGTTTGTACAAATAAATAAAATGAGGCCAAATATTAAATTTATATATGAAGCAAATTCTTCAATGGGTACATCCGATAGTAAGAATATGCTCATCAAGGGTAATAATAAGGATATCTTACCAGAACTCGTAGGAGAGTTTGGTGGAAAGGTAAAGTGTGTCTATATAGACCCTCCTTACAACAATGGAGATTCGTATCATTACTATAATGACAATGTCTCTGAGGCAAGTTGGCTCAAAGATATTAGTTATGTTTTAATGTATCTTAAGATGCTACTTACAAAAGATGGTAGTATATGGATTTCGATTGACGATAGCGAAATGGCATACTTGAAGGTTGCGGCAGATAAGGTGTTGGGACGAGAAAATTTTGCTGGTACTATTGTGTGGCAGCAGCGCAAAACAAGAGAAAATAGAGCCGTATTTTCTTGTAATCATGAGTATATATTAGTGTATGCAAAAGATATAAAGAAATTTAAAAAATCAAGACACTTACTCCCCGTTGGAAAAGATTTTATCAATAGCAAATATAAAAATCCCGATAATGACCCTCGTGGGCCATGGCAATCTATAAGTGCCAGCGTACAAGCTGGACATGCTGTACGTAGTCAGTTCTATACAATAGTTTCACCTTCCGGAATTGAGTTTAATCCTCCTAAAGGGAGATGTTGGGCATATAACGAAGAACGTATGAAAAAAGAAATTGCTAATGGAAACATCTGGTTCGGGTTAGAGGGATTGAATGCTCCACGAATAAAGAAATTTCTTTCTACAGCTAAAATAGGTTTAACTCCGCAAACATTATGGGCTGGTGATGAATTTGGGACTACTGATAGTGCCAAAAAGCATTTATTGTCATTGTTTCCACATCAGGAAAAGGTTTTTGATACACCTAAACCAGAGGAGTTGATAAAACAAATTCTTGAAATAGCAACCAATGAAGGAGATTTGGTTTTAGATAGTTATCTTGGCTCAGGAACGACAATAGCTGTTGCTCACAAACTCAAAAGAAACTATATCGGTATAGAGATTGGTGAGCAGATGACGGAATTAGTAGTTAATCGTTTAAAAAGTGTAATAATGGGAGAAAAGGGAGGAATATCAGATATCTCTAATTGGAAAGGTGGAGGTGATTTTGCATACTTTATCTTTGATAAGACACAGAAAGAGAAATTGATGCAGGCGCCTGTTAAATGTAAAAAGAAGGTTGAGTATCATCAATTAGATTTTTTCTCTTTGTTTGATAAATATGGTGATGAACCTATTACTGACAACAGTATGGCGCACGATGATATTAATTGGGAGAAATACGGAGAAAGGCCGGCGCAGACACCTATGGTGGATGAAACCAAGAATGTACTTGTATCACTTGTAAAGAAAGACAACGAGAAGATGTTTCTTGATGGGTCTGCTACTATATACTATACTGGCAAGAAGTTTCCTACATCCGTGGCACTCAACAAACTGTATTACTTTATGCCTTATATAAAAGGCAAAGGTGTGCGTGATCTATTCTTTATCAAAATAGCCCGCTTAGGATACCGCAAGGAAGGAACACCGGAAGAAGATAAGAACGATCTCCGACTGGTGTTTGAAGTGCAGTTTGTAAAACAGCTCTTCGAGGACTATAAACCTATAGAATTGAAGATTTGGAGAACTTTCACGGATACTACTGTTGGCAATCTTATAAAGGAATAATAAAAATTAAGACTATGTCTAAATTCGCTATATACAACTACAATTTCTTGCGCATAATAGAACCTAACGAAGAACATCAATTAGAGTTCCCCGACTGGGAAAATGTAAATGTGAAAGAATCATTTGAAAATCGCCAGCAATTGCTTGAAGAGCTTTTGCTGGCTGATTACGATAAACCATTTCAGTTTGAGAATGCCAGAAAGAAACTTTACTGGCACAAACAGATAGTGAAACCACAAGATAATGTCTATGTGATGCGTGTGGCAAATGTTACTAATGTAACCATTACTGATGAACATTTGAAGTCTCAAAAATATGCTGATTATAGAAATTGTCTGGTCATCATCGACAATCGTCCTGGTATTCAACGTATCGCCATAGAGCAAAAATCAAAAGCTTTCAGCCGTACTAAGACGGTGGCTAATATAATCGAAGCATCTTTCTGCAAACTACTGAAGAGTAAACTACTGAAGGTAAAACTATCTGCGGTTTTTGGAACGAATGTATTCTGGAATACGCTGGATAAATATCCCAATGGTTTCAGTAAAGTGACCTTTCACTTCCCTCATCTCAATTTAGACCGTATTACCAAGGCAATGGACAATTACCTTAAAACTGCAAGAGAAGATTGGGATAGTGATCTGAGTTTTACTTTTGGAGCAAATGAGGGCGGTGCAGTATCAATTGATCGCAACAATCAGCGTCAGGCAGCACTTATTGCTGGAGCATCTGGGGCAGGTGCGTGGATTAAAATGGAACCTAAGGGCGAAAAGGGAAAGGCTATATTATGCGGTAAAGACCAATTCGTGGTGCGCGAACTTGATTCAGAGGTGTTCAACAATCTGTTGACAGGAGCACAGCCGATTCCTGGCTTGGAACAATCTGCTATGGATAAGGTGAAGATTTTCATGAAGGATATACCTGATATATTCAGCCATTAAACTGATTAAATGGATGGAAAAGTTTGAACGTTTTCCCGAGGAGAAAATAGTCTCCCTAAGAGGTCGTTATCGAGGTGATGATCTGTTTAGAACGTGGACATGGCTCCTCTGTTTGCTGGAACAGCAACTGAACGGACTGAATGCCGTGGAAATATGGAGTGAAACTGAAATGATTTGCCAGAAACTATCTGAAATCAAGGAACATCGTGATAATGAGGTGGAGTTTCTTTATGGAGATCTCGTGAAACGGCACCAGTCTGAGTCCACCGCCATTATCATTCTTACGGTTCTATTCACCCAGATGTGTGATGCAGCACCAGATGAAGAGGATGATGCTGCCGAGCGTAATCCTAACCGGGCTGTCTGTACGGTCTTGGCTCGTCTTTTGATGAATCCTGCCAACAGGCCTTTTTTTGAGAAATTAATCGCGGCATATAAAAGCAGACGCTACGATAACGAGGGAAATAAGATTATTTTACCCATAACAGACTATTTGAATGTGAAATCTCCTCTGGAATTGATGGATGAAGAAGCTAAGGCGAAAGTGGAGAAGTGGGTAGAAGAAATAGAAAACCGGACATTAAGAATCAGGAGCTATTTAAATATAGACTGGGATGTTTACAGAAATATTTGGCGGAATATTTGTACTGAGCAAGAAATTTCTTTTTTGCTTAAAAAAGAACAACCTCGAAACAATAAATGGGGGTTTAATCTGAAACTGGTAGCAAATGTTCTGGGCATACTGCGTGTTATACCTTATGACGGGAAGTTTGTGTTAGAGGGAAGCATTCAGGCTATCAGCGATGCTGTAGGGTTGAATGTGAGAGCCTATATTGCCAATCATGCTGATTTTGGAACAAGCAATACTACATTAACAAAGGAAATGCATGCTAAGATAAAGCAAATCATTTTATCAGCAATCGGATAAGAACCACCTGTTGCTGATAAAGATAACGAGGGCGTTGATGGAATCATTCTGTCAGCGCCCTCTTTCTGTCTGATTTTCAGCGGATAAGCTACTGATAAGAATTTGTCTCTTTATTTTTTAAGGCGTATTTTTATCTACAAACTAATATCCATATCTTTGTACTCGGATTTGGGAACTGAACATTCTCATTTCCGAGTAGTTTTTTATAACCTGAGCGGAGGCGGGGACCTCACAACGTGATTGAAGATGGCCATCGGTAATCCACGGCTTCTCTCGCAAACCGATCAGGAATCATGGCAGATAATAAGAAGCATGAGAAAACGGCGTTAGGCATTGCCTATGCTGCCGTAGTGGAACTGGGCTATAAGCATAGCCAGCTGGTGGAGCTCGACAAGGGTGTAAACTATCATACCATTAGAAATATCAGAGATGGGAAGAAACTGAAGAAAGTGACAGAACGATTCTATCTGAAACTTTTCTTCGACTTAATCAACAAGGAGTACAAACGACGGATGAATAGTGGCGGTGCTGGAGCCGTCAGTCTGCTTGTCGTGATGAAAGATATCCTTGAAGCGGAGCTGAAATAGGCCAAAAATGGGACGAAAAAGAAAAAGTGGTGGAAAGATGAGGGGGGATTCTTCCACTAACTATTCCAATGCATTGAAAGACTTTCTATCTTTGCACCAGCTTTCAGCAAGATCGGAGTTAGAACTAATAAGCCTTGAAGGAAGGCGAGGTCTTGCATTAGATATAATCATGGAAGGTAAAATCATGAGAGTGGTGCAGCAGGGCGAGGCTTTCGCTGTACAGAGTCAGAAGAGTGAAAACGGCCAGATGATGAAGTGCAACATCGTGTTGCAGGAGATGGGCGGCAAGTACGAAAACCAATATGCAGCTGCCATGCTGGGGAATGCGGCTCAGTGCAAATTCTATCCTGGCGATTTGGTAGTGGCTACGCTCAGATTCACGGTTCGTGAGTATAATGGCCAGGTTTATCAAGACATCTTAGTTACGGACATTGAAAAGGTAAAAAAGTAACTTTTAAAAGTAAAAAGGTAAAAGGGTAAAAAGGTAAAAAGAGCTTCGCATGATGAGCTATAATGCGAGGGTCCTGTAACAAGTAATTAATCTTGAATTGAAATAGGTGGAGTGAGAATTGTCCCGGGATAATTTGCGCAAACTGCTTACGACACTTCTTTCATTCATCCTAATTTTAATTTAAGAAATATGAAAAGAACAAATAATAAGCAGGTAAACAACCAGCAAGTGAATAATAATGACTGCCAGCATGTGCAGTTGGGTGGAACGGCTTACTATGATGATAAGCAGTATTTTCTCTTCTGTCCTGATGCAGCCAATCAGCGTGTTGTAGAGAGCTTCCGACGTCATGGCGTGGCTCAGCAGATGCAAGACGGAACGTTTGATTTCGTGGCGCTTTCTAAGCAGAAAAGTCAGTCGAAATTGATTAAGAAACTGGCTCATGGACGTGTAAGCAAGACCAAGGACGGTGGCATCCAGCTCACCTTGAAGGTGTTTTGCGATGAAGGAATCAATATCGGCCATACGCTGGCTTCTGAGGCTGCAGAGGGAGCTGAGGCAGTAGTGGCTTATCAATTAAAAAGATAGGAAAAGATAAATGAGCTGTTATTTAATAAAGGTGGAGAACGGGCACAAGGTTGCCCGCTCCATCACCTCGGAAGAGGAATATAAGCAGCTGCGTGGAAGCAACGAGCAGAAGGCGAATTTGCGACTGGCTCGTGCTGGAAACGATGCTGCGAAACGCAGACTGGTGCAGTTTAACTATTCCGGGCATTATCCGCAGGGCGTAGTGAAAGGCATGAAATTGCCAAGTTCGGCTTTCGGCTTTGATATGGATGAACCAGAGGCTTTTGCCCAAGCTGCCAAACTGCTGCTGAAGGAACCGGGCAAATACGGACTTCTGATGTTAGAGAGGAGCGCAAGACAGGGCGGTCATGCGGTGTTTGAGCGTGAAAAGGGCAAGACGATCTTAGAGAACCAAGTGAGGATTGCTACCATGCTGAAATGTGAAATGGATACGTCTGCTCACGACATTAACCGTGTTTACTTCACCACCACTTCGGATGATGAAGACCTGCTTTTCCTCTCGCCACATCTCTTTCAGGATGCTTATGACGAGGCTGCTGTGGCAGCTGAAGCAAAGGTTTTGGAGGAACGGGAGAGATCAGGAAAAGAGGAATTGAATGAGGGTGCTCACAAGGCGAACAAGCATTACAAACCTTGGGAAAATCCATTGCCAAATGCTTCTTCTATGATTTTAGGTGGAGATGCTTCTACTGGCTCTGCAGAGAAGAAAACAGAATCGACTGCTCCAGCAGCTTCTGCTGCAAAGAGTGGAACTTCAAATTCATCTGCCGGAACTCCCAAAGTTTCAACTCCAGTTCCATCTGATCTCAAATATCTTGGAATCCCTTATTCCGAGATTATCAAGAAATGGTGGCAGATATATAATGACGGTCAGGAACCAGTCCGTTCCAATCGCAACACATTGACTTTTGAACTTGCCGTAAATCTCCGTCATATTTGCGGTTTCGACCGCAATCTGATGGCTCAGGTGATTCCCTGCTACGATGGTTTTCCTGATCAGGAGAAGATGGCTTGCATCAACTCGGCACTCAATGAGAAAATCACGCAAATGCCGAAACGTCTGAAAGATGTTTTGTACGCTTTGCGACAGGAAAAACTGAAACAGACTGCACAGAACGGCACTTCTGTCAAGGAGGACGAGGCTCTGGTGAATGCGTTGGACGAGGCTAATGCCAAGGACGAAATGTTCTATTTCAACGCTTTGCCCAAGATGCCGCTGGGCGTGCGTGATTCTATCAGCGCCGTGGGGCCTGCACTGGCAATGCCGGTGATTACTGCTATCTGTCCTGTCATCGGAATGCTTGCCACAGGCGTGAAGGTAAGCGTGCACGGAAAGATGAACTCGTTGAACCTCATCAGCTATATCGCCGGTGATTTCGCATCTGGTAAAGGAAGTATTGATCCCGTAATAAATACTTGGACTTCTGAAGTGAAACAGATGGACAAAATGTATCAGCAGCAGGAAGATGAATGGCGTGCCAAAAAGCGTGCAGCTAAAAACAAGAAGGAGCAGCCGGAAGAACCGAAGCTGCCCGTAAGATGTCTCACATTGAACAATACCGTAGCCAATCTTGCCGAGCGTCTTGCCAACACCGAAGGCAAACACGCCTTCTCGTTTACCCCTGAAGCCGATACTGTGGCGCAGAAATGGAAATCTGCTATGAGCGATTTCTCCGTGATGCTCCGACAGGCTTACGACGGAACGAGCTATGAACGAGAGGCAAGAAGTGCTGAGGCGGTGAATGTGCATATAGACAGGCTATTGTGGAATGTGGTGATGTGCGGAACGCCTGATGCACTTTACCGAGTGGTAAACAATTATACGGATGGTTTCCAGAGCCGTATTGTCGTGGCTCGAACACCAGATAACACTTTCACACCGCTTACGGATAATCTCTTTGTGCTGACAGAAACGCAACGTGAGCACATTCGGCAGATTGCTCATCTCTTGCCCCTGATGGAGGGCGAAGTCGTTCTGCCTAAGTTGGAGACAAAGGGTAGGGAATGGCTGGAAGAGATCAGACTGGAAACGATGAAGAATGACGACAAAGTGAAAGCTCGCCAGCGCTTCCGTATCTGTCCCACCACGATGAGAATGATGACATGTATCATGCTCTGCAAGGTGGCTGAGACGCTGATCCAGAAGCACGGCTTTCAAGGAGCAGAGAAGCAGCTGAAACAGAATCCGCTGATATGGAAGGAATTGATAGTCAAGATGCAGACACCTACCATGCTTGCAGCCTTCAATATCCTTGCCGATTATCAGTTGGACAATGCGCTCTACTTCTTCCGCAGTCGCATAGAAGATGCGTTCTCATCGAAGAGCTATTGCGGTCAGACGGCTTACGACCGAAGCCGACGTGGCAGAAATGACTCTATCTTCGAGCGTCTGGACGTTACTTTCTCCTTTGAGCAGGCTTTGCAGCAAAGCATTGCCGTGAAGGGTGCAAACGTAACCCGGGAGGTCGTCAGACAGATGCTGAAAAACTGGAAGCGACAGGGATTGATAGGTGTGCTGCCTGATATGCGTTATCAGAAGGTTCAGCCTACGGTATAAAGTGGTTATAGGTACGTGATCATTAATTATTCCGGTCATTAACGGTCACGGTCATTTTCGGTCATTAAGGATTTTCAGTCAGAAATTCTTAATGACCTATCAACAAATCAAATGTATTTTTTAATTTTATTTTTATGGTAGTATACATTTATCGCCGTCATTTTACCCGCTGGGGGATTGAGGGCACATTAGTTATAAGGGGTACAAAAGTTTGTGATACCCTTGAACATCCTACATGTTATTTTCCTGCTGGGGGGTATGAGATAACTCTTTTTTCTCCCATCTTGGCAGGGGAAAAAACTAGAAAAATGCCCATTGTCTTAATTCCAGGAATGTCAATATGGAATGTACTCCCTCGCATTGCTTATATTCAACCTGGTAATGGTCCGATGAGGCTGAAAAACCGCAGCATCATCCTGGGCGAGTCTGTTCTCCCAGGTCTGGTGATTCACTCTCAGGAATGCTTCGAACGATTTTATGAGCGATTAAGGAAAGCTGTAAAGAGAGATGAGTATATCTATTTAACTATCGTTGATTTGGGTAGTGATGAAATCCCAATATCTGATTAGGATTATCTCACATACATTTTTCATTTTAAATAGTTATTTTATGCGTAATATCAAGGAAATCATCATTCATTGTAGTGCTACCAAAGAAGATAAGGACTACACTGTTGCCGACATCGACCGCTGGCACAGAGCGCGCGGTTTCAGAAAGATCGGTTATCATTTCGTTATCTATCGCAACGGCGACATTCACGTAGGTCGTTCTTTGTCTGAAATCGGTGCTCATTGCAAGGGGCATAATGCCATCAGCATCGGCATCTGCTACATCGGCGGCTTATCTAAGGATGGAAAGCCGAAGGACACTCGAACCCTTGAACAGAAGGCTGCCCTGCTGGATCTCATCACTCAGCTGAAGGAGGAATTCCCCGAAGCCACTATCCATGGCCACAACGAGTTTTCCGCCAAAGCCTGTCCTTGCTTCGATGTGAAGAAGGAATTAGCTCCCTATTTTACCGTCTCATTTTCTTTCTGATCCATTGACTGAATGCCTCGTAAGCACTGATTTCCTCCTGGTGCTGTGGCTCAGCGAAGGTAAGTTGGTCACCGGATGAATCGCCATGCTGGTCTGGGAAGATAATCATCAGATTGGTGCCCGAGAAGAAGCGGGTGATCTCCTCTGGCAGACGTTCCAGGGCTGTCTTGTAGGATACTGTTCCCTTGCGGGCGGTAATCACAACCAACATGTGGTCGTTGGAAATCTGGGCTGCCAACTGTGGCATTTCGTTCCAATGGTTCATCAAGGCATAGTCGGCACGCACTTCATGATGGCGGTTCTGTATGTACTCATTGATGAGCGCCAAGGTTTCGGTGCGACCATGAAACTGGATACGACAGTCGAGATTTCCTGCCATTCGGCTGAGGCGTTCAAGCCAGCGGTAAAAGCCTGGTTCAAACTCTGCTCGTGATGGCACGGCTACTTGGATTCTGCGTATTGTATTCAATGGTTGTATGACGCGAGCCATGATGATCTGTCGGCTCAAACCATTGAAAAGGCTCTGATGGAATTCGCCCCAGAATTTCGGAGAACGCTCCGGATGCATGTGCATACCGATGATAATCTCAGAGCATTGGAACTCGTTGAAAGCATGCTTGATGCCATTGGCAATGTTGGCCGCAATACGCACCTGCGTCTGGGTCATCACATCGGTAGCTGCTGCTAATTGGCTGCAATGGTCGAGCAGTTGTCTGCCCTGTTCCTGGTTGTATCGCATGTCCTTATCATCATAAACCACGTTCAGACAAACCAGTCCCCGGTTCAGTTTCTGATTTCTTACTAAGAGTGCCAAATCCATCAGGCTGTCGGCATATTCCGGGTATCTCACAGGGATGAGAATCTTCTCGTCATTGCCTTTCTTCTCGTCTTCAGCTTCCGGCAATTCCTTGTCTCGGAGGATAATCTTCTGGGACGACCAGTCGGTGAGGAGCGAGGAGATGATGCAGGTAAAGAGGATCATGATGACCACGCCATTGAGCATGTCATCATTCACCAGATAAGTGTTGGGACCGATGAGGATATTCATTCCGACCATGACCATGGCGATACTGCCGGCTGCGTGGGCTGAGGTGAGTCCAAACATCATGTGACCTGAGGAAAGCGGAAGGCGGAAACCGAGGCATGCTGCATAGGCTGCTATGGCTTTGCCTAACGTTCCGAAAAAGACGATGCAGAAGATTACCCAGAGGATATGACCGCCCTGGAAGAGCAGGTTGACATTGATGAGCATGCCTACTCCTATCAGGAAATAAGGGATGAAAAGGGCATTGCCGATGAACTCCAAGCGGTTCATGAGCGGAGATACGTGGGGAATGTATCTGTTGAGGATGAGTCCGGCAAAGAATGCTCCGAACACGCCCTCGATGCCTACTATCTGGGACAAGGCTGCACTCATGAAAAGCATCGCCATGACGAAGATGAACTGCATGACGGCATCACTGTAGCGGCGCAGAAACCAGCGGGTAAGACGGGGAATGAGGAATATCATAAAACCGCAATAGGCTGCAAACTTGGTGGCGAAGAATATCCAGAAGAGTACGCCGTCATGCTCTCCAAACGAGGCAACGAGACCAGCTAAGATGACCAACGCTATCAGAAGCGAAAGCATACTGGACCCGACACTCAGCGTGACACTCGGTTTCTGCTGCAATCCGTATCTCGAAACTATCGGGTAGGCTATCAGCGTATTGGAAGCCATGATACAGCTGAGGAGGAGTGAGGCCTTGGTGGAGTAGTGGAGCAGGTGGATGCTCATGAGATAGGTCAGCGTAAACGGTACGAAGCAGGTTAGCAAGCCATAGATGAGTAGTCGCGACTTGTTTTTCTTCATACCTTCCATGTCCATCTCCAAGGCAGCGAGGAACATGATGTAGTAGAGACCCACCTTTCCAAACAGTTCGAAGGAGGAGTCTCGTTCCAGGATATTCAGTCCATACTTGCCGACAACGATTCCTGCTAACACCATGCCAATGATGTGTGGAATACGCAGTTTACCCATAATGATAGGGGCAAAGAGAACGATGAGCAGCACTACGAAGAAGATCAACGTAGGGTCGGTTATCGGGAAGTAATGTGTTAAGTTCAGCATAGACATTCTATTTTTTTTTTGTTTGCAAGTGCAAAGATACGTCGTTTTTTTGAATTGACCATACAAAATTACGGAGAATTATTTTCTTAGTGGTATCTAAGGGTATTATTTCTAAGTTTCATTAAAAAAAGAACGTATTGCAGCGTTTTCTGAATTTTTTGTTGTACTTTTGCAAGCGTATGGATTCATTATTTCTCTTTCAGTTTGCATGTTTTATATTCATGCTCGTCAATGCCTTCTTCGTGGCACTCTCTCATCTGCATGTAAGATGGGAGAACAAGCGGTATGAGCGTTCACGATGGATGATTGTTGGTGCCTTAATAGGGTTAGCGATACAATATGTGCTGCAGATGACTTTCGGGTTCCGTGCTATGCACGATAATTTAGGGGCGGTCATCAACATCCTCCTCTATACCCCCTGCTTCTCGCTCATCTCCATAGGAATCCATTCTCTGGCTCGCAGTTCTCGCTATGCCGGTTGCCATCTTTTCCACCACCTTATTATATATAGTAGGTCCTGTCGTATTGTTTGCCCTGCTGTTCTTCAATCTTACGTTTATTGCCCTTGGCAGCAATTATATCCCTACCGAAGAACTCTTGGATAAAGAAGAGGAAAATAACGGCTCTGCGAGAGCAAAATATATGAGAAGTGGGGGAGGCATCATCTGGTTCTTGCAATAAAAATAAGGCTTCTGATGTAGGTACAGAATCCTTACAACGGATTTCTGAGAAACGCAGAATCTTTATCCAAAACAGTCTTGACCAGTGGTGTGTGGATTTAGGCTATAAGGATTGTAATGTGAACATGTTGACGCTTTCCCGTACGCTTTGTATATCAAAGAATGAATTGAGCCAGTTTTTTGACCAATGCTTACACACTAACTTTCGAATATGGCTCAGCGAGATACGTTTCAATGCAGCAAAGAAGATGATGCAGGACTATCCTGATTATAGCAACGACATCATTTCTGCTGAGTGCGGCTTCTCTTGTCGCACTCATCTTGTATGCTCGGCATGAGCTTATTCTAATGGGTGCAAGTCCCTAACGAGCCCTA
>ERZ1026776.835-NODE-835-length-19484-cov-5.687683_pt1 | contig 19484 bp, 37 predicted proteins | sample MGYA00380125_ERZ1026776 | MGnify/ENA primary metagenome ERZ1026776 (study PRJEB33269, sample SAMEA4719761) | human gut metagenome | biome: human-associated habitat; feature: organic feature; material: feces | place: Cameroon | collected 2013-10 ...
GTCTAACTATTTTCCGACACCCGATAATACCTGAACACCCCCGTCTTGGCTTCGGCTGAGACGGGGGATTTTTTGTTTTCTGACGGAACATAGCCACAAAAAAATCAATATACAAATTCAACAAACTTTAAGAATGAATTTTTACATTTACGTCTCACCGGGTTTTACGAAAAAATCAATACACTTATACCCCGGATCGAAAAAACTCGCAAATAAGCTCAAATTTGTTCTAACGCCCAATGCTTCAGAAAATGATATTTTGAATAATTTTTAAATTAAATCACGAAAATTAACTTGACTTTTCCGATCGGCAATATATAGTTAAAGTACGAAAACAAAAATGTGAGGAAACACTGGAGGTCAATATGGAAGTAAGAAAATTTGACAATCTCTCGAAGTTTGCCGCTGCTAGAAGTGGCAACGCCGATTTCGAGAGCGGAAAGTACATCGCGGTTGTCGATGTTCTCGGAAGGGTTGAACAGGCAGCGGCGTTCGTGCAGAAGCACAACTGGCGCGAGGCTGTGAACGAGTTCTTTGACTCCATCGCTGATGAATTTTACGTTGCAAAACTGCACGACCGCATTCTTCACTCCTGTGAGAATGGCGTTTTCAATGAGCGCGATCTGTCTAACGCCCCTTACGGATTGGCTTGGAGCGTTGAGCCATACGACCACTGCGGCGGCGGTTGCTTTGTCTTTGTTCAGGCACCCAAAACCGTTTCTGCAAATTGAGGAGGATAGCATGACCAAGATCAATGTAACCTATGAGGCCGCAAAGAATCTATACACCGGGGATTATGAGCATATGGAATCTGCTGCAGAGCTCCTGGTTGATGACCATGTTGCTGCCGAATTGGCATGGAACGGTTACGGCCAGCCAGCAGCCGACTCAAATCTATCGTCCCTTGAGCTGCTTCTCGGCCAGCTCGAAAACCTTCGCCACCGGACATACCTGCCAGGAAGCATCAAAAGTGTGAAGATTGTTGAGGAGAATTACAATGACTGAAATTGTCAAAACGGTTCAGAAAAAGCAGTATGTTGCAGATGATGGATCTGTTTTTAATGACCCTGACTCCTGCCGGATTCATGAGGAAGACATAAGACGGAGAGAGCTTATTGACCTCGTGAACAAGCTTCCTTCTTTCCGCCACACTCCAGAATTTGTTGATTCTGACTACACGTGGGAGTGGTATCTGGTATCTTCCGAGAAGGACTTGAACATCGTAAAGGAGTACCTTGAGGTTGACAATGACTCATTTTCTATGAGCTTCAAACCCGATTCCTATCCCGTATGGATTGTGGTTTCTGAGTGTGATCTTGATGGTTGCAGTCAGATCGAAGGGACGGTAAAGAATATTATTGAAAAGCTCCATGAATATGAAAACGACCTCGTTCGATTGATCGAGGAGAAAGAAAAGGAGATTTGAAAATGGAAGAGATGAAAGAAAAGTTTCTCAGCATCTACACCGGCTACATTGCAAGGCCCGGATCGGATAAGCTGCTCGATTGGCTGAAAAAGTCTGATTTCTTCACAGCGCCGGCATCCACAAGATATCATCTGTCTGAGCCGGGTGGGCTTGTGAAGCACAGTGTTCATGTATATGAGCGTTTGAAAGAGCTCTACAAGGCCGAACAACTCATTGATATGAAGAAAAATGGTGACGCGGCTACCAGTGCTGTCAACGCAGGCCTTGCCGATGCCGAAGAGGAGACTCTCGCCATCTGCGGGCTGCTTCACGATCTTTGTAAGGTCAACTTCTATGTGCCTGGCACTCGCAATGTTAAGAACGAGAAAACCGGCCAGTGGGAAAAGGTTCCGTGCTACACGATCGATGACCAGCTGCCCTACGGCCATGGTGAAAAGAGCGTTTACATCATCAGTGGCTTTATGCGGCTGAGTAGGGAAGAGGCTATGGCTATCCGTTGGCATATGGGGGCGTTTCAAGACGGCGAAAAGCAGAATGCTGGTGCCGCCTTTGGAATGTACAAGCTTGCCGTTTTGACCCATCTGGCAGATATGCAGGCAACCTACCTGGATGAGAATGAGAGCTGAGGAAAGAAATATGAAAAAAGCTGTACTTGCTAGAATCAATCCAGATGACATTTCATTGATTTTCAGCGGCCAGAAAACTGTTGATGTTCACCTCAGTGTCCCAGACATTGGCGTTCCGTTCACTGTGTACATGTACGCGCCATCAAAAGAACCTGAATGTTTCGGAAATATCTTTGGCGAGTTCAAATGCATAGGTATCGACAGATTCGATTGTTCCGGTCTTGGCGTTAAATTCAAACGCTTCAGCGCATTGCATCAAAGCTACATGTCGGTTGAGAAAATTAAAGAGCTTGCAAATGGTGGTACCGTCTACGGATGGCAAATTGCAAACGTTTTGGTATATGACATGGCTGTACCTATCACGCAGTTCTATGAGCCATGTGATAAAAATTGCTGCGAATGTGATTATCGCTGCTATGATCCGCACGACGAGATGCCCGGAAGAGGTGAGAGCTACTGCGGAATGGGCGATGTGGACTCAAATCTCCGCCCGCCAGAAGATTGGTGCTACGTTGAACCAATTCAGTGATTTTACGGAGAGGAAACATGGAAAAAGACACGAAAAAGAAGAACCTGCGCCGGGTGAACATTGTTATCACCGCACAGACCAAGTACAATCTCGAACATTTGGCCGCAGCTTGCGGCTACAATGGGATCGGTGAAGTCATCGACAAGCTTACCCGTGAAAAGATGATCTCACTCAAAGACTGGAAGTAGAATTGAGGACACCTATGAATCAGACAATTCATGAATGCGCAGTTGACCTTGCGGAGATTTTTGAGGATCTTCTTGATGAGAAGGAAATCAATGTGCCGTGCGAAGACTGGCGCGAAGAAGCCGAGCGTCACGTCAATAGGAGCTCTGCACGAGTGTATGGTAGCGAGTATGGTGACCTCGTTGACAAAATTGAGGCTCGTTTGGAAACCTTGAAGGAGGACATGAAATGAAAGATGTTATCTCTCTTAGCGAAATGGATCCAACCCGGTTTGATGACGGCTACCCGCAGCTTCTTGCATCAATCAAGGTCACGTTTAATGACATTGTTTTCAATCGCAACGAATCGTTATTTGTTACCGACGCCTTCGGACTATACGATTTGTTCCTCAACAATCTTCCGCCTGAAGCTCGCCAGCACTATAATTGCCGTGCTTGCCGCAGTTTTGTAGATCGGTATGGTGGCCTTGTTTACATTGATGAGCATACTGGCGACATGCATCCTGCAATGTGGAGCGATAACAAGAAGACCGTTCCGCCGTTCTTTGCTGCATCCATATCTGCCATTCGCGAGCGGGTTTTGCACTCCAATATTATGGGCGTTTTCGTGCCTTCCCGTATTCATCTTGGTACTGAGAGGAACGGATCATGGGAGCATATGCATGTTGAAATTCCTGTAGATCGAGTATATTACAATCCGCTCAAGACTGCCGAGCAGAAGGCTGCAGAAAAGAAAGAGGATTTTAGATGTTTATTTGACTATGCAAAGAAGTACTCCAGAAAGTCAAGACAGTATGTTCAGACTGCCATAAACTATCTTGATGCAGGAATTTTGTACCGTGGAGACAAGTTCACACCTCAAGCGATCTGGTTCCTTGGTATCCTCAATGATTTTTCCAAGACAAGAAATTGGAAAAACGTTGCTTGGTGGAGAGCGGCCAATTCACCTGCTGGCTGGTGTTATATTAGCAACAGTGTTCTTGGAACCCTGATCGATGATATTGCCGAAGGCTATAGCTTTGACGCGATCAAGGCGCGGTTTGAATCCAAAATGGATCCGACCCGGTACCAGCGCCCACAGGCCGCACCTGCAGAAGGCAACATTGCCCGGGCCGAAAGCATCGTTGCAAAGCTTGGGATCGAGGAATCCCTGCAGCGGCGCTTTGCCCGGCTTGATGAGATCAAAACACTGTGGAAGCCTTCTTCCGATGCAAGTGCAAGATCGTCAACTGGCGTATTCAAGAATGTGAAGCCTAAGAAATCCGGTACTTTTGACGCTCAGCCTATCGGGGAGTCTGTAACGATTACATGGGAAAAGTTTCGGCGTAAAGTGCTCCCCAATGCGCTGAAGATCGAGTATCTCGTCAAGACGCAGAAGGAAAACTATGGTGCCATTGTTACTGCACAGGATATGTCTGCACCGCCGATCATCAAGTGGGATTCTGATAAAAAGCGCAATCCTGTCTCTTGGTATGTGTACTCTGGCGGATCGGCTCCTTTATGGTGGGACCTCAAAGTCAGTAGCTATGTTGAGGTCACCGGTGTTTCACTCCAGCCCAGCATGTGGGATGACGAGTCTGATATATATGGGAACGGAAAAGCGGTGTTCTTCATCCTGAAGGGTGCAAAGGATACCAGATACCGGAACGCTGGTTCTGCATTGTTCCCCGAAATTCTCAAATCTGATCTACGGGAAGTCCGAACCACCATTGAAGCGTACTCAAAGACCGCCATTCTTGGTGGATATTATTCGGCTTCTGCTTGTGGACTTCGGCTCCAGAGTGGTGGCCGCGATGCCTGGGATGTGGTTTTCCGTGTTACAACACGCAATGGTACGATGCTGTACAATCTTGATCGATGGGATTGAGAAAGGGGAAATTAGATATGAAGAAAGAACTCTGCAAGCCGTGCGCTGTGAAACTGTCTGATCTTGGAAAAGCTGTTGTCCATGTTTATGGTAGAAATGAAAAGATCACCTGCTCTGAATGTGGTCGTCGCCGATACGGATGCACATATGAAGTGACTGGAAGGGCAAGAGCAAAGGCGACGGAAACTGAGCTGACATCTTGAAACCTCACCAAACCTTCATAAAGCACCGGGAGAACCTACATAAGGGGAAACAAATAAAAACTCTCACACAGAACGAAAAAGCCGTAAAAGGGCTTATATAAAGACACAAAAGGCACAGAGCTTTTTCTCTCTGTGCCTTTTGTGTCTTATTGAGGATCTGTTAATTCTCGTTTCTTGCTTTTATAACAGAAAGAACTCCCGCGATGTTTTCTGCTGTTTCCACGGCTTCTTTATACTGAGGCCATTCTTTTCTGATTTCTTGATCGATCAGTGAAATGTAAATAACCGGGTTCTGCATATCGTTCACCGAGATCTTGATTTTAAGATCAACGCATACATCGGATACTTTACTTGCCGTTGCCCCTAAAAGAGCACCTGTAAAACCGCCGGCCATTGCACCGACTGCTGTTCCAAGAATGCTTCCTCCGACAACTGTATCTCCGTTTTCTATCACTGCAAAGTCAAGAAGATCCGAAAACTCGTACTGCTTATTACTTACGGTTGGAGCGCACCACACTTTAGCGTTCTCATTGACGTAAAGATAGTCTCCGATGCACTTTGTGGCATTGGATTTTATTGCGTATCGTTCTGCCGCTGTTTTTGCGTTTTCGTCGGCAGTGCGTTTTTTCTTGACGCTTTTGCTTGCGCTCACCATCAAAATACCTGCTATAAGCAACCAAAGAATTGTTCTGGGGACATCTTTTGAAACCAATGATATGATTGCTATGATTGAACATGCTACAGCAATCTTTCCACGAATTGTACTTTTAACCACGGTAATGATATTGCTTGTTCCTGAATGGTCGTTCATTTTGACTCCTCCTTTGTTTTAGTAAAGTATACCATAATTCGCCAAAATTATGGACCCTTAAAATTGCACAAAATATTTCTACAGACTTGACGATTTTCACGATTTTATAGCGCCGATCGGAAATGTATACAGTTTTTAAGCAATCATATAAAATATTTTTGAAAATACTAGTTTTATATTGACATGGCAATTGGTTGTGGTACGATAAGTTTGAAAGAAAATACACCCGATATATGGAGGATTCCAAAATGTATGCAGTCGTTGCTGTCTATCCCAATGGGGCCAGAATACTTGTTGGCTTTGCTCATAATCATGATGATGTGAATGGCCTGATCGGCGACTGCATTACGGCCAATGGCCGTGAAAACCTGCAGGCCGCTTGCATTCGATTTCGGGTTGAGCTTGCCGGCTAATTTTTTACCGCGAAATTACCAATCGGTAATGCAAGGAGGCTTTTCGGAAATGCTGTATTATCTATTAGTCGATTTGATTTGTGCAAGCACTCCGCAGGACAAGGAGCGTGCATATCGTAGGTTGGAGCGTATTGGTGTTGATCGTGCTACAGCCAATGCTCTTGCTGTCGATATCAAGGCCGGAATGTGAGGAGACCTACATGGAACACGAGTTCATCAATGATAGGCTGGCCTATTTCAGAATCAGCATGAAAGACAGAATTTGGTTTTTTAAACATGATGGCAAGGTCAATGCAATCGCCATTCCCGACGGATCGCATTTCACCCTTAGCGGTCATACAGACAGAGAGGTTCTTTCGCAGATGTTCGAACGACCGTTCGGAAAAAAGTATCCTTCGCAGGTTCGGTGCGCTGTCCTTTCTGTCTTTCATTACTGGCTCTGAGCCAAACAGAATACCGGTTTGAAGTCGGAATATGAGTTGATGTCGCATGATTTTTGGTACTACACCAGCTAAAAATGGCAAAAAAAGCTGGTATTCAATCTCATTGTTTGAATGAAATGCGAAAATGGAGGGCTAAAAATGACGAAGGAAGAACTGAAGAAAGAACTTGAAAACAGCCTTACACTCGATCTTGCCATCGGACCTTTTGAAATCGGGCAATGTGGATGCACGATTTATAAGGGAGTAGGCTTTGATGATGATCCGTCTAAGTTCCCGGACCATATCTGCTACATCCCAGACATGGAGCTCAATGAAATACCGTATCAGACCCCTTGGCTTTCCAAAGAAGCGATCGAGAATATCCTCGAATGCTGCTACACCTTCCAAGACTTCATCGACCTGTGCCATGGTGATGTCAATAAGGCGAAGATCGTATACAACAACTGCAATTGGCAGCATCCATCTTCCGAATATGAGGAGATGAACCAGATCGGCTGGGGCGATGACTATGAGCAACCACCCCACGCCGTCACCCAGTGGTATGCAGACGATATTATTGGCATCGCAAAATCCGCTGGGATCGAGATGACTGATGAACAAGCCGAAGATTGGTGGAGAGAACATGAGCAGGAATTTCGGCAGATGATGGTTCAGGCCGGAAATGAAATCCTCGAGACAATGATTAAATGAAATCTGGATTGCTTTTATACTGGCCGGCTCATACACTTCATCATCTCGAAAAAGACAAGAAGCTCACAACTGATTTTCTATCGCAAACAGCAACTTTGCAAAATGCTTCGATGATATGTTGAAATTTGACATGATCGGTAGGTGTGCTACGATAACGTTACGAAAACACACACCAACGAAAATATGGAGGTTCAACATGAAGAACGTATCCTTGAAAAGCCATTACGAAAATCGCCCCGCAAACTGCGTTATGCTCCATGAGATGTCTCCGGACTCCTACTGCATCGGACTCGTCCACCCGGGAGAGGAGGATGAGCGGGAGATCTACTGGGACATGAGTAATGGCAACATCTATATCGAGCTGAGAGACCTGGATTTTGAGAACAGCACTGACTGCTTCGGAATCAAGAACGGCAGGCGCGCTTCCTTTGGTTGGTTCGCCCTAATCGGAAACTGCAAGAGCGAAGATCGCTTTGACGCCGAAGAAGAGATGCAGCGGCTGATCGAAAATGCAGAGCTTCTGTAAAAATTGGAGGATAAAAATGCTTACTGATGAAATGATTGCTCGAAAGATCGTTTTGGATCAAAACAATGGATTTTCCTTGTGCCCTCGTTGCGGCGGGAGGATGCCGGATCCTGTAACTCATGGGGCACTGAGCCGTCATGCTGATGGTGTATACATCTGCGAGATGTGCGGCATGGATGAGGCTCTCCGAGACTGGAAGGGAAATGCGTTGCCGTTATCTTCGTGGAAGCTGGTTCGCAGCTGCAGATATATGAGCGACAAGAAAAACGCGGAGATCAATGTCGTGGCCGCTCAACCCTCCGGCGGCGTTAGGAACCTGCGATCCATCGGCACGGACTGGTTCAGCCGCGAGGTGTTTGTCGATGAATTGGGGATGGTTTGGAAGTACACTGAACCCGGTACAATGCCACGGGAGCGGCACGACAAGGTTTATACTGCGTCCGGCAATGACCGGGACGGCGAACCTAGCCTGCCGATGTCGGATGCGTTTGACTACCAGATCATTGACTATTGACAGGAGGATTAAACCATGAAGATTATTTCCGGCAAGATCGAGATCGCAGCAGCGATCAATTTCGGTCAGTACCCCGTTATTCGAATCGACATGAGTCAGACTGATGATTACGGCGTCATTGGCGCTCCGGTCAGAATTGACAATGGTACATTCTCGACTGGTGAGCCGTATTTTGTCCGCTGCCATCTCCGCATATTCAAGGATGAGAACAACCTAGTCTTCAATGCAGGCGGAGTCGCCCTGAAAGCTGACCTCAGCTACAGAGACTACGAGCGAATGCTAGAGTACGCCAACGCTCCTATCGTGAAGCCGGATCAAGACATTCTTGTTTGTATGGTAGACAGCAAACGCCGCGTTGTTTGTGCTCCCGTCGTCTTGCGGACGGGGAAGCGCGTTGATCCGTACTGCGTAACTCCGCTTGATCTGGAGCCGTGCAAGATTCCTGGCTTTGATTAAATTGGAGTACGACCTCCTGAAGATAATCAAGAAGTTAATCGAGGTCTTGTATAGACGTTTGAAGAAATTGCGCTATATCGCAATTTTTCTTGACCAGATTGGTGGTTGTGCTACGATATAGTTATAAAAAACTACACATTGTCGAAAGAAAACAAGGAGACTTTTAGTATGAAAACATCCGAAGTTCGCAGTTCACTTCTCAGACTTGCGGAACAGCTCGATATCCAATGGGAATACGCAATGAAGGTTGAAGAAATCCTCTCCGACAAAGACCTTCTCCCTTACGATAAAGACGGAAATCCCGGACCGACTCTCCAACGGATTGCTTATGAAAACATGATCGTTGCCTTCGAAGCGATGGGCGGAGAGTGGAGCCGTAAAGTGGATGGGCATCATCGACTCTGCCTGTTTGGCGTATTTGTTGAAACCTTTCCTGATGAGGAGGAATGAAGATGAACATTTTGTACATTGAAGGCCGTCGGAACGGCTACGATCCTGACCAGTGCGGTAAAACGATGACCGTCTCTGAGCTTATTGGCTTTCTCCGGGAGTTCGATGGCGACTTGCCTGTTTATCTGAAAAACGACGGTGGCTACACGTTTGGAAACATCACCGAAGGCAGCTTCACTGAAGATGTGTACATCGACCATGATTCTGAGGAGGACTGACGGTGTTTAGCTTTCGTGATTATGTGCCCTTGATACGAGACGTTGTTTCCGAAGCAGATCGTGATGATCCTAATTGGAAATGGTCGGTTCGATACATTGGTTCTGGAATTGTGAGGATTTATTGGGGCTACCTCGGATATTGCCAGAGCAATGATAAGCAGTGTTTCAAACTTGAGGCTATGACATTTGATGATTGCCCTGAAAATCCTGACATTCTCGCCATTGATGAATGGGGCGAGACAAAAGGGATTTACACAACACGGACCGGTCTTTTTGGATGCTATACGCCTGAAGAAGCCATCAAAGAAGCGATTTGCGGGCTTGTATCTATGGCGCATAGATGTTACTGATTGGAGGTTTAGATATGAGTAGCAAAATGTTCGATATGAATGCAGCTTTCATTGTGTCCACTGAGACCAGGAAGTTTCTCGTGGTCGTAGATGAATGCTATATTGAATCCGATATCCTGTTTCAGCTTTGTCGGCGCATTGTAGCTCTCGAAAATGAAGGTTACGTTGTCGCCGGAGCTGTAAGAATCCTTCCTGACGGAACTCGGCCAAGGGTGGCCTTTCGCGGAACGAAGGAGTACAAAGCAGCCAAGCGGAGCGCTCACAAGTCGTCTGATGATCTTACTGGCCGATATGCCAAGCTTGCTACTGACCTGAAAGCTGCCTATGAGTATGGCAAGGCACACATGGGCACTGATGATGGTGGGACCTGTAACTTCGATTCTCCTACTCTGTACCTTCCACGATGGAACAAGGAAAAAGTAAAGGCTGCAGTTAAAGCCGCCGGTCTCAACAGCTTTGAGTGGAAACCATTCAAAGGGCATGGATCTTTTCTGGTCGTATCCGTTCCGTGTGTTGGTCAAGGCTATACTCGGACGAATGCGGCAGAAGCGATGAGTAAGCGACTTGGAGAACTCGGTTACGACTCCGGGATGTACTATCAGGCAGACTGATCCTCAAAAAGGCTCTACAGCCTTTTTAACGATTCGTTAGATACCATCACTCATTGGAAAAATGTTAAATGATTTCACAGATTGCCGAAAACCCAAACAATCGAAAAACAGACGAAAACGCTTCGTTTTCATATTGACATGGCCGGTAGTTCTGGTACGATACGTTTATCGGAAAACATTACGAATTATCGGAGGATTTCAATTATGACTACTTACCGTGAACTTATCGCCCGCCGTGACGAATTCGGATTTATGAGCGTCAGCTGGAAAGGCGTCAACAGCCTCATTCAGGAGTACCTCAAGGCTCAAATCGTCGCCGGTCACATGGAGTTCGCCCGGATGGTTATCGGAGATCTGTGCGATTCCGTAGAATCTGGAGCTTACGAGAATGACTCGTATTTCAAGAGCATGTATGACGAATGGATCAGCTGGTTTAAGTTTTGGGGATACGGAGAACAGGCTGATGAGCTTGTCCACTTTGTCGGCTTACCTGAATAATCCGCCTGATGATGACCGCCGGCACCGGTCGAAACACCCGAAAGGGTGTCGCGGAAGCTAAACCGCAATGAAAAAATCAAGGAGGATTTTACTATGGAAAACAAAAATGTCGTTGCCGTTCACGAGTGGAAGGACGATCCCGACTGCTTTCTGCGGATGCTCGACAGCCCGTCTTAGCGCCGCAAGCGCAATGATCGTCGCCAGAAAGACTCCAATCGTGAGCGTATCGCCAACATGATGTACGGTGCCGGTCTGTGTGTGCTTGTCTTTACGATGACGTTGTTCGTTATTTGCTCCATCCACTGAGCTGAGAGGGATTGATTATCATGACGGATGAACGCAAAAAGCATCTTGAAGCCTTGAAGATCAGACTGGAAGAAATCCAGATTGATCTTGAGAGCACAGCTTCTGATGAGTATGACGACCAGAACTGGTTTGACAAGAAAGATCCCGAATATGACGAGATCGGCTATAACGGAGCATCTCTGGAAGACGCTGCTTCCTTTATCAAGGATGCACTGCAGGAAATCCAGGATGCGATCGGAGCTTGAGAGGAGGTGATAACTGTATGGGACGTGGTAATGTTCGCGTGACTGGCCCCTACGAAGGGCTGTTCTACATCGATCGGGACTACACTGCGGTTTATCGGAATGTCAATGCTGCTGATGACGATATGGATGATCGAAAGCTCCGCTACTGGTTCGGCAGCGATTCTCCTGAAGAAAAAGGCTGGGAGTACGACGAGTGCGAAAGCGTCGATGAGAAAGATTATGACTTGAGATTGTTTTCCGATGACTTTAAGAACCAGTTCCCGGAGTTCAGCAAAACGAATAAGGACGTTTCAAAGACTCGGCGAGCGATTCTCGAAAGCCCGCTGTTCTACGTTGCTGTTGAGGATAACGAATGGTCTATAGCAGTTGAGCTGATTCAGAAAGACACCGTCTCCGACCTTGACCTAAACTCGCAGAACGCTTTGTATCGCATTTATCTCAATTCCATGAAGAAGATTTTGCTTGACCTGTTTCCAAGCATTGGTATTTACACCGGATCGTGGACTCATGGAACACTCACAAAAGAGGAGTTTGAAAATGCCTGAAGAAAAGAAATTTGAGGTTTCGGCACGGATTCGTGCTAATCTTACCCAGCAGGATATTGATGATATCATGGTTTCCGCCCTCGAAGGCGGTGTGAACTACTGGTGCAGGAGCGTTGTCGTTGAGGGGGATTACCTCGGCGAGTACGCCAGCGACCAGATTTCTCGCGGTGGACAGCTCACCTTTTGGCTTCATGAACCGCTTGATGATGGTATGTCCAGCTACACACTCGACCTCGACAAATTCCTCTATGGCTTTCAGCGGTGGCTCGAAAATTGCTACGCCAACTGCGGCGTTGTTGACAGCGCTGATGGCTCCGTTGACTGCGGCCAGATTGATGCGACCTGCGCTGATGAGATTATCCAACACGCGCTGTTCGGAGATCTGGTATTTGGCTGAAAGGAGAGAGCAAGATGAAATATGTTCCACCTGAAAAGATGACCGTTGAACAGCTTGAAGCTGAGGTGGATGCTTCTTTCAAGCACTGGAATGATATTAAGGAACATGGGTGTCAAGATCCTTCGTGGCCTGATGGGGTCAACATGAACCTTGTACGAAATCACATTTTGTTCTGGTATCAGTACCTTCAGGAGAAAATTTCCGCAGTGAATGAGCAACTCTCTATGTTCGATACTATTGCTGAACCGATCGACAGACGACCTGTTCCACCTGTTGTGCCAGATTCATACATGGCACCCAATGGGAAGTATTCTCACCGCCTTGACAACGATCCGAGGTGGCCTAACATCGTTCATGAAATCTAACATAAAGGAGAAAAACATGAAGAAAATCAAAGTCAAACTGACGTTCACAGAGCCTGTCTTGGGCACTTGGCCGGCAAATCCAAACGTTGCGAGGGAGTTCATCGCATCCAAGTCCCCTGATGCCGCAACCGTTGAAGATGAGGTAGCCGCTCTTGGAGCTGATGCCGTTGCCGACAAGGGAATGACCGTTTTTCCGCGTGATCCCGAAGGTCGTCCGATTTTTTATGATTATCAAATCAAGGGGTTCTTCAAGGACTCCTGCGGTATGTTGTCCCGCATCGGTGGCAAGACTGAAACAGGCAAGAAAAAAGCCGTAAACGAGTCTGGGCGAATCACGGCTTATAAGAAGACCATTGATGGTCTGATCTTCATTGAGCCTCGCATGATCCCGATTGTATTTGACGGCGAAATCGGTGAGTGCCAGCGCCCTCTCCGCGCACAGACTGCGCAGGGTGAGCGTGTGAGCCTTGCCAACAGTGAAGAAATCCCTGCGGGTGCCACCTGTGAATTTACCGTTGATCTCTTTGATGAAAACCATGAAAAGGCTGTCTTGGAATGGCTTGACTACGGTTTAATGCGCGGAATCGGGCAGTGGAGAAACAGTGGAAAAGGGCGATTCACCTACGAAATTCTCAGCTGAGTGCGATGGCACGGCTAAGCCTCGACTCGCACCGACGGGCAATGGCAAGGCTCAGAGAGGCCCCGAAATGCAGTGGCCTTGTACTGAATGGCTAAGATCAGCACAGCAAAGGCTTCGATATGAAATGAGAAGTGTTGCTATGGCAGTGAACAGATGAGAATATCCAGGAAGTGCGGCGCAAAGGCAAGGAATGGCAAAGAGGTGCAGCGGCATTGCCTAGAGAGGTAAGGAGCGGCAAGGGCATTGCGTAGAACCGACCAGCAAAGAGAAGAACAGCATTGAAAAGGCATAGCTTGGCGGGTCGTCGCAAGGGCACAGCTCGGAGAGGAAGTGCCTGGCGCAGCAAAAGCAAAGCATAGAGATGGACTGCGAAGGCAAAAATAAAATGGAGGTTGGCAACATGGCTGATATCAAGGATAAGATTTCAAAGCTTTTGGCTCTGGCCGAAAGCCCGAACGAGAATGAAGCTAGGATGGCATTGCTCAAAGCCAGAGAGCTTATGGCTCAGTACAAGCTCACACCTGAAGAAATCACCCGGGAGAAAAGTGAGGTGGTAAAGCGCGAAGTTCTCGGTATCAAGTGCACGAAGATGACCAATGACTGGATTCCGACGCTGGCAAGCATCATTGCTTCGCACTACTGCTGCAAGGCATATCTGTACCGGGAACAGTATTCCAGAACCAGCCAGGTCGGCTTGATCGGTCTTGAGGATGATTTCGAAATCTGCAAAAAGATCGTCCTTTATGCAGTTGAATGCGTTCTGTCTGGCACCAGACGAATTGTAAAAAATCCCTATGAGCCCGCCGGGAAACACCGAAAGAACTGCAATGCATACGGATGGGGATTCGTAAAAGGGCTTAATGAAGCCTATCAGGAGCAGGAAGCCCAGCATCAGGAGTGGGGGCTGGTCATGAGCGTTCCTTCCGCTGTCACTGATGAGATCAAAAATATCTGCGGAAATGCAAAGCCTAAGCCTTATGGTACTGGACGCTGCGATCGTGATAGTTCCGATTTTGCCCAGTCTGGTTATGAAGCCGGAAAGCAGTTTGATCCGGGCCGCAGAATCGGAAACGATGAACAGCCCGCATCGGCCCTCACAGCTTGAAAAGGAGAAAATTCTATGAATGGTACGTTTTATCGTGGCGAAATCTACTATGTCAATCTTGGGAACGGCGAAGTTGGCAGTGAAATCCGAAGTGGTCGTCCTGGCATCATTGTCAGCAACGACCTGAACAACAAGTATTCGTCCTTTGTGGATGTCGTGTATTTGACGACAAAGGAGAAAAAGCTGCTCCCGACTCATGTTCATATTGAATCTTCTGGCGTGCCGGCCACGGCTCTGTGTGAGCAGGTGATTGCCGTCGATAAGAGCCGCCTGGGGCCATATATTGGAACACTTACAAAAGATGAGTTGACAAATGTTGAGGCTGGACTTGTTGTCAGTCTTGGACTTGACGACTGTGTCGCCGCATTAAGAGAAAAATCCATCAAGAATGAACCCAGTGGACAATTGAGTGCGGACTGCGAAATCGAGAGAGCTCGAATTCACAGCGAGTCTGAGTATATCGCAGCCTGTGCGCAGCGGGATGCTTACAAGGAACTGTGCATGAAGCTTATCGATCGAAAGTGAGGGACACAAGAAATGACGACGGAGGTTATTGAGTGGCATGACATCAAAGAAGATGGCTTGCCTGATATTGACGAAACCGACTACCGCGAGAATCACTTTCTTGTTGTTGTTCATCATAGATATGTTGCTTTTGACAGAACGATTCAGGATGATGTTCTTGTTCATGAAGCATCGATCTTATGTGGAGAATTTGTGGATGATGAATACAGCAGTATTGAAATGAACCGGAAAGGACACATTTTCGAGATCACACGGTGGGCAAAAATGCCGAAAGGAGTACATAAATGAGTGCTTTGAAAGATGCTGCTATCAATCTCTTGAATGACATGGACCAGAAAGGTAGCATTGAACATGGCGATTACAGCGTTCTGTTTGATGCCATCTGCGAGATCGATCCGCTGCAGGATCGTGATGAACAGCTTGAGGCCCTGTGGGAAGATTTCGGGAATGTTCCGTACAACGACGAGACAGAAACCATCGAAGAAGATTTCTTGTCTTTCCGAGCTGGCACACATCGCTATGATATCTGGCATTGGTTTGATGAGCGGCACAGTAAAGGCGTTGCGTACCTTCTGTATAAGTATGCTAGGAACAAATGCTACATCTTGAAGCGCACTAATTACGCCGATGGGAACGACTTTGATGTGTTTTTCTACGAGAGCGCTGCCTCAGGGGCCATGAATACCGAGATAGAATCCGTTGTTGACAACCTGAAGTCCGAAGGATATGAGCCGAAGATCATCAGTAATCCTTGTCTCACGGAAGTTTGTGTTCCTAATACTGGCATCTACTATGATTGGGAGATTATTCCTTCTGATGTCGTGACACAAAAGTAATGTGAAAAATCGCATATACTGAAATTTTCTCTAAATGTTTTGTTTTGTATTGATATTGCCGATCGGAAATGTATAATAAAAATGCAAAACATTTTTAGAAATCGGAGGTTTGGCATATGATACGAACATCAGGACAGGTCCCGGATCTTCCAAAGGAAATCACGAATCGATGGATGCGTGAAAATGGATATCCCTGTGGGGCCTTCAAAAAATGCAATGAATGCACCCCGTCTACTTACTCCACATGCTCAACCTGGGCGATTTGGTTCAAGAACTCGTGGAGCAATATTTGCTACAATGCTACACAATTGAAAAGGAAGGATCATGATATATGAGCTATGACATCAGTCTCGTTGACCCCGTCACAAAGGAAATTCTTGAAGCTGATTTCGCACACCATATTACCGGTGGAACCTATGCCATCGGTGGAACCAGAGAGCTTACCCTCAATGTGACGTACAATTACTGCAAGTTCTACTACGGAGATAAGGCTTTTGGTGACGATGGCATCCGAAGCCTTGGTGGGATGTCTGGTGCGGAAAGCATCCCTCTTTTGAAAAAAGCAATCTCCAATCTCGGAGATGACACTGATCCTGACTACTGGAAGCCGACAGAAGGAAACGCCAAGAAAGCTTTGTATGGTCTTTTGGCTTTGGCACAGATTCGTCCTGATGGAATCTGGGAGGTATGTTGAAAATGAACCTCGATGGATTTGAAGCCTATGATATGCACGCTAGACCAATTGCGTTTTCTATCACTGAGAATGGTATCACATTTAATGCGAGTGTTACAAAGGCTCTCGGAGCACCTGAATACGTTGCGCTGTATGTGAATCAAACAGATCGTCTCATCGTCCTCAAAGCCTCAGCAAAGGTCAATAGAGCTGCCAAAGTCTACATGAGCAAGAAGAAACGAGAAAGTTCCGTCGAAAGTGTCAGATGGAATGGCCAGAAGCTCAATCGTGATATTATGGATCTCATAGAAGCGGAGAACGTCCAAAATTGCCGCTTATGCGGGTATAAGGTTTTTGGAAGAATCGTTCACATTGACGAAAATTCAAAAGAACCCGCCGTTCTGTTTGACCTCAAAAAGGCGAAGCAAATTCTATGATGAGAGGAACTCACTATGATCATTTGTGCTCCTGAATGCCCGGATCGTTTTCCTGGATGCTCCGACCATTGCGAAAAGTATAAAGAAAAAAGAAAAGACTACGAAAAGAGGATGAAATACCTTAAAGATTCTGCATTCAATCCGTACTGTAGGCACAAAAGTCACCGTGATGTCGTAAGGAGTGCCAAAGGAGAATGAACGCTGTCAATAATGTATGAGAGGATGCTACACGGATGAAAACAAAGAGCATATACGAAAAGCGGATCAAAGCTAGGAACGATGCCGCACAAATCTTTTGCTGGTGTGTTGTTATTGCTTTGAACCAAGAAGAAGGCATTGGCTCGGAGCGACTTGAAAGAGCCTGCAACGAAATGAAAGCCTTCGAGGACAAGTTCAAAAATATGGTTCAGTCCTCTGGAAGAAAGACGGCATCTACCGAAATGGAAAAACTTCTTGATGGAGTGTGCGATACGAGCATCATTCTCCCGTCGCTTAGATATCCCAAGAACCGCTTTAATGAGCAGATTAGAATGGCTGAAAACGAAGGGGGTCAGATTGCCTGGCTTGTAATGGCCTGCGCCGCTCGCGCTACTTTTGGATTTGGAAAGGACAGACTTGCTAGGCTCAAGAAGGAGTCTCTCGACAATTATCGTCAGTATATTGAATGGAAAGAAAGCGCCGGAGAAACATACGCACTTGAACAGATCAGAAGATGTGCATCTACCGCGCTTAGAGAGACATTGTACATTTCAGACACAAGAAATGATGAACCGCCTACAAGAGTCTCCGTCAGAGAGAATGATCCAATTTCGGCCTTAGCTGTTTCATCAGCGGTTTCTGCAAATCTTGCAAGAAAAAAAGGTGTTAAAAACGTTCCGCTTCTCGTTCTTAGCCAAGATGAGGCTCAAAAGCAAGTTAGGAACGTCCTTAGCTCACTTTACCCGCAGGGTGGTAAAAAATGCTGATTGAGAAGTTTTTGTGGATTGTTCCCCTTATTCCGGCTGTTACAGTGTGCCTATATTCGATATACGACTGCATTCGATATTCCATAATGATGGAGAAGAACAATGAAAAAAAGCATTCTTGCGAAGATATTCGATCTCGTATCTGACAGCAGTATCACCACTGTTATAATTGGAATAGGTATTTTCGTTCTACTTTATGTGTTTGTTGCAGCACCACTTACTGCACTCAGATTTGCGGTTCTCAGATTTGTCTTGGAAGTGTTATCGAAAATGAAAATTCCCATCTAAAGATTTGACCTGATTCGCTTTTTGGTGTATTATACATAAAAAGATGTATTGATTGGGGGTGAATGTATGGATGCAAAGGATGCTATTTTTGCGGCGCTCAAATCCGTAGGAAGTACCCAGAAGGAAGCTGCAGCCAAAATTGGATGGACTCCGCAGCAACTCAACGTCAGAATTGCAAAAGGAACGCTCAGAGCAGACGCTTTTCTTGAACTTATGGACAAAATAGGAGTGGATGTAGCTCTTACCAATAGGTCTACCGGAAAAGAAATTCGACTCCCCACCGAAGGGGTTGGGAGACGTGTAAAAGCAATGGCCGACCTTGTCGTATACGATACGGCTGAGTCTGACGCTCTTGCAAACAACTTCTATGCCGATGGAAAAAACGAGTACACCGATGGGATGGCTATGGAGCTATACATCGACCGAAACGGACGGTACTTCTTCGCTTGCTATAGCAATCTTGAAGGAGTAAAGGATCGAATTCAACCGATCTCTGCGTCTGATGCTGCGGCGTTCATTCGGAAATACGGAACGGCTACACACGAATCTTCCGAATGCTAATAATGCCATAGAATTTATCGCCCTGGCGGGATTCCGCCGGGGCGTTTTTCTTTTATTTCAGTAGAGAGGATCAACCTATCATTGGTAAAAAGATAAAAAGCTCACAACTGATTTTCTATCGTAAACAGCAATTTGGTCGAATGTTTTCGATGATACGTCAAAACTTGACATGGTCGGTAGTTCTGGTACGATAACGTTGTGGATAAAAATCCACGCTAATCAATAAAAATCAAGGAGGTGAGCGCAATGAGCAAGGAGTTCTTCGACCTGCCTGAATCTACCAAACGGCTGATTTGGGAGGCCCTTCTCGCTCGGTGGGCAGCAAAAAAGCCCGCCACCCGCTAACGGGTGACAGGCTTGCAAGATAAGGTTTTCCAGTCCCAAATCTTGCAATGATTTTACCAGCTTCCGCTGGTAAAGTCAAGCGGACACTTTGAAAGGGCTGCACCGCCGCCATAAAGCAACCCTAGCCCACATCCCGGCATCCAGCCGGCGTATACCACGAAAAGGAGATAATCCCTATGAGGGAAATCAAGCTTGATCCGCTCCCTATTGTCACCGGCGATTCCGGCGAACTGTTAGATCCTGACATTTGTGATGTCTGCGAGTTTGCCACCACTCAAGCGGCCCGGATCACCGCCATTGTGAAGCAGGTTCAAAAATATGCTGTAACAAGGTATGTTGCACCTGATCGCCAGATCGTTGTTTCACACAGCACAAGGGCCTGTGGCGGGTATCAAGTTACATTCTATTTCAAAGATGAGACAGGGGAGATGGCTC
>ERZ1026776.837-NODE-837-length-19469-cov-5.130679_pt1 | contig 19469 bp, 19 predicted proteins | sample MGYA00380125_ERZ1026776 | MGnify/ENA primary metagenome ERZ1026776 (study PRJEB33269, sample SAMEA4719761) | human gut metagenome | biome: human-associated habitat; feature: organic feature; material: feces | place: Cameroon | collected 2013-10 ...
GCCTTGTGTTTTTCCTTGTCAAGAGGGCTGGCACCGTCCAGCCCTCTCTCTTTTTGCCAAAGTTTTCATTGTTTTTTCTTGCATAGAAAAAGAGCGTTGAATCAAACGATTCAACGCTCTTTTAATGGTGCACCTCCAGGGACTCGAACCCTGGGCCCACTGATTAAGAGAGCAAGCCGCAGATTCGTCTCAATTTCTGGATATTTCGATTTGTCGCAATTTTTAATCGAAATGGCGTGATTTTTTGCTTTGAAATTTCTGCATTCTTTGTCGAATTTTGCAGTGAAAAGCACCCTTTGCACGTTTTGAAACCGTGCAAAATCCGTGCAGAAACCGTGCACTTACTCTTGGACAAACTAAAAATCGACCTATCCAACCACGACTTGACGGCATTGGTTTGAGTGGCCACACATTAAAATCAAGTCTAGGAGGATACTAACCATGATGAAACTGCTTTCCTGCCGCTACAATATGGACACCAACCGAGTGGAAGCCCGGTTCGAGGATGGAACCACTCTTTCCATCGACTGCATCGCCATTGAGGATGAATACGGAAACACCCCGGCACAGCGGGCGGAACTGGACTGGCTGCTATACAACAAGCCTTTGGAATATACCCAGCTTGTGCTGAGTGGTGAGATTGAACACTACCTTTCACTTGACTGTGACCATAGCAGATTGGAAGATTGACATCTCAGTTTCCTTTTGTTCCTGAATAATAAGGCCAACCAATCCATTTACATAGCATGTAGAAGCGGCCCTTCACAACTGTGAAGAGCCGCTTTTTGAATGGGGGAAGATAGCAATTACAGCAAATCAGGAAATCGTCAGTGAAGAGACTGCAATTTCCACAGTGCCTTCCACCGAGACTTTGCCGGTGCCGAAGGGAAGGATCAGGCTCTCGCCCTGCTTGACAGGCTCACCGTTGATGGTTCCGCTGCCGGACAGAACGTTCAGGATGGCAAAAGGCTCGTCCATCCAGAACTCGTAGTGGTCATACACCCGGACGTGGGCGAGGGTGAAGTAGGGGTTGCGAACCAGCTCTTCCCAGTCATAGTCCGGCGTGAAGCGGGACTTCTGGATCAGGGTCGGTGCCTCGTAGGGGCTCTGGATCACATCCTTGCTCTGCTGGATATGCAAAGCGCGGGGCTTGCCGTTCTGCAGACGGTCGTAGTCATACAGGCGGTAGGTGATATCGCTGCTCTGCTGGACTTCCAGCAGGACCGTGCCTGCACGGATCGCGTGCACCGTGCCGGGTGCAATGTAGAAAAAGTCGCCGGGATGGATGGGGCGCGGGTGCAGCAGCTTGTTCCACTCGCCGTGGTCGATCTCCTCACACAGGGCCTCATCACTGCTGGCGGAGTGGCCCACGATGATATCGGCCCCCGGCTCGCAGTCCAGAATGTACCAGCACTCCGCCTTGCCCAGGCTGCCGTTTTCGTGGCGGCGGGCATAGCGGTTGTCCGGGTGCACCTGAATGCTCAGGTCCTGCTTTGCATGGATCACCTTGACCAGCAGCGGGAACCGGTCGCCGCCGATATTCCCGAACAATTCCTGATGCTCTTTCCACAGCCAGCTCAAGGTCTTGCCCTGATACTCTCCTGCTGCGATCTCGCAGTCCCCATTGGGGTGGGCACTGGTGACCCATGCTTCACCCGTGTGGTCGCCGGGGATGTCAAACCCCCGCTGTGCAAGAGCCGAACCGCCCCAGATGGTCTCTTTGAAAACCGGTTTCAACCGAATGAACTGTGCCATGGTAAGGAAGCCTCCTTAGTGAACTTTGTGGGTCTTCTTGCGGAAGAACAGGATCAGAGCAGCTGCAACCACAGTGCCGATGGCGATGCAGAGCAGGAACAGCAGCAGATTGTTGGTTGCGCCCAGAACGCCAACGATGGGGCCGCCGTGGGGGACCACATCGGTGATGCCGAACACGCTTGCCAGAGCACCGGCCACACCGGAACCAATGATGATGCTGGGCAGGATGTGCTTGGGGTCAGCGGATGCGAAGGGAATGGCGCCCTCGGTAATACCGATCAGGCCCATGAGGAAAGCGGACAGACCGGAAGCCTTTTCCTCTTCTTCAAACAGGTCGCGTGCCAGGAAGGTAGCCAAACCAACAGCCAGCGGAGGAACGGGGATAGCTGCTGCAACAGCGCCCATAACTTCGGGGTGGCCGGCAGCGATTTCAGCCGTGCCGAACAGGAATGCAACTTTGTTGACAGGGCCGCCCATATCCACAGCGACCATGGCGCCCAGAACCAGACCCAGCAGGATGGCGGTGCTGGTGTTGCCGCTCAGGTAAGCCAGCGCAGCGTTCAGGGCGTTCATCAGCCATGCGATCGGAGCGCCGAGGATCAGGATGAAGGCAGCGGAGATGACACCGGTGCCGATCAGAGGGATGACGAAGATGGGCATGATGGGCTTGAGTGCCTTGGGGACGGGCCAAGTGTTGATCCACTTGACCAGATAGCCTGCGGCAAAGCCGGCCACGATGCAGCCGAGGAAGCCGGTGCCTGCGGTGGTGCCCAGAATGCTGGGGGTGACAGAGACCTGTGCGGAGATCATAGCCGGAGCCAAAGCGGCACGGCCTGCGATACTATAAGCAATGTAACCGGCCAGAATGGGGTACATCAGGCCGAAGGCCAGAGCGCCGATGTCGTTCATGCACTGCCAGAAGCGGCCGGAGACCTGCATACCGGTGTCGGTCGCGGTGCCACCCAGAGACAGGGCCAGCGCGATGAACAGGCCGCCGACCACGACAAAGGGGATCATGTGGCTTGCGCCGTTGGTCAGAGCCTTCATGGGGCTGACCTTTTCCACTTCCTCGCTGCCGGACATGGCCTTGCCTGCCTGCTTGGCAGAGGTCTGGGGCAGAGCCTTGATGACGCCCTCGGCATCCTTGATGACGGGCTTGATCTGCATCTCGCTGACCATCTTGCCGTTGAAGCGCTCTTTGTCGTCAATGGCGACGTCGGCAGCGATCAGCACATAATCGGCCGAAGCGATATCAGCCGGGGTCAGGGTGTGCTCGGTGCCCTGACTGCCTTGGGTCTCCACCTTGCACTCATAGCCCAGCTTCTGGCAGGCTTTTTCAATTTTTTCAGCCGCCATATAGGTGTGCGCAATACCTGTGGGGCATTTGGTAACGCCAATGATTTTCATATTTTAGTCCTCCATTTCCCGGATGATGAAGTCGTAAAGCTCCTGCGCATTCTTTGCGCCTTTCAGACCCTGCGTGAAATCCTCATGGACCAGTTTGCGGGCAAAGGCAGACAGCACATCCACGTGCAGGTTCTGCGTATCACCCTTGGGCATGATCAGGCCGATGGCGATCTCCACCGGCTCGTCGTCGATGGCGTCCCAGTCCACACCGCAGGTAAAACGTGCAACGGCGATCATGGGGTTGGCAAGGCCGGGGATCTTGGCGTGCGGGATCGCAATGCCCTCGCCAAAGCCGGTGCTGTCCAGTTCCTCGCGGGCGAGGAACTCATCCAGCAGGGCTTTCTGGTCAAAACCACCCTTCTGTGCGCACAATGCACTGAACGTTTCCAGCGCGGACTTCTTGTCCGGCTGTGCAGGGGTCACATCGAAAAAGACATAATCCTGCTTCAGAAGCTCATTCATCTTCATCCTAGGTTCTCCTTTACGATCACGAATCTGAGGGAATATCCAAAAGGTACCTTTCAAATCAAGTGGGGTTAATCGACCATCCGGTCGGTCAGGCGTTTGCGGTATTCATCATCTCCGCATGCAATGAGATCATGAATCGCCTGTTCCGTGCTGGGCTCAGCCAGCTTGCGGAAGAAAGAGGAAAAAACGTTATTTTTATCTTCAACCGTCTGCTGGGTGCAGGCGAAGAGGAAGATCGTAGAAATGGTTTCTTCGCACCAGCGAAGAGGTTCGTCCAGCCGCCCGATGACCAGTGTGGTGGCGTTCACGAGCTGCGGGTTGCCGTGGGGCACGGCGATGTATTTCAGCTCGGTGGGCGAGATCTGCTCCCGCTGCAGAACCGATCCGGTGTAGCCGCTCTGCACACAGCCGTTCTGCTCCAGCCAGCCGCCGATCTGCCGGATGGCATCGGCAGAAGATTCCGCATGGAGGTGCAGGATCACCGCGTTCTGGATCAGCGGTTTCAGGGTGTGCCCCAACCGGTATTCCTGCACGAAGCGCCCGATCTGCTCTTCCTCCCAGCGGTTCTTGCCGAGGGAAATGTAGATGACCGGCACCCCGCAGGCGGGAAGCGTCTCGGTGCTGAGCACCACGTCGAAATCGTACTGCTTCAGGCCGCAGAACTCCTGATAGGAATAGGTGGCAGCCACCATCAGCTCCGGGTAGCTCTGCTCGATGCGCCCGCAGATCAGGTTGGAGGCCGCCACGCCGAAGTGGCAGACCACGCAGCAGCGGATCTTGGAAGCGGCTGCTTTCCGGCGTTCCAGCGCCAGTTGAAAATGCAGGGCCAGAAGCGGGATCTCATTGGTAGGCACGGTATAGTGGAACAGCAGACCGATGCGGTTTGCTGCGGTGGCGGCAAGTTCCATGGCAAGCGGATACTGCCTGCGCAGATCCTCTGCGCTGTCCTCATCCAAGAAGGGCGGGTCGATCCGGTCGCGCCGGAGGATGACCGCGTAAATGTGCTGTTTCAGCCCGCGGATGAGTTCCGCGTCGGCCCGCAGGTCGATGGCGTACAGTTGCAGCAGCTCTTCGAGGATCCGGTGGAGGACCGGTTCGGTCTCCTGCACCGGTGCCATGCCCGGCTCCCGGTACACTTTGGGGAGGGAGAGCAGCACATAGTAGAAATAGGATTTCTCCAGCGCGGAGGAAAACAGGGCAAATTCCCGGTCGATCCGGTCGGCCAACTGCCAGAGTTCGTCGCTCTCCGCCAAGCGGAAAAATTCCGGCACGTCCGGCAGGGAGGGCAGGGCATCGGCGGGAGCCGCCTGCATCCGCTGCAGCAAGAGCAGGTGGAGGAACAACTGCCGCTGCGAGGCGTCCGTCAGGGTGAACAGTTCGTTCTGCCCCACCGCTTCCAGCACCTTTTGTGCCGTGCGCATCTGCGCTTCTGTGATGTATCGGAAAATGGGAAAGTGGATGTCATTGAATTTCCGGAGCGATGCGGGAAACTCCATTCCCTGCATATAAGGCTCCAAGAGCTGTACAAAACAGCGGAAGCGCTGGCTCCATGTTCCGCACCAGCTCAGCCCGTAATGGCGGCGGGAACGGATCTCCTGCGGGTACTCCTTCAGCAGGGCGGGCAGTTCCTTGTCGATCTTGGACCGGCTCAGGTACAGCGCATCGGCGATCTCCTGCAAGGTGATGTACTTTTGTTCCAGAAGCAGCATCAGCAGGATCTTCTTCTGCACCGAAAAGGTGAGCGCCGTGCGGCTTTCCCGCAGCAGAAGCTCCAGATCGTGCTTCCCGGTCAAATGCAGTTGCCCGTCTTCTAGGGTGCATTCGACTCCATAGCGCCGGAACAGCGGCATCAGGGCATTCACATCCTGCCGGATGGTCTGCGGGGCAAGATTCATCTCCTGACTGAGCGCGGCGATCGCGGTGTCCGGCGTTCTGCTCAGCCGCTGCAGCAAAGCGTACTGTCGGTCGGTCAGCGTCATCGCTCCTGCCCCCTTTCTTTGTCCAAGAAAAGGATAACACACCGCCCCGCCGAAGAAAACGCATCTTCTTTGGAGCATTCTGCGGTTTTTTCAGAATAAGACACACACTTTTTTCTGCCGGAGAAAAAACCGTGTGTGAAACCAAAAAACGGCTGCTCTCCTCCGCGTTTTGCGGAAGAAAACAGCCGTTCTGGTTCGATTTTGTGTTACAGTTTGTTTTCGCTCAAAAGCTGGCAGACCTCGTGCAGGTCCTTGCACTCGGCAGTGTAGAGCTGCCGCATTTCCTCCGTCACCGGGCAGAGGTCCGGCACCATCACGATGACAAAACCGCCTGCCGCACCGGCGCGGATGCCGTTGTAGCTGTCCTCCAGCACAAGGGTCTGCTCCGGCAGGGTGCCCAGCTTCTGCGCCGCCAGCAGGAACACCGCCGGGGAAGGCTTGGTCTCCGGCACCATATCCCCTGTGATGACCGCCTTGAATCGCGGGGTCAGGTCCCAGTTGTCCAGCGTCCGGCCCACGATGTACCCTTTGTTTCCGGAGGCCACCGCCATGGGAATGTGGTGTGCATCCAGCCAGTCCATCAGTTCATCCAGCCCGGCCTTTTTGGGTGCCGGGTTTGCAAGCTCTTTCTCCGAAATGGCGTAGGCGATCTTCTCCAGCCCCTCCCCGTCAAAATCCTCCCCATAAAAGGAGCGGAGGATCTTGTACAGCGTTTCGCCGGAGCTTCCGCGGATGGCCTCGGTCAGCCCCTCCTTGCAGGGAACGCCCATCTGCGCACAAGCCTGCTTCCAATAGATGTCCCACAGGCGTTCCGTGTCGAACATCAGGCCGTCCATATCAAAAATCACACCCTGAACCATGGCAAGTTCTCCTTTGCATTATTTTTCCGTGATATCCACGATATCAGTATCGATCACCGTGTGTCCTTTTGCAAGAGGATATTTTACCGCAGGCAGGCGCACATTGGCAAAATACAGGCTGGTGTTGGGGTCGCATTTGATGATCACGCCTTCCCCCGCGCCGGATACCTTGCAGCGCAGGGTGTCGCAGTGGGCTTCGGCGGCGTGATTTTCCACCGTTTCGTCATAGCCCGGTGCAAAATTCGGCACCGCAAAGCCGGTGTCGTAGGCTTCGCAGGCAAAGGCGCTGTCCACCTCGTGATGGCGGTGGTGGCCGGTGGCCGTGGGGGTGATGGTGGTCGTCACTTCCAGCCCCGGGAACGGCGACCACTTTGTGATGACCGCACCGTTTTCAATACTCCAGCTTTCGGAAGCCCGGCGCACGAACACATTCCGGTCGATGACAAACGCCAGCATACTGTCCGGCGCTGCCTGCTCGATCACTTCCCGGCTGCGGGAAGCACAGAAGCCGAACCGGGTGTCATAGGCAAACTTGGCGTACTTTTCCGGAAACTGCCCATGACCGGGCACCTGATTCACACCCGCAGGATAGGCGGTCACCCGGCCTGCCCGGCGCTGCACCAGCATATTGGCAAAGGGCATGGGCTTGAGGGCATCCAGTGCGGGCAGTGGGGCGGCTTCCGCAGTCCAGAACGGATGGTCGTCCGGCAGCGCCAGCAGCAAGAAGCTCTTCATGCTCCAGTATGGACTGCCCGGGGCGTTATAGTTTTCAGCCATATACATCTGCGGGTAGCAGTAACCGATGGTCAGGATGCCGTCCCGGTCAAAGATGTTCTGCGAAAGCCACCACTGGAAATTCCGCACGATAATGCCTTTCATTACAGGCAGGGGCAGTGGTTCCAGTCCTACCCAGATACAGGCCGACCAGAAGCAGTTTTGTGCAAAACGATATGTCAGACTGCGGCCAAAAGGCAGAGCCGCACCGTTTGCATCAAACCAGTAGACAAACTGCCGGGCAAATAATTCTGCCCGGTGGCGATAGAGGGCGGCGCTCTGTGGGTCGGTGTCCCCTGCCAGCTTGGAATACAGCAGACCGTAATACTGGATGGCCCACGGAATGTAGTAGTCCTTCTGGATCTGGTTGCCATCGGTAGACCATCCATCGCCGATGTAATAACTGTCAATTTTGGTCAGACTTTCTTCCAGCAGTTCCGGGCTGTAAGGCATATCCACGCTTTTGAGCGCCAGACAGACCAGAATGCGGAAGAAATGCCAGTTGCAATCCGGCACGGTGTATTCGTTGATTTGATTCAGCCACTCCGCCAGATGCTTCTTTTCTGTATCTGTCAGCGGCTTCCACACCTTCTGCGGTGCTGTCAGGATTCCCCATGCAATGGCCGCCATTTCTACAAAGCATTGGTCGTGATCTTTGCATCGTCCCCAGTATTCGGGGTTTTCCGGGTCAGAACCGGCGGCAAGCCCCTTGCGGTAGATCTCCTCAAACGCCGGGTCAGAGCCGCCGCCTGCCCAGAAGGGCACCAGCGCCCACAGCGGGCGGCTGAAGGCTTCCAGCTCAATGGTGCTCTGCTTGTATTTTGCACCCGTCTCGCCCAGATGTAGCCGGGCACAGCCTGCCGAATAATACGATTTGAGCGGGCTCAAAAATTTGTACATCAGTGCGGAAAAATCCGCTTTGGTCTGTAATTCCATGTTACTGTATCTCCCGATAGATAAAGTCCGCAAAATCCGCATAACTCTCATGGGCATCCATATCCTGTGCACAAATGCCCACCATGGCACCGGTAAAGGCACAGCGTTTACGGCGGTGATTGATATAGTCATCACTCAGATGCTCTGCGGGCTGCACACCGCCCAACAAAGCCCAGTCTGCCCCATTGGTCTTGTAGAAGAACCGTGCCTCGGCATGGTCCACTTCTGCCCGCAAGGAAACCGTGCCTTCCGGTAGGCAGACTGCCTCGCTTCCATAGGAAAAATCCTTGAAGTCGCACTGCATCACCTGCAGAATGCGGCAATGCCGCACCTCGTCCCATGTCACATAGGCATAGATCCAGTTACAGGTATCATAATAGAGGATCATGCCCGCCACCTGCTGAAAGTTCTGCGGAGCAAAATCCAGAGTAGTTTCAGCTGCGAAGTGGAAGCTTTCCCACCGCCGGGCAAACAGAGTCTGCCTGTGGTGGCTGGACAGGGTCTGCCCGCCATATAACCGCAGCCAGCCGGGACGTACCGTCAGGCTGTAATCCTTTTCCGCTTCCAGCGGCACCCGCAGGGTCTTGAAGCTGACCGGCAAAGAGCGGTCCGGTGCAAAGGTGACCGTTTCGCTGTGATCGGTGCACACCGGTGTCAGAACGTCCGCTTCTACCTCTACCGAGAGTTCCGGGTGATGGGTGCCGTTGGCAAGACGGGGCCAGCCGTCCACCCATTCAATTTTCTGCAACGCAGTTTCACGCCCCAAGGTACAATTTCCGCGCTGGGTCAGCGGGCGGGCACAGATCTGGGTAACATACCAGTCCTCCCCTTTGTGCAGGAAACAGCAATGACCGCTCTTCTGCAACGGATTTGATGGGTCATCCTTGGTGGTCATCAGCGGCATGTAGGGCGAATCCTCCCATGGACCATCCAGCGATCTTGCCCTTGCCACCGTTGCCGCATGGCTGTATCCGGTGCCGCCTGCCGCACAGAGCAGATAATACCAGCCATCCTTTTTTAAGATCTGCGGGCCTTCGCACACCCCCAGCGCCGTGCCCTTGTAAAAATGCCTGCGCTGCCCAATGAGTCTGCGTGCCTTTGCGTCAAATTCCTGAATCACCGTACCTGCAAATCCGGGGTTTTCCAGCCGCCAGTCAAACAGCATATTCAGGAAATAGTGCCGCCCATCGTCATCATGGAACAATGCTGGGTCAAAGCCGCTGGCGGTAACGAAGGTCGGTTCGCTCCACGGGCCGGTAATGGTCGGTGCTGTGATTACATAGTTCAGGGTATCCTTAAACGCCGTCGAACTTTTCACATCGGTATACACCAGCCAGAACAACCCGTCCGCATAGGAAAGGTGGGGTGCCCACAGGCTGCCGGAGTTGTAGTTACCTTCCAGATGGCTGGGCACCTGTTCGGCGTTTTGTAATGGTGCTGCTGCCCACTCCCAGTGCACAAGGTCGGTGGAGTGGTAGATGTCGATGCCCGGCCACCACTCAAAGGTAGATGTGGCAATATAGTAATCCTCTCCCACCTGCAGCGCACTAGCATCCGGGTGGAAGCCTGGCAGGATGGGGTTTTGTATCGTCTGACACATAGTAGCGGCTCCTTTCCAGCAAAGAAGGGGGCATCCGTACCAGTGGATGTCCCCTTCTTCTTATGATGAATTCTCCGGGAATGTCGTTAAACCAGACCGATGAACACGGTGATGAAGCCAAAGGCGATCAGGCCAAGCATGATCCAGTTGGGGCTGATCTTCTTGCGCAGAGCCTTGAAGCAGACCAGAACCAAAATCAGCGGAATGAGACCCTTGCAGATGCTGTCCAGAATGTCCTGCAGGACGAAGGGGTTGGCGGAACCGGCCATGGTCACGGACAGGGTGGTCTTGAAGGACACCATGCTGTAGGTCATGCAGCCAATCATCATCAGGCCGACGATGGATGCCGCTTTTGTGATGCATTCCAGCAGGCCGCTCTTCTGGGCTTCCAGCACGAAGGTGCTGCCCAGACGATAGCCGTACACCATACCGAAGTAACGGATGAGGTAGTTGGGGATATTGTACAGCAGCAGGTACAGGATGGGGCCGAGGACGTTGCCGTTCAGGGCCAGACCGATGACCAGCGAGGTGATGATGACACGCAGGGTGGAGTAGAAGAAGGTATCACCGATGCCAGCGAAGGGTCCCATCAGACCGCACTTGATGCCGTTGATGGTGTTGGTATCAAAGTCCGGGTTCTCGGCGTTCTCTTTTTCCATGGAAACAGCCAGACCCATGATGAAGGGGGCCAATGCCTGGGTGGTGTTGAAGAACATGGACTCGCGCTTGAGGGCTTCCATGTACTTGTCGTGGTCGTCCTTGTAGATCATCTTCAGGGTGGGAGCCAGCGTCCAGCCAAAGCCGATGCCCTGCATACGGGTGTGGCTCATGCAGCCCAGCAGCTGGAACTGACGCCAGAAGATGCTCTTAAAGACCTTTTTCTCATCCAGCTGGACTTTTGCGGTATTCTGCATTTCGTTAGTCATTGAAGAAGTCCTCCGTTTCCGAAACAGGCTGCACACCGGATGCTTTCAGTTCACGCATTTCCTGGATGTGCTTGTAATCGTTCAGGCAGATGTACACGGCAATTGCCACACCTACGATGGCCACAGGCACGGTGCCCAGACCCAGATAAGCAGCTGCGATGAAGCCAATGAAGAAGAAGGGTGCAATGTCGGTCTTCCACATGGTCTTGAGCAGGATAGCGAAGCCCAGAGCAGGCAGAACGTTGCCGGCAGTCTTGAGAGCGGTAAGAACCACCTCGGGGATGCTGTTGACCACTGCACTGATGGCGTTGCTGCCCAGCAGCACGGCAAAGAAGGCGATGATGGCAAAGATGGTGGGGTACATCAAGGTGAGGATAACGTTCAGGTTCAGAGCCTTTTCGGGCTTATCCTCATCCAGCAGACGGTCGTACCGCTGCACCATGGTGGTACAGAACAGCTTGAACACCTGATAAGCGTAGGTTGCCAGCAGGCTGATGGGCACTGCCAGAGCGATCGCCACGCTGGCGGCCTCGCTGGGCTCGCTGCTGATGTTGTTGATCATTGCAAAAGCAGTTGCCAGCACGCTGCCGACCGCCAGGTCAGCGGGCAGCGAACCACCGATGGTAATGGTGCCCAGGAAAATCAGTTCCAGCTGTGCGCCAATAGCAACGCCCAGCGGCAGGTTGCCCAGCACAAGACCGACCATAGCACCGCAGCAGATGGGGCGCTCCAGAAGCGCCTGACCCCAGCAATGGTCACTGAATTTGGCAATGAACATGACCAATGCCACTAATAAAGCTTTGACCACCATAATTTATTCTCCTTTTCTTGCCTGTTTGATCAGTTCGTACACATCCTGCGGCGTGTTGTCCGGCACCACCTGGTACTGGCACTTCACGCCGGTCTTCTGGATGCGGGCAAAATCGTCCAAATCACTGGGGGTGGCATACACCGTATCGGTGATCTTGACGCGCTCCTTCAGGTCATCGCCCAGATGACCGTAGTTGCTGATGTTCACCAGCGGCACACTTGGCACAGCCTCCACGATGCGGCGGGCATCGGTAGGGTTGTTCACCACGATGAAGATGCGCAGCCGCTCTGCGCGCGGGTCGTTCAGCACCTTGATGGAGTCCTCCACGGACAGCACCGAGCACTTTGCGGTAGCGGGACAGGCCATCTTCAAAGCAGCCACCTGCACCTCGTTTTTCACGATGGTGTCGTTGGCCACGATGATGCGGTTCGCCTGCAGGTGTTTGGTCCACAGCAGCGCAACCTGACCGTGGATCAGACGATTGTCGATTCGCATTAAAGCGATCATAACAGTTCTCCTCCTTTTCTATTGCATACTGGCTTTACCAGTAAGGGTTCCATTGTTTTTTCAGCCGGACGAGGGCTTCCAGATAGAAGTAATCGCCCCAGAGGTTCTGGGTGTCGATGCCCATGCCCCGGGGGTAATTATAGACGCCATGCAGCAGCAGACCGTCCTGTCCGGGCTTTGTCAGGTAATTTTTCCGCAGGGAGCACATCATGTGCACCACGGCATTGTGCCACGGCCACCAAAGTGCATCCTCCGGTGTCATGTATTTCAGCTGTTCCAGCAAACCGCACACGGCGCAGCTCACAGCGCTGGTATCACGGCACTGACCGTCCTCCGGTTTGAAGATCAGATCCCAATAGCAGATGTAATCCTCCGGAAGGTGGTTCAAAAAGTAAATGGATGTTTTCTGTGCAATATCCAAAAGGTTCGGCTCTGCCATATACCGGGCATTCAGTGCAAAGCCATCCATCGCCCATGCCTGACCCCGGGCCCAGCAGCTGGTATCGCTGTAGCCCTGATGGGTGGTGCCCCGCAGCGGCTTGCCGGTATGCACATCCATGAAATAAGTGTGGTAGGTGGATGCATCCGGTCGCACCAGATACCTCATAGCGTGGCGCAGGTGGTCTTTGGCGGCTTCGGCATACCACTGCACGCCGGTCTCCTCCGCAGCCCAGAACAGCAGCGGCAGATTCAGGTTGCAGTCGATGATCATACGTCCCTGCTTGGCAGGGTCATCCAGCGCACCCCACGCCTGCACGATGCCGGCCGTGCGGTTGTACCGCTCATAGAGCAGGTCTGCCGCCCACAGTGCCGAACTGCGCGCTTCGGCGTTGCCGGTCAGTTTCCATGCTGCCACGCAGCTCAGACTGTAAAGAAAGCCCAGATCGTGGGTATTGGTCTTGACCTTCTGCTCCAGGCGGGTACGGAACTTTGGCAGCAGCCCCTCAGCGACCTTCCGGTATTTGTTATCCCCGGTGGCTTCATACGCCAGCCAGAGCATTCCGACCCAGAAGCCTTCTGTCCAGTCCACCTTTTCCACGGCTGGATAGATCCCATTCACAGCCGCAGCCGCCGGGAAGGTATCGGTGAACCGGGGCATCATAGCGTCCAGCCGATCCAGCACCTCCCGCAGGGCTCCGTTCAGCCATACATTGTCCAGCGGAGCAGCGGGGATCGTGTACCGGGCGTCCAGCGTTTCTTTTACAATGTTGTTCATCAGAAAAAGTCCTCTGCGCTGTCTGCCTGTGTACCTTCCAGCTTGGGCAGCACCATGGTAAACTGGCGGCTGTCCTCAATGGCCTGTGCAAAGCTTTCGGCGGTGTAGCCCTCTTCCATATTGATAAGCAGATCCGTCACCAGCGAAAGGTTCATGCCGGTGCCGATGAGCACGTTAGGCTCGTTCTGCAGACCGAAGCTTGCGTTGTACACACTGCCGCAGAATAAATCGGAAACAATCAGGAACTGGTTTTCCGGCTCTGCCTGTACCCGGGTGCGGATGGGCTGGATGATGTCCTTTTCTACATCGCCGCCGGGCATCAGGCCGTAATACGAGAGGTTTTCGTTCTCGCCGGCGATCATCTGTGCGGAGTACGCCATACCCTCGCTCAGCTTGCCGTGGGAGATCAGGATCAATTTAGTCATTTGGTGTTCCTCCTTGCCTATCCTTGTCTGTGGTTAAAGGATACCGCATTTTCTTCTGTTGGGAAAGACAGTTTCTTTGGAATAATGTGGTGTTTTTTTAGGCGTTTGTTGCATACAAAAATCTCACTCGCCACTAAAAAAGCCCGTCCATATTCAACATACGAACGAGCTTTTTAGAGGAAAACGGAGAGCAAGGCAAGCTTTGATTACCTGCCGCAGTCTGTTGCAGATCAGCAGCGGCAGATATAGTAGGGGCTCATTTTTTCTTTCAGGAATGCAGACAGTTCGGTGGCTTCGGTGTCCTTCATATCCTGCTTACGGACGATCGCCGCAGTCTTCCGGTTCATGTAGAGGTAAAAATATTCGCCGGTCTCTGCCACACGGATCAGCTTTTCGTAGGGGATCTCTCCGGTCTGTTTCACATCCTGTGCATGGATGCGCACACCGTCCCTTCCAAAATGCAGTGTCTGCCAGCGTCCGAACTGCTGAAGCGTGTCATGGTCGGTATTCATGCGATACTGCAGCTCTAATTCAAACCGCTGGATAGCAAACAGAAGCGCAAGGCTCCCCGCAAACACGGCTGCCGTCACGCCGACGGACGGATGCAGTGCGTTGCGCACCAACAGCGTGATGATCAGTCCCAGTGCCGCCCGCCCCACCAGTGTGCTGACGGTAGAGATCTTGTAGGCATTTTCCAGTAGAAAGCGTTTGTAATCCTGCTTTTCCATGCGGGTGGAAACGGTGATCTCGTTTTTCTTGACCATGACCATACATCTCCTCCTCAAAGTTCGTGTCCAAACACCTGCACCTGTGTCAGTGCCGGAAATGGCGAGGGGTCCTCTGCCTTTTTCAGTTCATCCAGCATAAGACTGCTGATGGTCACGCCGTGCAGGTCGAACCGCTGTCCATCTGCCGTCTTTTGCAGCGGCAGAACCACCTCAGTCCCATTGGAAAGGGTCAGCCGGGCACTGGTCCACCATGCATCGTGGGGAAAATCTGCCCGTGTCGTCAGAACCAGTGTTTCTGCACAGACCGGGCGTCCGAAGTCCAGCCGCCAGCAGGCATCCTCCCGTTTATTGATGCCCCAGCTCTCGAAAGGATAGCGGCCATGGCACCACGGATAGATGACCCCATCAATGGCATTGCGGGCAGCGAACACCGACTCGCCCCGGGTCTCCACATTTGCCCACGCATGAGGGAAGCAGCTCTCATTGCCATGGCAGTCATAAACATTCTGCGCCAGATTGCGGGGCATAGCAATCTCCTCCCGGGTTGCCGGACGAGCGGTCAGATAATGCCGTTCACCGACAAAGGCACGGGGATTGTAGCTGATGCGGCCTTCCTCAAAAGGGATGGCCCAGCGGAACGGCGTACCGTTCAGATACGCCAGTTCTTCGCCCAGTGTATCCTCCAGACAGATCACATAATGTCCCGCCTGCGGAACATTGAGTTCCACCGTATCCCCCGGCTGGTATTCTGCATCGTACAGCAGGACATTCCTGCCCTGTGCTAGCACTTCACCGGCTCCATTCACGATCTTCAGCATTATATCTTCCATCCGGGACTCCTCCTGCCTGCATTTCACTGTATTCAGGATACACGATTTCTGCGGCAGAAAAAAGGTGCTTTTTCCAGATGTTCCTGTCCTTTTTTTGGATGTTGTCCGTGCAGAGGCACTGCGGTTTGCTTTCGTTTTTTTATTATGCTATATTAAATACAGTCTAATGCAAAGGAGGCCGATGCTGTGAGCCGTCACCTGAAAACCAAGATCATTGTAGGCGCACTCGGTCTTGCCATGCTACCCATGATCGTGCTGACATGGTTCACCTACCAGGTCTTTGATGCCCGTTGCACAGAACTGCTGGACGCACAATATATGCAGGCAGTGGAATTTGCCGGAAGAGGTCTGCGGCTGCTGCGGAGCGCCAGCAGTTCCCATCTGACAGAGCAGGATCTGGCACTGGTATTTGATTCCCTCGACATCTTTGACAACGGAACACTGCGGGTCGTCGACAGTGACGGTTCCATCCTGTACCATCGTGCCGAAAATGATAACTGGATCGACCAGAGCATCGCCGCCAATCTGGACAAGCTGCATTTTGAAACCAGACTGGAAGACACCGGATGGACGGTCTGCTTTGATGTAGACAAGGTCAAGGCGCAGTCCGAACTCTACGTCCTGCGGGGAATGCTTGTTCTGGTCATCATGGTGTGCACCATTGCCGTGGTGTGGGGGGCATCCCGCCTTTCCAATGGAATCACCCGCCCTCTCTCCGATATGATGGAACAGATGGAGCGGATGGAGCGGGGTGAGCTGAAGGTAAACATTGCCGTGGACAGTGACGACGAGATCGGTATTCTTGCAAGAAAGTTCAACACCATGTCCCGCAGCCTGCAAAATTATATTAACCGGTACTATGTGGCCCGCATGAAACAGAATGAAGCCGAGCTGAACGCTTTGAAGGCACAGATCAGTCCCCACTACCTGAACAACACGCTGGAAGTGATCCGGATGCAGGCAGTCAGCGAGGATGCTCCCGTGGCTGCTCACATGATCGAGCTGCTGGGACAGCAGATGCAATATGCTCTCGACAACGCCACCATAATCTCCCTGCATGGGGAGTTGGAGTTGATCCGAAGCTATGTTTCTCTGCTGAATTTCCGTTACAATGACAAGATCCAGTTGGATATTCAGGAAAAAGGCTTTGGCAGCTGCGAGCTGCCAAAACTCAGCCTGCAGCCACTGGTGGAAAACGCCTATAAGCACGGGCTGAAAAACAAGCCCGGCATGGGACTTGTGCAGATCACCGCCGAAGCAGTTGGGGAAGATCTGGAGATCACCGTACTGGACAACGGCTGCGGGATGAGCAAAAACGCTCTTGCCAGGTTGACAAAGCAATTGCATGGTCTTTCCAAACCGCCCGAAGAAGGGCATACCGGCGGTATCGGTCTGAAAAACGTCCACGACCGGTTAAAGACCCTCTATGGTGAGGGATACGGTTTGAGTATCAGCAGTTGGCCCGGTGTCGGTACTGCCGTCTGCCTGAAACTGCCCAAACATTTCAAGGAGGAAACCAATCGTGTGGAATTTGATCCTCGCTGACGATGAACCCATTATCGTGCATGGCCTGCAGAAGATCATCAATTGGGAGCAGCTCGGCATTCACATCGTTGCCACCTGCAACGATGGTGCCAGCGCACTGGAGCTGCTTATTCAGCACAAGCCGGATCTTGCGATCCTGGACATCAATATGCCCGGCAAGACCGGTCTGGAAATTCTGGAAGGGCTGCACGCCGCTCATGTAGACACCAAGGTCATTTTCATCAGCGGCTACCGGCAGTTTGAGTATGCACTGGGTGCCATGCAGCTGGGTGCCGTGAACCTACTGCTCAAGCCCGTGAACCGGGACGACCTGCTGGCCAGCGTGCGCAAGTGTCTGCCCATCCCGGATATCCAGCCGGAGATCAACGTAAAAGACCTGCCCATCATCCCGCCCAGCACCGAAACGCTAAGCACCTACCTGCCTGTGCTTTACGCTGTGACAGCCCCCCTTCCGTCCAGTTCGGTGGAACGGCGGCTGATGGACTTTGCCGTAGCCAATGAGATCGAATCCTGGCATCAGGCTGAGCACATTGATATACAGGTTTACGATACCACCGCACCGATCTGCCTGCTGTTCAAAAACTGCACCGCAGACCAACTTGCCCCGCAGCTGGCCGCATTGGCAGAGCATATCAAGACACGCACCGGAAACCAGCTGCTGTTTCTCATCGGTGCACAGGCACAGGATGTGACGCAGGTGCCGGACAAGGTCGGCGAACTGGAAACCCGGAAGGGGCTGTTCTACTTTGATGGTTGGCTGAACGGCCCGGTGCTCTCGCTGGAAAAGCCGCTGTTCAAAACTGAGAGTTCCGGCGAGGAGCTGCGCGCCCAGCGGGAAAAAGTTCTGGATGCCTGCCTGCAATTGAACCCGGCACACTTCCAGACCGAATACGCGGCTTATTGCGCTTCGGCCTGCGCTGTCTGCAATGGCAATGTACAGGAGGCGCAGATGCGGCTGCTGACCCTTTACAGCAGCGTGGTCCAGCAGGTGGAAAATTACGGCAAGGACGAGCACCATACCGATACCGCCCCGCTGCTGGCCCAGGCTTCCGCCTGCAAGACGTACGGGCAACTTGTCCAGCTAACAGAGAATCATTTAAAGCTGTTCCTCTGCGCCGCACGGGAGAAATACAGCAGCAGCGACAAGACGGATGCCCTGCGGGCTTTGAATTATATCAACGAGCATTATTCCGAACCGCTGACGCTGGACACCATGGCAAGCCACTTCCACATGAACTCCAGCTACTTCAGCAGCTACTTCAAAAAGAACACCGGCAAAAATTTCAAGGAATATCTCATCTCAGTGCGGCTCCAGCACGCCCTGCAGCTGCTGGTCTCCACCGATATGCACAACTATGAAATCGCGGACGCCGTTGGCTTCAACGACATCCGCAGTTTTACCGATCAGTTCCAGAAAGCCTACAACAAAACGCCGCAGGCCTACCGCAAGGAATTACGGCAGTAGATCTTCATATCCGCACAGTTTGCAGATCGTCTTTGCCACGCCGTCCTCTGTGTTGGCGGGTGCGTGCAGCGGGATCTGCTCCAATACCGAGGGAAAAGCGTTGCTCATGGCATAGCCGTGGGTGACGCTTTTTAACATTCCAAGATCATTTTCGCCATCTCCGAAAGCGACTGCCTCGCCCGGATGAACGCCGCACTGCTGCATGATCTTCTGCAAAGCGGTTCCCTTGTTGAGCCAGTCCGGCACGACCTCTACCCAGCAGGGTGTTACCAGCAGGGCGCTGCACCTGGCAGGCAGTTTTGCACGCAGCTCCGGCAGAAGCTGCTGCAATTTCAGAGAAGAATGCAGATAGGCGATTTTCTGCACCGGACCGGCGCTTTCCGGATAATGAGGCTTTTCCAATTCAATGTTCCCGCCGAACAGATGTTCCACATTATCCTCAACGGAAAGACCATGCTGCTTCAGATAGTTCAGCCGACGCTGCTCAAACCCGGGCTGTGCATAGCGGAACCGACCGTTCCGGGTGTAGCAGAGCGTTTCCAGATCATAGGCATCCGCCAGTTTCAGAAACGGATCAACGTTTTCCGGTGCAAACCCCGGTGTGCGCTGCTCCTGTCCATTCTCACAATTTACAATCAGCGCGCCATTCAGCGCAATGTAAAAATTCTGCGCAAACATATCTGTGTGCAGTGCCTCCCGGACTTGTGAAAAACACGGTAGGTCCCGCCCGGTTGCCAGAACAATGCGGATACCGTTCTGCTGAGCCCGCCAGAACACCTGTCGGGTCAACGCAGATACCTCGCCTTTTTCATTCAGCAGTGTTCCATCCAGGTCCGTTGCAATCAACTTGATCTTCAATCTTACCCCTCCAAAAAAAGATTCTCCTGTTTTCAGTATACGAAATTTTCAGGATGGAACAAGGGAATTTCTTTGGTCGATGCAGAGGTCTTTTTGGATGGTTCTGCCGGGCACATCGTTTATCAAATACGCTGTTCTGCAAACCGACCTGCTCTATTTTATTCAGCGATGCCATCGCGTAGCCTGCACCGAAACGGTGCAGATCGAAAAGGGTTTGGGTGTTCCCAACAAGTATTTTGCAACGCAAAATGGTCTTTGTATATACGAAGACACTGCTTGCAGGTGCTATGAAGCCTCTCAACGTGCTTTCCAAATTTGAAAATCTTGTTGCGATCAAGACCGTCCGTTTTCAAGTTCAACTTGAAGCGGACGGTTATTT
>ERZ1026776.839-NODE-839-length-19444-cov-46.511115_pt1 | contig 19444 bp, 8 predicted proteins | sample MGYA00380125_ERZ1026776 | MGnify/ENA primary metagenome ERZ1026776 (study PRJEB33269, sample SAMEA4719761) | human gut metagenome | biome: human-associated habitat; feature: organic feature; material: feces | place: Cameroon | collected 2013-10 ...
AGGTGCAGCGATTGTTCGAGGAAGATAAAATCTATCTCAATCCGAAACTGAAATTGTCTGATGTGGCGCTGGCTGTAGGTACGAACCGTACTTATCTGAGTCGCTATTTTAACCGGCAGAATGGGCAGACGTTTTATGATTATGTGAATTCTTATCGTATACAGTATGCTGAGAATTTGTTGAAGTCAACGAACTATCCTTTGCCGGAAATCGCCATCAAATCGGGATTTAATTCTATTTCTACGTTCAGAAGAGTATTTTTTGCCTCTTTTGGTTGCTCTCCTAATAAATACAGGGTAAATATATAAGTTGTTGGTGTTGAGGTGGCTCCGAAAAATCAGTGGAACACTGAAAAATGTCAAAAGACACTTTTTGTCCATTTGAAACTTATTTTTGCTATTTTGAAACCATGTTTCTCATTTTTTTTTCTATCTTTGCACCATAGAACTTTTTGAAGAGAATATAACTCTAGCATTTACTTTTTCTAGGAATAAAAAATAAAGGTTGGCCAACCCGTTGAGGGCAAGCCAACCTTTCTCGTTATGTATGTTATTCTTTTTGTTTTTTACTTTATTCCCGGTTCTCGTTTTCATTATTCCTTGTTGCTGCCTCCGAAGATGCGGAGCAAGTAAAGGAAAAGATTGATAAAATCGAGATACAGAGTCAAGGCTCCGATGAGCGCCAGTTTCTGTGCGCCTTCGCTCATGTCGTATTGTGTCTGGAGCATCTGCTTGATCTTCTGACTGTCCCAAGCGGTCAAGCCAACGAAGATGGCTACACCTGCGTAACTCAAAATGTAATCAAATCCCGAACTCTTCAAGAACATGTTTACTATGGTAGCGATAATCAGACCAATCAGCGCCATGAAGAGTATTTTTCCTAAAGAGGTCAAATCCTTCTTGGTAGTGTAACCATAGAAAGCCATCGCTCCGAATGTGCCGGCTGTAATAAAAAATACCTTGGCAATACTGGTCATCGTATAAACTACGAATACGGATGAAAGCATGGCACCATTCAAAACCGAGTAGACGATGAAGAGTAGGGTGGCCGTAGTCAGGGAGAGTCTCTGTAGGGCACCAGTAATGATGAATACCAGGGCGAGTTCTGCGATAATCAGGCCAAAGAGCAAGCCGCGGCTTGTCATCAAAGTCATCAGCAGGGTAGGACTGCTAGCCACACCATAGGCAGTAACACCCGTAATCAGGAGAGCTAAGGTCATCCATGTATACACTTTGCGCATCAAAGCAGAGAAAACACCGCTTATACCTCGCTCTTTCTCATTAACAGCAAAGCCATTGCTCTGCTGGCTGTTCTGACTATTTATCAGATTGTACATTTCCTTTTCTGTCATAATTCTATTTTCTTTTGTTATTTATATTCTATTGATTTCTAACTACAATAATAAGCGCAAAGATAATGCCAATTATTGAAACGAGCGATTATCTCTGCGCTTTATTAACATTTATTCCGTAATTTTACGTCATTCATTCCTTTATTTAAGGGCTATCTTCTTTACGGCTATCTGTTTTCCGCCTCGTGTTACCTCTACGGCTACAGTCCCATTTATTGGTGTGCGAAGCTGTTCTGTATCAGATTTTGCCTGTTTCTGAAGTGCCAGGACACCTGAGGTTCCGTATATTCTGATGATGTCGTTCTGTTTCAGACCCTTTATCAGGATATGATAGTTGCCGCTAGGAATGATGGCGATGTCTGCCTTCATGTCAGTCTCCTTGCGATTGAAACTGATATTGAAGCGATTGTTCATCTCACCTGTTTGGGCAGCATAGAATGGATAACTGCCATCCTTCAGATCTACCGCCTTTCCGGTTTCCTTGTCCTTCAGCCAAACGGTTTCATATTCGCTGGCATCGCAATCTTCAGGGATGCTGATGCTGTATTCACCGGTTTCCGGCAGACTGACTCCGATAGTCTGTTCTGCTTCGATACTTACGGCTGAAAGGAGTGAGTAGCGTCCGCCGTTGCGGGTTGCATAAATTTGCGGATTGCGACTCATCATCCATTTCACTCCGTCACTTCCCAGGTCGAAGTCCGATTTCGCCTTCTGAGCTGGTACGGCAGCCAGCTGGAGATGATCTTCAGCCGTAGCCGTTTCGCTTCTTTTGCTGATGGCGATATTGAGTATTCTGGCGTTTGAAGCGTACTCTTCTCCATCCTTTGCGTCCGAATGTTTCACTCTTATCGTCTCCGTGTTATCCAGCGTAGCGGTTTGAGTGAATATGGCGTCCATGGCAGGAATATAACCACTTGTTGTGCTGTTTGTGGCATCTGCATCGGTGTTGATGGCTGTATAGCCCTTCGTCTCATCGTAAGTGTAGATGACTCTGCCGTATTCCATATCGCCAAAGTTCATGGCACAGAGGTAAGGCGAACCGAAGAGATTCCAACCCATGTTCTCCTTGTGGGTGAACTTCAAACCGCCAGCCTTGCTGTCCGACCATGGCTGCTGGTTGTTGTTCTGCTTCAAGGTGATGTAGCCCTGCTTGTTGCTGTCCTTGCTTCCATCCTGCTCGTTGTACTCGTCTCCGTAGAAGCGTATGGTTATGTTTTCTTTACCGGCATCTACTCTGAAACCTGTACTGCTGTTAATCTGGCTGTAGTTTACAGGTCCCCAACCAGAGTCTGTGCCGAACTTAAAGTCGTAGTTGGCACGTTCTTCGGCATTGTATTGGTAGAAAGTAAGATCCGCCTTATGATTCTCTGTACCTATGAAATCACACTTGGTCACATTGAACGGCATCATAAAGAGGTTGGTTCCTTTCCTCAGTTCTCTTTCTACCGCAAAGTTGTTGAGGGTAACATAACTATTGTTCCCTCTCAAGCCCGAATGGTGTTTCAGGAGCAGGAAGCCTGGGCTGAACGCGTTCGATTCATTATAGAATTTGTTGTCGAGTTCCAGCTCCTTATCCTTTTCCATGACGTAAACCACCGATTTACCATGTGGATAATCTGTATCATCTATCTTCTTGTCATCAGTCAGATACCATGTCTCGAAACATCCGTAGTCAACCTTGTCTCTGATGCGCTTGTTGCCGGCAAGGTCATGGCTGTGCATTACCTTGCTGATGCATGCGTTGGTTTCACTTGCGTCTGTGTTAGCGTTGATGTTGGCATTGTCTGTCTCGTCAAGCTGATACTTCCAGTAATCTGCTTCCACATATTTATTAGTAGATGCCGCAGATCTGTTTGCTGCACTACCTGTTGTTGATGGTAATGTACTGGAAGCTGTTACATTGACAGACTTCACATCCTTTACGGTTCCTAATGCCAGACAGTTGTAGAGCAAACCTTCTGTGTCGCCCGATACGTTTGTGTTTGCATCAAGGACAGAGGTAGAGAGCATGCTGTTGCCCTTGAGACTGACGTTGCCTGAAATCTTGAAACCATCCACCAGGCTCACCTTGCCGTTTCCTGTACCTTGATTGTCGATGGTCAGCCCCTTAATAGATGACTGGGTTGAGGCTTCAATGATGCCCTTCCTTTGCCTTAAGAGATCCTTCACTACAGCCTCAATATTGGCTAAGGTGCTTAAGTCTGGAGCAGCCGAACTTGTTTCTCCGTTCATGGAACCATACATCTTTACGCCTGGCATATTGATGTTGATGTCCGTGGTTTGCAGGTTGCGGTCAACGAAGACGTAGCCATAACCTTCGTTTTTGTTGGCATAGAGTTCTGCCAGACTGATGGCTCCCTTCAGGTCGTTGCTTGGCGATTTCCAGTTTTCGCCCGTTCCGTTTATGGCGCTACTTGTATTCACGTAGATGATAGGTTGCATCTTGGCATCACATTCGTAAGCACCGATGTCGATGCTTTCACCAATCAGACGGCTTGTATTTGCCAAGTCCTTTTCTGGGGCAAAAGTTGCAGCGTCATTTGCTCCCTTTTGAAGCTTAGCCTTATCGATGTATTTGGTGTTATTACCTTTATTCATCAATAACAGACTTGGTCGTATTCTATAATCCTCTTTATCGGGATTAACAAAGTTAGGACCTTTTAATACATCTCCATTTGCTATGTCATTGGCAATGACTACATTATTGTTTGTATTATTCTTGATGGAATTTGTTCCATTCTTCCATGCGATAGAATTATATACACTAGCAGTACCATCTATTGCCTTACCTTCATTTTTCACAAAGGTAACATTAACTAAATGCATGCCTTGTGAGTTGTTTAGCTTAATGGCATCATTATCTCCATCTGCAAAGAGAAGGTTCCACATTCGTGCGCCTAATTGGGCAGAATTATCGATATCTAAGGCTATGCTTTTATTATGTCGGAAAGAACTGTGGTGAATAACCAATGCTTTTTCATCTGTATAATTCTCTGCCTTTACTCCATTAACCTTCGTCTTTACTCCTACGCCACTCTCATTGGTAAATGTGAAACCTGATAGGGTTACAGGCTTACCATTGGTGGTGATGTTGAGCAATACATTGGTCTGTCCCTTCTTGGCAGGGTTTTCGATGAGTACAGATGGGTTACTGAAGTCTTGCTCTTCCTTACCGTTTATGTTTTTACCGGTACATCCACCCACAATTTCCAGCGACTGTACGAAGCTTGCGTTCTCTCCCTTGTTAACAAAGAGGGTGAAGGCATCATTACCACCGGAATAGGTTGGTGAGTAGTAGGTGCCACCACGTACATACACTTTTTTGTGGGCATGAGTACTTTCCTTGCCGGTAGCATTTGCCATGGCAATAATGGCACCACGCAAGTCAGTACTTTGATTATTCCAATCGCTGCCATCTCCTTTTCCCTTCTGCTCCGTACCAATATAAAGCTGGTCGCGGTCGGTGAGTTTGAATACGTACTGGAACTCGTACATACCAATATCGATAGGCTTGCTGCTTACCACACCATTCTCGTCTATCGGGCCAACATAGCGCAGATAATTATCAGTAGCATCAGAATAACGGACGTATTCTTCCGGATAACCATATTTGCTTAGACGAGCTAGGTGAACATCCCACCAATTCTTGTATGCACCTGTTTCGTTGGCATTGTCCTTATCCTTTTCACCCAAACCAGCATCTGTAAGCACAGAGATGGCTCTTGGATTCCACTGGTCTGACAAACTGTAGCCAGCATACCCCTTGGTGGTAGAAGGAGAAGCGAAGCACGGACCATTGACCGCCAGGTTATCTTTGCCCAACATGATGTTGCCGTCATCTGTTGTTGATGTAGTAGAACCATTGTTTAAGGTAGCAGGCAATTCATCCCAAGCACAGTATTGCATGTGGCCTCTCTTCAGAGATTTCTCAGAATTCTGCGATTCATTACCCCAGATTACCGTATTATATAATATAGGTGTAATGGTGCTGCTTTCGTTTTCGATGTGGATAGCTCCATCCTGCTTCGCCTTATTGTTGACGATGAGGCTGTTTGTGATGTTGACATCGTGATACAATCCTGTCGTACCGGCATCGTTTGCTCTGCGGATGTAGATGGCACCGCCGGTAGGAGTACCGTTACTCAGAGAATTACCCGATGTAACATCGTTGTTGGCAATCAGCGAGTTGACGATATGCAGGTTTCCATTCTTCGATTCTGTCAGGTAGAGATAGATGGCTCCACCCATTCCCGGATAGCTTATAGCGTTGGTGGCAGAAACCTCTTCTGTGATGGCTCTGTTACCGCCAATGTAGCTGCCGATGATGTCGAAACTGGCGTTGTTGGCATAGATGGCTCCACCGTGCAGACCGGTATTCTTGATCAGACGGCAACGGTTCAGCGTATAGTGAACACGATTGGAGTAGATGGCTCCACCACGTCCAATCTCGTCCATCTCGCCACCTGTATTTTCATAGGTAGTAAGTTCGGTCATGGTTTCACCATTCATAATCGTAATACCATCGAGCACAACATTATCGTTTACATTTTCTGCAGAAGTTCCCGTAGTCTTCTTCTTCTTCTTGCTGTAAACCACATGATACACCTTTCGCTCCTTCTCAGATTCCTTGATGTCACCTGAGAAGATAGTTGGATTCTGAAACTCCCATGGGTCTATCAGTCCATTCTTGTTTTTGTCTTCCATGCGCTTCTCGTTGCGTTCACTCAGGATATCTTTGATATCCAGGTTTGGGCGCAAGGTTATATTACCCAGGCTGGTAAAACTTTCTGTAGCAACAGTACCCTTAGGATCAGATGAGTATTTGTCTTCCACAGAGAAACTACCATAGATATCTACGTTTACAGGAATGGTGAAACTCTGTAAACGGCGGTCGTTGTTGGTCTGTGCATCTGATACATCTTTTCTAATCTGACTAGGTTTATATGTGCCACCCGTCATCAGTATTTCGAAGTGAGTTGCCACTGTTGCCAGAGGACTACCCTCAGCTGGTTGTTTGCGTACCTCTTCGATATAGTCGAGCGCAGCATCCAGACTGTTGAAAGGCGTGAGGAATGAACGGCCGTAATATTTCTGTTTCAGTTCATCACTCACTTCCTTGCCACCTTCATTCGAAACGAAGAGGCGGGTCAGAAGTTTATCCTTGTTGCTTTCCGGCAAATCGAGGGCGTATGCTCCCGCTGTCTGGCGCTTGCTCAGATGTCTGGTGTTGCCCAGAATATCGTAGTCGGATACGCCGTAGCTCTTCCAACCTTCGATGTATGCAGCTTCTATACCATTAGCAATCAAAGGTGAATAAGCACGGGGATAGTAATATCCGTTGCTGGCGAAATAGGTATTCAAATCGCCGGTCATCTCCGTGTTCCTTCTGTTGGCAGGCAACTTCTTATTCTCTGCGAAGCAGTAATCGTATGGATAGAATTGGGTTTGCAGCGTTGCATCCTGCAGGACATCTTCGCCTTTGAGACTTGTATCACCACTAATGTTCTTATCGCTGGCTGCTGAGTTACCCCATATCACAGAGTTACCGCTAATCAGCGCATTGTCTTCCTGGAAGATACCACCACCAGCTTGGGTTGCCTTGTTTTCTGCAATGGTGCAGGAGATGACATAGGCATGATACTTCTTGGTATTGCTGGTGATCCGTGCTGCATAGATGGCACCACCATCTGTCGCTGAGTTTCTCGTGATGACGCTGCCGCTCACAATACCTCCCTTCAGGAGATAGAGCGCACCGCCCTTGGTTGCCTGGCAACCGGTAATCAGACAGTTGCGTACATGGGCACTTCTTGGTACGATGGCTGCACCACCCATACTGTTATAACCTGTCTTTTCGGTTGCATTACCATCAATCAGTCGGCAGCCGTCTACCACAGCACGGTAGCCAACGGCATCTTTGAAGTAGGTGTCTATTTTTCCCGAAGGCCATTTGCCGAAGGTCACGGTGTGATAACCGTTCACCTCCTGGGTAACGGTAGTTCCTTCTTTCACCTGAGTCTTGGCACTCAGTATGGTCTGATATCTGATGCAGTCGCGCTGGTCCTTGTCCCAGTTGTAGGTAGTAGGATCCGGTACACCATTCTTCTGCGTACCCTCATTGTATCCACCCATCAGCCATACTCCGTTAGGAATCAGGAAGGTATAGCTCTGTGGAACGGTCGGGTCAGCCAAGGTGTTGGCATGATAAACGAAATGGTTTCCGCTTTCGTCAGCCTCATAACCGGCTACCTTCACATAAACCTTTATTGCCTTGTCGTCATCCTGGTTCTTGTTGTCGGCTCCGAGTTTCAGGTCTTTGTTTACATCTTTAAATTTCTCGCCAGCCTGGGTCAGCACGCTTTGCAGTTTATCAGCACAGGCTGCGTTTTCCGGACTGTCGCCGCTACGGTTTCCGTAACCGTTCTGGGTTACGTAGTAAACGTAGGCTTCAACCTTACCTTCGCTGTTCTTCTTTTCCTGCGCCGTAATGTTGGCAGTATTATCTGCTTCGTAGGCACCGATATCAATCTGGCAGTCTTTGATGCGGTCGGTATAGTCCATATCGGTTTCCGGAAGTTTGACTCCTGCTCCTACGTCGGTAGAACCGCCATTCAGACACCTGTTGCCTGTTAAACCATCCGCCTCGTTCAGACGGAAGTTATTGGTAAGGCGGGCATTGCGGAAGCGGAAATTCCCATCATTTCCACTTTCGTAGGTTTTGTCTTCAAATGGGAAAGCCAGATTCTGTCCGGTGGAGTTACCATTGCTGTTGAGGAATTTATTCTTGGAGTCGCTACTGTTCATATAACAGTTGTGGGAAGGCTTCATCTTGTCCCATGCCAGAGAGTTTACCTGATCTGCAACAGTCCTGTTGTTATTTTTGTCATTATAGTTATCATATATAAGACAATTGTAGAGTGAGAGCTGCGAGGCAACTCCGGTGCTTTTATCCTGCCAGTGGTAGATACCTGTGCCTTCTGTTGACATATTGTAGGCGATGGTATTGTTGTAGAACTTGGCACTCTCCAGGAAAATGCCTCCACCATAACTTTGTGTTCCATTTCCACAACGGTTGTTGGCAACCACAAGATTGTAGCCCGTGCCTTGAATCATGTAGGCGCCACCACCAAAATTTTCCTTGTTTGTGGTCATGCTTAAGTTTCTGAGCAGGTAACTGTTCGAAATCTTGGAGTTTTCACCATCCATATACAAACCGCCACCACGCACACGACCGCCATGGTTGAAGTTGTTGACGATGATAAGGTTTTCCAGTTCTACTCCTCTGAAAACGCGCACACCTGCTCCTCCGTCACGGTTGGCATCTTCATAGTTGACGATATAACCATGACGGATAGAGAAACCGTCCCATTTGGCATTCTTATATTCTACATAGTTCTTATCTTCATATGTAGAACCCGGATAGCGGTTGCTGTTTCCGCCCCATTTGTTATTGGTTTCATCATTTGTCTGTGACCAGGTAGGTATGCAGACATCCGGCTGGTAGAGCACATAGTGGCGCTCTTGTGTCTTGTTGTTGATTAATGTTTGGGTATAATCATATTTAGAACCGTCGCTAGGTTTGCCTTCCTGATACCACATCTCCTTGCTGCTGTCGGTGAAATAGACAGGTGATTCCTTGCGTATCTGGAGAATGGTTTCATATTTTGTTACGTCTAATCCCTGGTATTCCTTGCGTGCCGGAACATATTGGGAGAGGAGAGGATGGCGGTCGCTTTCACCCGGATAACCCTCGTGAGGGAAACCGCCATAAACCTTTACGTTGTCTCTTATGACGAAACCTTTGTAGTCAGTATAGACACCTGCGCCAACCCAGACCACAACAGGCTCTTCGCCTGCTTTGAGATTCTTGTTCAGTTCTGCTGCTCTTTCTACGGCATATTGCAGACCGCTGATGTATCGCTCGTCTCTATTGTTTGTGATCGTATTGTAATAGCCTGAAAACCAGTAACCGTCTTTATAACTGTTGCCGGAGTTCTTCCCCCAGAAATCTCCATAGGAATCTGTCGTAGAACGATACTTACCTCCCGCCTGGCTATAATCCTTATTGTCAATAGTGGTGCTAAGCAGCGTTTTATCATTGTCACTCTGCTTTACATAGAACAGGTTGTCGTTTCTCGGCACATTATTGTCGCACATGGCATTGCCAATGATGGCTCTATCCCATGAGGATCCGTCATAATAAATGTCTGTATTCTTCAGCAAGTCAAAATCCGGGTTTCCATCCTGATCATCGTAGTTAGCATTCTTGCCACTCGTATAATCCTTGTTATAGGAACGCACGTAGATAATCTTGTCGGTCTTTGGCAGCAGCGCTTCATAGGCACCCAGGTCGGCAGCACCACCCTGGTGGCGGTCATCGCCCAGAATGTCTGTCTTTAGCGGAGACGAAGCCACCCTATTGATGATGACACCAGCCTGACTGGAACTGGTTAACGGACGGAACGATGCATAGCCTCCGTAATAGACGTTTCCATTAATTTTGGCACCTATCTCCTTGGTTGGGTTCATAAAGTTGAGGGCGCCTTCTTTGCCAAGCGTGTTGAATTTCTCTTCCAGGCTGTTGTTGCATTCCGAATAATTCCATACGCCTTCCAGCTTCAGCATGTTGCCGGCAGCAAAGGATGTTTCTTTCACCAGATTGTTAGCAGGTGCCACACCCACGTTGTTGACGATTGATACGTGGGTGAGCTTCAGCGTGTTGTTGCTGTTTTCTGCTGGATTCAGATAGATGATGGAAGGCTTGACAGATGTATCTTCGCTCGTATTGTTGTTCACAACGCAGTTTACCAGTTCCAGACTTACGTTCTCGGCATCCGGCATGGTAGAGATGGCTGCTCCGTTCATCGCCGTATTGTCTTCGAAGATACAGTTTTCAAACTTCACGCTGGTCTTGTCTGTGGCATCATCCACACTTCCAATCAGTACTCCGCCGCCGTATGGCATATAAGCTGTACCTGCTGCATAGGCATGGGTAAAGGTGTAGCCGTTGATGGTTACACGGGCACCCGACTCGATGCGTACCAGGTGGTAAAGTCCCTCGCTCAGAGTCGTACCGTTGATGTTGCCATTCAGCTCGGTACGGTGTTTGATAGGGTGGCGGTCTTTATCAGCAGGCTTTGGGTTGAATTCATATTTCGGATAAGCACCATACAGGTTGAGTGGGAGCACGGTAGGTTGGATGCGGAATGCACGTGATTTCGCATCGCTCTCTTCGTTCATATAAGCTATGGTTGGAGCAAAAGTACCCGCACGGGAACAGATTTCAAACTGGTATTCGCTTTGGGCGGCTATCTTATGCGTGGTTCTGCTGCCGTTTTCTACCACATTTACCACTTCGCCATCCTTTATGGTGGCAAGATATTCTATCAGTTCATCTACTGATGCTGAGGTATAACTCTTTTCCCATGACTCTCCCGTACCGTCCAGGATTTCCTGTGAACGGTCAAAATAGATGCGGAGGCGATGGGTTGTTGCGTTCTTTTCGAACACCACATCGTGGTTTTCAGCCCTATAGGCACCTATCGAAGGAACTGATTTGAATGGTTTTCCACTCAAGTCTATCTGTGGCTGGTACAGATAGGCACTAGGCAGCAGCGTAAAACTGATGCCCTCGTTGCGCAGACGGGTTCCTTTGTAGAGTTCCCAATAGTAGTTGATTTCGGTAAGCGAACCGATTACTCCTCGTTTCGTGTTGAAATCATCTTTGCTGGTAAATGGAGTTCCTGTTTCGCCCATCACGAATCCCTTACCTGAATAATAGTTGTTGATGGAGAGGGTTCCGGTCTGATAGGTGTCATTCCATGATGCAGCACTTACGTCAGAGATGGCGTTGTTGTAGAACTGTACGCCCTCCTTGCTAGGGTTGGCAGCATAAACCTGTGCCTTGGAGGCTGATGAACTCTGGGGCAAAGAGTTATTCCAAAGTATGTTGTTTGCCAGCAGTCCCTTTTCCTTGATGTAGACGCCACCCGTATAGGAGGCATCCTGGTCGGCAACATCCGAGGTGTTGTCGGTATAGTTATTGGTGATGGTATTGTTGATGACCAGTCCGCGGCCATCTACATAGACAGCACCGTTTCGGGTACTGGTATTGTTGCTGATGACGGAGGTGGAAAGAATCTGATAGTAGGCAGGACCTGATGCGCTGCCTTGCAGATAAACACCCGCTCCCTGATTGGCAGAGCAGTTGGTAACCATGCTTCGGGTTACGTATCCGGCTTCGTCAATATAGATACCTCCGCCCTGATAAGCCGAGCAGTTATATACCAGGTTACCCTCGGTCATACCGTTCTTACAGTAGATTCCGCCACCTTTTGGAGTCAGGGATGGAGTCTTTGTTGCGCCCGGATTGCAGTAGCGGACTGTACAATAACGCATCTTGGCGTTGGCATCGTTAATATAGACGCCAGCGCCATACTGTGGCTCGTAAATTGAATCGTCCCGATCCTGGTAGCTGCCACCCTCGATGGTGAAACCTTCCAGATACACGTTGTCAGAAAAAGCCTTGCCGCCAGGCAGAGGGGCAAACCAGACTACATGAGAGGAACTGCTCGTTATGTTCCATGTTTTATCGTTCTCGCTCCAGGAGGCATCATTCCTGTTGAATCCGTTGGCTTTCAGAATGGTTTTGTGTTTCCATCCCCATGGCTTCAGATTGACTGATTCGGCAATGCGCTGAGCACGAGTTTGTTCTCCACCGGCAAAGGCACCGTAAACGCTGATGCCGTCTTTCATGAGAAGGGAGGTTGGTGAACCCTGTTGGTCGATGAGCTTGGTTACCGTGTAGGTGCCTTCCGCTACCCAGACTTCGCCTTTTGTGCCCTTGTCATCAGCCAGCGAGTTGATGGCTTCCTGTATATCGCCCATGGCATCTTTCCAGGAGGTTCCCTTACCGGTTCCGCCTTCTATCACATATCTGATTCTTCCCGTCATGAGCCGTTCATACTCGTAGGCACCGATGTCGATGGTGTTGTTGCTTTCATAGCGCTGCTTGCCCATGACGTCGGTAGATTTCGGTTCAATATCCTCGATATATTTCTTGTAATAGGCAAGGTTTCCTTTACCCAGCAGGGCAGAGGTCTCCTCGAAGGCGAACGAGGTATAGATGAGACGGGTGAGTTTCTGGAATGAGTAGTCGTAACCCAGAGATACTACACTCTGCGTAAACCAGGCTGCCGGCTCGGTAGAGTGGTTCTGGTTGCTGATGCGCACGTTGCCGTTCTTGTCGGTTATCTTTACATCGGTCATGGCACAGTTGTAGAAGGCAGGACGGGTATCCGCCTTGCTGACTGCGGTGGAATGCCATAGTACGGTATTGTAAACGGCTCCGCCTCCGTTGCTTGAAGTACTGCCTGCATTTACCAGGTCTACTGCTGATACGGTGTTTGCCACTACCGAGCAGTTGATGATTTTTGAGGTAGCCGACAGGCGTACTCCACCATTGGTATTGTTGTTGATGTTGGTATTGTAGATGGTTACCGTTCCGTCTGCCCAGATTCCGGCTCCCTCGTTGTCGCTGGCTCCTCGCTTGCCTGCCACATTGTTGAAGAGGCCGCAATAGCTGATAGAGGATTGGGAATTGGTGCATGATGCATCCACATAGATGGCACCGCCTCGCATCGCAAAGTTGTTGGCTATGTTGCATTGGGTAATCTGGAAAGCGCGCTTGCCGGCATTGCTGTCGTCGCTTCTGCTGCTTTTGTTCACCGCGTAGATTCCGCCACCTTTTCCGTCAGGGGCTGTAACTTCACCTTGGGCATTACCGGCTCCAATCTGGAAACCGGAAACGATGGTTGGGGCGTTGTTGGCGTTGGGGTTATTATCGGTAACGCCTACGTTAAGGGTCAGAACATGGATGGAGTTATCGTTTCGGGTTGGGTTCTCCGGATAGATAATCTGCTCCTTGTTCGCCTCGTCGTCTTTCTTGATGTCGCCCACCAGCGTAGTGAGGTAGGTCATCTGATATTTGTGTTTACCTGTACTCCGTTTGTCTCTGTTGGCTTCAGTTCCTTCGAAACCTCCATACATGGCAACGCCCGAAGGGAGAACGAAACCTTCCTTCGGAGCTACGTAAATATTTTCTAAGGTCGTGGTCTTATAGCCTTTCACCCAGATTTCGTCGGTAGCCACGGCTTGGCTTAATGCCTCAATTAATGGAATCGCCTTTTCCCATGATGAGCCGTCACCGCCTGTTGTTGCCTCTGCAGTTACTCGATAAATCTTTCCCTGTGCAAACAACTGGCATGTGCAGCTCAAGAGGATGAGGGCTGCTATGATTTTCCTGTATGTCGTATGATGTATTTTCATGTTGAAAAGAGTTTTATATATTGAAATTGTTGATCGTGATATCTGAATTATCACCGAGTTGGGTGCCCTTGATGGTTACGTTTATCTTGTACCAGCGGGCTGGGATAAAGCCATCTTTCAGATTGCTCATGTCAAATGTCACGTTGTATGTTGGGTTCTCTGCCGTCCCTTCTTTCTCTGTGTCAAGCTGGAAGGTGATGCGAGGAGGATTGGTTCCGTCTGGGAAGGTATAATGATATACCCGTCCGTTGCGCTTGCTGATTTCCGAGGTGTTCACAAAGGTTGTGTGGCCGCTTACGGATATTTTTTGTGTTTCTGTTGAAGCAGCATAAAGGGTAGGGAAGAGTCTGCCGTATCCTGATCCTGCATCTGATTTCGTTGTTTCCTTCGGTTCTCCGTGATAAGTAAACTGGCTTACTTTCACTTTGGTATATTTCAGATTTCCATCTTCATCTTTCTCATAGGCTCCCTTGGCATCCCATTGGATGTCAATCTTGGCAGCCAGTCTGCCCAGTACCATGCGCCAGTATTGTTTGGTGTTGATATTGGCGTTGATGTTCTGTTCTACTTTTATCTCTCTGTCATTGGTGAGTATATCTGTTTTTGGGTCCAGCTTGAGCGCATAACCTGTGGCTACGCTGATAAACTTGGCTACGTCTATGGCTCCGTTTTTATGAGCATAGTCGTTGCTAATCTGTAAATTATAAATGTCTGAGTCATGGTTTTCCCCGTTATGTTCTATTTGGTTTAACATCTCCTCCAGATTCAGTCCTTCTCCGTTACTGTAGGTAACCCCATAAACGTAACAGGTGCCTAGCGGCAGATACATCGTATAGGTGCGAAAGCCGTTGGCATCAGGTCCTGATAGGGTTGAGGTGGCATGGGTGACGAGGGCTTTTCTGTCGAATTCGTCCTTGGTATAGGTATCGTAATACACCATTTTCTGGGGGGCTGCATCGTGTATTTCGTCGCCTTGCGTCTTTTCCTTATAGGCAACGATGATGGTGAGCCGGTCCCAGTCTACCTTGTCGTTGGTGTCTGCTCCTGGGTCTCCGATGCGTGTGTTTGTCTTATCGGCAGGCACAGATAGGGTGAGCGAGATGGGTGCCAACGTATCCATCGGTCTCACCTCGTCCTTCTCGCTTTCGCTGCATCCTGCTAGCATGATAAGCGATAGTATCGCAAATATGTATTTCGTAATATGATTCATGTATCAAATCTTTATAGCCGTTGAATTCTTCACTCTTCGTTCTTCACTCTTCACTTAAATGTCAATGTCGTGGCTTCCTCCTGGTTTCCAGTCGAGTTTCACGCTTACTCCTACGGATGTATTGGTAATAACCAGCGAACCGTCGGGTTTGAGTTTTGCCTTGATCAGTTTCAGACTTCCGGCTTTCAGCGGTTCGTTCAGCGTGAGAATGGTTTCTGTATATTTCCCGTTTACCTTGGCGATGATGTGGTAGCGCCACTCTGCCTTGCTGGATGGGAAACTTACGGCATAGAGCGCATCGTGAGTCTGGGCTGAGGCTGTTGAGGCTTCGTTGATTCGCTTGGCTCTCACGATGGTGTTTCGGGATGTTGAGTAAATACTGTCGTTTACGAGAAAGTGGGTTGCCATTCCTTCTACGAATCCCCAAAGTTCGGCTGGTTTCACTTCTTGTTGGTTGATGACTACCGCTGCGGCGCAGTTCGCCATGTAGAGGGTGGTCTGCAAATCGTGGTCGAAATCCGTCTCGTTAATGGTGAGGCGGGAAGTGAACAGACCTATGTTGTGACTGTCGATGGTATCCTTCTGCTCCTGTTCCAGGGCGAGAGCCTTGCAGTCATTTGCTCCTGTAATCTTCACGTTTCTGGCGTTTCCGGTATTGGCGAGCGACAGGTTCTGGTAGTTGTTGCGAGGCAGATAGATGGTATAGGATACCGAGTTGGAATTCATGATGTTAGCTTCGTGACGGTAGAGATCTTTTCCGATAAAGAAAGACAAATCATTGTCTAGGGCATGGTCGGTGAAGATCGTGCCGAGTTTCTGTTTCAGTCTGTTGGCGATGTTTTGCTCCTCGGAGGTGTTGAGTTCAACGTCTATGAGGGTATGAATCTGTGTATTGAGTACCAGATTATACTTGATTTTATAGTTTTTGCCACACTTGCTCATGTCTTCATAGATGCATGAAGACAAACCGAAAGCGATGCTCAAAGTCATCAGAGCTATCAGAAATATTCTATATGATTCTTTCTTTCTCATTTTCCGTCCTTTATTAGGATTATAAACAGCGAAATCTACCCTACTGAGCTTTCGTAACTTGCGAAAGCTCAGTAAGGTAGAATGATTAAATATCTACATCGAATGTAATACCTGATTTCCAATCAAGATCTACTGCGAGACCTACGTTGATTCCTGATGTTCTGAGGTCAGGAATACAGTTGTATGCGCTCTTCAAATCTTTGATCTTAAAGTTGGCAGTTGTTACATAGTCCTGAACGAATACGCGATTCACACCAGATGGTTTTGGCAGACCTTCTTTGTTTGGATTTAATATACCTACAAGATAGAACTTTGCACCATTCAGAATGATACCATCTTTTCCGTAGAATTCTTTTCCAGACTTGTTCGTCAACTCGATGGTTACGTATACAGAATTCTCAGCCCCTGTTTTCTTATTGTCAAAGACAAGCGTATAGTTTCCTACTGTCGGGACTTCAGATGCATACTTGGCATACATAGGAGAGCCGTTCATTACGTTATCATAGATGGTATTTTCAAACGTCTCAGAAGATGTTGGCTCATACTTCCAATCTACTGAAGCTGGCTGACCGCCAATCAGAATACCCGTTACAGGGAAACTGTTGTCATTAACAGTAATTGATTGATTATCCTTGAAACCTCCTGCTGCATGAGCGTTATCTTCAAGAGTTGCTGTATTACATCTTACTGTTGATTTCAATACAGCCACGCTATACTGAACAGGATCTTTCAAACCTACAGTTCTTGTTGAATTTGCAACAGCTTTTTCTTCAAAACTTGTCTTTGCATCCCATCCAGTTTGAGTATTCTTTGTCCAATCTGTATATGAAGGGAATTCGTTTAGATTAGACATGTCTTTATCAGAAACCATAGTCTTGGTATTTACAAAATACGAAAGTTCAGCTGGATAGCAAATCTTATTATAATTGATAGAGTTGCCGGTTTCGAAGAGATCGGTTCCTGGAGTGTTGTAAGCGAATGCTCCTGAAGTCCAGCTTAAAGTAGCAACACCATCAGGCAGGTTGAACTTTCCTGGGAAGTTGATATTTTTGATATCGTTCAAAGCTGTTACGCATTGATCGTAAATCGCTCTAGTTAATTTTTTCTCGGCAGGGATAGTCGTTCCTGTAATCTCACCCATCAATGCTGTCTGAAGGTTCTTGATGAATGCAACGACAGATGTTATCGAACCTGCTTTTAGTTGTGTGAACTCGTTGTAACGCGCAGCTAAAAATTTCTTCTCGTTTTCTGTTAACCAGGAAGGGAGGTTTGGTTCGTTACCAATTGTTGCCCATCTATAAACTTTTACATTTTCATTCTCTGTAACATTTACTTGGGCAATATCATTTAATGCCTTGATGATAGCTTTTGCATCTTCATCGGTTGCAAAATTTGCAGTGCTGTTAATCGCAGTTAACTCATGAGATATGTTTGCAAGAGTTTTTTTATCACCTTTATCCGTAATCTTACCAGTCTTGAATTCTGAGTTTCCATTCTCCTTGGTTGCTCTACCATAGAAAATCATGTGGCTAGTTCCTACAGGAATTTCAATATCACGATAAAGTCTGCGATAAGTGTCCTTACTGTATGCATTACCATCTGTACCAATGCTGATTGGCTTATCAGCATTGATGGTTCCGGCAGTTGCAGGAACTCCACTGAAAGTCAACAAAACGATGTCTGAAATGCCACGGAATTGCTTGTTCTGCTGAGTCATATCATCAGTCATACGAGTCACCTTCTTCGCCTGGTTAGTCGAAGAATTACCACCATAAGGAATGTTAAGAGCGAACTGGGTCTTTACAACCTGTCCTGCCACACCTGAGCCACCTGTTGGCTCGATAGAATCTGAAGAGCAGGAAGTCATTCCTGCTGCACTTGCAAGAAGCACCGCACTTGCAAAGCTAAAAAATTTAATCTTTTTCATAGTCAAGCTATTTTTTATTTGTTCTTAAATGATTTTGTTCTATTTCTCTGTTTGCACAATGTTGTAAACCAGCGAGACTGCAACCTTGGTCGGCATTACAAAAGTTCTCGTCTTCTTGCCAATGTCGGTGGCGCATCTGCCATAACAATTGTATTGGATATAGCGGGTGATTCCCACTCCCAAACCTACAGCCGTCTCCAGATTCCAGCGGTTTTCCTTGTCGAGTGCCCAGTTGTAACCATATACTACACCCATGGCTCCCAAATCGCCTTGGAACCTATGCTTCTTGAGTTTCGGGAAAAGCCCCAATGGGAGGTGTACACCACCCGCATTGTAATGTGAGTAGAGTAAATTGGCTCCAAAGAAGTGCCCCCGGAACGGGCTGTCAAGCCAATATCGCATCTCTGTTTGTACGGCAATGTGCTTCTGTTTCTTGTTCTTGCGAAAAGTAAATGGGTTCCAACCTGTGGATAGGTCCAGCGACCAGTGGTCTGATAACCTCTTTTCCACTCCAATATTAGGTGTTGTGGTAGCCCAGTATGCTAAGTTCGTTTTCAAGCGCCAGTCTTGTGCTGATGCTGAAGTAATGAATAGTGCAGAAACAAGAAGGAGCAACATGCGCAGTCCTTTGTCTGTCTTCATTCGCTTTTGTGTTGTTTTGTTGATAGAAAAAGTGTCAATTTTATTGTTTACTATTTCTATTTTTGTTATTAATCTAATTATACTTTCTGCCACAAATATAGCGAAAAATGAGTAAAAGGACTTTCAAAATAAGAAAAAAAAGCCTTTATTTAAGCTTCGTTAACTATAAATTTATAAATCCACCAATTTTTACCCCCCCCCGTTTTCGATTATTTTTACATTTCTGTCATTCCATCTTAATCTCTTCTTTCGGAAATAATTCCCCTTAATATTTCCTGTTATTTTTACTTTTCTCCTTACCCGATTCTATATCCAGTCCCGGACCTTCTTGCTTCGCCGTACCGATGAAACTCGTAATTTCCCGATATGCTTTTTTACTTGTTTCATCTTCTCTTTCTTCTACCAGTCTCATACGCTATTCGTTTTATTTCGAATGCAAAGATAAGTCTTTTCCGTTTTCTACCTATGCGATTTGTGCGATTTGCGTGGATTCGGGAAATAAAGTGCGAAAAATATCATGGAATCATTCAGGAGAATATCTCCGAAGGATGCGAAATTATCTCCGAAGGATAGCAGAATATCTCCGAAGGATAAGAAATTATCTCCGAAAGATAGCAGAATATCTCCGAAGGATAATAAATTATCTCCGAAAGATAGCAGAATATCTCCGAAGGATAAACCCAAAAGACAAATGTAGGTAATCTGATGACGAAGATATGGAAGCTGGGTTGTGGCAACGAGGTGAAGGGTGAAGGGTATATTTAAAATCTTATATTATATTCTTTTTTTAGGGTTTTTCCGATTTTTGACCCTAGGGTACCCTTTCATTTTTCCCTTGCCGCGCGTATATATAAAAAAGAGTTTTCAAACCTTCACCCTTCACCTTTTTATTTAACATTTTGAGTGTCAAATAGTTACGGGTGAAGGGTGGTGAAGGGTGTTTTTCGCTTTTTATAAA
>ERZ1026776.852-NODE-852-length-19260-cov-19.858683_pt1 | contig 19260 bp, 19 predicted proteins | sample MGYA00380125_ERZ1026776 | MGnify/ENA primary metagenome ERZ1026776 (study PRJEB33269, sample SAMEA4719761) | human gut metagenome | biome: human-associated habitat; feature: organic feature; material: feces | place: Cameroon | collected 2013-10 ...
GGAGTTCTCATACACAGGCAGCGCCGCTTTCTCCTCCTTTCCACGGCGCTGCCTGTTTTTGCATCTTACGAAAAAATCCTCTGCGTTTTGGGGTCACCCAGACGCAGAGGATTTTTTGCTTATTTGGTTTTGAGCGGCCGTCGGGCGTCGAGCGCGTTCGCGATGCGGAACGCGGCATAGCCGATCAGGCTGCCAAAGACGGCTCCGGCCAGCACATCGGTGGGGAAGTGGACGTACAGATACAGCCGGGTGAATGCGATAAAGACGCAGAGTGCGATGGCGTAAGGGGCCAGCTTGTTTTTGGTGTAGAGCAGCGGAGTCGCCGCCGAAAAGGCCGACGCGGTGTGGCCGGACGGGAAGGACCATCCGCCCGGGCGCGGCACGAGGATGGAAACGGACGCATCGAGGTCACAGGGGCGGGGACGGGCCACGAGCGGCTTGATGCCCCGGTCGCAGAGGATGAAATAAAGGATCAGCCCCAGCGCCATCATTGCGCCGGTCTTTCGGGTCCGGCGGAAGAGCAGCAGGACTGCCGTGAACACGATCCACAGCTCTCCGTGTGCCCCGGCGTAGTTCAGAAAGACCGCAGCTGCATCCATGAGCGGGGTGTGGAGAGTCTGGAGAAACCGGAGAAAGGAAAATTCAACTGCCATAGGGCGGCTCCTTTAACGGAAATCCCGCAGACGGCTGGCGGGCAGCTTCGTTTTCAAAAAGTCCCAGATGGGGTCCAGCTCGTCGTTGACGAGATAGGCCTGATTCTGCTGGACATAGAGATAGATGGCGTCCGGCGTGCGGTAGGCGATGTGAAGCTCTTGCCACGGATACTGATGGGACGGCGCGGGTTTGTCCTGCTCGCCCGACATCCAGACCGAAAGGCCGTTCTCATCCAACAGCAGCCGGTAAAAAGGCCGGGGAAGTCCCAGCTTTTTGATGTTGGCACGCAGATTATGGAAGAAGGTGTAGAAGTAGACCGCCGGGACGCCCAGCGCGACCACGGCCAGAACGATGGCCAGCAGCGCTGCACCTTCCCGTTGGCCGACCTGCGACAGGCAGATGCCCGAAAAGACCAGCAGGATGACCGTGAACAGCAGAGGCCGCTGCCAGCGCTTGTTGTGGCGGAACAGATCGAACGCGGCAAATTTGTGGAACGATCCGGCGTCCATCGTGATGGAAACTTGAAGGGGCTGCGACATGGTAAACCACTCCTTTTTAGGCATAGTACCATATTTTTTTCAAACAAGCAAGCGGAATCTTGCGCAAATGCCCTAAACCGTGGTAGAATGAGACGATTCGTGGATAAAAAATTTTGCCGGGGAGGGACCATCGTGCATCGACAAAGCACGCTCAAGCAGCGCATGACCTTTTGTCTGCTGGCGTTTTTTGCGGCCTTGGCTGCGCAGATCTTTTTGAGCTTTTATCAGTCCGGAACGGTCCTGCGGGAGCTGGATGACCAGATGGGCAACTTCAACGCCATCAGCCGGTTTCAGGGCGGCGTGGAAAAGAGCATCACGGCGCTCAGCGACTACCGCTGGGAGTACGGCGACGCCGACGAGCTGATGAGCGAGCTGGACAGTGCCTTTTCGGTGACGAATGCATGGCTGTGGCGGATCGACAGCGGGCTGGACACCGTGAGCGAGGAGCAGTATCTCCTGTACAGCGCGGTCAGCACGACCTACAAGAGCTATACGGCGCTGGTCGATGAACTGGTCGAGCAGATCGCAGCGGGCGAGGACGCCCAAGCGGCACAGCTCTATTATCAGAAAGTATCGCCCTGCGGCGGATATCTGCGGCAGTATGCCCAGCAGCTGCTCAACACGGCCATCGCCGATGCACAGGGGACTTACACCACCGTTTCGGACCTGAGCACCCGGGTCAAATGGGCGCAGACGATCGTGGTGGTGCTCTGCTTAGGGCTGGGCTGTGTCATGGCGTGGTCGCTGATGCGGCTGCTGACGCCGGTGCAGCAGATGATCGGCGCTTCGCAGGAGATCATCCGCGGAGAGCTGGAAACGCCGGATATCCCGGTCCCGCGGCAGGATGAAATGGGCCGTCTGGCCGATGCCTTTAACCGGATGAAGCACTCGATGGCCCAGCAGGTGAACACCCTGCGGGAAAAAAGCGAGATGGAACAGGCGCTCCACCAGCAGAAAACACAGGCGCTGGAACTGCAGAACCGGATGGAGCGGAGCCGTCTGCAGCAGCTTCGAAGCCAGATCGACCCGCATTTCCTGTTCAACACCCTGAACGTCATTCTGCAGACGGCAGGGCAGGAGACGGCCTACCGGACTCAGGCGCTCATCACGGCGCTCAGCCATCTGCTGCGGTACAGCCTGATGAGCAACGATGAACAGGTCCCGCTCTCCCGCGAGGTGCGGATCGTGGACGAATACTACTCCATCTACCACGTCCGCTTCGGTGAGCGCATCCGGATGGAGTGGCGCATCTCGGATTCCCTCGACCTGACCGAAACGATGGTCCCGTCGTTCATTTTGCAGCCTATCGTGGAGAATGCGTTCAAGCACGGCATCGCGCCCAAAGAAGAGGGCGGCCGGGTGCGCATTCGGGTCAATCCGCTGCGGGAAAAGGGGCTGCTTTATATCAGCGTCTGCGACAACGGCGTGGGCATCGCACCGGAACGGCTTCGGGAGCTGAAAACGGCGCTGGGCCAGCCGGGAGAGCGCTGGGAGCATATCGGCATTTACAACGTTGCGGCACGGCTGCGGCTGCTGGATAAGCGCTGTCGGCTGGAAGTCCGCTCGCGGCAGAACTGGGGCACGGCGGTCAGCCTGTACCTGCCCCTTGTGGAATGGACAGAGGAGGACTTGGATGATGATTCGCCTGTTGATCGCGGATGATGAACGGCTGGAACGCGAAGCGCTGGTGGACATGGTGTCCCGGCGGTTCGTGGAACATGAGATCGTGACGGAAGTGGCGGAGAATGGCCGGAAAGCGGCGGATACGGCCATCCTGTGGGGCGCGGACCTGATCCTGATGGACATTGAGATGCCCGGGATGAACGGTCTGGATGCGGCCCGTGCGGTGCTGGCCCAGCGCCCGAGCTGCCGCGTCATCTTCGTCACCGCCTACAGCCTGTTCCAGTATGCCCACGAGGCGGTGCATCTGGGGGCCTGTGATTATCTGCTCAAGCCGGTGGACCCGGACGAACTGGAAGCGTCCATCCGCCGCGCCATCCGGCAGGTGGAAGCGGAACGGAGGCTGGAAGCACTGGCCCCGGTCCAGCAGGAGCCGGAACCGGAACTGTCCGCGCCGGAAGCCGAAGAAGCGCCCCGCGCCGAGAGCGAGAACAGCCAGACGGCCTTGGTCATGGCTCATGTGCGGCGGTATCTCGAGGACAACTATATGTTCGATATCTCGCTGGACAGCGTGGGGGAGATCCTGCACATCAGTCCGGCGTATCTGTCAGCGCAGTTCAAGAAATATCAGAAGATGAACTTCCTCGACTGCCTGACCGAACTGCGCATCAACGCGGCCAAGGAGCTGCTGAACGACCCCTTCCGCTCGTCGGCAGAGGTGGCCTCGATGGTGGGCTATGAGGACGCCAGCTATTTTGCCCGTGCGTTCAAAAAGCGGACCGGCGTGACGCCCACTCAGTACCGCAAACAGGCCGTCAAAGCGGCCAAGGAGCCGAAGCCGGAGGGGGTCCTGTGAGCGGGCGGTGCTTCACCCGGCGGCAGGTGCTGACGGCAGCGGGAGCAGCGGCGCTGGGATTGTGCGGCTGCCAGAAGCAGGAAGTCGAAGACCCAAAACCGGAGCTCATCCTGCGCTATGCTGAGAACCAGCCGGAGGATTACCCCACCACACAGGCGGCGCTGGCCTTTGCGGGCCTTGTGAACGAGCAGACGGATGGCCGGGTCAAGGTGGCGGTGTACAGCGGCGGCGAACTGGGTGCAGAACAAAGCGTCATCGAGCAGATGCAGTTCGGCGGCATCGATTTCGCCCGCGTCTCCCTGAGCCAGCTGGCGGAGTATATCCCCGCTCTGAGCATTCTGCAGCTGCCCTATCTCTACGAGGACGCTGACCAGATGTGGCGGGTACTGGATGGCGGCATCGGCGACGACTTTCTGGCCCTGCTGGATGAGATGAATCTTGTGGGGCTGTCGTGGTTCGACGCCGGTGTGCGAAGCTTCTATACCCGTGAAAAGGTGACGAGCTTGGAAGAACTGCAGGGCCTGACCCTCCGCGTGCAGGAGTCCGACATGATGAGCAAGATGATCGTGGACCTCGGCGCGCGGGCGGTTCAGGTGGTGTACAGTCAAGTGTATGCGGCTCTCCACAACGGCCAGATCGACGGGGCCGAAAACAACTGGCCCAGCTATGAGGCCATGAGCCATTATGAAGTGGCCCCGTTCTTTTTGCAGGACGAGCACACCCGTGTTCCGGAGATTCAGCTGGCCAGCGTTGCCGCCATCGAAAAGCTGAAAGCTGTGGACCCGTCCTTCCCGGAGGTCCTGCGCACCTGTGCGCGGGAGTCTGCCCGCACCGAACGGCGGCTTTGGGCCGAACGGGAAGCCCGCAGCGAAAAGGACCTGCGGGAGTGGGGCGTGGAAGTGGCTACCCTTTCCGACGCCGAAAAACAGAAGTTCCGCGCCGCTGTCCAGCCGCTGTACGATCAGTTTGCCGATCAGGCCGAACTTCTGGAACAAATTCAAAAAAGCTGAAATAGAAGGAAAGATCCAAGTTGTTGTGGATGTTGCGCAAAAGAACTCGTTTTGAATTGTGCAACTAATACAAAAGAAGTCGTCACATTTTTTCAAAAAACAGGACATTTTTTGAAACCCCTTGTCCGACCTAAAAAATTTTGCTAAAGTGTGAACAGTGAATGAACGACAGCACGGGTCCTGTGCAGGAGGTGCTGTCCGGAGAAACATTTAGGAGGATTTATCATGAAAAAGATCACTCGTCGCAGCTTCCTCGCAGCCGCTGGTGTTTCCGCCGCTGCTCTGGCCCTGACCGCTTGCGGTGGCTCTTCCAACAGCACCGCCGCTTCTTCGACTGCCGCTTCTACTGCTGGTGATGCTGCTGCCGCTGCTTCCGATCCCAAGGTGACTCTGGTCTACGCCGAAGTCAACCCGCTGGATACCATCGTTGGCCAGACCGCGACCCACTTCAAGGAGAAGGTCGAAGAGCTGACCGGCGGTTCCGTCGTCATCGATGTTCAGGCTTCCGGCGTTCTGGGTTCTGAGAACGACGTTCTGGACGCGATCCTGGGCGGCTCCACTTCCATCGATATGAGCCGTATCTCCGCTTTCGCACTGACCAGCTACGGCTGCAACAAGTCCAAGCTGCTGTCCATCCCCTTCACCTTTGAGAACCGCGCACACTTCTGGAACTTCGCAAACAGCGATCTGGCTCCGGAGTTCCTGAACGAGCCGCAGGAACTGGGTCTGCCCGTCCGCGGCATCTTCTACGGCGAAGAGGGCTTCCGTCACTTCTTCACCGTCAAGCCCGTTTCCGGCATTGAGGATTTCAAGGGCCTGAAGCTCCGCGTGTCCAACGACCCCGTCATGAACGGCATGGTCGAGGGTCTGGGTGCAAACCCGACCGTCGTTTCCTTCGGTGAGCTGTACAGCGCTCTGCAGACCGGTGTCGTCGATGGCGCAGAGCAGCCCATCGCAAACTACAAGTCCAACGCCTTCCCCGAAGTTGCAAACAACCTGATCCTCGACGGCCACACGCTGGGCGCAATTCAGGCTGTCATCACCGACAACGCTTGGGGCAAGCTGACCGAGAACCAGCAGGCTGCCATCATGGAGGCCGGTGCTGACACCCAGAAGTTCAACGCAGACCTGTCTGAGAGCGCTGAGAACAAGGTCCTGGATGAGCTGAAGTCCTCCGGCTGCAACGTCGTCGATGTTCCCGATAAGGCTCCTTGGCAGGAAGCATGTGCCAAGGTCATCAGCGACAACACCTCCGATCAGGCTGAGCTGTACCAGAAGCTGCTGGATATGAAGGCATAAGCAAAAGCGCCTTTTCCATGCAAGAATAAAATGGCCCGGCGGGGACAACGGGAAATCTGCCCGCTGCCCTGCTGGGCTTTTGTAGTAAAGGAGGAAACCTTATGCCGAAAATCTTTACCACATTGGATAAGATCAAACCGGCCTACGACATTACCTACAAAGTGGTGCTCTTCATCTGCAAGCTTTTGCTGATCCTGGACATCCTCATCACCACCATGTCGGTCATTGGTCGTTACGTCCCCTTTATCCCGGACCCTGCCTGGTCGGAAGAAGTCGTGCTGACCTGCATGAGCTACATGGCCGTGCTGAGTGCAGCGCTGGCCATCCGCCGCGGTGCCCACATCCGTATGACCGCATTTGACGTCTACCTGCCCAAGACCGTTCTGAAATGCTTGGACATCCTTTCCGACGTGGCGGTGTTCGCACTGGGCGTCATCATGCTGGTGGTCGGCTGGAATTACGCCACTACGCTGGGCGGCCGCGGCTTCTATGTCTCGATGCCTTGGCTGAGCCGCTTCTGGATGTACTTCCCGGTCCCGCTGGCCGGCATTGCCATGATCATCTTTGAGCTCGAGTCGATCTACAATCACATCAAGAGCTTTTTTGTAAAGGAGGAGAAGTAAGATGACAGTTCAAACACTGGCGATCCTTGTCCTTCTGGTCAGTTTCTTTGTCATGATCTTCCTGCGGTTCCCCATCGCGTATGCAGTCGGCCTGTCCAGCGTGTTCTGTCTGCTGGTGCAGGGTCAGGCGCTGACCGATGTCTGCCGTCTGATGGTCAAGGGCATTTCGTCCTTCAGCCTGATGGCTGTTCCGTTCTTCATCACGATGGGCGTCCTGATGGGCTCCGGCGGCATCTCTGAAAAGCTGATCGCGCTGGCTGATGCCTGTGTCGGCTGGATGCGCGGCGGCATGGCCATGGTCAACATCGTGGCTTCCTACTTCTTCGGCGGCATCTCCGGTTCTGCTTCGGCCGATACCGCATCCATCGGCTCCATCATGATCCCCATGATGGTCGATCAGGGTTACGACGCCGACTTCTCCACCGCTGTTACCATCACTTCTTCCTGCGAAGGTCTGCTGGTCCCGCCGAGCCATAACATGGTCATTTACGCCACCACGGCTGGCGGCATCTCGGTCGGCAGCCTGTTCCTCGCCGGTTATCTGCCGGGTGCTCTGCTGGCCATCGTCCTGATGATCGGCTCCTACATCATCTCCGTCAAGGAGAATTACCCCAAAGGCTCTCCGTTCAGCATCAAGGGCTTCATTAAGCAGCTTGGTACTTCCATCTGGGCGCTGGCTGCCGTTGTCATCGTTGTCTTTGGTGTTGTGGGCGGCGTGTTCACCGCCACGGAGTCCGCAGCCATCGCTGTTATCTACTCGCTGTTCGTTTCCGTCTTTGTCTATAAGGGACTGGATTGGAAGGGCGTCTGGCACGCTCTGGACGAGTGCGTGAACACTCTGTCCATCGTCCTGATCCTGATCGCGACTTCTGCAGTGTTCGGCAACTGCCTGACCATGCTGCATGTGCCGGATCTGGCCGCAAACGCCATCACCAGTGTCACCGATAACCCCTATATCATCGCCCTGCTGATCGACCTGATCATTCTGGTGCTGGGCTGCATCATGGATATGGCTCCCATCATCCTGATCGCGACCCCCATCCTGCTGCCCATCGCGACCTCCATTGGCATCGACCCCATCCAGTTCGGTATCATCGTGGTCCTGAACTGCGGCATCGGTCTGCTGACTCCCCCGGTCGGCGCGGTCCTGTTCATCGGCTCTGCCGTGGCAAAGCGCCCCATGGAGAAGGTCGTCAAGGCAACTCTCCCGTTCTATCTGTGCATGTTCATCGCGCTGATCCTGCTGACCTTCATCCCCGACATCAGCCTTGCGATCCCCAAGCTGCTGGGCGGCTACGTCAGCCCCATCACCAACCCCTTGGGACCGGTGTTCATCCACTAAATCGTCATTCTCTCCTCTTCTCCACAATGGTATAGAATGCAGAACAAGACCCTCGGTTCGCCGGGGGTCTTGTTCTTTGTGCGGGGCTGTGGTATGCTGGCAGAAACGAAAGGACGGGACCACATGAAACGAAAATGGGATTGGAAAAACGCCGCGATGGGCGCGCTTCTCTTTGGAATGGGAATGGCGCTGGGGCTGGCGGCGGTCATCGACCTGCACGAGCGGGTCCAGACGCAGGGCTTTGGGGGCTATCTGTTCTCGGTGGCATGGCTGGCCGTGGCGGCGGTGCTGGCGGTCTATGGGCAGATCATCCTGCACGAGGGAGGGCATCTGGTCTGCGGGCTGGCGACCGGGTATCGGTTCGTGTCGTTCCGCATCGGGAGCTGGATGCTCCAGCGCGCGAACGGAAAATTCTGCATCCGCAAAATGACCCTTGCGGGGACTGGCGGACAGTGTCTGCTGGCTCCGCCGCCGCTGGTGAATGGAAAAATGCCCTATCTGCTCTATAACCTCGGCGGGCCGCTGGCGAACCTGCTCACGGCGGTGCTCTGCGCGTGGGGAATGTACTTTTGCCGGGAAGTGTGGGGTCTGCGGGTGCTGTTTCAGCTGTCTGCCCTTGTGGGGGTCGGGATGTTCCTGACCAACGGCATCCCGCTGCAATGCAACGACGGCGCAAATGCCCTCGCGATGAGTAAGGACCCGGCGGCGGTGCGCTCGCTGTGGGTGCAGCTGAGCGTCAACGCCCAACAGGCCGAGGGCGTCCGGCTGAAGGACATGCCGGAGGAATGGTTCGCCCTGCCCGCAGAAGCCGGATTGCAGAACAGCATGACGGCGGTGCTGGCCGTTCTGTGTGAGAACCGCTGGATGGATGAGCAACGCTTTGACGAAGCCGCCGCCCTCATCGACCGCCTGAACGAAATGCCGAACGCCATCCTGCCGCTCCATCGGGAGCTTTTACTGTGCGACCGGCTGTATCTGGCACTCCTGCGGGGCGAGGATGCCTTTGCGTGGCTGGCGGAGTGGGAAACGAAGGAGATGCACCAGTTCCGGAAGCAGATGGCGGACTTCCTCGGCGTTCTGCGAACGGAATATGCGGCCGCGTTCCATGCGGGCGATGCCCAAGCCGCCGCGCAGTTCCGCGAACGCTTTGAACAGCGCAGCAAGAGCTACCCGTACCCGGCAGAAGTGAAGTCGGAGCGGGAGCTGCTGGAACTGCTTTCTCAAAACTAAAAACGGCTGCTGTCCTCGCACCCGGCAGGGGAACGAAGGACAGCAGCCGTCTTTCTTTATATTACATTATTATAGAAGAAGCTTTCTCAAAGTGACCTCGCGAAGGCCGGACAGCTTGTCGGGCCAAGTGTGGAGTGCGTTCAAGCGGCGGAGAAATTCGGCGGGGGACAAGCCGTTTTGTGGGCAGGAAAGCAGGACATTGCGTGTAAACAGATGAATTTTGTCCGAACTGGAATAAAAAATCAGTTGGACGTGCCCCCGGAATAGGGCAAACAGCGCCGTGCGAAGCTCCCGGGAGCCGAACAGCGGGACGAGGTCGCTTTCTTTCAACAATAAAACGTCTGCCTGTGGAAAAAACAGCTGTGCCGTCTCGCGGAGAGAAACGCTTTCCGGCCAGAAAGCCGCCGCCTGTGCCAATTCGGGAGCATAGCAGACGAATGCGCCGTGGTCCCGCGCGGCGGCGATGGCTTTCAGATGGGTCATCCGGATGGGGGCGTCCAGCAGACAGGCCGAGGAAAAACAGAGTGCAAAGGCGTCCTGAAACCGGGAAGCGTCCAGCTGTTCCGGCGCATAGAGCAGTTCAGACGAGGGCGCACGGTACACGAGCGGCTCACCCTCTTCGCCCGAAAAGACCACCGGCGTGCGGGCGGAAGCGGTAAACGCGAGCTGGGTGCAGTCAACGCCGCAGGCGGCAAGGTGCGCCGCCAGCTTGCGGCCGAACGGTTCTGCGCCCAGCTGGGAGAGGAGCGCGGCATGTCCGCCCTGCGCGGCATAGTCAAGGCAGAACTCTGCCGCCCAGCCGCCGGTCCGGACCCGGAACGCTTCAGCCAGTTCCGGCGCGGTGTCAGCGGTCAGCTCCAGCCACGCTTCGCCCAAACAGAACAGCGGTTTTTCGGCCATGATGCTCCCTCCCCTCAAAAATCAAAATAGGCTTCCAGTATACACCCTGTAAAAGTGGTTCGTCAACGATTTTTTCTCTTGACATTTCTCATAAAGCTGTGCTAAACTGACGAACTAGTGCAAGAAATCAGAGAAAGGGAGCTTTATGGACCTCACAAAACAGTTTTTTAAGTATGTGTCGCAGAATATTTTCGGTCTGCTGGGCACATCGTGCTATATTCTGGCGGATACTTATTTTATCGCACAAGCGGCGGGAACCGACGGCGTGACCCTGCTGAACCTCTGTCTGCCGGTGTATAACTTCATCTTCGCCATCGGATCGATGATCGGCCTTGGCGCGGCGACCCGCTACGCCATCCTGCGGGCGCAGGGCGACGAGCGGGCACAGCGCTTTTTCTCGAATGCGTTGTTCTGCGCGTGCATCCTTGCCGTGCCGTTCATGCTGGTGGGCGTGTTCAGCCCGGACGGCTTGCTTCGGCTGATGGGCGGCGATGCGGGCATCGTGGCGCTGGGCGAGAACTACGCCCGCATTTTCCTGCTGTTTGCGCCCTTCTTCATGTGCAACTACGTCGTGTCGTCCTTCGTCCGCAACGACGGTGACCCCTCGCTGGCGATGGTGGCGACCCTGAGCGGAAGCCTGTTCAACGTTGTGTTCGACTACATCTTCATCTTCCCGATGGGCCTTGGTCTGCCGGGTGCGGCGCTGGCAACGGCCATTTCGCCGATCCAGAGCATCGCCATTTGCAGTCGGCACTTCTTCAAAAAGGAGAACACCATCACCTTCGTGCGGAAAGCGCCGTCGGTCCGGCTGCTGGCCCAGAGCTGTCAGCTTGGCATCTCCGGCTTTGTTGGCGAGATGTCCTCGGGCGTGACAACGACCGTGTTCAACTTCCTGCTGCTCCGTCAGGCAGGCAATGTGGCCGTCGCGGCCTATGGCGTCATCGCGAACTTCGCGCTGGTGGCGACCGCCATCTTCAACGGCGTGGCGCAGGGCGCACAGCCGCTGGTCAGCAAGTGCTACGGCAAAAATGAGATGGCCGGGGCCCAAAAGCTGTTGCTTCTCGGCTGCGGCACGGCGCTGGGTCTGGCCGCTCTGCTGTACGCGGGCGTGTTCGGATTCACCGATGCGCTGGTGTCGGTGTTCAACAGCGAAAATTCGGCTCTGATGGCGGAATACGCCCACAACGGAATGCGCATCTACTTTGTGGGCTACTTCTTCGCGGGCTGCAACATCGTGGCAGCGGGCTATCTGGGCGCAGTCAACCGTCCGGCAGAAGCGTCGGTCACGTCGATCAGCCGCGGCATGGTGGCCATCGTGGCCTGTTCGCTGGTCCTCAGTGCGCTGTTCGGCATGAACGGCGTCTGGGCGGCGTTCCCGGCCTCGGAGGCCATCACGGCGGCGCTGACCCTCTTCCTGCTCAAGCGGAAGCAGCCGAAGCACCTATGAAAAAAGCCGGGAAAGCTCCCTGCAGTTTACATCAAATATAAAGCGCCTGTTCCCGCTGGCTCTCGGCGGGAGTGAGGGGGCGCATCGATTGACCGGCCATAGCCCGCCACTGTGCGGGGGATTGGCCGGTCTCTTTTTTGAAGACGCGGCAGAGGTAGTTTGCACCCGAAAAGCCGCACAGGCTGGCGATGACGTCCAGCGTGTATTCGCGGTGGAGCAGCAGCCGCATGGCCGCTTCGATGCGGACGGTGGTGAGATAGCGTCCCGGCGGGACGCCGACAGCGGCGGTGAAGGTGCGGACGAGGTGGCTCTTGGAGACGCCCAGCCGCTCGCTCAGTTCTTCGACGCCGTAAAGGCCCGCGTAATTCTGGCGGATGTCCTCGATGGCGGCAGTGACCAGCGGCGGCAGGGCCGGTGCGGCGCTGTCCGCGCCCGAAAGCTCACACAGCAGGGCAAAGGCCAGCTGGCTGGCCGAACGGCTGTGGTGTTCCGGCTGTTCGGCGTCGGCTTCGGCGGCCAGACGGCCCATCAGCTCGGCGGCGGCAGGGCAGGTCTCGCCCCGCGCGAGAAAGGGCAGCTCTGTCAGCCCTGCCAGAAACTGCGATGCGGCCTGTCCGGTCAGCTGGACGCAGAGCAGATGGCATTCGCCCTCCGGCTGAAGGGCCAGCGGGGCGCGGCTGAGAACGAAATGACCGGCAGGGACGCTTTGGGGCGGCAGGATGAGGGCCGAACCCGCCGCCGATGGCCCGAATGCGGGCAGGGAAGCCGTGCATTTTCCGCTGGAAACAAGGCAGACCCAAAGCCCTTCGCCCGCCAGCGTGAGCGGGGCTTCCGGCTGCAAGTCCCGCACCGAAGCCAGCGCTGCGGTGGTGCTCCAATCGAAAATCAATATCTGACACCTCAAATCAATAAAATGCTATTTTATATCACTAAATAATCTGTTATTATAATACCAACGAGAACGTGCATCGTCAAGATGCCGGAACATAAATGATTTTTAATGGAGGCAAATGACCTATGGCTTCGATTAGCTGCCAGCATATCTACAAGATCTATCCGGGCGCTACCGCTCCTTCTGTCACCGACTTCAACCTGGAGATCCAGGATAAGGAGTTCATCATCTTCGTCGGCCCCTCTGGCTGCGGCAAGTCCACCACCCTGCGCATGATCGCCGGTCTGGAGGAGATCTCCAAGGGCGAGATGTACATCGGCGGCCGCCTGATCAACGACGTTCCTCCCAAGGATCGTGATATCGCCATGGTGTTCCAGAGCTACGCTCTGTACCCCCACATGACCGTTTACAAGAACATCGCTTTCGGTCTGGAACTGCGCAAGACCCCGAAGGACGAGATCGACAAGCGCGTGCACGAGGCTGCTAAGATCCTGGAGATCGAGCACCTGCTGGACCGCAAGCCCAAGGCTCTGTCCGGTGGTCAGCGTCAGCGTGTTGCTCTGGGCCGTGCAATGGTCCGTAACCCGGCCGTCTTCCTGCTGGACGAGCCCCTGTCCAACCTGGATGCTAAGCTGCGTACCAGCATGCGCACCGAGATCATCAAGCTGCACAAGAAGCTGGCTACCACCTTCATCTACGTTACCCATGACCAGACCGAAGCTATGACCATGGGCGACCGTATCGTCGTTATGAAGGACGGCATCATCCAGCAGGTCGATACCCCGCAGAACCTGTATGATATGCCCTGCAACATGTTCGTTGCCGGCTTCATCGGCAGCCCCCAGATGAACTTCCTCGACGGCACTGTGACCAAGAATGGTGATCAGTATGCCATCGATCTGGGCGGCGATTCCATCCCCCTGCCCAAGGAAAAGACCGCTGACGGCAAGCTGGATTCTTACGTCGGCAAGAAGGTCAAGATGGGCATCCGTCCTGAGGATATCGATGACGAGCCTGAGTTTATGGCAAAGCATCCTGACTGCCACCTCGAGGCTCAGGTCGATGTCTCCGAAATGATGGGCGCTGAGATCTATCTGTATCTGGAGTACAAGGGCAACAAGATGACCGCTCGTGTTGCTCCCACCTCCAAGGCTCGCAACGGAGATACCGTCAAGGTCGCATTCGATCCCCATAAGGTCCATGTCTTCGATGTTGAGACCGAGCAGACCATCCTGAACTAAGTTTACCTTGGATCGTTTTCGATCCTCCTAATAGCAAAAGCCGCCGGGAAGTGATTCCCGGCGGCTTTTGTCTGTGTGGGGAGCCAAAGTGAATTTGTCGAGGATTTTGCAGGAGGGCGGTTTTCAGAAAAGCCGTTTTGTGTTGCGCAAAGAGGGGAGGAAGAACAAAGAACGGCTGTGCCGAACATTGAATTTTAACGTTGTTTCGCGAAGAAATAAAAAGTACAACTTTTTTTGAAAAATTGCTTGACATTTCCGGATTCCATGGTATAATTACTATCGTTCCGAGCGACACGGCTCGAACGAAAACAGAATATGCGGATATGGCGGAATTGGCAGACGCGTTAGATTCAGGTTCTAATCGGGGCAACTCGGTGGAGGTTCAAGTCCTCTTATCCGCACCAAAAATGGCAGCTTCAACAGAGGCTGTCTTTTTTGTTTTACTGTAGTCTTTTTGTGGACGCACAACAGCGGCTAAGAGGACTTGAACAGCACAGAATTTTTTCCGGATGACCTCAACCCGCGCAGTTGGACCCGGAAAAACCACCCGCATGACCATGGACAGCGGTGATTCGCTTTACTCCGTCCGCGTGGGCCGGATGCTGACTTCGCCGTGGCGGAGCGCTTCCTGCCGTCCGCCCTCGCGCTCGACGACGAGACGCCCTGCGTCGTCGATGAAGAGCGCTTTGGCGGCATAGGTCTCGCTGTTGGTGCAGACCGTGACCCAGTGGCCCGGGACGAAGCAGCGGGCGCGGTATTCATCCAGACAGTCGAAGGCGGGGCAAAGGGAGAGCAGCTCCCGGGCAATGGCTCCCGCCAGTGCGGCGCGGCTGACCGGGGACGGTCCGCCCGGAAAGAGACTGCCGGCCGTCCGGGCCAGCTCGTCCGGCCAGTCGGTGGCGGTGGTGGTCAGATTCAGGCCGATGCCCACGACCAGCCATTCGAGCTGGCCGCTTTCAATGTCGGTCCCGGCTTCGGTCAGGATGCCGCAGACCTTTTTGCCCTGATAATACAGGTCGTTGACCCATTTGATGCCGAGTTCCAGCCCGCAGAGCGCTTTCACAACCCGCGCGACCGCCACCGCCGCGCCGACGGTGACCGTCTGGGCGTCAGCGGCGGACAGGCTGGGACGAAGCAGAAGGGAGCAGTAAACACCCTTTCCGGCGGGGCTTTCGAACCGCCGCCCCAAGCGGCCCCGTCCGGCGTTCTGCTGGCCGGTCAGGATCAGCGTGCCGTGGGGTGCGCCGGTCAGCGCCAGCTGCTTTGCGGTGAGGTTCGAGCTTTCCAGCGCATCGTAACAATAGACCGGGGCGGGATACGGTCCTACTGCTTCCGCGCAGAAGGGGTCGCCGCCCAGCAGCCGATACCCCCGGCGGGGGGCCGAGTCCAGCGCATACCCCTGCGCGGTGAGGGAAAGTGCGGCCTTGTGGATGGCAGCGCGGCTCACGCCAAGCGTTTCCGCTAGCTGCTGGCCGGAGATGTAGCCGCCCTCTGCAGCGGAAAGGGCCTGCAGCAGGGCCTGTTTTGTGCTTTGCGCCATGGACTTTCCCTCCTGAAACTGTTATCATGATACTGTCATTATAACAGATGCGGTCCCGTTTGGCTATGACTTCCCGGCTCTGAAAAATTTCTGCAGATTTTTGCAGGAAACCGTTGGGCTGGTTCGTATGAGAATACAGAAGGGCGGTGCAGAGCCGCCCCGTTGCGGAGAAAGGAGGTCCTGCGGAACATTGACCACACTGGAATTCAACGCGCTGGTGCAGAAGTATCAGGGACTTGTCTACACGGTCTGCCATCAGCTGGTCCCGGATGCGGGCGATGCGCAGGACCTCGCACAGGAAACGTTTCTGGCGGCGTGGCGGGCCATTGACCGCTGCCCGCCCGGGTACGAAAAGCAATGGCTGGCGCGCATCGCCTCGAACAAGGCGAAAGATTACCTGCGCAGCGCATGGGTACGGAAGGTGAACACTCCCGGCGACGAGGTGCTTGCGCTGGAAGGTGCGCCGCCCGGTTACGACCCAGAACAGAGCGTTCTGGACGCCCTCAGCGAAGAGACGCTGACCGCAATGATCCTGAACCTGCGGGAACCGTACAAAACGCCCTGCCGCCTGATGCTGCTGGAACAGCACACCGCAGCCGAGGCGGCAAAGCTCTGCGGAAGGCCGCAGAAAACGGTCGAAGCGCAGATCTACCGGGCAAAAAAGATGCTGGCGGAGCAGATCCGTCAGGAAAGGAGGAGCGAAGATGGAATTATTTCGTGAGGATGGCTGTCTGACCGACGAGGGGCTGCAAGCCGTGGTCCACGGCGGGCTGGATGAGCTGGGGCGGCTGGAAACGGCCGAACATCTTTCGTACTGCGACAGCTGTATGGACCGGTACACGGCCCTGCTGACCGCAGACGTGATGGAGACGCCGCCTAAGACGATGCGCAGCACGGTGATGAGCACCATCTGGGTGCGGCTGATGCAGAACACCTATGGCCGCGTCGCGGTGGCCACGGTGGCGGCGGTGCTGGCGCTGTCGATGTGGAAAGCGGGCACGCTGGAACAGATCACAAATCTTGGCTCCGAACTGAAAACCGTTCTTCCGCCGGCGCAGAGCCAGCCGGCAGAGCAGGACCCGGGACCGCTGGGCAAGCCCATGGAAACGCGGGCAGACCGGGACTATCAAAGCAAACTCTCCGCTTCGCTCCAAAAGCTGCTGAACGGCTTGGGCCACAGCACGGACGCGAATCCAACTACTTGAGAAATGAGGGAATCGACCTATGAAGAAAAACGGAATCCTGACCCTGCTGTTCGCGCTGATCCCGGGTGCGGGCGAAATGTATCAGGGCTATATGAAGCGTGGCCTGTCGGTCATCACGATGTTCTGCCTCTCGGTCGCCTTGGGCGCGTGGACGCAGATCGGCATTTTCTATATCGGAATGCCCATCATCTATATGTACAGCTTTTTTGACACCTTCAACCTGCGGGCACAGATCAGCCTTGGCACGGCTCCGGAGGACGACTATCTGGTCCACTTTGACCCCAAGGACAAGCGGCTCCAGCAGCTGCTGGCCGACAGCCACAAGCTGCTGGGCTGGGTGCTCATTGCAATGGGTGCGACGGTGGGATATCAGAACATCATCATGAACACGCTGGGCGATCTGCTGTGGCGCTGGGGCCAGAGCAGCCCGGTGTTCCGGGCACTCTATCTGGTCATGGACCAGCTGCCGGAGGTCGTGGTGTGCGTGGCGCTCATCGTCTGCGGCGTCTGGCTGGTGAGAGGTCCGCACGCAGCCAAAAAGCCGAGCGTAGAAGCCGAACCTGCCGAAGAAGAATTTCAGGAGTATCAGCCGAAAGAGCATAAAAAGGTGGATGTTCATGCCATCCTGAGCAGCATCACCCGCAAGGACGCGGCCGAGGATGCAGAGACGGAGGACGAAGATGGAAGCGACGAGAACTGAAACGGCTGCTGAGATGCCGAAAAACACCACGCCCAAGCCGCCGAAAGACCCGCCCGTGCGCCGGGTGGGCAGCTTGACGCTGGGTGTCTGCTTGATCGCAGCCGGTGTGTTCTTCCTGAGCTATCATTTTATCCCGGAATCGGTCCGGCAGATGGTGCTGGAGATCGCCCCGGCGGCGGGCCTGTGTTTGCTGGGCGGCGAGGTGCTGTACTTTGCAGCCAAACCGCAGCGCTGGAAATACGATTTCCTGTCGGTTTTTATCTGTCTGGTGCTGATGGCGGGCTGCTTCAGCATGAGTTTCCTTCCGATCGTTCTGAGCCGATACAGCCCGGAAAATGAAGCGCGCGCGGTCCGCATTTCCCGGCTCTATGAGGATGCCCTGTATCAGTCGATCCAAAAAGAGGCGTCGGATGTTTCGCTGAAGGATATGACCGTATGGATGAACAGCTATTACGGCGACGGCGAGACGCTGGAAGATGCCGCCGACGACCTGAACAGCGGCCTTGGAGTCCTGCGTGTGAATGTGGAGCTGTACGGCCCTTACGACCAGAAAGCTGCGTTTGCGCTGGACTGCCGCAAGCTGATGGATGTCGTCCAACAGCAGCACGTTCAGCCGACTGTTATCACGTTCTATTATGAGGACGCGGATGCAAAAACGCCCAGCTATACCTTGAGCTTGAACAGCCGGGTCCAGATGGATTGGACCGCAGACAAGATGACCAAGGAAGTGGAGCAGGAGGACCTGTCAGACACCGATGACGACGAGCCTGTTCCGGACGCGGAAGAAGTGCCGGACAGCGCCCCCACCGCCGAAGAATAACTCCCCCAAATGCAAAAAGCACCCCGGAAGGCTGCAACCTTCCGGGGCGCTTTGCATTTGTTGAAAAGGGAGCTTAGCCGGGGTATCTCCGGACCTCCAGCAGCTCCTCAGCCCGCTGGACCTGTTCCGCGGTGGGCGGAACGGCGTCGGGCAGGGGGTACGAGATGCCAAGTTTCTGCCACTTGAACAGACCCAAGGTGTGGTAGGGAAGGACCTCTACCCTCTGGACCGTCTTGAGCGACCGGATGAAGTCTGCGGTCCTGCGCAGCCCCTCCTCGTCGTCGGTCAGTCCGGGGACCAGCACATGCCGGATCCAGAGCGGGATGCCGAGGTCCGAAAGGTGCTGTGCCATCGCAAGGATGTTGGCGTTGTCCCTGCCGGTGAGCTGGCGGTGTTTCTCGGGGTCGATCTCCTTGAGGTCAAGGATGACAAGGCTGGTGGACTTCATGAGTTCGTCGAAGTGGGCAAGGTATTCCGGGTCCTGCCGGAAAGGTTCGCCCGCCGTGTCCAGCGCGGTGTGCACGCCTTTGGCGCGTGCCAGCTGAAAGAACTTGGTCACGAATCCCATCTGCCGCAGCGGTTCGCCGCCGCTGACGGTGATGCCGCCCTTTTTGCCCCAGTAGTTGCGGTAGCGGTAGACGCGCTGGAACAGCTGTTCGGGCGTCCACTCCTCACCGCCGTCTGCCCAAGTTTCAGGGTTGTGGCAGTATTTGCAGCGCAGGGCACAGCCCTGCAGAAAAACAACGAATCGAACGCCGGGGCCATCCACCGAGCCGAAGCTTTCCAGCGAGTGGATGTGCCCAACGGGATCACAGAACGGCATGGCAGGTACGGGAGATGACGTCCATCTGCTGCTCGCGGGTCAGGTCGATGAACTTGACGGCGTAGCCGGAGACGCGGATGGTGAAGTTTGCGTATTCTTCCTTCTCGGGGTGCTCCATAGCGTCCAGCAGCTTCTCCTTGCCAAAGACGTTGACGTTCAGGTGGTGTGCACCCTGATCGAAGTAGCCGTCCATGACCTGCACCAGATTCTCCACGCGCTCGCCCTCGCTGTGGCCCAGCGCTTCAGGGTTGATGGTCTGGGTGTTGGAGATGCCGTCCAGTGCCCAGTGATAGGGCAGCTTAGCCACCGAGTTCAGCGAAGCCAGCAGACCATTCTGCTCTGCGCCGTAGCTGGGGTTTGCACCGGGAGCAAACGGCGTGAAGGCGGCGCGGCCGTCGGGCAGAGCGCCGGTGTACTTGCCGTAGACGACGTTGGAGGTGATGGTCAGGATGGAGGTGGTGGCTTCGGAGTTGCGGTAGGTGTGGCGCTTCTTGATCATCTCGAGGAAGGTGCGCAGCA
>ERZ1026776.860-NODE-860-length-19155-cov-17.450262_pt1 | contig 19155 bp, 17 predicted proteins | sample MGYA00380125_ERZ1026776 | MGnify/ENA primary metagenome ERZ1026776 (study PRJEB33269, sample SAMEA4719761) | human gut metagenome | biome: human-associated habitat; feature: organic feature; material: feces | place: Cameroon | collected 2013-10 ...
AAATGAGGGACATTATGAGCAAGATCGCGATCCTGACCGATTCCTCCTGCGACATCCCGCAGGAGCTGGCCGAGAAATACGGCATTGACATCATGGGCTTCCACATCCTGCTGGACGATGTGGATTATGTGGAGCGAGAGAGCTGCACCAACGTCGAATTTTACGACAAGATGCGCGCCGCCAAGGGTGTGCCGTCCACGGCGGCCATCACGCCCATCCAGTTCTGTGAAAAGTACTGCCAGTATGTGGACGAGGGCTACACCGACGTCATCCATGTGCCCATCAACCGCTCCGGCTCTTCCACCTACAACAACGCCGTGATGGCGCAGGGGATGCTGCGGGAAGAGCGCCCGGAGCACCACCTCAAGATCCATCTGCTGGACCCCCACACCTATTCTATGGTGTTCGGCTGGTATCTGTGCGAGATGGGCCGCAAGCTGCAGAACGGCGCGGAGATCAGCCATGTCATTCAGGAGTTCGAGACGCAGATGGACAAGATGGAGGTCATCCTCGGACCCTACAGCCTGAAGCAGATGAAGAAGAGCGGCCGCATCTCCGCCGCCGCTGCCTTTGCGGGCGAACTGCTGGGTCTGCGCCCCATCATCACCCTCATCGACGGCAAGACCAAAGTTGAGAGCAAGGTGCGCGGCGATGACAAGGTCATCCCCGCCATGATCGACCTGTGCAAAAAGCGGATCGAGGGCGTGGAGGACTTCGATTATATGATCGGCCACACCAACATCCCGCAGGCCGCCGAGCTGGAAAAGGCTTGCCGCAAAGCCTTCGGCAAGGCCCCGCTCATCACCTTCAATCTGGGCGGCGTCGTTTCGGCCAACACCGGCCCCGACACCGTCGCGCTGGTCTACGTCGGCCACCCCAGAAGCTGAGATCTCTTTTGAAGCTGCCAGAAATGGCAGCTTCTTTTTGGTTCTCCGGCAGCAGACCGGAAACTTTCTCTCTGCGATGCAGCTCTTTGAAAATTTCCGTTGCAATCCGTCCAAATTTATGCTATACTCCCTTTTGCTGTGCAATGCACAGCCGTTCCTGAAAGAGCAACTTAGGATTTTAGGCTCCCCGGCATGTCTCGAACCATGCCGGGCCAAACCCCCGAGGCTGGCGGTCCCCGGGCGGTCAAAATTCCATCCGCCGGAGTATTGTATCATGAATCAGAAATTCACTGTCCGCAAACTGGCCCGCTGCGCGGTCGTCGCAGCCATCTACGTCGTGCTCTGCATGGCATTGCAGCCGTTCTCTTACGGCGCGGTGCAGGTGCGCGTCGCCGAGGCGCTGTGCCTTCTGCCGGTGTTCGGCCCGGAGTACATCGCCGGTGTCGTGCTGGGCTGCTTCCTCGCGAACCTGCTCGGCTCCACCATCGTGGATGTCATCTTTGGCACGCTGGCAACGCTGCTGGCCTGTGTCGTGACCTACAAACTGCGGGACGTCCGCTTCAAGGGTCTGGCGCTGGCCGCTTCCCTGCCGCCGGTGGTGTTCAATGCCGTCATCATCGGCATCGAGATCGCGGTCCTCTTCCCGGACCCGTCCTCTTCTGCCCCGCTGTGGGTGGCCTGTATCTCCAACGGCATCTCCGTCGGCATCGGCGAGCTGATCAGCTGCACCGTGCTGGGCGTTCTGCTGGTCAAGATCGTCGAGACGAACGCCGCCCTGCGGAAAGTTTTCGTCACCGCCTAATCTTTTTCAGGTCCGGAGGGCCTTGCCATGAAGCGAACCATTTTCTGGGATTGGAACGGGACCCTGTTCGACGACCTGAAACTCTCACTGGACATCCTGAACGCGCTGCTGGAAGAGTTTGATTATCCCCAGCGCTTCACCACCGAAAGCTACCGGGACATCTTCGGATTTCCCATCGAGGATTATTACCGCCGCGTGGGTTTCAACTTCGCGCGCGATCCCTACCCGCTCCTCGCGGAGCGCTACATCCAGCGGTACAACGAGGCCGTCCCTCACTATGCCGCCATGGACCACGCCGCTGAGACGCTGGCACAGCTTCAGCAGCGCGGATACCAGCAGGTCATCCTCTCCGCATGCCGCCGGGACTACCTGATCGAGCAGGTCGCCCAGCGCGGTCTGAAAGGCTACTTTACCGAGTTGCTCGGCCTTTCGGACATTTACGGCGTGAGCAAGGTGCAGACCGGGCTGGACTATCTCCACGCCAGCGGGCTGGACCCCGCAGACTGCGTGATGGTGGGCGACACCGACCACGACGCCGAGGTCGCCGCCGCCATGGGCATCCAATGCATCCTCATCGCGCAGGGCCACCAGAGCCGCCCGCGGCTCGAAACGGTCTGCCCGGTCGTTTTGGGGGATATCACGGAACTGCCCCGGGCGCTGGAAAAACTGTAACTTCATCTGAATCAAACATAAAAAGGCACAAACTGCTCAAAACAGTTTGTGCCTTTTCTTTTATCCTAAGCTGCTATTTACTGGTGCTCCCCCAGCCAGCGCAGGGCGAACCAGCTATAGGCCGCGCTGCCGGCAAAAAGGATACTGTCGTCGAACTTCACCTTGGGGTGATGCTGACCGTAGGTGTAGCCCTCCTTGGCGTTGCCCGCTGCGATAAACATGCTGACGGTGGGGACCTCGTGGCTGACGAAGGCGAAGTCCTCGCTGCCGCCGCCGGGTTTGCCGCCGGTGATCTTGGACATATCCATTGCGCCGGGTCCCATCAGCTCGGTCATATAGGTCAGCGCGTTGGAAGCCAGCGCGTCGTCCACCACCATGCAGGGGCAGTAGTCGCTGAAGGTGACCTCTGCGGTGCAGCGGTAAGCCATGGCCACGCCCTGCGCGATCTCGGTCATCCGCTTGTGGATCTGCTCGCCGACCTTGTTTTCCGGGTCGATGGTGCGGATGGTCCCCCACATGTCGGCGCTGTCCGGGATGACATTGGACGCCGCACCGGCCTGAAAGCGGCCCGTGGTAAAGACGCCGAAGCTGTGCGGGTCCAGCTCGCGGCTGTTGATCTCCTGCAGGGCGATGTGGATATGGGCCGCTGCCGTGATGGGGTCGATACAGGCTTCGGGCATGGAGCCGTGGCCGCCCTTGCCGTGGACCGTGATGTGGTACTGCTCACAGCTGGCCATCGTGATGCCGCCGCCCGGGACCAGCACCATGCCGGAGGGCAGGGGCATTCCCGCCACGACGTGGAACATCACAGCGGCGTCCACCTTCGGGTCCTCGAGCAGACCGTTTGCGATCATATCCGGTGAGCCTTGGAAAATTTCCTCGGCGGGCTGGAATTCCAGCTTGACTGTGCCTTCCAATTCGTCCTCATGCTCCTTGAGCAGCTTGGCCGCACCCAGCATCATGGCCGTGTGCATATCGTGGCCGCAGCCATGCATCCTGCCGGGGACTTCCGAAGCGAACTCCACGCCGGACTCCTCCTGAATGGGCAGCGCATCCATATCGCCGCGCAGAAGGATGGTCTTTCCGGGCTTTTTGCCGCCCGCCAGCGCGATGACGCCCGCCTTGCCGCAGTCCTGCGGAGTGTAGCCCATCTCGGTCAGTGCTTTTTTGACCAGTGCCTTCGTTTCGGGCAGGTCAAAGCCCACCTCGGGGTGGCGGTGCAGGGTGCGCCGCCAAGCTTGCAGCTGGGGTTCCAGCGTTTTGGCTTCTGCCATCAGGTCCTTCGGGTCCATCATCACAATCAGCTCCCTCTTCTTTTTTGATCGGTTTTTATTCTGCGGAATTGCTTCCGTTCGGGTGATACTGTGCGCAGGTGCACTTTTTCCACTTCAAACCGCTGCCGCAGGGGCAGGGATCGTTCCGGCCGATCTTAATGACGCGGACCGGCTGGCCCTTGGGTGCGCCCTTGGCTCCCGGTGCACCGTTGCCGGGAACGAAGCCTTCGCCGGTGGGCTTTGCCACCTGCTCGCGCTTGGGGGCAGCGCCCGCGCCGCGCACTTCGATGGTCAACAGCATCTTGATGCTGGATTCGCGGATGGAATCGACCATCTGATCGAACATATCAAAGCCCTCGATGCGGTATTCCACGACGGGGTCCTTCTGGCCGTAGCCGCGCAGCGCGATGCCCTGACGCAGCTGGTCCATGTTGTCGATGTGCTCCATCCACTGACGGTCCACGCACTTGAGCAGACAGATGCGCTCCAGTTCGCGCATGAGCGGCGCACCATAGCGCTTTTCCTTGTCGGTCAGGATGTCCATGCCGCGGTCGTACAGCAGGTCCGCGATGCTCTGGACCGAGATATTGTCGTAATCGGCGACGGTATAGTGGAAGTCGGCATCGGTGGTCAGCCAGCCCTGATAGTGGCGGCGGAGCGCACCAAAATCCCACTCGTCCTTGACATCGCCCGCGAGGAACTGCTTGCAGCTGGAATCGATGTTCTCCCGCAGCATGTTGTGCATCTCGGTGCTGATGTCCTCGCCGTCCAAGACCTTGCGGCGCTGGCCGTAGATGATCTCGCGCTGCTGGTTCATGACGTCGTCGTACTTCAGGACGTTCTTACGGATCTCAAAGTTGCGGCCTTCCAGCTTCTTCTGAGCGCTCTCGAGGGTGCTGGTGATCATCCGGTTCTCGATGGGGGTGTCCTCGTCGAGCTTGAGGGTGTCCATCAGGCTCTGGACCCGCTCGCCGCCGAACAGACGCATCAGGTCATCTTCCAAGCTCAGGTAGAAGCGGGATGCGCCCGGGTCGCCCTGACGGCCCGCACGGCCGCGCAGCTGGTTATCGATGCGGCGGCTCTCGTGGCGCTCCGTGCCGATGATGAACAGGCCGCCCGCCTTGCGCACCTCGTCGGCCTCGGCCTCGATGGCGGGCTTGTACTGAGCGTACAGCTCATCGAACCGCTTGCGGGCTGCGAGGATGTTTTCATCGGTGGTATCGCCGTGGCCGTTGGATTCGGTCAGCAGCAGCTCCACGGCGTTCGGGTCGGCATCCTCGGGCTTTTCGGGGTCGAGCAGGTTCTCGCAGAAGTGCTCCTTGCGCATCTGGGCCTTAGCCATGAACTCGGCGTTGCCGCCCAGCATGATATCCGTACCACGGCCCGCCATGTTGGTGGCGATGGTGATCGCGCCCTTCTTGCCGGCCTGTGCCACGATCTCCGCTTCGCGCTCGTGGTTCTTGGCGTTCAGAACGTTGAAATCGCGGGTGTAGCGCTGCAGCATCTTTGCCAGCGTCTCACTCTTTTCAACGCTGACCGTACCGACCAGCACCGGCTGGCCGTTCTTGTGGCACTCCATCACCTGCTCGATGACGGCGCGGTACTTGCCGTTGACCGTCTTGTACACCGCGTCCGGGTAATCCTTGCGGACGTTGGGACGGTTGGTGGGAACGGTGACGATGTTCAGGCCGTAAATTTCGGTGAACTCGGTGGCTTCGGTCTTGGCCGTACCGGTCATACCGGCCAACTTCTTGTACATGCGGAAATAGTTCTGGAAGGTGATGGTCGCCAGCGTCTTGCTCTCGGCGGCGATCTTCACGCCCTCCTTGGCCTCGATGGCCTGATGCAGACCCTCGTTGTAGCGGCGGCCGATCATCAGACGGCCCGTGAACTCGTCCACGATGATGACTTCGCCGTTCTTGACCACATAATCGATGTCCTTTTTCATGACACCGTATGCCTTGATGGCCTGATCGATGTGGTGGGCCAGCGTCATGTTCTCGGTGGCGGCGAGGTTCTCGATCTTGAAGTATTCCTCGGCCTTCTTGATGCCGCTGGCGGTCAGGGTGCAGGTCTTGTGCTTTTCGTCCACGACGTAATCGCCGTCGGTCTGCTCGTCCGTCTCGACCTTATCTTCCAGCTCGACGACCACGCTCTTGCGCAGGGTGCGGACGAAGCGGTCCACCTGCGTATACAGGCTGGAGGAGTCCTCGCCGCGGCCGGAGATGATCAGCGGGGTGCGGGCTTCATCGATGAGGATGGAGTCCACCTCATCGACGATGGCGTAGGCATGGCCGCGCTGGACCATGTTATCCTTATAGGTGACCATGTTATCGCGCAGATAATCGAAGCCGAACTCGTTGTTCGTGCCGTAGGTGATATCGGCGTTGTAGGCGCGGCGGCGGCTGTCGCCGTCGATGCCCTGCACGATCAGGCCCACGGACAGGCCCAGCCAGCGGTAGAGTTTGCCCATCCACTCGCTGTCGCGCTTAGCCAGATAGTCGTTGACGGTGACGATGTGGACGCCTTCGCCGGTCAGGGCGTTCAGGTAGGCGGGCAGGGTGGCCACGAGGGTCTTGCCTTCACCGGTCTGCATCTCGGCGATGGCCCCGCGGTGCAGCGCGATGCCGCCGGTGACCTGCACCGGGAAGTGCTTCATGCCCAGCACGCGCCATGCGGCCTCGCGGCAGACGGCAAAAGCATCGGGCAGGATGTCGTCCAGCGTCTCGCCGCCTGCAAGACGCTCTTTCAGGGCTGGGGTCTGTGCCTGTAAGTCGGCATCGGACATGGCCTGATATTTGGGTTCCAGAGCAAGCACCTTTTTGGTGATCGGGTTGATCTTTTTCAGTTCCCGGTCCGAAAACGTGCCAAAGATTTTTTCAGCAAGGGACATTCTTACACCTCATCTATTGAAATCTGGGCGAAACACCGCCCGGGATGGAACATCAGTATCCTGTTATATGATACACCAAAGCGGAAAACCCGTCAAACCCACAGGCCGGATTTTGCGCTGTTTTCCAATGAACTTTCTGTAAAATTCCATCAAAAAGCCCCCTCCGTCCCGCACCCGCCGCCAAATGGCAGCGCATCCGCACGGACGGAGAGGGTTCTTTTTATAAGAGCAACGCCCCGGAATGCGGGACATTTTCGACCCAGAGCGAATGCAGACGGGCGGGCAGGGCGTAGAGGTTTCCGCCGGTGTAGGCCCACGCCCCGGCGGTGCACAGCCCCAGAAGGACCGCCAACAGCAACAGCCCGAACAGGAACCGCCGGAAGCGGTGCGGCTTTTTGGGCGGCGGGGCAGACTCCGGCTGGGCCGTTTTTGCGGCGCGGCGGGCGGGCAGAAAGCCGGTCCCCTCGGCCTGCGGCAGCGAGGACGCCGCGCGGCGGATCATATCCAGCAGCCAGAGGGCCGGGTTCTCTTCCAGCGGGATGGTCCGCAGGAAACAGCCTTTTTTGCAGCTGAGGACCAGCACGCAGTCATTCTCCCGTTCGGCGCACCCGGCGGCAAGATCCGCCCCGATGAGATGGCGCGCGGCCTGTGCCCGGGCCAGCGTCCGCCGGACGGGGTCGGTGCAGTCCTTGGGCAGACGGGCGCGGGCCTGTCGCTCGATCTGCGCGCCGGTCTTGGGGTGGGCGTAGCTCAGCGCCCCGAAGTCAAAGACCTTTTCCGCCCCGGCGACCGTTTCCAAGCGGGCTTCCAGCCGGGTCCCGGCGGCAGCATCGCTGCAGATGAGGAGCCGGTCGTGCTGTTCCAGCGCGGCCACGGCGGCTTCGGCCAGCGTCGTTTCGCCCTCGCCGTACAGGTCGGCGGCGAACCGCTCCCGCAGAGCCTGTTCCGCTTTTTTCAGCCCCGAAGGACTTTGCGCTTCCAGCGCCACCAGCGTTTCGGCGGCGCGGCTCTTCCACTGGGCCTTGGCGTTCCATTGCGGTGAAAAGCCGCTCACCGCCGCTTCCACCGCCGCTGCGGACACGCCATACAGCCGCAGAACACATCCAGCCTTTGTCTCATCTGTCAATTTCGCTCACCCCTGCGTGTTATTCGCTCAAGAACGCCTTGTCCAGAGCATCCAACACCGAGGGTTCATGCTGCTGGGACGCGGCCAGAGGCTTTGTCCCTGCGGGGGTCTTGTCCTGCGCCAGACGGAGCGCCAGTTCCAGCGCCGCCTGAGCCGCACGGGCACGGACGAGAGCACGGTCCGGGCGGGAGACAAAGAGCTTTTTGACGTAGACCGTCCCGCCCTTTGCCGCGCCGAGATACACCGTGCCCACCGGGCGGACGGCATCGCCGCCGGTGGGGCCAGCCACGCCCGTCACGCTGACCGCGATGTCCGAGCCGGACACCGCCGCCGCACCGAGCGCCATCTGCGCCGCCACCGGGGCCGAGACGACATTGTATTTTGCAATGACGTCCGGGTCCACCCCGATGAGCTTTGCCTTCGCCTGTTCCCAGTAGGTCACAAAGCCGTAGCCGAACACTTCGCTGGAACCGGACACCGAGGTGATGCGCTGTGCGATCAGCCCGCCGGTGCAGCTCTCAGCCGTCGAGAGGGTGAGGCCCTGTTCCTTCAGGGTATGCACCACCGTCTCTTCCAGACCGGCTACATCCTCATCATACACCGCATCGCCCAGCAGATCATAGAACTTTTTGGCATACGCGCGGCACATTTTTTCGCCGTCCTCGTCGGAAGCGGCGCGCGCCGTGATGCGGATCTCGCACTCACCGGTCTTGCAGTAGATGGCGGCGGTGGGGTTCGCGTTTTCCAGCAGGTCGCGAATCTGATATTCCAAGTCGCTCTCGCCGCCCAGCACCCGCAGGGTGATCGAATGCAGGGTGCAGTTCTGGCGTTCCAGCAGCATGGGGCGGATGCTTTCGGTCCACATTGCCTTCATCTCGCTGGGCACTCCCGGCATGAGGACCGCGCAATGGCCGTCCTGCTCGAACCACGCGCCCGGGGCCGTGCCGTGGTGGTTGACGATCTTTTTGCCGTGCACCGGGACCATGGCCTGTTTGCGGTTGTTGGGGGCGGTCACGCGGTGGGAGCGGGCAAAGTAATTTCGGATCTTTTCCCACTCAGCTTCGTCAAATTCCAGCGTATCGCCATAACAGGCGGCGACGGTCTCTTTGGTCAGGTCGTCCGCCGTGGGGCCAAGCCCGCCGGTAAAGACCAGAAGATCACACCGCGCTTTCGCTTCGTTGACGAACTCTTCCAGCCGGCTATGGTTATCGCCGATGGTGCTTTCCCGCTGGACCGTGATGCCCAGCTCGGCCAGCTCCCGGCTGAGGAACTGGGCGTTGGTGTTGAGGATGTTGCCCAGCAGCAGTTCCGTGCCGACGCTGATGATCTCTGCGGTCATGCTGCATCACCCCTCAAACTCGATCTCATCGGTGATCCGGATGCGGATGCGCTCGGTGTTCTCTGCGGCTTCGGCTTCCAGCTCGGCCAGACCCGGCATCGCGGCTTCGGCTGCCAGAATCTCTTCCAGCTCCGGGCGAATTTTCGGGTGCGGGGGCGTGAAGATGGTGCAGCAGTCCTCATAGGGCAGGATGCTCGTCTCGAAGGTCCCGATGTGACGGGACGTCTCGATGATCTCGGTCTTGTCCATGCCGATGAGGGGGCGCAGGATAGGCAGGTCCTGCGCGGCGTCGGTGCACTGAAGCGCCTTGACGGTCTGGCTGGCCACCTGCGCCAGACTTTCGCCGGTGATGAGGGCTTCGCAGCCCTGCTTCTTGGCGATGGTGTTCGCAATGCGCATCATGCTGCGGCGCATGAGGACCGTGAACAGTACATCGGGGGCATTGTCGCGGATGTACTCCTGCGGCTTGGTGTACGGGACCACGAACAGGTTCGAGCTGCCGGTGTACGGCGTGATCTTCTGGGCCAGAGCCTTGACTTTGAGTTTTGCACGTTCCGAAGTATACGGAGGGGATGCAAAATGGATGTGATCCAGCGCCAGACCGCGCTTTGCCATCCGGTAAGCGGCCACGGGGCTGTCGATGCCGCCGGACAGCATGTTCAGGGCGCGGCCAGAGGTCCCGACGGGCAGACCGCCCTCGCCGGGGATCTTCGGGCCGTGAATATACGCGCCGTAATCGCGAATCTCGACGATGACCTTGAACTGCGGGTTGCGGACATCGACCTTGAGGTAGTTATGTTTGCCCAGCAGGTAAGCGCCCAGCTCCCGCATCAGTTCGGGGCTGGTCATCGGGTAGGTCTTGTCCGAACGGCGGGCCTCCACCTTGAAGGTCCGGATGCCGTGCAGACTGTCGCCGAGGTAGTCCTCTGCGGTCTGGCAGATGGTGTCAAAGTCCTTCTCGCAGACGACGGCGCGGCTCAACGCCGCAAGGCCGAACACGGTGCGGACCCGGTCGAAGGCGAGGTCCATATCGACATCCTCTTCCTCCGGCTCCATATAAAAGGTGGACTGGGTGCAGTAGACCTTGAACTTGCCCACGGTCTTGAGCCGGTAGCGAAGGATTTTCATCATCGCCGACTCGAACTGGTTGCGGTTGAGGCCCTTCAGGGACATTTCGCCCTGATAGCCCATTATGATCTCTCTCATAAGTTCTCCTAATTCTTTATATTTGTTTGCTTGCTGCTCAACGGGCCAGTCGGTTCTTTTCCACGCAAGTGAGTCGGGGATTCCATACCCCGCCCTATTGCCTTCGGCAACAGGGTCCCACCCGTCGGACCACTTGCTTAGGAAAAAACCGACCGTCCCTTCCTCACTTCCGAATCCTCTGCAAATGCTTCATGCCGTCCTCGAAGCGGTTCAGGAAGGCGTCCACATCCTCGGGGGTGTTGTCGGCGCAGAACGACACCCGGATGGCCGTATCGATGGCCATCGGGTCGCGGCCCATCGCCGCCAAGGTGTGGCTCGGCTGGCCGCGTCCGCACGCACTGGCCGAGGAAACATAGATTTGTTCCTCCGCCAGAAACGCCAGCATCGTTTCGCTCTTGATGCAGTTCTCGCTGAAGTTCAGCACCTCGGGCACGGCGTTGTCCGGGCTGTTGATGACCACTTCCGGGAAGGCTTTCAGGCCCTCGCGCAAGCGCTGGTTCAGGGCGCGCACGGCGGCGTCGCGGCTCTTCATGGTCTTGTTCAGCCGGGTGGCGGCCGCCGCAAGACCCATCGCGTAGGGCAGATTTTCCGTGCCGGGGCGCTTTTCGCGCTCCTGCTCGCCGCCCAGATACGGGGGCTGGAACGCCTGTGCCAAGCTGTCGCTCAGGTAGAGCGCACCGATGCCCTTGGGCGCGTGGATCTTGTGGCCGCTGACGGCCAGCGTATCGATGTTCGCCAGCTTGATGGGGACCCGCATCCACGCCTGAACAGCGTCTATATGAACGATGGTACGGTTGTTTTTGCGCTTGACTTCAGCGGCCAAGCGCTCGACATCGTTCCGGGTCCCGATCTCGTTGTTGACCATCATACAGGCCACGAGGATGGTGTTTTTGTCCACCGCCGCCAGCATCTGGTCGAGGTCCAGCGTGCCGTCCGGGCGGGGATCTACGACCGTGACATCATAGCCCATCGCAGCCAGACGCTCCAGCGGCTTCTGTACGCTGGGGTGCTCGAAGCCGGACACGACGATGCCCTTGCCGAACTTGCGGGTCAGCGCCGCGCCCAGCAGGGCCATATTGTTGCCCTCGCTGCCGCAGGAGGTGAAGTACAGCTCCCGCGATTTACAGCCCAGCGTCCGGGCCACGGCGGCGCGGGCGGCGTTCAGCGCTTCCTCGCTCCGCGCTCCCGGCGCATACAGCGACGACGGGTTCGCCCAGTGCTCCCGCATGGCCTTGTCGATGACATCCGCCACGTCCGGCGCAACGATGGTCGTCGCGGCGTTGTCCAGATAATGCAATTCAGGGTTTTGCAGCATAAAATTTGATTCCTGCCTTTTTGATTCTCGCCAAAGGGCGTCTTTCGGCCCGTATTCGACGTTTTTTCATAGTAGACCAGAATAAGTATAGCACAAACAGGCCCATCATGCAAAGTGTTTGCGGCAACGCTTGCGCCCGCGCACCGGGTGCTGTATAATGAGGGTAACAACACGTGAAAGAAGGGTGTTTTATGGCCGATTATCAGGAATACCGCCGCCGCATTCTTCGCAAGCGCTGGCGCAGGATGTTCGCCGTCGCAGGGCTGCTGTTCCTGCTGGTGCTGCTGGGCGCGGTGGGCATCCTGTGGAAGCGGCTCCACCGGGAGCAGTCCCCTTCCACGGTGCAGGGTCCTACCATTTTCCAGCAGGAGCTGCAGGGCACGGAATGGAACACCATCAGCTACACGCCCGCGCGGCGGCTGAGCATCCAGACCAACGCCGACGGCTCCACCGTAATGGATTTCCGGCTGGCCGCGCTGGACGAGACGCCCGCCGTGGACCGCAGCTATCTCACACAGGCCTGTTTCCTCGGCGACAGCCTGACGCAGGGGATGCAGATCTACAGCACCGGTCTGCCGGAAGCTTCGTTCTGCGCGTATAAGGGTGTCGGCCCCAGCGCCGTGGTCAACGGGACCTCCTGCAAGCGCCGCGACGGCGAGAGCGAGGTCCCGATGGAAGCCCTCACCGCCCTGCAGCCCAAGGTGCTGTATATCCTGCTGGGCACGAACGTGCTCAACCGGGACGGCGACTATTCCAGCTTCCTCACCTATTACCGGCTCATGCTGGACATGATCACACAGGCCCTGCCCAACACGCAGATCTATGTGCAGTCCATCACGCCGGTCCGGCCCGAGATCCAAGCCACCCACCCGGGCCTGTACCGGGACCGTCTGTGCGAGATCAACAACGAGCTGGCCGCCATCGCGCTGGAAAAGAACTGCGCCTTCCTGAACCTGTGGGAGGTCCTCGCCGACGAGAACGGCGACCTTAAGGCCGAGTATGCCCAGAACGACGGCTACCACATCAAGCCCGAGGGCTACACCGTCTGGGTCGATTATCTGCAGACCCACACCGTCAACAGCGGCGTTGCCGTCTGAACGATCCACTAAAACCAAAAGGCCCGGAGCCTTTCCGCAGGGAAAAGTTCCGGGTCTTTGTGTTTCGATTCAGGGATCAGAACAGGCCGGTGATCTTGCCATCGGCATCGACATCGATGTTGACGGCGGCGGGCTTTTTGGGCAGACCCGGCATGGTCATGATATTGCCGCAGATGACCACCACGAAGCCGGCGCCTGCAGCGAGACGGACTTCGCGGACTTCCATCGTGAAGCCGGTAGGAGCGGCCAGCAGCTTGGCGTTATCGCTGAAGCTGTACTGCGTCTTGGCGATGCAGACGGGCAGATTTCCGTAGCCCAGCTCGGTCAGCTCGGCCAGCGTCTTGCTGGCGGCGGCGCTGAAGTTCACGCCGTCGGCGCGATAAATTTTAGTGGCGATGGCCTTGACCTTGTCCTTCAGGGGCATATCCAGCGGATAGACGTACTGGATGGGACGGTCCTCCATGATCTCGAGGACCTTTTCGGCCAGCGCCTTGCCGCCCTCGCCGCCCTTGGCGAACACCTCGCTCAGGACGCAGGGCACGCCCTGCTCGGCGCAGACCTGCTCAACGTAAGCCTGTTCTTCCGGCGTGTCGGTCGGGAAGGCGTTGATGGCGACCACCACCGGCAGACCGAAGCCGTTCTTCAGGTTGTCGATGTGGCGGACGAGGTTGGCCGCACCGGCCTTGACAGCCTCGAGGTTGGGCTGGTTCAGGTCTGCCTTGGCGACGCCGCCGTGGCTCTTGAGGGCGCGGACTGTCGCCACGAGGACACAGGCGCTGGGCGCGATGTCCGCATAGCGGCACTTGATATCGAGGAACTTCTCCGCGCCGAGGTCGGCGCCGAAGCCCGCTTCGGTGATGACGTAATCGGCCAGCGACAGGCTCAGCTTGGTGGCCATGACGCTGTTGCAGCCGTGGGCGATGTTCGCGAACGGACCGCCGTGGATGATGGCGGGGTTGTTTTCCAGCGTCTGGACCAGATTCGGGTCGAGGGCGTCCTTCAGCAGGGCGGTCATTGCGCCCGCCGCGCCGATCTCGCCCGCCGTGACCGGCTTGCCGTCGTAGGTGTAGGCGCAGACGATCTTGGACAGCCGCTCCTTCAGGTCGGAGATGCTGGTAGCCAGACAGAAGATGGCCATGACCTCGCTGGCAACGGTGATGTCAAAGCCGTCCTCGCGGGGCGTGCCGTTGACCTTGCCGCCCAAGCCGTCCACGATGAAGCGGAGCTGGCGGTCGTTCATGTCCATGCAGCGCTTCCATGTGATGCGGCGGGGGTCGATATTCAGGGGGTTGCCCTGCTGGATGCTGTTGTCGATCATCGCGGCCAGCAGGTTGTTGGCCGCACCGATGGCGTGCAGGTCGCCGGTGAAGTGCAGGTTGATGTCCTCCATGGGCACGACCTGCGCATAGCCGCCGCCGGCCGCGCCGCCCTTGACGCCGAACACGGGTCCCAGCGAAGGCTCGCGCAGACAGAGCATCGTCTTTTTGCCCAGCGCGTTCATGGCATCGGCCAGACCCACGCTCGTGGTGGTCTTGCCCTCGCCGGCGGGGGTGGGGCTGATGGCCGTGACGAGGATCATCTTGCCCTGCTTCGCGGCCTTGTGGATGAGACGATGGTTGATCTTGGCCTTATAGCGGCCATACGGGATCACGTCCTCGTCGGCAAGGCCCAGCGATGCGGCGATCTCGGCGATGGGCTTCATTTTGGCTTCCTGTGCGATCTCGATATCAGACTTCATGGGAACATCCTCCTTCAAATCGGCTGCTCTGCCAGCGCGGGCAGATACGAAAAAAGGCAGCTTTGCACAGCAACTGCGCAAGGCTGCCCAGACGGTCGGCATTGACAAAAACCCAGCTCTTGCCGCACTGTGGTGCTCCACAACGTTCCGTCAGCGGCAAGAACCTCTTCTGAGCGAATGATAGCACATCCTAACACCATTTGTCAAGCCAAAACTTTCCGCCGCAAAAAAGTCCGACTGCAGGGACCGCTTCACCTTGCATCCACCCTGTCATGTGTGGTATACTAAAGTGAATCTAAACGATAGGGAGGCTTTCACGATGCCATTTACACCGAAACTGACTTATAAAGGCAAGCCCCTCGTCCGCAAGGACAACGAGCTGTATTACGGCCGTATGACCGACCCTTATGTGCTGCGTATGCAGATCGTGAGCACCAAGTCCGTGGGCGGACTGGATGTGGCCGACAAGGTCCATCTTCAGGTGTTCTCCACCAACGACAGCCTTGCTCCGGAAGCCCGCGTTTTCCGCCAGACCGTCAAGAACGGCCTGTACAACGCGCTGGACATCGGCAGCATCTGGCTCCAAAAAGCAAATGAGGGCCGCTGAGTTCTGCGGTCACTGAAAAAGGACCTGTCTCCCGCGGGAGACAGGTCCTTTTTGCTGCTTTGTGTTACTCTTCGGTGACTTCAAAATCCAGCGGTTTGCCGCAGCTGGGGCAGGTCGGCTCACCATCCAGCAGGTCGCCCTCCTCGAACACAGCGGTCGCGCCGCAGTTCGGGCAGGTCACCTCGTACTGAACAGGGCCGTCGTCCTGCTCTTCCTCGTCGTCGGCCAGAGCCACTTCAAAGGCGACCTTGCAGCTGGGGCAGATGGCCTCGCCCGCATCCAGATCGTCCTCGCTGACGTAGACCGTCTCGCCGCAGGCAGGGCACGCGACCTCATAATAAGGCTCGCTGGCGACATCGGCGTTGTCGTTCTCGTCCTCGGTGTCGTCTGCGCTCTCCGCATCCTCTTCTTCGTCGGCATCGTCGTCCTCATAGAGGTCGGCTTCCAGATCCTCCAGCTCCTCGCTGAGGTCGTTGATCTGGTCGTAAGCCTGTGTGATATCCTCGTCGATACTGTCCACTGTCTGTGCCATCTCGCACAGCAGCTCGCTCATGGCCTTGATGACTTTGCCTTCCTTGGTGCTCTCGTCGATGCCGAGACCCTCGACCAAGCCTTTCAGGTAAGCAGCCTTTTCCTTCAGTTCCATACGAATGCCTCCTATCAAAATCACGGTTCAGGCCGCGCCGCAGCAGGGGGCTGGCAAAAAGCATCCCGCCTTTGCCGCACGGCACAGCTTTAACAAAAAACCGGGCAAACGGTCGCCCGCTGCCCGGTCTTTGTCGATCAAATTAGACGCGCTCCATATACTCGCCGGTGCGGGTATCGATGCGGATGTGGTCGCCCTCGTTGATGAACAGGGGCACACGGATCTCAGCACCGGTCTCGACGGTAGCGGGCTTCAGGGTGTTGGTGGCGGTGTTGCCCTTGACACCCGGCTCGGTCTGGGTGACTTCCAGCTCGATGAAGTTGGGGATCTCAACGCTGAAGACCTTGCCCTTGTAGCTCAGCAGCTTGCACAGCTCGTTCTCCTTGCAGAACTTGAAGTTATCGGGCACATCGGAAGCGTTGACGGGGATATCGTCGTAGGTCTCGTTGTCCATGAAGTGGTACAGATCGCCATCCTCATAGCTGTAGGTCACGTCCTTGCGCTCGATGAAAGCCTGAGGGAACTTTGCGGTCGGGTTGTAGCTGGTCTCAACCACAGAGCCGGTGATGACGTTCTTGGTCTTGGTGCGGACAAAGGCAGCGCCCTTGCCGGGCTTGACGTGCTGGAACTCAACGACCTGAAGAACCTGGCCGTCCTGCTCAAAGGTCACGCCGTTGCGAAACTCGCCTGCAGAAATCATAGGAATTCCTCCATTAGTAAAATCTCATTGATGCTTAACGCATATCTCTATTTATTTTACTCAATCCTGCCTGTTTTGGCAAGGGGTTTGAGCAAAAAAGACGATAAAAATACAAAAACCCTCTCAGTCACCTGCGGTGACAGCTCTCCCAGAGGGCGAGCCATTGGCATGTCGGGCAGGTTTGCGCGTTGTCGCCTTGCGGCTCCTGCGCAGCGGGGCCTTGTCCTCATTGGCAGCAGGTGCTGGCCGATTGTTTCAAACTCAGCTCCATACGAGTCAGAGCCAAGTCTGCGCAAGCTGCTCAGGGTCAAAAACAACTTGCCAAGGCCGCGGCACTTCATCGCTGACGGAGAAGATGCTCGTGATACATCCGCTGCATCGTCTGCGCGTCCTCGGCCTGTGTGCCGGCGCTCTCACAGATGAGGACCGGCTGCAGCTTCCGCTCGGCCAGCAGCTCCATCAAAGGCTGCGGCTCCGGGCCGAACTGCGTTTCGGTGAAGGTCCAGTGGCGCTTTTCGCCGCCCGCCGAAAACTCGATGCGGGAGAAGTGGACCTGAAAGCGCTCGGCCCGTGCATCGCCGAGGGAGTCCGCCAGCTGGTCCAGAATGGCGGCATAGTCGGCCTTGGACGCAATGCCGCCCAGCGTCCGGGCGTTCAGGTGGCCGAAATCGATGCAGGGCGTGATGCGGGCATCCACCTTGCAGAGGGCCAGCACCTCATCCAGCGTGCCCAGCTGGCCGATCTTGCCCATCGTTTCCGGGCAGAGGGTGATGTCCGAAAAGCCCGCTTCGTCCAGCGCTTCCTGTGCACGGCGCATAGTGTCCAGCGCCTTTTCGAGGGCGGCTTCCCGGCTCTGCTTGCCGCAGCTGCCCGGGTGGAAGATGACCCGTTTTCCGCCCAGCGCCTTGCAGACCGCCGCGCTCTGCAGCAGATAATGGACGCTGTTCAGGCGCTTGTCCTCTTCCAAACTGGACATGCTGATATAATAGGGTGCGTGGATACTGAACAAAATATCCCGCGCGGCGGCATCGGCGGCCATCTTCTGCGCTTTTTCCAAGCCGAGACGGACGCCGTGGCCGCACTGGTACTCGAAGGCGTTCAGGCCCATCTTGGCCGTGTATTCCGGGATGTCAAGGCTGTTTTTGTAGCCCTGCGCGGCAAAGCTGTCGCTGGTCCCGGCCGTGCCGAACCGGATCTTCCACTCGCTCACAGGGTCTTTCCTCCCCGGTCATAGTATTCCTGCCAGTGCTTTTTCTCCCACTTGCGCTTCAGGATGACCTGCGCGCCGAGGTCCGGCCCGCGCGGAACGACCATCAGGCCCGGGATGCCATAGAGCGCCGCAGCCATCCGGTCCGCATAGAGCTGGTCGCCCACCATCGCCATCTCGCGGCGGCGGACGCCCATCCGGCGGCGGGCCACCATCAGCGCGAACGGCAGGGGCTTGGCGGACCGGTACAGATAGGCCAGCCCCAGCTTTTCAGCAAAGGGTCTCACCCTCTTTTCCGCGCCGTTGGACACGATGGTCAGCCGCACCCCGGCAGACTTCATGTCGGCCAGCCACTGGGCCACCTCGTCCGGCAGGTCTTGGCTGCGGTCTGCGGTCAGGGTGTTGTCGATGTCCAGCACCAGCGCCCGGATGCCCTTTTCCGCCAGCCATTCCGGCGTAATGTGGGTGACATCCTTGAAAACGTATTCAGGGGTAATGAGCATAAATGTTACCTCTTAAAATGAAAATAGGAGAGCCTGAGACTCTCAGGCTCTCCTACATCAGCGTTAGCAACACGTTTGAAATCTGAACAACCAGCGATCTCAAGCAGTTAATTACTTGAACTTACGCTTGCGGGCTGCTTCGGACTTCTTCTTGCGCTTAACAGACGGCTTCTCGTAAGCCTCGCGCTTACGGACCTCTGCGAGCACACCGCTGCGAGCAGTGCTGCGCTTGAAGCGACGCAGTGCGCTTTCCAGCGACTCGCCCTCTTTAACACGAATTTCCGACATCTTATTCCCTCCCTTGGACCGTGAGGCAGGAATTTCGTTGTTACATGGTAACTAACAGTAGACAGTATAGCGCATTTTCATGCGTTCGTCAACCTTTTTTTGAAAGTTTTTTCGGAAAACCTCTCCGTCATCGTTGACGCGATGCCACCTCTCCTGATAGGAGAGGCCTTGGCAGGTCGGTTTTGGCCCTGCTGGCTGCTCGGGCCTGTCCGTTCGGAAGCTTGCGGGCCTTGCGGCCTTGGCAAACTGCTGCTGCCAATGAGGACAAGGCCCAGCTGTGCAGGAGCCGCAAGGCGACAACGCGCAGAGCTGCCCGACATGCCAATGGCTCGCCCTCTGGGAGAGCTGTCACCGCAGGTGACTGAGAGGGCACTTAACCTTTAACAGCCAGATTGACCAGACGGCCCTTGACGTAGATCTCTTTCACGACAGTCTTGCCCGCCAGCGCATCGGCGACGGCCGGCTCTGCCTTTGCGGCGGCGATGGCGTCCTCGCTGGTGATGTCAGCAGCGACCTTCAGGCGTGCCTTGACCTTGCCGTTGACCTGAACGGCGATCTCCACGGTGGCCTCGACGCACTTGGCTTCCTCGTACTGGGGCCAAGGATAATAGGCCAGCTGCTCGTCGTGGCTGTGGCCCAGCTTCTCCCACAGCTCCTCGGTCATGTGGGGAGCGAACGGGTTCAGCAGCTGGACGACGGTCTCGAACTCGGCCTTGGTGGCGCCGCCGTTGTCGTACAGGGCGTTGACCAGAGTCATGAGCTGTGCAATGGCGGTGTTCATCTTCAGGCCCTCGATGTCAGCGCCCACCTTCTTGATGGTCTGGTGCATCAGGGTCTCGATCTGGGGACGATAGC
>ERZ1026776.863-NODE-863-length-19144-cov-5.269317_pt1 | contig 19144 bp, 14 predicted proteins | sample MGYA00380125_ERZ1026776 | MGnify/ENA primary metagenome ERZ1026776 (study PRJEB33269, sample SAMEA4719761) | human gut metagenome | biome: human-associated habitat; feature: organic feature; material: feces | place: Cameroon | collected 2013-10 ...
GATCAACTCAAACAAATCTGCACCCATGCCTGCCACGACCGCCACGCTTGTGCCGAAGGCTATCGTGCCATGCTTGCCACCGAAAATATCAGTCAGCTCATGTCTGTGTGGCGTGCGAATTGGGAAGACCTCGTTGAGAGTAAATACGCCGACATCATCAACGAACTGCTTCCTGCTCTCTACCCCTCACTAAAGGAAGAAATGAACGCAGCTGGCATCTACGTCAACGAATGTCCGCAGCCTGCCCCCGAGTACGTCCTTGTTATTGTTACCGACTATGACCACATCGTTGAGATAAACGACTACGCCAAGTGTTACGTCATTGGAAAGGCATGGGTTCGAGCATGGGACCACGCCCAGGTGTATAGCGAGAAGAACGATAGAGCTATCATAAATCTCTACGATTACTCCTACGGTCACGTCAGCAAAGGAAAGGCTATTGCTTTCGGCCACTCACACCTATGGACCTCCACTAACGCCTCGCTTAATGGCAGCGTGACTTGCGAAGCCCACGGTGGCGAGATCCGCGTCAGCAGTTATCTGAAGATTGAAGCCTACGGCGATACCAAGGTGTTTAGCAAAACCGACCGCAATATCACACTTTACGGCAATGCCAAATTTGTCGTATAACAACAAAGGCTGAGTAAGACCCATTAAAAAACAACCAACATGAACAGCAAACTATCCCTTCTTGCCGACGGCAATCCGCTCGCCATAAAAGAAGACACATCCATCAGCATAGAGTTGAAGAATCCTCTCTTCAACGACACCGAGATGTTCTCCTTACCCATAGAGCTGCCCATCGAAGGCAACCGACATGTCTTAAAGAACGTGGATGATGTCAGCAGCGACATCCGCCCCGTGAGCTACGAGCACACACAAATGCAGATCATCGCTGAGGGTGTGCCTCTCGCTTCGGGCGCATCTATTATCCAGGAAGACGAACAACTGGAAGACTCACTCGCGCTCAACGTCGATGCAAGCACACAATCTTTTGCCGACCTCATAAGCGACCTCAAGTGCAACGAAGTGCCTATTCCTTCTAAATACAAAGACCAGCTCCTTATAGGCGAGAAGATCGACGATGTGAGCGTGAGCGTCAACTATAAGACCGAGGTAGAGATTAAATACCAGGGCAAGAAAGGCAACAAGAAATATGGTTCGGTGGGCGACGACTATACTACAGAGTCCACCTTTTCCCCTCAAGCCCTTGGTTTCTCTTATCCTGCCCAATGCAAAGAGACCGGCAACTTGCACGAAGCTGTATTGTTGAAGACCTATACTTATCCAAACGGCAATAGCGTTAAGATACCAGATGTGCAGACTTCTTACATCAACGTGAGTGACGCTTACCCTCAGAAACTTTTCTGCAACGCTCGTGTGTGTTATGCTCACCACGATTTGAACGACGACGGCACTACGTCCGACAAGATTGTACAGTATTCCACACAACACAAGGGTGAAGACCCAAACAATAAAAATCGAGAACAGGAAATGTATGAAGACCGCGGACCTATATGGGTATTGGATGCCAATCGTCCACAATCGGGCATTTGTTTCTACATGCTCTTCTTTCTCGATTGTTTGTTTGAATATCTCGGCGTGCAGTTCGACAAGTCGGCATTGGAGAATATTGGCGACATGAAGCGTCTTTGTTTCTTCACTACGAAATGTGCCTACGACACAAAACCTCTTTACGCACGGTCGTACTACACAAAGGAAGACGAAGCCGTGAAAGCCGGACTGAAGCAGGAAGGTGATGTGAAGGAGGGCTTCTTTCAGAAGCAAGCCAATAGCGAGAAGGACGTAAAGAATCTTTTTGAAGACGTAAACAAATGGCTCGACTCTCGGGGTTGTGGCGGCACCTTGAAACTCGACAATCCGAAGGACAAGAATGTACAGGAGGTGAAGTATCGTAAGGTGACGTATAAGATTGTGGAGAAACCGCACAATGGACCTTTCTATAATGGAGGTGTATTCAAAGATACAGAGGTTGTTACCGTTGTTGATGATTGGGAAACCGTTACGGTAGGCAAGGATAATGTGGCGAGTATCACCTGCAAGAGCACCATCAAGTCGGCTCAGATGAGCGCAAGCATCTTCCGTATGTATGCCAACGAGAAGAACTTTCCCGACGAGTCTGTGTCGGACGTTATTGATTCTCTTGAGCAACAGTTTGGTATTAAGTTTCATTACGACTACGAGCAGAAAAAAGTCACGGCTTATCTCATTCGCGACGTATTCCGTAAGCAGAACCCTACGCCTCGCGATTTCCACGCCCAGGTGCTCAAAATGCTCCCCATCACGGAGAAGATAACTGGTGTTCGTGCCGGATATGCAGCCGAGAGCGAGGCTAAGGAGCAACGCGACAACGTGAAGAACCAGGTGAAGGACTTCAATACCGACTACGACTATATCGAATACCCTAAGAACTCTACCGTAACGAGTCTTACCTACAAGGACATCATTCATAAAGTCTATAACGGACAGATGAACGTGTTTGTTGACCTTCAAACTGGCAACAAGTATCGTGTAAAGATTGACAAGAATTTTACTGATGCAAGCAATATGGAGCCTCGCTTGTTTGAGGTGGCTGCTATGAAGGGTGTGGAGATAGGCGATTGTTCTACTCTTAACGAAGACTTCATTCAGGAGTTTAAGTCAAGCTTTGTTCCCGTAGGTATGGTGGATGCCAACTATCGTATGGCTCTATCGTCAAGCACGGGTAGTACTTGCGCTTCCGATAATCCTAAACAGCCCAACGAAGTGGGCAAGCAATATGATGGCTACGAGTTGGGTGAAGTAAATAGCTCTTACGCCAAAACTCAGATGGCAGCTCTCGTTGACGAGGATATGGAGCATGAGTTTGTCAAGCAGTACGTCAAGAACACTATGTCGTCAATGGTAGCTGATTTCTACGTCACCGAAGAACTCTCGCTGCGTGAGAGCTACGATCCGTCTTCTACCGACGATGGCAACTCTCCCCTTCAGTCATACGACTGGGGCTTGTCTATCGCTATTATGCGTGGTGGTGGTGTGGATTCCACTCACGAATCCTACGAATATAACTATGACGGATTCGGCAACTCAAAGTGGCGCACAAAGGCTGGCGACTATGCCCTTACAACCGACTCCATCGACCCCTACGGCAATGAGTATGATTACAACGGTGTAGACAATGAGGAACGTTTCTCACTGAAGCCTCGTGCTTGGGTGCAGCCAGAATGGGCAGACGCTCCGCTTGTGGTGAACACCCCGTCGGTCAAGAACCGTGGCTACGTAGACGTTTTCCTCGTCGATTACATCTATTTTCTCCTACATCGCAAGAAGTATTACGTCAAGTGCCTCGCCTCCGTAGCACAGGTAGCTGACATTCAGAATCACTGGAAAGAGTGGTGGAATATCGACGGCAAAAAATGCTTGATTGACAAAGTTAATACTACCGTATCAGCAAAGGTAGGAATAGGAGAAGTAGAGCTTGAAGTTTTCGCTATATAATATAAATGTAAGACACATGGCTTTAACTTCTATAAATTCTTTAAATTCTATAAATTCTAAATTCAATGGCAGCAAATCTTTTATTGGTTGACGGTTCAATATTCAACGGCAATCCTATAACATTCGCCGTTACTCCTCTTACGCTTGGTGGTACACCCTCGTTTCATCGTATGGTGTTTGAGGTGAAGTGTGGCGTGAGTGGCGGTAACTACGAGACAATACGTATGACCGAGCCAGTCTTGACAGAAAACGGCAAAGCCGTACAGATAGACATATCGTCTGCCCTACGTTCTTTCCGCGACTCCTACGAGTATTCGCCCGAACCTGGTGTAATGCCCGTAGTGAAGTTTAATGTGTCGGCATACGACGAGTATATGCTTAACGGCGAAGTGAAGAAGTCGGAGCCTGTTTCTTATCTTTCCGGTCTGAATCCTGGCATGAATGTAAGGCAGACTATCTTCGGAGGCTTTTCCGATTACGACCGCTTGACGGGAGGGCAGGATATGAAGGTAAGCCGACTAACACGCAAGCCTAACACAACACCTCAGTTGGTATGCGTAGGCGAGCAACTTATTTATACCGAGGATTATAGTCCAGCAGTAAGTCTTCCTACGCCCACTTGGGCAGCTCCCGAAGCCAAGGCTTTCAACATCGTTACTGAAGGCGCACAGACCGTAGGGGGACAGCAGCTCTACGCCCTACCTGCATCTGAAGCCACACGTCGCACAGAGTTTCGCTTCATCAACTCGTTCGGTGTGCTTGAGAGCATCAGCATACCCAAGAGTTATGCACAGGAAGTAGACATCAAAGCCACTAACTACATCGTGACACGCAAGGAAACTTTGCACTCCTTCTCTCGGTCGGCAGTACGCAAGCAGGGCAACATGGAAGGTTGGAACTACATGACCGACCCGTTGGATGAAGCATGGCTCGCTTGGTATCTCCACGAACTGCTAATGTCCGAACACGTATGGCTGAAGATTAACGGCAAGTTCCTGCCATGTACCATTGAGTCGGAAGAGACCATAAAGTATGCCGACGATACCAAGGACGATATATACAGCGTATCATTCACAGCACGACTCAGTTTCTGCGGTAGCACAAAGATATAAGTCTTTTAGTTTTCATCTCTATATTTCTTACGACCTCAAGAGACACCATGCTCTTGGGGTCGTTTGCGTTAGGGTATGTCCGCATCATGCTAACGTTTTTCTCTAAATTCGCAATAGAAAATCAACATAATATATGACACAAGCGACAACCAAAGACTATTGGATTTCGCCTTCGGCATTGCATATTGAACTAAATGCCCTTGGCTATCCCGACTATATTCAGGCATCGTGTGTAAGCGGTGCCAAGATACTTGTGTACGTCAAGGATATTATCGGCTTCGATGCCGGACACAACTACCGACGCTGGTCTTTGCAGGCTGCTCCAACGGTATTCAATACCCACACCGAAAAATACGTTTATGTCGCCATTCCTCGCGATATGACGCTCACGGCTTCGGCATGGATAGTGTTCCCGTCCGAACAGATAGACATCTACGGCAAGAATGAAAAAGAAGAGCAGATAGGCGACGAGAAGTACTACTACATATTTCTGCAAGGTATCATCACTTCGTCAGGCGATAATGGCACGGTGCAGCGCGATTGGAAGGAAGGCGGCAGAATTGTATATGGCTACTTGTCCTCAGACGAAGCTATCAGCGCCATCCCCAACGAAAGCGAGTGGTATAACTATTCTTCGGTAGATGGTATCGTGACCTTCCTCAAGGACATCACGATGAAGGCAGGCACCAAATTCCGTCAACTCTTCGCGAAGACCCTCACTATCATGTCCGGAGGTAAAATAGCCTTTGAGGATCAAGGTGAGGTGAATGGAGTGGCCATTGATTCAACTTCACTCGACTCTGTAGATAAAATTGTTACCCCAAACTATCTTGCGAGTCAGGCTTTGTCTAAAATTAATGACGATATTGCGCAGGGAATAATCCGCTTTATGCAAGGCTTGAAGCTGGGCAACGGTGTGAAAGGTATTGACGCTAATGGCAATGCGGTGCTGGGGGACGTGCAGATGCTGGATGCTGTACTGCGACGTATCGTGTCGCTTGGCTACAACGGGGCTACACAGCAGGGTTTCGGCATCGTTGACCGTGGCGACGGCAAGTTCAGGCTTGACATCAATGACCTTCAGGTGTGGGGCAAGGCTGTATTCCAGGAGCTGGAGGTGAGGAAGCTGTCGTATGCCGGGGGTAATGTGTACCTGAGCGGTTCGGGGAGCAAGATATTCAAAACCGAGGAGCTGTATGCCGAGGCTGGCAAGTTGAGGGGCTGGCGCTGCTGGCTGTTGGCTGACGACGGAACTACGGCGACGCAGAACATGTGGCGTGTGGGCGACCAGGCTCGCTGTCAGACATTCGGACTGGCTAACAAGCAGAAGCCAACTCGCTCATGGTGGCGACTGGTGACTGCCGTGAGTGAGGAGAATGTGGCGCTGACAGACGAGCTGGGCAACGAGCTGTATGACGGCAAGAAGTTCGCGTGGATTGAGATTGCGAAGGACAACTGCGAGCTGGGCAGCGACGTGCCCATGGCTGGCGACACAATAGTGCTTGACGGCAACCAGAACCCTAACGAGCGTGAGCGTCAGGGTGTCATGATTTTGGAGACTACTGGTGCGAACACGCCTCGCATCGTGGCGTATAAGGGTGTTGTGGGATATACGCATGAGGGCTGTGAGGTGTTTTATCTTTCGCCTCAGGGCAGTAGAATTGTATCTACGTCGTTCGAGTGGGTGTCGCCGACGGGTGACATTATCCATATTGTCAATTATAGAGGCGAGTGGCAGAGTGGCGTGAGCTACGGCTATTATGACCAGGTGAGCCACGGCAACGGTGTGTGGCTGTGTACTAACATCAACGGCAGCACTACGGAGCCTAAGGAGGGCAATGCCGACTGGCAGCTGGTGATGAAGGCGGAGAAGGGCGACAAGGGTGACGACGGTGTGGCTTATCAGGTGATGATAACGAGCGACACTGGCACAGTGATGATAAACGGCTCGGGGAAAATGACGCTCAACGCTACGCTGCTGCGCAATGGCGAAGACATAAGCGACACTATCAGCAACAACTCGTGGTCGTGGTGGCGACAATCGGCTGACACTGAAGACGATGCTGTGTGGAATAGGCTGCATGAGGGCGTGGGGCGCTCGTGTCTTATCACACGTGACGATGTGAGCAGGCAGGCACAATTCGGGTGTCGTGTGTACATATCAGACTCAAAGACTATTAATAGTAAATAATATAACTTTAATTCAAAAATAAGATTATGGCAAAAGTATTGGCTAATGGTCAGATTACTATCGTTGACCTCAATGACGGCAAAGCCGTTCAGTGTTTCACTCAGTGCTCTAAGGGCGAGACTCAGATTTATACTCCCGATACGGGTGTGTACACTCCGAACTATTCGGCAAGTGAGCCTAACGTGATTACCGCACGTGTATATGTGACTGGCAATGCTTCAGACCAGGCTCCTACATCGGCTTGTACTGGGTGGTCGTGGAAGGAGAATGGTACGGCAGCAACCCCGGTAAGCGGCAAGTCGTATCAGCTTAACCTCACCAGCAACATCGCCAAGAACGGCAGCGTGAGGAACATCGAATGGTCGTGCAAATACACTGACCCAGAGACTAAGGCTACGACTACGTGCATCGGCTACAAGACGATTTCACTGGCGAAGAGTGGCGGTGCGCTCCAGACTGTGCAGATTGAGACTCCCGACGGCAACACGTTCGACTCGACCAACAACACGAAGCAGCTGCGTGCTGTGGCGAAGTTCTTCCGTGGCAACGTGCAGGACACTTCTCTGACTTCTATGACGTGGGAGGTGCTGAATATAAGTGCTGGCACATGGAGCGCCGTGGCTTCGGGCAGCGTGAGCACTTCGGGTGGTGTAAGCACTCTGAACGTGAGTGCCAATGACGTGCTTAACTTCCAGACCTTCCGCTGTACTGTCAAGGATGGTGGTGATACCGCCAGCGCTATCGTCACGTTCTTCGATGCGAGCGACCCATACGTTGTGGAGGTGTACTCGCTGACGGGCGACAAGATTGTGAACGGTGCCCAGTCTACCGAGCTTTTCGCCCGTGTGTGGAAAGACGGCAAGGTGGTGGAGGATGGTGCTACGGTGAAGGCTGACAGCGACCATGCTTCAAACTTCACGTACAAGTGGACGAAGTACAATGCCAGCGGTGTTGCTACCAACTGGAACGGTACGTCAAGTCCAGTAAGTGCTTCGACCAAGCCTTACGTCACCGTGGCTAACGCTGACGTGAGCGGCAGAGGTACATTTACTTGTGAGGTGTCTAAATAAGGGCACCTCACCCTTATTTTTTCTGTAAACTAAAAGATGAAAGTGTATGGCAACATTATTGGCGAGGGGTCAGATAACGATAGCGGCGATAAGGGATGGTAAGGACGGGGCTGACGGCAAACCGGGCAAGGATGGGGCTCAAGGCCCGCAGGGTGAGAAGGGCGAGAAGGGTGACACTGGCTTCAGTTTCGCTAATGGCAAGTCGATGTTCAAAGATTTGCTGTTTGATGAAGGGTATAATGGTTGTAGAGTTTACAACAATCTTAATAACGGCAACGTAAAGTTAAGCATCATTTCTAAATCGTCAGACAATCCTTATAGTATCGCTAAGAAAGAGCTTAAAATAGAGACTACGGGGGCTGCTACGCCTGGTCATGGCGGTGTAGTGCAGACAATAATGTCACGGGCGAACGCTGTGTTCGTACGCCGTGTTATTGCAAAAATTCCTAAAGGTTACACATTGACTAATGCAGAAAACGCAATGGGTACTAATTTTGTGTCGAAATGGTTGACCCCTAAAGTTGGCACTGGTGTCTTTACAGAATACATGTATATGTATCAGTGTGGTGCGAGTGGGTCTTTTTCCTCTGGAGGTTTTATGCATCTGTATGGTGGTGCAACTGCCACCGCCGACAAACCAGTGGTGTGGTATATAGCATCATGTGAGACTTATGATATGACTGCTGGCAGCTCTGCACAGATAAAGTCTACTGAGGTGATGTATGCTACATCTACTTCGGGCACTTCTGCTCCAACGAGTGGTTGGCAGAAGAATATCCCTACTGTTGCATCGGGTTCGTTCTTGTGGTCAAGGTTTACGGTTACATATATGGATGGCAGTAATGCTGTGTCATATAACGTGAGCAAGATGGGTGACCGTGGCCCTCAAGGAGCGACTGGCGCTGCTGGCAAGGATGCTGTGTCGGCTTCGTTTTCGCCTGCTGCTCTGACTTTCTCGGCTAAGACTGATAGCAACGGCAATGCTACGGCTGATACGACGAGTGGGAATACCGCCACAATCACGATGCTTGAGGGCAGCAGTAAGGTGACGGGTACTTACTCTATCACTTCGACTGTGGGTTGCACGGCTACAATATCGGGCAGCACTGTGACGGTGAAGAGCGTGGCTCATGACAATATTGACGGCAGGGCTATCAGCAGAACTTCTGCAAGCGTGACGGTGAAGTGCGTGTATAACAGCAAGATGTGCTATGTGGACCTGCCTATCAGCGTGAGCGTGAGCGCTGTGTGGGGTGGTCTGGTGACCTCGCAAAAGGGCCTGGAGTCGAAGTACACTGAGATAAGCAACAAGTACAACGCCCTGCCGCTGAAGACTACAAACGAACTGACGCAGTATACTTCGACCATCAAGCAGAGCGCACGGGAGATTTCGCTGAAGGTTGGCGAGACTGTTGTGGGTAGACACAATCTGCTTACGGGCAGCGCATTCGAGAAGAAAACCGATTACTGGACAGGCAACGATGCGTATACGCCCTATATCTCGGTACTTAACAACTACAATGGGTACAACTCGGTTGTGATAGAGGGAAAGAGCGGAGGCAACCGTGGCGTAGATTTTATCAGAGTTAAGGTGAAGGAGGCTCGCAAGTATGTTGTTAGCGCAATACTCAAATGTAGTGGAGCGGTAAGCGAAGGAGACTTTAATGCGTACATCGTACAACGCGACGGCAGTATGTCCGACTTAAACAAGAATCTTTTTATACCGTTATCGGTGGATAAGAACATGATAGCTAACGAATGGATGCTTGCTGCCGAGACATTGACCCTTGACGCTAACACAGCGTACATAGATTGCGTTTTCCTCTATTACGGCACAAAGACAGCCTATATAGCTTGTCCGCAGATAGCCGAAGGCGAGGAATATGCGGGATACACACTCTCGGAACAAGACAGAGGGTACATAGGCGGAAACTTGTTAATCAACACCAATACCCTTGTTAAGCCAGACACCTTATCTATATACAACTCTGACCCTCTTGTTGTAGACAGTACGCATACATCCTTGTTGCAAGAAGGTGATGCGAACAAGTATGGCAGCTATGCTACATTGTATACCGACGCGACATCTGCCGAAGTAAACACAATACGGTGGAACTTGAAGGGAATGAACCTGATTAAACAGGGACAGATGTATATGTTGTCGTTTGTTGCTAAGGGCACTGGCAAGGTAACTACCTTCTTATACAACGACGGTACACCTCTTATTGCTACTGAGGCAAGTGGATTTGCATCGGGCAATCAAAGTGCGGACGGTAATGCAGCGATAGTCTTAACATCATCATGGCAACGATATTTTGTGTTTTGGCGAGTTGCAGGCGACAGGTTGCCTATATACGTATTGTTCCGCGCCATGAAAAGTAGCAAGCTGTATCTCTCGCAACCAAAATTGGAATATGGCGCTACAGTAACTGAGTATCGTGCCGAGAAGACTGGCTACGTTGAAGACAAGTCGATTGCTGGCAGTCTGCTTGACGCGGGCATTGACATTACGAGCCAACAGATTATATTGACAGCCGACAAAACGATGTTCCGAACAACTAAAGGCATAAATGTGGCGGTGTTCGACGAGAGTGGTATCAACGCTCAACTTGTTAGGGCGCAGCGTCTACAGACCAAGGGCACGAACGGAGCGGAGGTACGGATAGAAAACGGCATGATGCAGGTGTTCGGCGCAGCTGGTGTGGCTAATATCCGCTTCGGTCTTGACGATAATGGATATGCCACACTTGGCTATTACGACAACCACGGCAACCTGCTGTACGACCTTGGTCCGAAGGGCGTGGCATCGCTCAACCTCTCAAAGGCATCGTTGACAAGAGCTATGTATATAGACCTTGTTGCCGCTGGACTTACAACTCCTTATTACAGCAAAAAGGATGGCTACAACTGGATAAGCGATGCTAACAACAACAAGGTGTTTGGAGTGTTTGCCGTGGCTGACAGATACGTAAGAGACAACCTTGGTGTTAGTGAGGGCATAGAGTTGTACCAATATCGCGCGCCTTCCATTAATGGAGCGATTGCTGCTGACAGCGTATACAATCTTACTAAGGCACAGGCGGAGAAGGCTGACGGTTGTTACTTCACAAGCAATCAGATACAGGTTGTTGGCGACAACTTCCTTAATATAGCCAAGGGCGCGTATCTGCCTTGGGACACCAAAACAGTGGATAACACTAAGTATAGACTACCAGGAGGTACGAAGGTGCCGAAACTGTTGGTTAGAATGTTTATTACACAATCACTACTGGGAACAACGCCTGTAGTGAACTTTGAGACTGTATATGGCGGTGGCGTATACACGTTTCCTGGAAACGGCACTGACTTGAATGCTGACTTGAATACATAAGTAAGGAAATAGCACACAACAACATCTAAAAATTTAAAATAATTATGGCAGAAAAAACAGAGAAAAGGATTAAGGTGCTGCTTACACCGGCTGGCTCGGAATGGGTGGCGGATAAGGAGTACAAGAGGCTTGACTACATCTCGGACGGCAAGGCGGTGTGGGTGAGCATTAAGGTGGATGCTGCTACGGGCAAGAACGTGGGACATCCGCTTACGGACACGGCGTGGTGGAACAAGTGCATCGACCTTAGCGAGGCGGAACGCCTTGCGAGCGAGGCGACGGCGGCGGCTAACATTGCGGCGACTAACGCCAACAATGCGGCTCAGGCGGCAATGAATGCCAAGACGGCGGCGGAAGCGGCTGTCTCCGAGGCAAACAAGGCTACGGAAACTGCCAATACCGCGACATCGGCGGCACAGGCTGCCACTGCTGGGGCTAACGACGCTACTGCTGCTGCTGAGAAGGTGAACGCTGTGCTTGGCGACGACAACGTACTGAAGGTGACGGACAGAAATGGAGTCGAGAAATCGTTGGAGCTAATGTCGCAGGCTGCGGCAACAGAGATGGCGAAGCAGGTGGAGCAGAACACGGCGGACATAGCCGAACTGAAGGAGGGTGTGAAGGACTATTATGTAGGTGAGAACGACGAGGTGACGGGCGACCCTCACTTCAAGAACTGCAAGGGCAACAAGGATTTCTTGGGCGAATGGCATCCGTTCCTCATCGACCATACCGACAACACTGGCGAGGCTACACACCCTGTAGGTCAGTTGATGGACAATAATCACTTCCGCTTTGTGTCGGGTGCGTTTGCGCCTACCGTGGGTATTACAGAGGAAATGCGTGCTGCGTGTGACGTGCAACTCTATACAGATGTTGAGCACACTACCCCACTGACACTGAAAAATGGTGTTGTCGTTACTGATAAGGCTGGCGCACATCCTTACGATGCAACAGAGGTGTACAACTCGCTTGGTTTGGTAGACTTGTACGACGGAGAGGGTAACAAGGTGTGTCAGTTGCTACCTTGGGAGACTACCGAGACAAAGTATTCGGTGATGATAGGTCGCTACGATACTCTCTACCCAGTAGACCGTCAGACTGGCGTGAGCGGTAAGGTATTGACGGGTATCTTCAAGCGTCAGGTGCGCTATGACGGCATTGATACGGGCAAATACCCGCTGTTGGGCACGGCTCTTGCTCCATGCCCCGTTACGACTGTAGGCAACAAGACTCGCAACTTCTTCTACGCCTATGCGGTGGGAGATACAAACACAACTAACGGACCAAGCGGCGCTGGCGAAAGTATGTGCTCAATGTACGTAAACGATGGCAGAACATATCCTCGCATATCGGACATGAGTCAGATGAGCGACATACAAAAGGCACGTGCCAACAATGCTGACACCAACGCGCCACTGCCCTTTGCCGAGGGTGGTTATCACGCTATAAACACCTTCTTGCTCAGCATGGAGCTGCTGTATGGCACTAAGTACTTGCACGATAACAACCTTTTTGGTTCGGGCATATCAGACATTGACGCTTGCAACTCGGAGAATACATGGCTCGGCAATGGCGGTGTGCGATGCAAGGAACAGGGCACGTCAGAATGGACATATCGCGGTTTTGGTGAGAGAACACCATTTGGACATAACGAGAAGTTGGAAAAGAATAACTTTTCGTGGTTCATAAATTACTATCGTCCAAAGGAGCAGTGTATGGAGAGCCAGATGGCAGCATCGTGGGCTGCAGAGTTTGGCATTGCTGAGAACACCGAGTATGAGGCGTATGGCGTAACATACCGCTATAAGAACATACCGGGCGTAAAGGGCTTGGCTGATGGAGTGATGAACTGTAAGGTGTATCGTAAGAAGATTGGCACTTGTAAGGGCTACAAAGACGCTAACACGCTTGCTACATACGACCTTGAGCTAAGTCTTAGAATGAGCCTCATGCACGGCATGAACGTTAGTGGTGATGTCTTCGCCTATTGGGGAGGCGGCTGTGAGATGGTGGGCACCAACAAGGTGCAGACCAACGGCAGCTACAATGCCGAGCAGCTGTTAAAGAACTATATAGACTTCTATCTTGAACCCAACCAGTCAAAGTGGGTGAATGAGTCTGGTGTTAGCAAGAACAATCTTGGCACATTCGGCTTCGAGGCGGTGTATGGTAAGATTGGTACTTTCGGTCCTCCTATCCTGTCGGACGGTTACTGTAAGAATAGACTTGGGTATATTCCATACAAGATTGCCGATGGAGGAAATCTTAGCAGTTGGCAATGCTTCTACTCGTGGGCATTTTCATACTGGAGTACTACTCTCAACCAGCGCGTTCGCATAGCCGTCCGTTTGCGTGGCATTGCGGACCATTCGAATTGCTCCGCGCGTTTTCTCGATGCGAATAGCTCGGCATCGGATGCGCACGTGTATTATGGCGGTTCTGCCCAGTGTCGTATTGTGCAATAGGCGCAGCCGGGTGCAACCCAGTGCAACGCAGGGCACCCGGTGCAACCGGGGCCCTCAGAGGGAAGATTGAAAAATCCAAATGTTAAAAGAAATTATAAAAATGGAGAAAGACAAGAAGATATTTCCTCAAAACCAGGACAAGCTCGGCATGAGGGCCGAAGCCTCTGAAACCTGCATGAGAGGTGATGCCATCCATATAGAAGATGGCTAAAGAGGTTGGTGTTCCCGAGCCGTCCGTTTGCGTGGCAATGCGAACAATTCGAATTGCTCCGCGCGTAATCTCAATGCGAATAACTCGGCATCGAATACGAACGTGAATAATGGCGGTTCTGCCCAACGTCGGGCATCATTTATGATGCAGAACTAATAACACGGGAACACCACTCTCGCTCAGGAGAAGCAGAGAATATCAAAGACAAGGGATGTGAGCGTAGCACGATGGCTGTACGTGATGCAGCGGACGTGACCGAGAGACATTCTGACGGACAGACAGTTCCGTCAATCTTTTAAGCCCGACACTGAATATCAACAGCGGAGAAATCCGCATAAAAACATATATAACAAACGTGCATAGGCCCAATTACATACCATTCACTGCCGGCGATTACGAAAAGGCTGTGTGGAGTGCCGCAAAAGGCAGAAAGAAACGACCCGAGGTAAAGGTGGCATTGAAGGATGTAAAGGGGCTATGCGCAATTATCGAACAACATCTCAAGGATGGAAGCTGGCGTGACGACATCGAGTACAGAAAGCTGACCAAGGTAAATAACAACAAGAAGGTGAGACACATCGACGCTCCTACATTCAGAACGTTGGTGTACGAGCACTTGCTGAAGAATAAACTGGAGCCGATATATCGTAGACGTGACCCACTGGTGTCGCTCAACTGCAAGGAAGGGTGCGGCATTACACCATCGGCGAAGCACAAGGAACTGAAAAGCAACTATGTGTTGCCAAGAGTGAAGCATCTGTTCTACGACCTGCGAGAGATGGACTGGATAGTGACAGCCGACCAACGACAATGCTATATGCACGTAAAATCAAGCGTGTTCCGTAAGGAGCTGAAATATCTTATTGGCGACAAATGGCTGATAAACTTTGCCGTGGAGCTGTGCTTCGTCGATGGACAGTTGCCAGTAGGCACACCGACAAGTCCGCTTGCACACCACATACTGATGTTGAGATTCCATGAATGGCTGTGCCGAAACACCGAATGGAGGCTGTGCTATGCCGACAACTGCATGGTGGCTTGCCGAACAAGGGAGGAAGCACACCGGATAAAGTGGAGAATAAGGCAGTATTGGTGGTATGAGCTGAAGATGAGGGCGAAGCGTGGCGACACAAGGATTACCAACATCAACGACAAGCGAGGGCTTGACTTCTGCGGTTATAGGGTGATACGCAATGCCGACAAGGGCGTGACGGACACGAACAAAGGCTATTGCCTTATACGCAAAGACACTTTGCTAAGGGCGAGAAAATGCGACAGCAATGAGTCGTGGGGCAGTTACTTCGGGCTGATGCGGCATACTGACGGATTCGGAGAGATGGTTAAAATTGAAAAAGATATGAAACTACGAGAATTGACAAAGAAGATTCGCATAAATCGCAAGATGGACGCTCCGAATATCAAGCCACTGGAGTTGGCACGTAGCGGACAGACGTTTACCGTATTTGATTATGAGATACGTAAGAGCGAGAAGTCGGGCGAGCCTAACTGGATTAAGATGCTGATAGGTATGCCGGAGGTGACCGAAGACGGCGAGCTTACGGGCAAGACGACTGCAAGGGAGGTACACGGCGGCATGATGGGCATCGTGGCTTGGATGGTGGCAGCGGAGCAGGAGTATGGCAAGAAGAATCTGTTACCGTTGGAGGACGTGAGAATTGTGGACGAGTGCGGATATATCTTTGAGGGTTCGACAAATCAGATGCAGTACATTTGAAAAGTAAAAAGGTAAAAAAGTAAAAGAGTAAAAACGGGATAAATTCTTAAAATTTAAAGATTATGGAGAAGTATTATTTTGACGAGGCACAGCCGAGACTGACTGTTGGTGATGGTGTTGTACTGTTGCTTATAAACGGCAAGGAGGAGACGGAGTTTTCGGGCGGAATGCCTGACGAGAGCGGAATGGCAACTACCGAAGCGGTGGTGCGCAAGGTGTGGGTGTATGACGGTGTGCGCCTGGAGACGGGCGGCATGACATCGGAGGCAGCTCTGACTGCTGCCGCACAGAAGATGGTGCTTGCGGAGATCGAGAAGCACGACACCTCTACAGCCGTTAACGGTTTTATCCTCAACGGACAGCGTGTGTGGCTTGACAAGGCGACACGTGTAGGTCTGATGAACTCTACTACTATCGCTAAGGCTATGGGACAGCCTACTACTACGCTGTGGCTTGGCGATGTGAAGCTGGTAGTGGAGTGTGACAAGGCAATACAGTTGCTCTCGGCATTGGAGATGTATGCTCTGGAGTGCTTTAACGTTACTGCGGCACATAAGAAGGCTGTGAGCGAGATGCAGACCGTGGAGGATGTTCTGGGGTATGACTATACCGCAGGCTATCCCAAGATGTTGGAAATGAGTGTTTAAGTGAAAAGTGAAAAGTGAAGAGTGAAAAATCCGATAGTTAAAAGAGCGCAAAAATCCTCGCAATAAGCAAAAGCACATGGATTCTTCACTTTTCACTCTTCACTTAAACGTTTTACTCTTTTACTTTTTTACTTTTTTAATTTTAAACATTATGATTGGATTAAGTTTTATTGCGGCATTGCTGATGTTTGCGATGCTGTGTTTAGTGATAGATAAGAAGGAGACACCTGAGATGATGAGCAGCATCTACTACATGCTTGGCAAGAAGGGTTGGGTGTTTCAGGTGGTGATGATAATGTTCGGCATGCTGATGATGATATGCTTGCTCGACAGCGGATTGGGCGAGCAATGCCTGGCGTTCATTGCTTGTGCTGGACTGATGTTCGTGGGAGCTGCGCCCAGGTTCTTGGACGAGAGCGAGCGGAGACTTCATAAGGGAGCAGCTGTTGTTAGTGCTGTGGCGAGTGTAGGCTGGTGCTTGACGGTGGACTGGAGAATGGTGCTTGCCTTCTTGGCTTGGTACGGCGTGTATTTGGTAGGCATAAACAAGGACAGCAAGCCTTGGTTTACGGCTGAGTTTACGGCGATATTGTTGGTATTGTTGACTTATTGGTGTAACATGTAAAACAAATTGAATTATGGCATATATAGATACTATAGATGTGCTGAGCTTGCCCACAACGGACAAGGTGCAGACGGGTGACACGTTGCTCTTGATACGCCCTAAAGCGGATGGCACGCAAGAATGCTATCGTGTCGAGGGTAAGGACTTCAGAGGCGAGGACGCTTATGACGTGGCCAAGGCGGGAGGATATGCAGGCACGAGAGGAGAATGGGAGGAGCAGATAAGGCGTGTAAGCAAAGTGGATATTGGATTTGAATCCGATAATGGCGAACTTGTTATTAGTTATTAAAACAGATTGATATGAAAAAGATAGTAAGAGGTAACGATTTTACGATGAGAGTGCCGGTAAGGAAGATTGTGGGCGGAGAGGTGGAGAAGTTTCCATTGCCTGCTTGCGAGGAGGTGGAGGTAAACCTTGTTAATGCTTTCCGCCGTAGAAGAATGGCGCATACGATAGGCGTGGAGGACGACTCGCTGCTTGAGGTAAGGGTGCATAGCTCGGAGATGGCTCTGGGTGCGTATGCTCTGGAGGTGAAGGGCAAGCTGTTCGGCTGCTCGTGGCGAAGCAATGAGTATGAGCAGATAATGCTTGTTGACAACAATGCCCAGGGTGATACGGTGTTTGAGCCACATGAGGGTGAGGACTCTGTTGAGATGGACACGGCTGTTGTGGTGCTGCCTCCTACCGTAGAACTTGGCAACCTGATAACGGGGGCACACGAGGCTATCGAGAAGGCGAATGCGGCAACGGACAGAGCCAATGCTTCGGCAGACAAGGCGGACAAGGCTGCTGCGGACGCTAAGAGCACGGCTGATACTGCAGCTGCCGAAGCGAAGGCTACTGCGGACGCTGCTGCTGCCGAAGCGAAGAAAACGGCTAATGACGCTGCTGAACAGGCTATTACAACTGCCAATAATGCCGCGAGCAAGGCTGAACAGAGAACGACTGTTGCTATAGGCGAAATGACTAAGCAGACGGACACTACGCTTGCTGCTGTTATGCAACAGACAACGGACGCTATTGCTGACGTAAAGCAGCAGACGACGGATGCTATTGCGAAGAACGACAAGGCAACGGCTGATGCTGTGGCTAAGGCGAATAAGGCAACGACCGATGCTGTGGCTAAAGCTGACAAGGCTACGGCTGACGCTGTAAAGGCTAAAGCGGATGCGGACACGGCTGCGGACAGGGCTAATACGGCTGCAGAAAGATGCGAGAGCGTGAGCGTAGATTTTGATGCGGAAAGAGGAGAATTGGTGATTGTAAGCGAAAAGTGAAAAGTGAAGAGTGAAGAATCCAATAGATTTTAAGAGTAAAAAGTAAAAGGGTAAAAAAGTAAAAGGGTTATGAAAGCAAGTGACGTATTGATTGACAAACTGAAGCAGTTTGAGGGGTATCGGGCTAAGGCGTACCGATGCCCTGCTGGAGTGTGGACGTGTGGGTATGGGCATACCAAGGGCGTAACGGCTCGCACGGCGTGCGACAAGGCGAAGGCTCTTGCATGGCTAAGGTCTGACCTTGCGCCTATCGAGAGTTTTCTTTCTGCCATTCCTGAGGTGACGAAGACGCAAGGACGCTTTGACGCATGTGCTGACTTCTGCTTTAACCTTGGTACGGGTGCCTTTCGTGGCTCTACGCTCTTTAAGCTGATACAGAAGAAATCCTCGGTTAGCATTATTCAGGCGGAGTTCTTGAAGTGGATTTACGCAGGTGGCAGACCGATGGAAGGGTTGAAAATGAGAAGACGATGGGAAGCAGGCCGCTTTGCGGAGTGAAGAGTGAAGAGTGAAAAGTGAAAAATCCAATAGTTATGTAAAAGTGAAAGTTATGGAGAATGTTATTACGAAGATTGTGGATAAGGTGGGTAGCGATAAGGTGATGCACGTTGAGACGTGTGCGCTGATTGCTGTGGTGGCGAAACGATGCACGGGCAGTGCTGCGATAGGTGCTGCTGTTGCTCTGGGTGTAGGATTGCTGAAGGAGCTGTATGACAAGGCTACTGGAGAAGATTTTGATTGGAGGGACGTGGCTGCGGATGCTGTGGGAGCGGTAGTTGGAGCAAGCATTTAAAAGTAAAAAAGTAAAAGAGTAAAAAGGTAAAAAAGGACTTTTAAGGGTAAAAAGGTAAAAAAGTAAAAAGAGTAAAAAAGAAGGCTGCTGTCCTCACGGATAGCAGCCTTTAAGTTTTTAACATTTTAAATACATGTCTATTATAC
>ERZ1026776.873-NODE-873-length-19035-cov-13.253267_pt1 | contig 19035 bp, 20 predicted proteins | sample MGYA00380125_ERZ1026776 | MGnify/ENA primary metagenome ERZ1026776 (study PRJEB33269, sample SAMEA4719761) | human gut metagenome | biome: human-associated habitat; feature: organic feature; material: feces | place: Cameroon | collected 2013-10 ...
TCGTGGGCTCGGAGATGTGTATAAGAGACAGCCTTTATTATGAAAGTACTTTATGTAATTTTATTGCTAGTGAATCTATTTCTTCCAACAATCAAAAATACTTATTTTGATTTTTCTATTTTACAGATTGTAGTGATTATTACGTGGTTTTTTGGTTTATTAGGAGGATTAGGTTATTTTAATCAATATACTCCAATTTTGCCAATAGGAATTATTCGTATTGTTGAAATTGGGTATGCCTTATTATTTAAATTTAAAGTCACAAACTGGATTGCAATAGGAGTATTTATCTTAATTGATATTATTTTTATTGCATTTTTATTATTAGATAAGGCAAGTTATGCCTATGTCACAGAGGAGGATAAAGATGCTGAGTAATATTTCTTTAAATAGTCAGATAGAAAGTGATGAGAAGGTTGGATGTTTAGACATTAGAGAGTTCGTGGATGGTAAAACCTTTAAAAGATTGGCTTTTGTACAAAAGGTTAAATCCGGCGTTTCAGTCTATGAAACAGGTTATTACACTTTCTATGTGAAAGATGTAAACGGAAATGTATTAGCTGCCAGATTATTTAATGTAAAAAATTTTATTGAATCCGGATTTACGGCTAGTCTCTATAAGAATAAACCGGTAATAATGGAATTTTCATCTCAGATTTATAATGGGCAGTGGTCATTAGTTGTAGATAAAATAGATTTGTGGACGGGTGATTTTCCATTTGCGAGATTTAGAGGAAGTGTTGATGCTGATAAAGAATTTATTATGAAACTGGCTCACAACTGTTTTGGTTCCTATGATCTTGTTAAAGATGAATACTTTACAGTTGCATTAACCTCTATTGCTGATGGCAGATGCGGAGGAGTTGCAAAGTTGCTGGAAATGTCTTTGAGTATGTCTTCAGCATTAACCAATCTACCAGAGATAGATGTTAAGGCGGTTCAAATAGTAATTTTTTATGCTATAGAGGCATTATATCAATGCGAAACTATGCATGATACTTTAAGTATTGTAAGTAATACACAGTTATTGCAACGAATAACAAAAACAAAAGAGTTAATTACAGGACAGGAGTTCCAGCAGTATATAATTGATGCAATCGTAAGTGTTTATGGGTATGGGAAGCCACAAATGCTTTATTCTAATCTTGCTCTTCAGATTATTAATTCTTGTAGAAAGCAGTTAGATTTAGTATATTGCAATTTGAAAATTCCCACAGGCATGTCAACCACTGTATCTGGATTTGAATTGATACGTCTTTAAGCTAGGGTATTGAAGTGTAAAAGCTTCAATACCTTTTGAACAAAAAATAAGGAGGAAGCTATGAACAAAAGCTATTGTTTTTTAGACATAATATACACAGATATACAAGATAGAACAGTTGCTTATGGCGTTACTATTAGTTCCTGGAATTTTCAAGAGGTATATACTTTAACTTTGGGACTTGAGCAATTAAAAGAATTGCTTACAAAAGATTATGTTTTTGATTTCAGGATTGAAGATGGTATTTTAATGTGTTCACAGGTACGTAGAATTCTTGCTTGTGTGGAAGATTTCAATCAAAAAGGTAAAAAGAAATATGTAAATTTTGACGATGGTACACTTTATGCTCTGATTACAGAAGGTGTGTCAAATCAATTTCTATTGCTAGATTCAGATTTATCAGAATTTGATAGCTATGTTGGAGCTGCGATTACGCCTTTTAATAAGATTCGAGCAGCACAGAATACTATGACTGTTTATGCAGATTTGTTGGATTTAGAAGAGAATAAGATGCATAGAAAAAGTTTAATTACGGTATATGGACACCCAATATGTAATTCATTTTATTTTGCAGTAAAACATGGATATAAACTAAGTGATTCCTATCATGCAGAATATCAGAAAACTATGTTATTAAATAATGTTGAGTATGATATTTACTTTAAATATAGTACTTCTATTTATCCAAAAGATTTTATGTATTCTGGATCACTAATAAATAAAGCAGTTACCCTACGTGAAAAATGTATTACTGCATTAAGTTTTTTAAAAACTGCAATAAGAATAGTTGAAAAAAGATTAAATTCTGAATCTGTATTGCTGCCCTGGGTAGAGTCTAGTGGCTCATCAGAAGATGTTCATGGTGTTTTCTTTAAATCATCTATTAAAAGGTTTAAAGAAACGACAAAAGAAAATATTGTTAATACTTTCTTTTGTCTAATTGATTCTGGATCAAGTGTAGACGATGCAATAAAAACTATTAAAGAAAAGAATTATGGCTTTATGCTTCAAATTGGTATGAATCCTATTGTTATGGCTATTCAGAGTAGTACTAATGATATAGAACTATTGAGTTATTTATTGAATTTTATGGATCAGTACTCTGATTTGCTTACATATCTTGATATGTATTTGTATAGAATTCGTATTACTGCAATGGCGAGAATCACACCTGTAACTATTAAGGATAATTCTGTTATATATGGTGGCAATGAAGAAGCTTGTACAATTGTGGATGTAAGATAGGAGTGGTGTTATGATTATTAAAGAAGATTTAGAAAAATTTATTGCGGACAAACTTTCTAATATAAATGATAATGTAGAACTTTGTTTAGTACTAAATTCCTCTTATGTAGTAGAAGAACATAAAACTGTTTACGCAGCTATGAGTTATATGCCAAAAATAAAATCGAAGGGACTTATTTTCTTTGTTAAAGACAAAGAAAATGGTCAAAAGATCATAACTGCAAAGATTTTAACGTATTTAACCAAAGAGCTGAATAGTACCACTTTTGAAGGTATAAATTTGCCGGATCACTTATCTTTTGAACTAACTGCCAATATGGTAAGGGTAGATACTGATTTAAATTTATTAATTTTGGAAACTCCGATTTATAGCTTGGGTAGAGACACTATGCAGTATTCAGATACAGCGCACATTGTACGGTTTGGAAATTTACAATTAGAACCACAGTTGGTTAATCAAATCAGAGAAAAGTTCAAAGAAGTCTCATATGAAAAATATTACCAATTAATTTATTCTGCACTGCAACGAAGATTCATCCCAAGACTTTATAGGGTAAATGCATTCTATAAAATACTGAATGCATTTGTTCCTGTGTTTATACAGTACGATAAAATTTACGATCCATTGCTCGGTGATAAAAATGATATAATATTCAAAAATTCTGGTCTATACAAAGTGGCAGTACAGAAGGGTCATCTAATTGAAGTGAATAATAATTTAAGATGTTATATGCTAACTCATAAAGAAATATGTGAGGCTCTACATATGCATCATTTTATGAGATTTCCTCCGGATTTTTTGTATAAGTTTATAATCAGTCTAGGAAATTATAATTTGAAAGGATTTCCTAATAAAAACAATAGAATATTCTTAGCTCCGGTTGGAGAGGAACGTGATAAGCAATTAAAACGAAACTACACTGAAAATGAGTACAATCAGGAATTGGCGAAATATGCCAATTTAACTACAAAAGCTAGAGAAGTTGGAGATGATGAGAAAGCTAAATTCTATGAGCAAATGTTTATCACATTACAGAGTTACAGGGAGTCTAATTCTCTTAGATATTTCTGTGAGAGTAATTATCAAAAGCTAACTTCTTTTGGTTCTCTTGATATAGATCCTCATGTTACAGTTGATCAATTATTTGAATACTTGAATGAAGCTACATTATAATGGAGAGAGATTAAATATGCAAAAAATGAATGAAATTATAATAAAAACTTATGAAGATGCACAGCAGATGTTATATGTGCATTTGTCTGATGTATTTATGCAAGCGCAAAGGGGTGAATTAACTGCCCTTGCTTGTGTAAGTGCTGATTCCGCATTTTGTAGGCTTTCTGCTAAATTACAAAAGAAAATAGCGTATGAAATTGATTGGTTTTTTGGCAGTTTTCAATGTGATGGCAGTTTACTAGATTTTATAAGTCGTTTTGTTAAGCGTGATAGTTTAAACTTAGCAATCTTAAGTGAATTTATCCAAAATTATAGATTTTATGAATATTGCTATGCAGTACCTGAGACAGATACTCAGGCAATAGAACAGCAGATGCCTGCAATAAAGTGTATTCGACAGAATGATGAGACTACAACTTTATTACATGCCATGAAAACAGAATGGTTTAGTACCTTTAGTGATCCATATCTAGATGAGAATGATATAAAACAAGATGGCACTGTGCGGGATTGTCTGATCTATTTAAATAAATCCCAAGTAGGGGATTACAATACTATGTTACTACGTATACAGCAGTTTTGTACAATGTCAGGAGTAAATTCTGCAGTTATTAGACCAGCAGTTCATTTTGCTATTTTGAGTAGCGTTTGGAGAAGTAAAAGTAAATGTGATTTTGAAGGTATTTGGTTATATAGGAAAGCTGTAAAGGAGGCATTATTCAATGTTAGTTAAACGATTTATACAAAATTATTTTGAAGTCAATGGCAGCTTTAATAATATTGAACTAACTGCTGTAGCTGATTGGTTAAGAAATACAGCAAAGTCGGAGGGTATTACAATAAAAGAACTTTGCTTTAGAATGTTAGGCTTTGCTTTCTCTGATACCATTTCTGCAGAACAGTGCTATAAGTTATCAATTTTAGCAGCAAGAGGTGATCGGAGTGCTCTATGTAAGTTTTTTAATTGTAAGACAGTGCAGGAGATAAAAGAACATTTAAAGCCTTATGATATTTTATACTTAAATGTCATTGATAAAACAAAGTTAACAAACATTGAGCGGCAGTGTTTAGATGTGCTCTATAACTACTATCGTTACTGCTCAAGAGCTTCTGTCGAAATTGAAAAGTCAAGGTACACAGTAAGTCAAGGATTGCCTTTTTTGCGGCATTATTTTAAAAATGTTAATGAGATATACAAAGTGTTAAGCAGTCAAGGCGCTCTAGTTACATTACATAAAACTAATTCTTTGTCCATCAAAATAGAAAATAATTGCCTATTTACATCATACGATGTAGATATTAATAAGCTAAATAAGTTAGCAATCCAATTTGTATTTTGTGGTTATGGATTATCTTATAATATTTTGTTAACTAAAAATGATAAGCTTGCAATGATAAGTTTATCAAATCCAGATACATACTTAAATTTATTAGGTGTTGCAGGCGCTTGTGATATAACATTTAAGCAATTAATGAGCTACGCTGATATTCATGTAGAAGATCAAACAGATTTATTTAATGCATATGGACTGATAGCTCAGGTCTATGACGGTTTAGTATACTATACTGACAGTACAAGTACAGATACTAAACCTTTTTATTTGACCAATATTGATGCATTTGAGATGAAGTTGCATGCAATGGCAGGAGGTTGTAAGGAATGAAATATTTAATAATGGATACCGAAACTACAGGATTAGGTAGTAGGGATGAAGTAATACAGTTTTCTGGTATTCTTGTAAACGAAGAGTTTAAAATGAGTAAATTATACAATTGGTATTGTGAAACCTCAGTTCCAATTACTAAAGAAGCAGCTGCAACACATGGTTTAAATGCGAATCTTTTACATGTATTATCGCATGGGTATACTTTTGAAGATAACTGGCTTACTATGGAAGAACTGTTAAATACTCCAGATATCACATTTATTGGGTGGAATGTCTCATTTGACATTAGACTAATTAATCAGACATTAGCTTTAAATGGTTTAAATACTTTTGATTTTGGTACAAAAAGAAATAGTTTAAAGTATCCTAATAATAGAAATGTCTTTGATCTTATGAATTTTGTAGCAAAAAGTATGTATGGAAGATCAAGGGTTGCTCTTGCAACGGCAACAGATGATACCTTTGTGAAAAATAAAGATAATAGAGGAATCATTGATGTAGATGAAAAATTTAAGATATTTGCTAAAGCTACTAAAAATGACCCGGAGTTAAGTTATCACAATAGCTTATACGATACATTTGTAACGTACTTACTATTTATGCGTAACTTACATAAAATGTTTGTTTAGGAGGTGAGATATTGGAATACAACGAAATCCGTGCAAGTATGGATAGTTGTAGAAGAAATATCTCTGCATTAAAAAAACAAATTCGGAGTAATGTTGAAGAGCAACAATCTTGTAAAAATGCATCGAGAAAGATAGAAGAAAACTATCAGTTAGAGCTACGTGAGCAGCATAAAAAGGCATTAAATGCATACTTACAAGATAAAACAAAAGATTTGGAGGAACAACTGAGTCAAAAGGAGTCCGCTCATCAAAAACTTAAACAGGATTATGATGATAAGAAATCTGAGCTAGAAAATAAAGATTTAAATTCTCTTTATACAGGTTCTGATGATATTACAGCAGAGATACGTGCTTCACTTGCTATCCTCCAGGAACAATTAAGCTTTGCTATTAGTCCAAGGTTTCAAGCAGCATTAGAGCAACAAATGCAAATAACTCATGCTGACTTAGAAATAAGTAGAGTACAAGAGATTATTCAGTACTTTAATAAACAAAGTAAGCATGTTGAAAAACTTAGTAAATCCTCTTTTGTTGACAAATTGATAGATAAGCTTTTATCTATTTTAAAAATTTCTTTAGACGATACATCGTCTAAAGAGGGAAAAATACAAATCAGTATTATTTTTGTAGCAGTTTTTGTTATCATGCTATTGACTGCTAAGGTAGTTTTCCCTATTTATTTTCTCTTCTTAATTATCTTATTTGTTTATAATATACATAAACATTACTGTATTTACTCAGCATTGATTGCACAAAAGGTAGTTAAAGATAATCTAGCTTTAATTGAAAGTAATTTAAGGGATAGAGCTAATACAAAATTAAGAGAGGAAATTAAAGTTCTTGATAATCAATTTCTCCCACAATTAGATCAGCTTAATTCAGAGATTATGTCTTTGCGTGATGAGATTTCAAGTGTCTCATTGCAGGAGACTAATAATTTTCATTATGATGATTCTGCAAGTAGGGAATCTTATATGAATTCACAAAAGATAAATTCCAAGCATTTAGAGGAATTGCAAGAAGCTGCTCAAGGCTTAAATTCACAATTACAAGAAAAGAATCAATTATATAGAGAATTGGGTCAACAATTAAAGGCTGTTGCCGGTGATATACAAGAAAGGTATCTTAATTATAATAAAATAGGGGAATCTGTTATTTTTGATACACAATTTATTGTAGATATTGAAAATGCAAAACCAATCTTTTTTATGCATCCTAAAGAGAGTTGTTTATTCTTGTACAATAAAGTGGATGAGGTGGCTAATTTTATAAAACTGTTATGTGTACAACTGCGTATAAAGATGAGCCCTATGAATTTATTAATTTCTGTAATTGATCCTGAAGGGTTAGGTGTTCAATATTTACCATTGGACACATCTAATTCTGAAGATGAATCTATAAAGCAATTATTTCAAATTATTACGGATAAATCTGCAACAAAGGATTTTTTAGAAAAATCCAATTCAGAGTTAGATCGTAAAGTTAGTGCTATTCTACGTAATTATAATGATATTGAAGAATATAATACTGCAATGGTTGAAAGTGATTCATTAACAGAAAGTTATAATTTTATTTTCTATTTAGATCCGGCTTTAGATGATGTAAAAGATTCAAATTTGACTACTTTATTGAAGAATGGTGGTATTGTTGGTATCTACACGCACCTTTGTATTAACATGCAAAGTTTTAAAGAAATGCAAGATTCAGCAGCTGAAATTATAAAACGAGTTAATACAGTGTACGTTCTTCAAAATGGCTCAATCTATAAGAAAGCTAAAGATTTTGCACTAGAAAATCTTGTAGTACATAAAAAATGAGACCTAAAATTTTATAAAAAATTTTTATTAATAATTAATACTGTGAAAGGAGGAAACAAACTATGGCACAGGCATACAATGACGAATTAGTACCAAAGATTAATGCGGTACTCGACCAGTTTACTGGTGACACTATTCCTCAGATTCATACAGCGTTAGAGAACACTGAAGAAGTAGTGAATGAAGTAGGATCAGCAAAAGCTAAAAAGTCTTTTGCAAATTGTAAGGAAGGCACTGTTGAGGTGCTTAAAGCTATCGAAGAGTTGATGGAAAGCCTTACAAAGCTCAAAGAATATTATGACAAGTTAGATCAGGCACTTAACTAAAAAAGGAGGTTAACTTATGGCAACATTAAAGTTTGATACAGCCACACTGGATGCATCACTTGGCGTTCTTTCAGATTCTTTCAATAAGAAAGTTCTGGATTCATTCACACCACTTGCACGTGCATTAAAAGAAGAGGCTGAAAACGGTGGAAATGCTCTTGTAGATAAGGCACTTGCAAATTGCAAGAAGGTTCAGGATATCTATAATCCTTGTGTAGATTCCTACAAGGGATTCTTTACAGATATGCGTGAAGTAAATGAGATCGCAGAGTATCTTGATAAGAAAGCAGAACTTGGTGAGATTGGTACACATGATGCTTCTTTCAAGAATGAAGGTATTGATTCTTCAGAAGTGGTAATTTAATAAGGATTACTTTAAAGTGAAAAATCGCTAGGCAGCGTGTAAGAGCCTGTCTAGTATTAAAATAGATTATAATAGATAGGGATGAGAAATCGTCCCTATTTTTCTTTATATGCCTAAGGTTTATTTTCAGAAAAATAAAATAAATTAAGATAAAAAATTGAAAGGAGAGCGTTTTTCGCAGGTATTATGTTGTATTTTATTAAAAAAGATTTACCTACTAGTGAGGGAATAAAATCTACGAATGTTGTAGTTGGTGCTATTTTAAGTAATGGAGTAGATCAGAGTAAAACTATCTCAGCAGAAGAAGTTATTAATAGTTATACAGCTTTTAATGCTATAAGAAGTTCTTTTTTGGTAAGTATTGCAGTTCCAAATAATTGGGATAAACCAATAATCACTATTGGAAATGGTAACAATCAAGCAATGGATGTGTCTCAGATATATAGTTTGTTAGTCAAATGGTCGGAGCAGTTAGATGGTAACGATATTCCTCCGGAGGCATTATCTAAAGTAATGCAAGTGCTTATCAAAAACGGTATAGATAAAACAGAAGCTGCTTATATTATTTCACTTTGTGTTAATTATCTTCATTATGATGATGTTGTATTTACAGGAGAAGTGGTTCCACCGGCAAACGTTTTTGATCATGATTTCTATAGAACTACCCAAGAGTTTTTTGCAGGTATTTCTAAGAAGAATTCCTCACCTTTTACAGTAATTAAAGATTCTGATAATGTTACAAAAAAACAGGTTACTTGTGATGATGAATTATTTATAAAATTACCATTACGTGATTCATTATTAGACGAATCAATTCCTATCTTTTCATACTTTCCTAAAAATTCAGATTTGTGTGAGCCTTATGGTTCTTATGAATTGAGTGATATGTCACAGTACAAGAAAGGGACAAGTGGTTTCCCAAGCTCTATGTACCCTTATGTTGAAGGTGTTTCCACTAATAATGGGCATCCGTTATACGACAATGAAAAATTATTTCATGATGCTTTGATTGAGTGGATTCAGTTCAATATGAAAAAGGATGCAATTGGAGAGATTGATATTTCTCCGGATAATCCAAATCTTGATGCAGTGTCACAGAACTTTTTAGAGGAACTGGCTTGTTGGTTATACACAAGACATTGGTATCATAATATTAATATTCCTTTGTATAAAGAAGAGGATGCAGAGGAATATGAGTCAGATGTTAATATTACTTCAAACTATGAGTTTCGAACTACAGAAGAGGAGCAACAGATCTTTAGCTCAGGTCTGACCAGTATTGACAGTTCAAGGTTAAAATCAGCTAGAATCAATGCTTTAAATGTATTGAAGAAGTATTTGAATGAGGCATCATTAACTATTGGTTATAGGGCATATGTTGATGCTATTATCCAGCTAGCTAGGTGGGGAACAAGAAAACCAACTGAAATTGTGCTAGACGGATATGCATTGGCTTTTCATTTAGGCACCAATGAGATTAGACCGTTTATTGGATCTATTTCAAATTATACTTGTGAAAAGGTAGATGGATACTCTTCTCGCGCAATTGAAGTATTTTATTTTAAAAATGATTTTGATGATTATGAGTGGTTACAATCTTTAGGATGTTCTGCTAGACATATTACCGTGCCTGTTGGATTAACTACAGAAAGTGTGCTCAAAAACACTGTAGATTCTGGTGCAAAAGAGCTGAAAGTGAATAACTACTATTCTATCTTAGATCTTGTTGCTGCATTTATGAATGGCAATGGTGATATTGATATTGCTGGAATTGAATACAAAGATGGTAAGTTTAGTGAGACATTAGACATTGGAATGAGTGATATTAACACATTAACACTTATTGATAGAGCTATTGCAGCTGAAGAAACACCGAAACTTAAAAGTTATAAGGAAATTAGCTCAGCACTTACAGATCTCTCTATTGAATTTGATGCAAGTAGTCATATAAGTCATTTCAACATTTTACAAAGCATTTCAAGAATAGATCCAATTAAAGGCAATTTAGAAAGAAACGAGTTTCATTCAAAAGAGGAATTCTATGAAAAACGATCAAAGTCTTTAATTAGAAATGCAGCAACTGCTATTCGTTGTAATGTTGCTAAAGTGATTCTTCCTGTTTATGCAGCAGCCTCCATAAAGTTTGATACTATGTCAAATCCTTCTTTTGCTGATGTATTAAATTGTTATGCTGATGCAATTAGAGAAGTAGGATATCAAGCAGATGATGATTTTATGCATGAGAATCCAAATGTTACGGTAGAGAAAGTAAGCGAGACAGAAGAAAAAGAAATGCAAAAAATGTCAGTATTTGACAGTAAACAAAAAGCAGAAGAGGCAATAAAGGCAACTGAGATACCTACTACTGAATCGGTTGCTACTACAAGCACTCAAAAGGGATTTTTATACAGAGAAACACCAGAGGATGGGGATATTTATTTGTTAGTTGATAATGCCTCTGAGGTTGTTGGAGGGTATTTAAATCAGTTTATTGGTACAAATGCTGTCGGAAAACCAGTTTTTAGGCATCACATGCTTATGCCTGATGAGTTGTCACAAAATGATCCTAGAATCAAAGGTAAGAAGAATGTATTAGCAGTATATGTACTTGCTATTAAAAACTTGTATTATTTTAATGAGGATCGTGAAAAAGCTATTGACTTATTCTTTAAAGATGAAGCATCTATGAAGTATTATGTAAGCCTTTTAGCAAAATTAATTAAACAGCGTAAAATTTAAATAAATGGTGAGGATAAAACCTCACCATTTTTGTTTATTGGAGGTGTGAAGATGATAATAGTAAATAATGAAGATTTAAAGCTAAATCATCAGTTATATTTGCAAGCCTATAAATCTTCTCGTGGTTCTCTTACTCAAGAGAAATTTATGTCAAAGTCTTTTCCAATAATAGAAGCACAGGCAAAAAGGCAATATCCTTATGAAGTGAAAATTCCAAAGCCTATGGAACTGTTATCACAAGGTGATTTGGATCCAGCATATACACTAACCATAAAAGAACCAATAAATGGGCTGTGGTCTAATATCTGGTTCGGTGATGCATCTTCAGGGGCATACTTACGTTCCGGATATGTGGATGGTAATTCTTCTCTTATTTCTGATCAAAAGCTAGGTGATGCAAACATTCATATGTTTTTAGGTGGTAGCACAGGACAAGGTAAATCGGTTACACTTAATGCACTTATTTTTGGTTTGTGTAATGAGTATGCACCATGGGAAGTTGCACTTACTTTATGTGATCCTAAAATTGTAGAGTTCAAACCATATGCTTTAAAATATCCTATGCCCCATATACGAAGTGTTGCAGCTACTAGTGACGTAGATTATTTGATTTCAGTATTAAATGATCTAAAAGAAGAGATGCAAAATTTTAATAGTGTTATGGCTCAGCTTGGTATTAGTAAAATTGAAGATTTTCGCAAAGCCACAGGTCTTTGCATTCCACAGAATATTATTGTTGCTGATGAGTTTCAAACCTTATTTAAATATGCAGGAAGAAAAAGACAATTACTAGAAAGCATTTTTGACGAGTTTGCTAGACTTGGTAGAAGTACGGGATACCATCTACTATTAGCATCACAGGAACTTAGTTCCGATATACCATCAAATACCTGGGGTAATATACAGGTACGTGCAGCTATGGGATGTTTAACTCCAGAAATATCAACAAAGATATTAGGAAACGATGGTGCAGTTGCTAATATGGGTAAAAAAGGCCGAATGATCTATAATCTTAATCCAGCTAATGCCGATAAGAAAGATAATATTATGGTTGTGGTTCCGTTTTTATCAGATAAGGATAGACAAAAACTGGGATTAAGTGTTGTAGAAGCTGGTAAAAAGATTGGCTATTCCAGAGTATTTTCATTCTATGATGAACAAAAGCAATTACCGGAGGAGATGTATACTCAGTACTTACAGCAGTTTAAACAAACTTCCAATCGCTTCCTTTTAGGTGAACCTTCCTTTGTTATGAAGGATAAGGAGCAGGTAGTAAAATTAGATTTTACTGGTTCTGATATTGAAAATATATGTATTCTTACAGGATCTAATTTACATTTGCAGAGATATTTTAAGATGCTAAAGAAGAATCTTGAATTATTTTCAAAGGATACCTCTAATATTTTATTAATTGGTGATCGAATGTATACAAACACTTGTAAAGCTAGGGAATTACCAAATGTAATTTTTGCAGAAGAAACAAAAGAGTTTAAATGTAATACTATTTCACTTGTATCAGATTTAATAGCACGACGTAAACTGATGCTTGATGTGGATGCAAGAATCTTTAGTGGAAGCTTTGATGATTCAGATACAAGACCTGATGAATTTTATCGTAGACTAAAATTGGATAAGACAGTAAATGATGTTATTATTGCCAGGATTGATACTGCTACGATGTGGAAAAGATACAATGTTGCTAGAGGTTTTATGTTAAGTAATCCTACTTATAGGGATATGTTTAAAATTGACTCTGTATCCTCAGAAGCATTAGAGAATTTATTATACAAGCAAATTCGTGGATTATTGCTAAGTTATGATAAGTCTGGGTGTTCCAATCAAAAAGTTACATATCAGGATCTATCAAAAGTTTTTGTTTGGATTTTAGGTGCAAATAAACTTATAGGATTAGGTAGAGATAATAAAGTTGCAAATGTAAATGCTTTGAAAAAGCTACTGCAGGATTGCTCAGATTTGAATATACGTTTTATTATTTTCACTACAACAATGGAAGATATAGCAGATCTTAGATCCGGAATTAGATGGTTTATTATTGATGATGTACCTTTAAATGAGTTAACTAAAATAAAAGTTAGCGAGTTTTATCCAGAGCAAAAAAGTAAGATACTAGGAGTTCTATATAATAGTGGTGCAACAGATGATAAATGCGTAAAATTTAAGAAAATGTCTTTAAGTGGCGAGTTATTACTGTAAGTTTAGACCATCTTTAGCTTATTAAAAACTTATTAATAAGAAAAGACTGTAAGGAGAAGAGTATGCATAAATTTAAAAAAACTGATAGTCCAGACATAGATCTGTATGAAAGCCATCTTAGAAAAAATGGATATATTGTATATGATCAAGAATTAATGCAGAAGATTTGGCAATATGCTACAGCTGAATCAACAACCAGAAGTCAACAAGCAGTTGATACAATGCTATTTAAATCAGGCGGTAGATGTTGTGCATTGTCCCGTGATGTTATTTTGAATTATCTCTTGAATTTTGAACGCTGCCCAGAGCACTATTTTTCTAAAAAGGGAATGGATGGTTATTCATTAGACAAGAATAAAGTTCTAATGAAATTATATGGAAACAATTATGCTACAGAGTTTTTAGACAATTATATGGAATATAAGTCTTTGGTTTCTAAATGTGGTAAAATTCGTGGAATTTTAGAGGGGTGTAATGTTTCATGTGGTACAGACCGGGACGGTGTTTCTTTAAAGAGAATACCTTACTCAGTTAATCAGCAAAAGAATTTAAGATATAATTATCGTGATCAGGATATAATTGGTATTCCTAAAGACTACAATGCTTGTATTTCAGTAGAAGATGGGTATTTTCTTGCATGGGGTGATTTTGCACAATCAGATTTTAGAATTGCTTATAACTTATTTATGAGATCTCAGCAGAATGATGAAATTATGAATAAGTATGAAGATAAATATGAAGCACTTGCAAGAATGGTAGCACAAAAAGAGGGTACTGTTTTTGATAAGGAACAATTCTTACAAGAACGACAGATTTACAAGAGACTTACACTAGCAACTGTGTACGGAACAAGAAATTCTACTGTTCCTGAAGAAGATCGCTTTGTAAAACGTATGACAGAGTTTTTAAATCATTGTCCTAAATATGTTGAGTATGTAAAACGATTGAACAATCGTTGTAATATAGGTTTGCCTATGATACTTGAAGGATATTTTGGTGATGAAGAGACTGTTGCAAATAAATACAATCGTGAGGATATTATCAATGATTCTTTAAACACTCCTATTCAAATGGGAACTTCTGAGATTGTAATTTTAACTGTAAATGCTATTTTAAGTAAGTTCAAAGAATTAGGATATTCAGAGGATGATGTTAGTGTTTACTATGTTCGCCACGATGAACCTGTATTTAAGGTAAGTGAAACAGCATTAAAGGATGCCTGGGTGTTTAATGAGTTTAGCACAATTTTAATTGATGATTGGACTCCATTAAGACTGGATTTTGATTTTGGATATCATTATAAGCAATCAGATGAAGAGCTTGTAGAAAAAATTAAATCTTGCTATGAATCCAATCAGAATAAAGTAACAAAGTATGAAATGGAATACAAGATAGATACAGAATACTATCCAATTCCTCCTACAGCTGTTTTATTTATGGAGAAAATTGTCATTCCAGAAGTGAACAAGACAATTGTGGCTATATACTCGGAGAAATTTAATGCTGTAAATTATCATTTAATTAATTCCAGTATTGATGAAGAAGTGCAGCTTGCAATTAAAGAAAATGTCAGAAATTTATTACCGGATCTTAGTAAGTCCGGGTTCTGTGGCGTACATATTTTTTCGGATTTTATGTCTGATGAAGATTTTGCAAGTAATACTTATGTTAAATATGAAATCAAGTCTGATAATTCTTTAGCAAATGTTGTTACTCTATGCCGGTATATGACATGTTTATTTGCAAAAAAGAATCAACTTAATTGTGATGTAGTAGCTCCTGCAGTAGAGAATGAAGAGTTTATAAGAAGTGTTCAGGATTTATCAAGTGTTTTGAAAGGAGAACTGAGAAATGATTGATACATCTAAATATTTTTTCTTAAATTATGTTACTTTACAGGAAATTTTATTACATTACGATAAGTTATCAGAAAGAAAAGTAAAGTATGTTATTACAAAGGCAAATAATGTGAAAGTTGATGGGAGTGTTCCAGTGCAACTTTTAAAGGTATATTTACGGGTTGATGATTTCTTAAATGATAATGAGATACAGGATATAATTAAATATTTACAGGAAGCAGGAATGTAAAAGTTTCTGCTTCTTTTTATGTGGAGGTAGTTATGAAAGAGAATAAATCAGTACTAGTAATTATCCAAGATACGTTAAGCTCCAATAGGCTTTTATTATACTGGGATGAAAGATGGAAGTGTTACTTATTTCCTAATTACTCGTACAAAAGATTAGAGGAGCAGTTACTAGGAAAGCTGATAATTGAGGATTTACCTTTAGATAATTGTTCTATAGAGTTTAATTCATTAGGTATACTCAAAAATACAAAATTCTCAGAAAGTGATCAGATCTATAAGAATTACACCTATAACTTTCAATCATGCAAAATTACTAGTTGTCCAGAACTAGAAGATGTACAGGAGTTTGATTACAAAGGTAAGCATTGGAAGTGGATGAGTGTTGACGAAATGGTACAGGACGAGAGAATGAGTAGAGTAAATTGGGATGTTATTAGTTATGTGCAAAAACTGGAGGAGAAACTATGGAAGAAATGAAAATGTTTAATGAGAAAAATGATGAGATTGATGAATCCAAGAAAAAAGAAGATTTTATCAGAGAATTAGGTGTTAAGATCTGTGAAAGATTGAAACTAGATTCGGATAACGAGAACGTTAGAAAGATTGGTCAAGACTATTTGAATTGGATGATTGACAAAGGAATTTTAAAGGAGTCAGATAAGAAACATTCCAATGCTATTATGATTTATGTAAATGAGATCAGTACTCCTATTGTCCCAGCATATTTTATTAAATATGTGATGGAAGAATTGAAGTTAGATGAACAACCAGTTATTTCTGAGATGCTTTATGTGAAAGATCTTATTATTCATAATGCTATACTCAAGATTACTCTATTCATAGGAGTTTCACCTCTAGATCTAGAGCATGAGCCATTTTTAATAAAAGATGCTGCAAGTTTTTCACCACATTTTATTTATATAAATACATTACATAAAATTGGAAGAATTTCCTGGCCTAAAATTAGAGAATTTACAGATTTTATTGGTGAAAAATTCCCTATCTTTTTTATGGCAGGATATGATTATAAAACTTGTTATGATAGCACAATGTATGGTAAAAGTTCTATGTATTTTTATCTGCCAGAAAAGCTTGAAAGTCTTTATAAAAAAGAACTTAACGCTATTAATGTGAATTCTTATCTTGGTAATTATGAAGAGTCTGTTTCTATGTGTATTTTTCCTAAAAACAAGTGTTTTTTAAGTGCAAAGATGAAACAATTGTTTTTTAAGTGCAAAGATGGAAGAATTAAAGGCACGTACAGTACTAAGAATTAGGTATTATTTAATGTGAGGAGGTGTTTTTTGTGGCATATGTATTAGTTTCACAAGGTATAGTAATCTACAGAACCAATAATAAAGCTGAAGCTGAAGCTTTATTGAAAGACTGGAATGAAGAAGATCGTGAGTATTTGCAGTGGTGTTACGATAATGGAGAAAGAGCTGCAGATAATGAAGTATCTATGTATGAGGAGAGTGCAGATGAAGAAAAGAATAATAAACAGGCTTGCTGTTGAGGAATCTATACAGATTCTTGAGGATGGCAGACAACTGGATATTGCACATGCATGTGTGGTAGTAGATGTTCTTAAAGCATGTCTGGATACTATAAACAAGGCAGAAGAACGTAAACAGAAGAAAATTTTGGAAGCAAAAAGAGGCTCAACCGGGGAGTCAGTTTCTAAAAGTAATGTTAAAAACCATACTGTAGATCGCTCTTCTCATGTTATTAGCATAGATAAAGAGGTTATAGATCCAGTTTGTGCTAACTTAGATATAAATTCTGGTATATGCTTACAAGAAAACTATGTATGTGGTAAAGGTTATTGCCCAATGAAAAAGTCTAGAAGGATTCCTATAAATTCTTTTCCAATGAAATATGTTTTACCCAGTGGTAATGAAATAGATTCAAAAGCAGAGATTATAAAGGAAGTTGGTCGAGCACAAAATGCAAGGTACTTGGTAAGATTTGCTGGATATAGTTATTACTATGAAGATGTACTAGATTCAAAAGGTTCTCTTTTGATGGGCGGTATTTCTATTGTCCCTGAGTATCTTGAGCCTGTAAAGGACTATTTAAAATCTATTATTAAAATAAAGGAGACATAAATGAATAAATGTTTAAAGTTCTTTATCGGAATTGCAATTTTAACTACATTAGTAGGGTGCAGTAATAAAAAGACCTCTAAATGGGAATACTCTGGTAAACCTAATCGAGATGCATTAGCATCTTTAAATTTTAATGTAAGTGGATGTGAATATGCACTACCCGGAAAGTTTCAAGATTTTGTAAATGAGTCTTCTGAGTGGAAACCGGTTGCTGACAATGTACTTTATGAGACTGGAATTATGCCTTTAAATCTTGGAACCATTCAGCTAGGATCAGAGAAGTATGTGGATGCTGATGGTATAAATAACTTTAGTGAAATAACTTTAGAAAATATATCTAATCAAGCAACTAATGTACTCAGTTCTTGTCCCGTAGTTGGGTACAGAATTAAGTGGACTGGTAAAAGTACAACACCAAATCTAGTAATGCAAAATGGAATTACGTGGTTAGCATCAATGAAAGATATTAAAAATGCATATGGGGACCCTGATAATGAGGATAGTAATGTACTGAATTATTATGCAGATCAGTGGGAAGTAACTTTTATTTTTGATGAGAATAAGTTAACTGATGTGAGTTTGTTGTACAAGGATCCCAATTTAGCAATATTTAGTAGTGGTGATGAGTAGGTGATGTATGCAGAATAATAAAAAGAAGCTGTACCGGAAAATTAAACGAGTGCAGTGGTTAAAGCATGTGTTTACAGTTTGTATTGCAGGTGTTTCCATTGCAAGTATTTTAGCTTTAATGTTTCATTATGAAATGAAGCACAACCCATACTGGATACTAATTGTAGTTTCAATTATGTTTCTCTGTTGTGAGTGGGTATTGCCATTTATTGAAAGGCAGTATCGAAAAAAGATAAGAAATAGGAAATAAGAGTGTAAAAAAACTTTTATGAATTAAGAACAGGTGGAGTAGTTGTAAAAGGCTATTTCACTATTTGGAGGGTGAATTTCTTTCTGCTAAAAAGAGGTAGGCATGTACCTACCTCCAGATGACCTCCCTACAGTTGCAAGTGCATGAACAAGTTTGTCATTAGAGAAAACCAGTGAGCTCTTATTAGTTATTGTAAAGAGGCTAATAGTAATCATTGACAGATCAGTTCAGAGACATTACTCCTGTAATTGTATACATAGCTAGCATTGTATACTTCGGGGAAGGATTTGCATCAATATCCATTTACATAACTGTAATTCGGAGCATCCCCGGGATAGGTCTTAAAACAGCCTTTAAAAAAGTAATGATCATATGATCATCCTCCTTTCTTGACTGTATTTGGAGTAGTTATTATGTGTAAACTACCCCATACGCAAAATGATAGCATTTATTGTAAGAAATTGCAAGATTTGTTATCATTTTGCGTTATTTTTATTAATTTAATGGAGAAGTAATAAATT
>ERZ1026776.880-NODE-880-length-18946-cov-4.520883_pt1 | contig 18946 bp, 14 predicted proteins | sample MGYA00380125_ERZ1026776 | MGnify/ENA primary metagenome ERZ1026776 (study PRJEB33269, sample SAMEA4719761) | human gut metagenome | biome: human-associated habitat; feature: organic feature; material: feces | place: Cameroon | collected 2013-10 ...
ATTATGATATTTTAATATATCCTCACTGTTTTTTCTCGAAGCAGTCGTAACCAGAACAATATAATACTCGTTACGGATTGCATTGATAATCTCAAATAAGTGTTTGTTTTCCACTGTCTCTGAAAGAAAATCACCATAATATTTCTTTTTTAATTCATGCACTTCTTCCATATGGGTCTCACTCTGCATAATCTCCGGAAGAAATGTTTTATAATGTCTCCCATTACACTGATTTGCAAAATACTCATAATCCATCGTATATCCAAACTGTTCTAATGCTTTTTGATATGAAAGAAAATTAACTCTTCTCGTATCATATAATGTTCCATCCAGATCAAATAGTGCCAGTCGTGTCTTCATCTATTTTTCCTCTTCAAAATTATTGACAACATCATTCATTACCATAAGCATTCCGGCATAAAACAGCAATACTCTTTTTCCATTTTTTTCAATTTTATAAGGCATTAATCTCAGCCAGTGTATGATCTCATGATAATAAATACTCTTTACACGCTCTTCTTCAAAATGTTTCCGCATATACTTGTCCAACATATCATATAAATATGTATATGCCTCTGATTTTGTGAATACGAAATTAATCCGATTCCTTTCAATGCTCACATTCTTTGTTGCCATCAAAAATTCATAACCACCATGTATCGACTGCAACAGTTTTCCATAATCAAGATTTGAAGAATCATGTACATTTCCAGTATTCGGATCTATGATATAAAAATCGTCATCACCATCTGCATTTCTTGTACAAATAATATTCTCAATTGTCAGATCACCATGAATCTCTGAATATGTATCATTTTTAAAGATATCATATAAATGTTCTTCCGACAGATATGGCAAATAATACGGTAAATTATGAAAACTTCGTCCGTTAATGATGATCTCATCATATTCCATAAGACGCTTCAAATACTTTGCATTCATAATTTTATCCAGATTTTTATTTACCTTTGACTTAATATATTCATCAATGGTTGCTTTATCTGCCGGTCTTTGATTTACTTTGTATAAAGAATTTTCCAGACATTCCGTTGCTTTTTTTATAAATTTCCATGCATTTTCTTTTGGCATAGAATGTGCATAATCAAACAATCCAACTGCCTGGCTGTCATATGGCATATCGTAGTAACAGAAATTATCCTGCTTCTGATACTGCATAATATCCGGTAAAGGTATAATATCCTTAAACCGCTGCAGCCATTCAATCTGCTGGTATAATTTATCCCCATCTGCGCCAAATGCATACTTACGGAAGAAATTTTTTCCATTATTCATACAAAGCATCGTTGTTGCATTAGAACCTGCAGAATAGTCACGAATAATCAGTATATTCTGATTGATTTTCAGATAACTCTCTATATACTCGCGCCGCTCATTTGAAAAATAGGTTTCCAGAAAGTTCAATCGTTCATTCTCATCCAGCTGCGGTATCAGATTCAGATACTCTTCTTCCGAATCTAACGTTTCATCATCTTTAGACTTCAAGCACAAAGAAATGACAAATAAGATCACAATCGGAGCAAATAAATAAATGCCCGTCCATATCATCTGCGCGTTCATCATTCCCTGTGTAAACGTTATTGCCCCCAGGCTTCCAACATGAATACTGTTCTTTGTAAATAACATGTAAAATACATCCAGCCAGTTTACATTTGATCCCTGATGGCTTAGAAATGCAGCAAAGCAATAATAAGACGCAAGATACAAAATCCACATCCCCAATGTTTCCAGTAATAACCGGGTCTTTGATATCTTTTTAAAAATATCTTTGAAACTCCAGATCAACGACCAGAAAAATCTCAACAAACGTATTTCAATTCCTGCATTGAAAATAGCCGCAATATTTTTCAATACTCTTTTTACATACCCACGTAATATGTATACCAGTAAAGTAACTGCCAAAACACCTACTGCCAAAAACATATAAAACCAGACTGAATCAGCACTGTCTAAATTAAAAGCAGAAAAAATTGCAAACAGGATACCTACAACTAAAATGTCTAAATAACGGTCTACAATAACAGTTGCCAGTGCAAACCCTCTTCCATTCTTCATTTTTCTTCCTGAAATCCAGGCTCTGACCAAGTCCCCCGCCTTGAATGGAATAAATGAATTGATAAAATATCCAATTGACAAAGACTGTAATAAGTTTTTTGTATTTGGTTTTTCATATGTTTTTACGAAAAGCTCCCATCTTAACGTTCGGATAAAATGGGCCAGACAAACCAGAACAATTGCAATAATTAACATTTCTTCTCTCCTTACCAGATCAAGTGACATTCTCCTTACTCATAATTATATATGGCATACTTCGTATCATATCGCTTGATATTTCCATACTCTAAATATAAATAATTCTGCATCAGATCATGATACTGTCCCTCATCATCAAAGCTATAATATTGTTTATCTTTACCTTTGTAATATCCTAATCCCACAATTGGAATTTGCTTTTTCATTTCTTTTAAGTAGTTATAATAAGATGTCAAAGGTAACCCTGTTTCTTCAAAAATTGTTTCTGCCAAATACACCATACTGGAATTTCCAATAGCCGAACTATCAGATACGTCATAATTTGCCCACATTACCATTGGTGTACTATGCATAGCAACTAACTTATCCCCCTCTTCTAATGTTTCATCACATATTTCTGCTGCAAAGATAGGTGCATGATCTCCTACCATGCATATAATTGTAGGTGTATTTATATTCTGAAAATAATTTACTAAACTTTCAAAGGCTTTATCAGTATATTGCAGCAATCCCAGATATTCTTCCATCTGATCTGTATACTCTCCCATATCTTCATTTACATCAACCTTCTCTATACCACCTACATTATACCCACCATGATTCTGCATAGTCAGGCAATATATAAATTGCGGATTTGTTGTCTCACTTTCATATTGGTTAATTATTCTTTTAAATAATGTCTCATCACTTATATATGCTCTTATTATTTCACTCTCTGAAAATTCAGATATTTCATCTTTAAGAAAAACTCTATTTGTAAATCCTAATTGTTCATACACATTAACTCGATTATAACTAAATCCATTTTCACTATGTATCGCAGTTGTGGTATAACCAAGCTGATTTAAATTCTTTACAATACTATTTTCATTTTGTAAGTTTCCTTGCAAAAACGGAATCGTATTTTTCCTTAAATATAAAGAATTAGATGTCAATATCTCATATTCGGAATTTCCAGTTGTACTATTGGGATTAATCACATATCCTTTTATTAAATTGTCTAACGAATTTATAAAAGGCATCTCCTCTTCTTTCGTTGTATACTGACATACCTGATGCAAATCGAACCAACTTTCATTCACAATTAATATTATATTGGGTTTCTGTCCTTCTTCTACAACCTCATTACTATATGTTGACTCACATAACGCATCATATTTCTTTTTAGAAAATCCTTCTGGCTTTTCTACTCCACGTTTTTTTTCATTTTGAACACATTCTAAAACCAATCCATTCGAATGGTATACCTCTTGCAAATCCCATGAATTGGTATTGATATTAAATATCTTATTTAATGGTGTGAAAAAAATAATTATGCCAACAATTATTGCAAATACTCCACTACACAATCTTTTCTTTTTACTTCGTTCTTGTAAGTTTTCCTTATTTAAATAACTAAATAAACATACGCACACAAATATGCCTATTACACATATTACTCTCCAGTCAACTTTAAACTCATACTGTTTTAAAACAAGACCTGCTGTCTTTATCTGAAAAATATTACTTACAGACAATGGAACCTTACGAAATTCATAAACATAATAAGCCGCTATACCAATGACTGCCATAATAAACATATACAAAACATTACATTTCCATACACTTTTAAACAATAAATTTAATTCAATAAATATTATTGACAAAATGACAATATTCAACAAAAATTTAATGATTGATATCGTTTCTAACGAATTCAAATTACATATTTCAATTTCAAGGAAGCTGATCAGTACTAAACAAATAACATTTGCAAAATATCTCAATTTTAAAATTGAAAAACATATATACCCTCCACATAACACCATGCAACATAATATCTTATATTTTATATTGATTGACATTATAAAAACTAGCCCTATAGATAAAACAGCTAATATTATATCAGTTTTCTTTATATCGCTTTTCTGCATAATACTCCTTGTTTACTTTTAATATAATTTTTCTCACATAACATACTATAAGAACTGTTGCAAGTACATCAACAAACATCAAAATTACCATTTGTGATTAAAATATTTTACACTGCTGTTTTATTGTTTATTTTTAACTCATCCATTTTTATGATTCCCCATACAATCAGCAACAAGTACATACTATTATACAATGAATAGTAATACATTGAATTTGCTGCTGGTGCTGTCAAAAACACAATAGATATTGTTACAAAAACAACAATACTTGATAACCACAGTTCTTTTCGCCGAGAGTACACACCATACACAAACAACACAAAAACTATCATTAATGGAATAATTGTACTTCCTAGTATTGTGCCTATCTTATAAACAAAATTTCCTCCCCACTCATAACCAATCAATTTCTGAACAAATTGACGTACTCCCTCATTTATTGGTTTTGCGCCATTAAAAGAAGCAAAGCCAAACTGACCTTCTGCCCCATTAACCAGCGACTCTATTTCACTTATTGTAGATTTATTATAATTTATAGATGCCAGCATTGTTTCTGCTCTGAATTTCAAGAAAAGCTGCGGGTTAAAATATACTAAATTACAGTATGCTTTCAGCATATTATTCCAATCTTCCTGAGAACAGTAAATGTTATCCCAAAATCCTTCCTTAAACCATGCTGCTCCTTCTACACTTGCAGATATGGGTGACGCTTCTGAATTTTTTAAAATTTCAACACTAAATACTTTATCAATATTTTCCAAATCTCTTTGTAAATTATCTGAACTCAGTTCTGATTTCATCATACATTCCAAAGGATTCATGATAGCCGATGCCAAATAATTCCTATCGCCAGGAATCGGCATTGAGACAACCCCTGCCATAACCAAACTTGCAATAAAAAAAGTGACAGCCTTTTTTTTCTTTTCAGAATGAAATAATTTAAATGCAATTAAAGGAATAAATAACAATAACCCGTAACCTTCAGAACGAATATTCCAAATAAATCCATACAGAAGGACAAAATAAATCAGATTACAATCCTTGTTTTTCCATAGATTTATAAATTCCAACACAGCCAGTCCATAAAAGAAACCAAAGAAAGCTGTTCTGTATGCCATCAACGACCAATATAAATTTGCTGGCAACAATAAAAATAAAATTAATAAATATGCCTGCTTTTTATTTTTAAGCCACCCAGATACAATATAAAAGATTCTTCCCATAACAGAGGCAATAATAATACTCTGACAGATATTCACTCCAACCGGAAATGGAATTGCCATTAATGCAAATACAAAAAAACACTGCATATAATATCCATGCCATCCACTCAATTTCATTATAGACGCCATGCTTAACATTTCCATATTATCCCACAGCCATATTCCAGGATATGTAAGAAGTAAGAATACCATTAAAATCCCAAAACAAATCCCTGCAAACTTAACAGCCGTTTTGACACTCTCACTTCTTTTTATTGCATAAACTAATTTACAAATCAGCTGTCCGATGCAGACAATCAATATCACATATATCAATTTAAGAGTCAAATAATGCTGCCTTTGAATCTGTATTTTGTCAAAAATGATATTATCTGTAAAAAATGAAATCATTGCAAATACTATTGACAGACAAAGAATTTTTATATTTATTTTGTCTTTTAACACCTTGTACATTATTTACCTCCACTTATGTACTACTTTCATGCCACACTTCTATTTTCTTTAATTATTATTCATTATAAATTCTTTCTGTCTCTGAATCTGCTCTCCAATATATTCATATAACTCATCACTAAGTCCCTTGATTCTCTTCTCTAAATGCTCTTTATTTTCATCCGTATAAGAAGCCTGCTGTCTGATCTGATTTCCTATATACTCATACAGTTCATCACTTAACGCCTTTATTCTGTTATTCAATCTATCTACTTCTTCTGACGACATTGGAAATTTTTCAGCTTCTGGTTTTGCATCTTCCTGCTTTACAGCTTCCTCTTCTTTATTTTGTTTCAGCTGCTCATTCTCTTCTTCCAGTCTTTTTATTCTTTCATCCATTTTAGATAATCTATAATTACATTCTTTTAATCTTTGTTCCAATTCGCTGTTCTTCATAAAATATTTACCTCCATATCATTGGTTTTATTTATTCTCATCTTCACCAAATATAGCTCTTGACATCCTGTATCTGCAGCTTATTCCTACTTTTGAGATTGTCGTTTTAATACCATCCTGCTCTAAACTCTCAATTGTCTTGGCAATTCTCTCATTATCTAAAACACTGTTTACACGCCGCAGTATCTGATCCATTTTCTGATTCGCTTTACCCGGATAATATACCTGCTTCGTCTCCTGAACCACAACATCAGGCACACTTTTCTGCCTGCTCATATCCATTAATCTGTCAAATGCAAGTCCGACATCAACATTTTTCACACAATCTTTCAGCCATTCATAGCCTTCCGGAATCCATGCAGCATTTTCAATCCATGTAATAACCGAATCATTGTCTAATATCCGAAATAGTTCCGCCTTAACCTGACCATCTTCTCCATCATTTCTGGAATCAAACAGCATATTGATACAACGAACTACATGTCCCACTGCATACTGGTAAAAACAGGTAATATTCTCATCTTTCCATACACATTGCACACGTAAAAATTTTTCATATTCCTGCAGCAAAGAAACCTGATTGTCAAACATATTGCTTCTGTAACACGTTGTCAGTGAATTTTTTCCCCATTGCAGATAGTAATAGAGAACGTCTGAAATAAATACAATTCTTTTTAATCGGGAAAAATATTGTAAGTTCAGTAAAAAATCTTCTCCCAGTTCCTTATCGAGTGGAAAACGCAATCCGTACTTGTCAAAATATTCCCGTTTATATAATTTATTACATGGTCCTTCCAGCAGCACAGTATACAATAAGATTCTTGAAAAATCATCCAGAAAACGCTCTCTTGAAAGTACACATTCTTTTCCAAGATACTGTGGCAGCCAGTCATTGGAACTGACAGGTCTGTTTCCTTCTAATACCATATAACGCATTCCACAGACTACCATATCAGCTTCATAGATATGCATTGTATCTACCAGTCGTTCCGTCATATTTTCTGTTATCACATCATCTGAATCAACAAACTGGATATACTCTCCTGTCGCCAACTCAATTCCACAGTTTCGCGCATTGCTGACTCCACCATTTGGAATATCCAGAACTTTTACCCTGTCATCAATTGCAGCATAGTTCTGGCATATGATAAGTGAATCATCCTTCGATCCATCATTAACCAAAATAATTTCTATATTTTTATATGTCTGTTTCAGTATCGATGTGATCGTATACCCAAGATATTGTTCTGCATTATACACTGGAACAATAATACTGACCTTCTCATTTTTCATTTTCTTTCACGCACACTCCTTGCCATACCATACTTTTCAAGCCCTTTTGACAAAAGTTTAAATTCTTCAATATACCACGGATCAACATCATGCTGCTGCAGATATTCAACATCCTGTTTTGCCAGTTCTACAAGAGCTTTTACTTTCGGTCCATTTACCTGTTGGCAATAGCATTGATAAATCCTGTCTAAAAGGACCCAGCAATAGATATCATTCATTTTTCTCTCTAATGACTTTATTCCATGTTTATCAAAGAAATCTACTCTCTCACGAAATGCCCAGCAAGCATCAAGATTTGCCTCTCTGAATTTTTCACCTGTAATACTGTCCGTTCGTCTTCTGTCATAGTTATAAAATGAAAAATCTATATATACTAACTTTCTGGCATTATACATATATTTATAGGTCGTATATTCATCTTCATGAAGTTTGCCTTTCGGATATCTGACATCCGCAATCACACTGCGCTTATAAAGCTTATTCCACGCATTGGGTTTAAAGTAATGCCAGTCAAGCATTGCCTCCAACGCAAAAATATTATCGCCTTCTACCACATTCCCGGTACAGGCTGTTTCTTCAACAATACAGTCCGCATATAGATTTCGATAGCTGCATTCTGCAATATCAGCATCATATTTCAATAAAGTATGATATAATACCTCATACATCTTATCATCTATCCAGTCATCACTGTCAATAAAAGCTATATACTCTCCGGCAGCCACCTCAATGCCTGCATTCCGTGCATCTGATAATCCACCATTTTCCTTATGGATCACCCGAATCCTCGAATCTTCCTGTGCATACCTGTCACACATCTCCCCACATGCATCCGGTGATCCATCATCTACGAGTATGATTTCCAAATTACGGTATGTCTGCTTTCGAATTGACTCTACACAACGATTTAAATAATTCTCTACCTTATAAATCGGAACAATAACACTAATTTTTCCTTCTTCCATTTTCATACTACTCCGCTATTTATCCAAAAATTCTCCAATACATCTTCCCTAACGTTCTTCGAATTCCACTTTCCTGTGGAAATATTTTCATCAGCAGCTTTCTGGTTCTCTTGAATGCTCTTGCTTCAATGACATTATTCACTGTTACATTCTGTCCGCCGCCCTGATTCTGCATTCCACTTAAAATCTGTTCAAAATAAGGGGTTCTTCTTGCCACATCCCAGAATACATACCCAAAATCTTCATCCGGTTTCATCCATGGTTTTAAAAATCCGGCATAATGGATAATATATGGATCTTTTCTTGCATTTTCATACGCATCCATAATATAATACGGCGCATACTTAATTACCTGATGCCAGCGGAAATGATCACAGTCAAAGATCATATTCCAGTTCATATCCAGATATGTAACCCTGTCTTTACATACAACATTTAAAATATCCTGATCCGAGAAACGATAAATTCCCGTATCTGACATTTCTAACAGCTTGTCCACGGTGATCACTTTATTCATTTCTGTAACATTAAACACAAGTACTCCCGCCTGAAAATATACAAACGGATTATCCAGTCCCAGTGTATTTTTACAATACTGACGCATTTCTGAATTTTTCATATTGCACTGTCCTGCAAAATCAGGATCAAGTGCACCTGCAATCAGACTGTCTCCCATCTCCGTATCGTAAAGTTCTGCTACATCATGGCAGATGATCATATCACAGTCCAGATATACTACTTTCGGATATACCTTTAAAATATCAAGGATCAGGAAACGGTAAAACGTTTCTGTCGTAATGTGCTGCTTTGCCTGTAAGACATAGCCGGCAACCCTGCTGCTCACATTCACGAAAATAAATCTCACATTCGTTCTGTTTAATCTGTCCGCAAACATTTTCTGGCTGTCAGCATTGATATCTGTATGGAATACGTAGATCTCATACTTGCGGTCAGGACTTGTATGTTCCACGATCGACTGTGCACAGGTATATAAAATCGGGACATATTTCTGGTTTGCTGCAAGTACTACCGGTACTACATCCCCGTCCGCTGCCTGTGTAATTTCTGTCTCTGCATCTGCATTGTGAATCAATGCGATCTGTAATTCTCCCAGGCGGTATTTTCCCTGTTTTTTCAGGTACATATAATAAATTCCGGTCATTCGTTCTCCAAGATGACCGGTTGTGCGGTATCCCTCTCTGGAATATTCACTCATATCCGCACGTTTCTCAAATTCTCCCAGTACATCAAAAAGAATTTTGGAATATTCTTCAAATACTTCTTTTTTGGCAATAAACATATTGCACGGATAAAACGTCTGACCATCAAAAAGTTCTCTTGCAGTTTCACTCAGATATGGATATTTTTCATCAATGATCTTTAAAAACAGCTCTACATCTTCAATATGCAGCTCCGGAGCTTTCTTGTAATGATCGTAAACACTCTTTGCATTCATACATGATGTTGCCACACCTTTTGCGATCAGGAAGTCATATTTTTCAATGTAAGCCTGCATATCTTTTTCGTTAAAGGCGAGCTCATCCATTGCTTTTTGATCAAGGTAATCGTATTCGATCGTTCCCCAGGATGTCTCTTTAATTTTCGTTTCACTGAACGAAAAAAAGCGGCGGTAATGGCAGAATCCATAGTAATCTGCCTGCATATTTTTCCATGCCCAGTACTGGGTTGTCAGTTCGCAGTAAGATTTGTTTAAAGAAGAAATGTTTTCTCCCTGATTATCCTGATACACACCTTCCGGCACTTCTTTTGTCTGGAAATCACTTCCTGCAATTACATTGTACAATAATGAATTGTTTACACGCATCGTATCGCGGTTCGGGGTATGTGTCACAAAAATCTTAATATCACTCATATTTACTCTAACTCCTCAATTTTATCTAATGCTGCTTCGATCACTTTGTCCATATCATAGTATTTATAATTACCAAGTCTTCCGCCAAAAATGACATTGTTCTCACTCTCGGCAAGCTGGCGATATTTTTCATAAAGTGAATTATTTTTCTCGTTATTTACCGGATAATAAGGTTCATCTCCCTTATGCCACTCACTCGAGTACTCTTTGGAAATAATTGTAACAGGCTGTTTTCCATATTCAAAATGTTTATGTTCGATGATTCTCGTATATGGAACTTCTCGGTCTGTGTAATTCACGACAGCATTTCCCTGATAATTTTCCATCTCATAACGTTCCTGCTCAAACCGGACGGAACGATACTCTAAGACACCCAGTTTATAGTCATAATATTCATCGATCATTCCTGTATACAGAACTTTATCTGCGACCTGTCCGTTCTTTGCAGAAAACTCTTTATAATCTGTATCGAGTAATACCTCTGTTCCCTCTAACATTTTTTCAATGATGGCTGTGTATCCACCGATCGGGATTCCCTGATAGCGGTCATTAAAATAATTGTTGTCATACGTAAAACGTAACGGCAGACGTTTGATGATAAAAGCCGGCAGGTCTTTGCAGTCTCTTCCCCACTGTTTCTCCGTATATCCCTTGATCAGTTTTTCATAGACGTCACGTCCGACAAGTGATAATGCCTGCTCTTCGAGGTTTTTCGGTTCCGTAATATTTAAATCTGCGATCTGTGACTGGATGATGTCTTTTGCTTCCTGCGGTGTTACGATCCCCCACATTTTGCTGAATGTATTCATATTAAACGGAAGATTGTATAATTCGTCTTTATATCTGGCGATCGGGGAGTTGATATAATTATTAAACTCTGCAAACTGGTTAATGTATTCCCATATTTTTTTATTTGAGGTATGGAAAATATGTGCACCATACTTGTGTACATTGATATCATCTGTTTTTTCACAGTAGATATTTCCACCAATATGGCTTCTCTTATCGATAACCAGACATTTTTTGCCTTTCTTTTTCATCTCATAGGCAAAAACTGCCCCATAAAGCCCACTTCCTGCAATCAGATAATCATACTTCATAACTTTTTCTTCTCCTGTCTATTTTAATTTCCAATATAGGTTTCCAACTGTCCGCCGTATCCAGCTTCCCTGTGGCAAAATTTTTTTTGCCGCTTTCCTAAATACGTCAACCACTGCTTTCCCCGGATGCATCTTTTCTTTTGCCTGTCCGCACATATCATAGAGCAGTTCTTCATAATAAGGGGTTTTTCGTGCCACCTTCCAGAATTCTTTCGCAAAATCATCTTTTGGATTTTTCCATGGCTTTGCAGCACCTGCATAATGGATGATATATGGATCTTTTCTGGCATTCTCGTAAGCATCCATAACATAATAAGGTGCCGATTTGATCACATGCTGCCAGCGGTATTTATTACAGTCCGTCAAAACATTCCACTGCATATTCAGGTAGGTAACTTTCCCCTCACATACGATATTCAAAATATCCTGATCGGAATATTTGTAAATTCCTGTGTCTGACATTTCAAATAATTTCTGAACACTGATCTTTTCTGCCATCTGCTCCACATGGAACACCAGTACCCCTGCCTGAAAATAAGCAAGGGGATCTCTTAATTTCAAAACATCTCTGCAATAGCCAAGTGTATCCGCATTTGCTCCGTTACACTGGCCTGCAAAATCCGGATCGATCACCGCTGCCAACATATGATCGCCGAGTTCAATATCATATAATTCTGCGATATTACGCCGGATGATCATGTCACAATCCAGATATACCACCTTTGGATACATCTTTAAAATATCAAGTATCAGGAAACGGTAATATGTCTCCGTGGAGATATGTTCTTTCGCTTTCAACTGATATCCGGCCACCCGGCTTCCTACATTAATAAAAGAAACCGTGAAATTATTCTTTTGAAGTTTTTTTATTTCCTTCTGGCTTTCCGGCTCAATGTCAGTATGGAAAATATATATTTTATAATCTCTTTGTTCTGATATATGGTCCGCAATCGACTGCAGACATGTATATAAAACCGGGACATATCCCTGATTTGCAGCTAACACAACCGGTATTTCATCGTCTTCTGACACACTGATTTTTGAAGTACCTTCATTTTGTTCAATCTGTGCCATCTGCAGCTGTCCCAGACGGTATCCGCCTTTTTGTTTCAGATATTCAAAAAAGATTCCTGTCATGCGTTCCCCTAAATGTCCCGGTGTCCGCACGCCTTCCCTGGAATATCTGCTCATATCCGTTCTCTTTTCAAATTCTCCCAGTATGTCAAACAGCATTTGTGAATACTGAAAGAACAATTCTTTCTTCATAATAAACATATTGCATGGGTAAAAGATTTTCCCATGCACATATTTTTCAGCCACGTCATTCAGTTCGGGATATTTTTCACGAATAATAGAAAGAAAAAGATCTAAGTCTTCTATATGGAGTTCCGGTGCATTCTTATAATGCTGATACACAGACTTCGCCTGTAATGCATTTACCGGAATCCCTTTTGCGATCAGAAAATCATATTGCTCAATCGTCTGCCTCATGGACATTTCATCCAGACACAGTTCCTGTTTCACGGCCTCACTCAAAACCGGATAAATCAGACAGCCGCAATCAGCTTCCTGCAGATTCTTTTGGGAAAAGGAAAAATATCTGCGGTAATGGCAAAATCCATAATAATCTGCAGACTGATTTTTCCACGCCCAATATTGTGTCGTCAGTTCACAATAAGATTTATTCTTAAATGAAATGTTGTCCCCCTCATTATCCAAAAGCACCCCATCCGGTGCAGACTGGGTCAGAAAATCACTTCCCGCTATTACATTGTACATCAATGGATGTTCTATTTTCACTGTATTGCGATTTGGTGTATGGGTTACAAATAATTTTATCTCACTCATAGAATCCTCTTATCATTCATCTTTTTAGAAGTTCATGTAAGCAGTACAAACTTTATCAGCATCACCGCACATTTTTACATGTCCTTTGTCAAGCCACAATGCATGATCACACAGTTTCTGTACGGATGTAATAGTATGTGACACATATAATAACGTAGTACCTGTTTCCAGCATATGTTTCATACGTTTTTCACATTTTTCCTGAAACTTATAATCTCCTACGGATAATACCTCGTCACAGATCAGGATATCCGGCTGAACCATCGTTGCCACAGCAAATCCAAGTCTTGCCGCCATACCGGAAGAGTAATTCTTGATCGGCATATCCAGGAAATCCCATAATTCAGCAAAATCAATAATTTCCTCAAACTGCTCTTTCATAAAACTCTCTGAGTATCCCAGAAGCGTTCCATTCAGCAGAACATTCTCGCGGGCAGTCAGTTCACCGTCAAATCCGGCTCCCAACTCAATCAGAGGTGCGATCGTTCCCGAAAGGCTCACACTGCCCTTATACGGTTTTAAGATACCACAGATCAGCTTTAACAATGTGGATTTTCCGGAACCATTCGTTCCTACGATTCCCCATGCTTCCCCTTTCCGGACCTGAAGGCTTACATCCTGCAAGGCAAGGAATTCCTGAAACATCAGTTCTTTTTTCACCATTTTTATTACATATTCTTTTAAATTATTGACCTGCTGTGATGCACGGTTAAAACGCACTGTTACATCCGACACATCAATAACAATATTCTTGTCATCCATCTTCATTCTCCTAGATATATAAAATAAAATCGTCCTGTTTTCTTATAAATGCCCATGATCCAACGATCAGAAAGACAAATGCTATCGCAAATCCGTATACTACATCTCCTGCAGCCGGTAATGCCTGATGAAGTGATATCGTACGGAACTGTGTAATATACTGATACATAGGATTAAAAATTTTAATTGCTTTCTGCACCGATTCCGGTAACTGTTCCATCGGATAGAAAATAGGTGTCAAATACATCCATGCCGTTGTCAGTACATTATAAATATACTGTATATCTCTGAAGAATACAGCTGCCTCCGCCAAAAACAAGCCAAGACCAAGGCTGAAAATATATACTTCCATTAAAATAACCGGGAAAAACAACATTGCCCATGAGAACTGTACCTTAGTAATAACAAATACAATAATCATAGCTCCCAGAGAAAAGACTAAGTTGACCAAAGAACTCGTAACCTTAGATAAGGTAAACACATATTTAGGAACATAAACCTTTTTCAATAACGGTCCATTTCCTGTAATGGAAAAGATCGCCTGATTTGTTGCTTCTGTCATAAATGTAAACAACGTCTGTCCAATGATAAGATATGCAGAATAATTGTCTATATTAAAACGGAACATTTTGGAAAATACTAAATACATAACGACCATAACCATTAATGGATTTAATACGCTCCATACATATCCCAGAAAACTTCTTCTATACTTTAACTTTATATCTTTCGTTACCAGCTGTTTGATCAGATATCTGTAATTATACAACACCTGACATCTTGTCTTCATTTTATTCATTTTTCTCCCTGATTCCTCTTTTCTTCCTGTTTTCTTCCTTTAAAACTGCTATATTATACCATACCTGATTTTAAAATCCAATAGTTGTCATCACATTTACCGTTGTCTGCTCACAATTATTTTGCGCCTGAAAAACTTAATTTCACCAAACAGGACCATTACCGTGTAAAATGTAGCAGAAATCTTCTTTTTCTCCCTCAATATCTGAAAATTATGTTTTCGTCCATGATGCATCTCTTTCAAATCAGACGATAACCCGTTCTGACCATAATATTCACGTCCTATGCCATAACAAACCAGCTTCTCCGGCAGATAATATACCTGATTCCATTCAAAAAAACGCTGGTAATAGTTCATATCTTCACAATACTGCATCGACTCATCAAAATATCCTGCATCTTTTACTCTTGCCCTGCGTATCACAACGGTTGAAGTAAATATAACACTCTTTGTGCAATATTCTTTTAGGGATAAATGATGCAGTAAAGAATCTTTTTGCAGTAAAATTCTTAAAGGCCCTTCTTCCATCCCGCCACACAGCAGGTCAATCTGTGGCTTTTGTTTTAAAATTTTTTCCTGCCATTCTAATTTTTCAGGCACCCAGCAGTCATCTGAATCCAAAAATGCCAGATAATCCGCTGATGCCATACGGATTCCCGCATTTCTTGCAGCCGCCACACCAGCGTTTTGCTGATTATGTAAAATAATGTTCAGATTACAGCTTTCACGTTTTCTATACTGCTCCACTTTATCTGCCGTAGCATCTGCAGATCCATCATTGATTACGATCACTTCCCGGATGAGTTCCGGTTTTGTCTGATTCCGCAGCGAATCTAATGCCTTTTCTATCGTGTTTTCACTATTATACGCCGGAATAATAACACTGAACATATCCCTCACCTCCGGTATACTTTTCTCATAATCTCATCCACAGTTTCTTCACTGAACTGTCTGATTTTCTGCCGGTTCTGTTCCCCCATCTTTTTTAATTGTTCCGGTTTATTTCTTTTACTTTCAAATAATTTTTCAAACGCTTCCCCATATGCCCCAGCTTCTTCCGGTGCTGCCAGACTGCCTCCCACACCATCTTCGATCAGGTCAACATTTCCCCTGATCCTGCTGCACACAACAGGTAAGCCTTCCGCCATTGCTTCCATCAATGCAACGGATAATCCCTCTCTGAACGAAGACAAAACAAAGCAGTCCGCGCACTGTAGAATTTCATGTACATCACTGCGGAATCCTGCAAATTGTACATTTTTTTCTAAATGGTGCTCTTTCACATACTGTTCAAGTTCTTCTTTTTCCGGTCCAATCCCACACATCACATAATAAATATCAGCATTTTCCATTTTTTCCAATGCTTTTATGACAGTTCTCTGATTCTTATTTGCTGTAAATTCTGCCACCTGTACGATCAGGAAAGCACTCTCAGGTATGCCAAGTTCCTGTCTTTTTTTATTTTTTGCTTCCTGTGGCATATCGTGTGGTGTTACATTTACTCCAATACCCGGAATATAAGTAAGCTGCTTCATATGAAATTTCTTTTTTGCAAGCTCATAATCTTCCTGATTGATCACCAGCAGTTCATCTGTATATCCTGACAGAAATTTTTCCACCGGATAGAACAGCAGCCAGTTTTTTACCGGCGCCCCTTTAAAAAAATGAAACCCATGTGCCGTATAGATTGCATGTGTCTTATATTTATGTGCAGCCAGCCTGCCAAGCACCCCGCCGATTGGGCTGTGGCAATGTACAAAATGATATTGATTCTTTTTGAATAATTCTTTCAACTGCCGGTACGCTCTTGCATTTTGTCCAAGTTTAAATACATTTCTGGCAAAATCAATCTGATGCCACACAACCTGTTTTGATTCCAGTTCTTTTTTTAATTTACCAATCTGTTCCGGTGCGCACGTATTTCCCTCTTCAAAATTGCATGCCACTTCCACCTGATATCCCATCTGCGACAAAATATCGATATTTCTCATGTTGAACTGCTGTATCATGGATGCTACAGAAGCCACCAGTAAAACTTTATCTGACATGAAGTTTTTATCTCCTTTTTCTGCTGACAACCATCCATCCTCAAACACTTCTCTCCACACTCTCCTTCAATCCGAACCGCTGATATCCATCTATCTCTTTTCTGCTCAGTTCCTGTTCTATCACCATAGAACTGAACGCCTTTCCTGCCATACCGCCGATCTTCCCGGGCATTTTTTTTGCCAGCGCCACAAGTGGATCCATCCAGCTGCACAGATACACTTTTTTCCCTTTCGCTGCAGCGATTGCTGCCACCATCTGCGCCGTGGTCACATAAGAAGCATTCTGCGGCAGAAAGACTCCTGACTTCTGACTCTCCACAAGAAGGCATAAAAACTCTGCGAGATTCTCCACATAAAGCATGCTCCGCTCATTTTTTACATTTGGAAATACCGGTACCTTATCCGCTAACTTTACAAGCATCTTAAAATTTCCTTTGCTGTTTTTTCCATAGATCATCGGCGGGCGGACGATTGCAAGTGCGGTATTGTTTTTTCGATCGTCTGCCTTAAATCTCTCAAACAGTGCCTGTAGTTTCTGCTCTGCCTGCCACTTGCTGTCCCCATAAAAATTTGACGGAGCAGGCTTTGTATCTTTTGTAATATGTACTGCCCCTCCGCCATTACTGCTGTCTCCATATACGATGATGCTGCTCAGATAAATATATTGTCCCGCGCCGTCTTCTGCCGCCTTTTTTGCAGCTTCACATGCCAGGTCACAATTGATGGTATAGTATTCCTGCTTTTCTTCTTCCGTCAGGCTTCCGATATCCGCATGTGCCTTGCCTGTCACATTTAAGATACTGTCATATTCTGACCAGTCCGCCTCTTTCCATGCATTCCCACGCAGAGAAACCCGGGTAACTGTAAACTCCCCCGGGTAATTTTCTTTTACATATTCTCGAAATGAATTGCCAATATAGCTGTTGGCGCCTAAAATCAATACTTTTTTCATTTCTCCTTCATGCTCCCTGTTCCGCCTTCAACGACTCCATCCTGTCTCAATACACTTAAAAATGTTCCAAAGAAACAACGCACATCCATGGCAAACCCATATTTTTTCACATATTCGCCATCTAATTTTGCCTTAACCGGAATTTCAAGTTCATCACGACCATTGATCTGCGCCCAGCCGGTCAGACCCGGTGTCACATCATTTGCGCCGTATTTATCGCGCTCTGCAACAAGGTCATCCTGATTCCAGAGTGCCGGGCGAGGACCTACGATACTCATATCCCCCTTAAAAATATTAAAGATCTGTGGCAGCTCATCGAGGCTGGTCTTGCGAAGAAATCTGCCCGTTTTTGTAATGTACTGTTCCGGATTTGCGAGCATATGTGTCGGCATATCTTTCGGTGTATCGGTGCGCATAGTCCGGAATTTATAAATCTGGAAATATGTCTTTTGGATACCGACTCTCTTTTGTGTAAAGAGGATCGGTCCCGGTGAATCTAATTTGATCGCAATGCATAAGATCAAAAGCAGCGGGGACAATATAATGATCGCAAGTCCGCTGAGTACGATATCTATGATTCGTTTGATATATCGATAACCTGTCATTTTTCTATCTGCCACCTTCTAATTTTTCATATTTTTTCACAAACAGCTGCTCAAACTGCTCTTTGGTATATGTATTTGTTTCATCAAACAAATATCCACACAGTTTTTCAAGCTCAAAAAGACAAAATAACTGTTCCTGCTTTTGCTCCATATGTCGATGAATCTGATTTTTTGCACTGTCAGCCTTGATCTGTTTTTCCTGCATGATTTTTTCTTTATTGTACACGAGAATATAACTTATATTTTCTCTGGCAAATTGATAATCCGGTATCATTCCTGTCTCGATCAGCATGATAAGGCTGTCATAAATTTTTCGGTAGATCTCATCTTTTTTTATTCCACCATTCTTAAATTCCACAAAATACCATTTTCCCTCTTCTGTACAATACAATGCATCATTCGTTTT